>Ga0194120_10002537_pt1 | contig 31179 bp, 28 predicted proteins | sample TA2MahCa65mmetaG_FD_148642 | JGI IMG/M metagenome (GOLD analysis project Ga0194120, IMG submission 148642) | Freshwater microbial communities from Lake Tanganyika, Tanzania - TA2015019 Mahale Deep Cast 65m | ecosystem: Environmental > Aquatic > Freshwater > Lake | place: Tanzania: Lake... | reverse complement strand
GAGATATCTTTTAGGCAATCAACAAATACGTCCATATTCTTAATTAATGAAATTGTTTTGAATAAATCCATGAAGAGTGTTAAAATTGGAAATAAGATGGTGGGCCCTGGAAATCCATGCTTTATCTCGTTTGAACCTAGTGCTACCTATTCTGATTTGGATTCTGCCAAAAAAATGGTTGAAGCAGCAGCTATGGCAGGAGCTGACGCAGTAAAGTTCCAAACATTCATCCCAGGCGACGCAGACAGAATGATGGGCAAAAAAAACATTACAATAGAATTTACTACTGCCACTGGCAAAAAACAAGAGCTGGTTTATGATGCCCTAAAAAGAAGAGAGCTAACCAAAGACGAATGGAAGGAACTTGTATTATTTAGCAATTCCCTTAATGTAAAATTCATTTCGTCTGCATATTTTCCTGAAACTGTACAATTTTTAGCAGATCTAAAAGTGGATGCAATCAAAGTCAGCAAAGGCGACATCAATAATGTCTTGTTGATAGATTACATGGCAAAAACACAACTGCCTATTATCTTGGATGCACGGGAAAAATTAGATGATGTAGATCGAGCAGTTCATGTTTGTGAAAATAACAACAACCGCGATATTGTGATCATGCACTGTCCTTCTGGCTATCCTGCAAAAAACTCTGAAATCAATCTAAACGCAATAAAGTTTTTACAGCAAAAATATGATTATCCAATAGCTTTTGCCGATCACTCTCCAGGAGGAATAATGAATTATGTTGCTATTGGCCTTGGCGCTGTAATGTTAGAAAAAACAATAACTGTTGATACTAAAATTGAGCATGTAGAACATTTTATGTCGTTAGAGATCACTGATCTAAAATCTTTTGTTCAAAACATAAGATCTATTGATGAAGCATTAGGTGATGGAAACATACTGGCAAAATCTAGGGTTGAAGAGGGTGCACGTCGTAGCCTTGTGGCCAAAACAGATATCAAAAAAGGTCAGACTTTGACAAAAGAGATGCTTGATTTTGGGAGGCCTGGCGATGCGGGTATATCATGCTCAAACGGATTTACAATATTGAATAAAAAGACATCTGTTGATATTCCAAAGGGAACTTTTCTGAAATGGGATATGCTTTCATCATAGATTATCATTCTATCTGAATATGTTTGATCTAACTCCAACAATTGATTATCTAAACAAGAATTATCCATCAATTCATGCTCTAAAAATCTACAAAATTAAACACACTAACATTAATAGCAAAAATTTTCTGGTTGTCTCTGAGCATCATAATTACGTATTACGTAGTTTTGCCAACTCTGACAATCAGAGAATGGAAAAAATCTGCAAAATTCTGTCCTTCTGTATAAGAAATAATATTAATGTGATTGAGCCAGTAATGAATAAAAATAATGAGTTTGTGGACAATAAACATAGTTCATATCTGATTAGATTCTATGAAGGGGATTTTTTTTCAGGAAAAGAAAGACAATTAACAGAATTTGCCAAAAGTGTAGCACTTTTACATAAAGTACTCAAAACAATAAAAATTCGTCTCAAAAACGATTATGAGCAACAATATTACAAACTGTTGAATGAGAAAGAATTTGAGATAATAAAAAATACGATTCGCAGAAAATCCTCTCTACAAACACATGACAAATTAGTCTACAAAAACATACGTATGCTAAATGATACCACAGAATTTATTGAAAATAATAAAAACAATGATCATAAATTTGTCCAGCTTACTCATTCTGATTTGCATCCAAAAAACGTACTCTACTATCGTGAAAAACCTGTAATATTGGACTTTGATACCATGCGACGAAGCTCATTAATTGATGATATTGCATTTGGCTCATTTAGATTCTCAATATTCCGTAGTGTCAAAAAGTTTACGATCAAAAATGATATGAAGAAATTTCTCAATTCCTATCTCTTATCTAACAATCTGAAGATAGAATTTGAAGACGAAGAATATTTTCTAAAAAAAATGATCCTAAAAAGAATCAATTATATTTTAAGAAATCGATATTTTCATGACTCTAATCTGTGGATATTGGATCTACAAAAGCATATGACTTCATTGAAATTGGCATATTCGATTTTTAAATAGAACAAAATAAATCTATCAATAATTTAGATCCTGTATGAGATACTGTTTACGTTGTTGTTATCCAGAAAACTGTAGGCCTAAGGTAATATTTGATGAATATGGGGTTTGTAGTGGCTGCAGGACGTTTGAGCAACGAAGATCAGAGACAGTAAACTGGAGAGAAAAACAACAAGAGTTATCCAAACTTCTCGAATCCTATAAAGAAAAGGCAAGAAAAAATAACTCTCCATATGACTGCATTATACCGATAAGTGGCGGAAAAGATAGTCATTTTCAAGCTCATCTTATCACTCAAGTATACAAAATGAAGCCGCTGTTTGTAGCTTATAATCACTCGTACAATACTGCTGTCGGCATTAGAAATCTTACAAACATAGTAGAGAAGTTTGGATGTGATCTTATTCGTTACACGACAAATCCAAAAACTGCAAGAAAGATATCTCGTTACATGCTAAAAAAAGTAGGTGACATCACATGGCACTATCATGCAGGAATAATGACGTTTCCAATTCAAACTGCCGTTAGATATCGTATACCATTAATGATATGGGGTGAACATGGAGAAGCTCTTCTTCATGGCATGCATAATCTAGAAGACAAAGTGGAATTCACAAAAAAACATAGACAAGAACATCTTATGCGTGGATTTGAACCAGAGGACATCTTAGACGATCCTCAAAATAAGGACATCACAAGAACTGATCTGGCTCCGTTTTTTTATCCAACTGATGATGAAATTGGTTCATTGAATTTACGTGGAATATATCTTTCTAATTATTATCCTTGGGATGAGTTTGAACACACCAAAATGGTAATTGAAAAATATGACTTTGAAACATTTCAGGATAGACAAACATCATTTAATCTGTATCAAAAAGTAGATGACTTTTTCCAAGACACTCATAATTATCTCAAATATCTGAAGTTTGGTTATGGCAGAGTAACTGATCAGGCATCAATTGAAATAAGAAATCAACGAATGACAAGAGAGCAAGGAATAGAAATGATAAAAAAATATGAGCATCGTCTAAGGCCAAAAAATCTAGATGTGTTTTTGAAATTTGCCGAAATGACGGAAAAAGAATTCCTTGATAGTATTGATCACTTAAGAGATACTAGTGCTTGGCAGAAAAAACCTACTGGGGAATGGGATCTTTTGGACTGGATTGGAAACCATACACTTGATAAAGGAATTGAAGATGCAAGACTGCCAATAAAAGAAAAATGGTACTCACTTAAATCTCCAAAAAAAGAGTCTTCCAGAAATACAAGTGTGAATGAAGACGAAGAACTAATATTTTTATAATAATTACAGAGTTTGATTTGATTGCTATAGTCGAATATGGTATGGGAAATATACGATCTGTATACAATGCATTTACTCTTCTTGACCAAGATGTACAGATCACAAATGAACCAAAGACATTGGAAAGTGCTGATGCAATAGTTTTACCTGGAGTTGGTGCATTTGCTGATGGCATGAAAAATCTAAGAGAGAAAGGATTGCTGGACACTATTACAAAAGAAGTAATTGATAAAAAAAAACCGTATCTTGGAATATGTCTTGGTTTAGAGTTTCTAGCCGAAAGAAGCTATGAGGGGGGAATAACTGATGGATTTGGATGGATTAAAGGAACGATAAACAGGATAGAACCACAAGATATACGTTTGAAAGTACCACATATCGGATGGGACGACACAAAAATTTTGAAACCAGTTGGCATACTAAAGGAAATGGTTCTTCCAGCGTTTTACTATCTACACAGTTATTACTTTAAAGTTGATGAATCACAAAGAAATGTCATAACGTCAATATGTGATTATGGATCTGTAGAAATCGCATCTTCCATTCAAAAAGACAACATACATGCAGTACAGTTTCATCCAGAAAAGAGTCAAGAGGCTGGTATAAAATTACTAAAAAATTTCATAGATGAGATAAGAAGATAATGCTCAAACACAGACTCATTCCGAATATCATTTTGAATAACGGAAATGTAGTACAAAGTGTACAATTCAAACATACGAATGTGATAGGTAATGCAGTAACCGCGGTTGATTTTTTTAATAGTTGGGCAGTTGATGAGATTATTGTTTTGGATGTTAGTAGGAGTACTGATCAAAGATCTAATTTTCATAGAATAATTACTGGGTTATCAAAAAGATGTTTTGTACCGCTTACAGTTGGTGGATGGATTACTGACGTTAATGAGATTAGCCAATTTCTAAAAGAAGGTGCAGATAAAGTGACAATTAACACACATGCGGTTCGAAATCCAGAGATCATAAAAGAATCATCTAATGTATTTGGCTCGCAATGTATAGTAGTTTCAATAGATGTAAAGAAAACCGCTTCCGGAAAATATAAAGTGTTTATCAATCGTGGTACGAAGAAACAACCTTGGATCCTGTAGATTGGGCCAAACAAGCTGAAAAATTAGGAGCCGGAGAGATATTACTCACATCCATTGATCATGAAGGGATGAGAAATGGTTATGATTTAGATCTGATAAAAAATGTTGTTGAAAATGTATCCATTCCAGTAATCGCTTTTGGTGGGGTTGGAGATTGGAAACATTTTGTAGATGGGATAAACATTGGTAAAGCAGATGCAGTTTCAGCTGCCAATATTTTCCATTATACTGAACATTCTACGTATAACGCAAAAGAATTCATGCATGATGCAGGTGTCAATGTCAGAATGCCTATATTCTACAAATTGCCAACTCCGCGACGACCAAAATATGATGAAATATACTAAATACTGAAGATTTCCAGTACAGTAAGGTTAGATTCTATTTTCTATCTTGCCGTTGCAAATTAATTCTAAGAAGCAATCGTTTTGTATTAAGCATATTCTGAAAAATTTTTAGATATGAAAGAATATAATAAGTAATAATTGTTTTTTAGACTATGTCAAGGTTTAGTACAATCAAAGAAATATTCCAATTATACATTCGTAAAAAGAAATTCTATATGTTTCCATTATAATCTGGCTCATGGCATTAATTGGTGTTACAGTGCTATATGGTGATGGGTAATAATCTAGTGAAAAAATAATGTCTGTACAAGTATCTTACAAAAAACAATTTGTCTTAGGATTATTGTTGTTAGTAGTTCTGTTTAGTGTAATTGAAGGTGTATCTCAAATTATATGGTATAACATGCAAAATGAGTGTTCATTAGAAAAAAACTATTTCGAAAATTATTCCAAAGAGTCTAGAAAAAAACTCTGCTCTGATTACAAAAATCTAAAGTATGATGAAGGAGTCATTCGCAAAAATGCGCCAAATCAGAAATTTGATACTTTTAATATCAATTCGCTAGGATTTCGTGGCATGGAAATTCAGAGAGATAAAGAACCAGAAGAATATCGAATCATAATGGTTGGTGGGTCTACTACATTTGGTTTGGGTGCTCCCAATGATTCTGAGACAATCCCCGCATATCTTCAAAATATGTTTCAGGATAAATTTGGAACCAGAATTAAAGTAATCAATGCAGGAGTAATTGCGGCTAGCTCTGCTCAGGAAGTATACTATGTCAAAAAAGAACTTATCCAGCTAAAACCTGATCTGATAATAGCTTTTGATGGTTATAATGATGCATTTAACGTACAATTATCTGAAGTTGATGAAAATACTAAATATGAAAAATTAGAGAAAAGAACCTTAGTTGAAAAAATAGGAAAACAATATTTTAGTCAATTTGCCTTTCCTAACGTAATATATCAGAATATACATGATAGTATGCAGATCCAATACCTGACAGAAGAAGTAAAAAAGGAAAACACTCAGAAATGGCTAAATCGCTGGAACGAAGTATGTCAAATAAGCAAAGACAACGGATCTGAATTATTAGTCATTGTACAACCCATGATTGGAACTTCGGATAGAAAACTAATTCATGTGGAACAAAAAATCTACGATGAGCCAAAAACCAAGAAAATTATAGAATTCTTAAATGCGTTAGGTGACTCTATTGATAGGCTAGAATGTAATTCAGCAGATCTACGTCATACGTTTGATGATGTGAATGGGCAGGTTTTCTTTTCCGCGGTCCATACTGGTAGCTTTGGTAATAAAATTATTGCCGAGAAAATATATGAACAATCATTACCGATAATACAAAAGGATCTACAACTAAATAACTAAAAGGATTCAAGATTATCTAACAAGCTCGATTAAAATCTGAGCCGCTGATTTGGTACTGTTTTCTTCTTTTCTGGACTTAGTCGCTAAAATATGTTTTTCATCTAGAATAATCTCATTCAAAGTATCTTCTGTTATGTGGTTCTTTAGTCCCATCTTTATTAGTTCATCAGACATCACATTTTGTTCTCCATGTTTATCATCGAAAACATAAAGGAACGGTACCCCGTTTGTTAGGCATTCTGATATCATACCATAACCACATTTACATATCACAAGATCAGATGCTGCAACAATATCCTGGCCTTCTGTCCATGGTTTAATGTATGTGACATTGTTTGAATCGACTCTAGCTCCTGTTGAAATTATTTGGATATGGCCGTTTATAGTAGGTTTTATAGAAAAATATTCTCCTAAATTAATAAAAACACATTTTTCAGACTCCTTAATGCCTAGTTTTTTCCTAGCTGATTCTCTAGACTGTGTAGGCGACTTGCAGACAAATCCTACGTGCTTTTTATTTTGAAATGTGTTCATTTTGGTGCCTAATGGAAGCTTAATTGCAAGATCTGCAAATCTGTAGGCGTCACTCAACAACGAGATCTGTTCTTCTGCAAGCATATTGAGTACATCCACCCAAGAAAAATTTGAGATTGCAACCGATCTGATGCATGCATTATGTGCTGCCAAAAAAGGCATGACTGAAATATCACTCACAACTAGATCTGGTTTTATTTTGGAAACTAGTTGAGTCTCTTTATCTGATACTGATTGTAATGTTTTAATCCATTTGCCGATGACTTCTTTAGTTTTATTCTCATTGATGGAAATCCCATTTTTTTCAATTATTGGGCCCACATCCGTAATGCCGGTAATTACTCTAGTTGTAGGTAAAGAACTATTCAGGTACACAACATTTGAGTTTCTTATTATCACCTCTATTCCATTTTTCTCCAATTCTCTTATCATTGCAACCGATCTAGTGATATGTCCTAATCCATGATCAGTTATGTAGTAAAGCAATTTTTTCAGAATGATCACTAGTATATTCTAAAGCACATTTTTATTAGTTATCTGTGATTGATTCACTGAATATACTTTGACTAAAATTCTGGTTGTCGGTTCTGGTTTTCTTGGCTCAAACATAGCAAAACAATTTGCCAGTCTTGGTCATGTAGTAATCCAAACAAATCTAACAAATATGCAAAAAGGCTCTTATGCCCTGAATATAACGGATCCAAAAATGATAGATTACTGCTTTGAAAAAATTAGACCTGATATAGTTGTAAACTGTGCAGGAAATACCGATATTGATCTGCTTGAAAAAAACCCACAACTTGCATATTCTGTTAATGGTCACGGTGTAAAAAATCTATCAATTTCTTCTCAGAAATTTAATTCTAGACTTGTACATGTTTCAACAGATGGTGTTTTTGATGGGATTATTGGAAATTACTCTGAAACAGATATGCCAAATCCTGTCAATGTGTATGCAAAATCAAAAATAATTGGTGAGGAAGAAACAAGACAAAATTGTCAAAATTATGTCGTGATCAGGACAAATTTCTATGGCGAACATCAAAATGGCAAATTTCTCTTTAGTAATATCTTAGAAAAACTCAGAAATGGTATTTCTATAACTGGTTTTGCAGATGTAATCTTTACTCCTCTTGAAATTACTAATCTATCTCAATTAATTTCTGATGTGGCGCTATCTAATTATACTGGAATTTTAAATTTGGCAAGCGATGAACCGATATCAAAATATCAGTTTTGTCTTCAAATGGCTAAAACCCTCGGATTTAATACTGGATTAGTAAAGAAGGGATCTATTGATGAAATGAATTTCATTGCAAAACGGCCAAAAAATACTTCGCTAATAAATCAAAAGTCAAAACAAATCATACGTCATGATATTATATCATTAGCAGACTGGCTTGCTGATTATAAAAAAAGACAATCATAGTTTCCTCAAAAATGATATACTGGTGAGTCAAATTTTGATTGTATGATTTCGCCAATAAAAATTGGAAAGAGGGTATTGGGGAACAATCAAAAGTGTTATGTTATTGCAGAAATAGGCTCGAATTTCAACAAGGACATACGATTAGCAAAAAAGCTAATTAAATTAGCCAAAGATTCGGGCGCCGACGCAGCAAAATTTCAATCATTCATTCCAGAAAAAATAATTTCAAGGAGAGGATTTGAAAAGAAACTAGCGTTTCAATCTAAATGGAAAAAATCAGTGTGGGAGGTTTATGATGAAGCTCAATTGCCGTTGTCATGGCATAGTGAACTGAACAAATATGCCAAAAACATTGGAATTGATTTCATGTCTGCTCCTTATTATCATGATGCAGTAGATCTTTTGGTTAAACTTAACACTCCAGCAATAAAAATCGGTTCTGGCGAAATAACAAATATTGAATTTTTAAAATATGTGGGAAAAACAATGAAGCCTATATTGTTGGCCACTGGAGCAAGCACAATGAACGAAGTAGAAGACGCGGTTAACGCACTAAAATCCACTGGAAATAAAAAAATCATTCTTATGCAAGCCGTGACACAATATCCGTCTCCCATAAATGATGCTAATCTTAGAGTGTTGGATGTTTTTAAGAAAAAATTTAATCTTAATGTGGGATACTCGGATCATTCTCCAGGCGATTTAGTAGTACTTGCAAGTGTCGCATTAGGTGCGTGTGTGATAGAAAAACATTTTACTATGAATAAAAAAATGAGTGGACCTGATCATCCGCATTCACTAGATCCAGCGGAATTCAATCAAATGGTGCAACAAATAAGAAAAATTGAATCTGCATTGGGTGATGGTATCAAAAAAATTGAAAAAAGTGAAAAAGAAACTAGAATCATCCAACAACGTGGCATTTGGACAACTAAAAAAATTGTTAAGGGTGAAAAATTTACAAAGGCTAATACTGCTGTGTTACGACCTGTGATGGGCTTGTCAGCCTCAAAATATACTGCAATTCTAGGAAAAAAATCAAAAAGAAACTTTGATGTCTTTGAACCTATAAAAAAACAAAATATTTGATTTCATACTAAATTAATGTGCTACAAATAAAAATTCGTTTAGTATGTCAGAAGTTTTATGATGTATAATCTTAACATTTTTTATATGTAAAAATAATTAGTATACATGATTGGTTGCATAATACAAGCAAGACTCGATTCTTCTAGGTTACCTGGGAAAATATTGATGAAAGTTGATGAAAAAAATACCATATTGGATTATGTCATAAATCAACTTCGTTCTTCTAAATATATTGATAAAATTATTGTTGCAACTACAACGTCCGAAAACGACAATCAATTGATTGAATATGCAAATAATAATCAATTAGATTCTTTTCGTGGCAGCGAAAATGATGTCTTGGATAGATATTACAAATGTGCAAAACATTTCTCACTTTCAACAATAATAAGAGTTACCTCTGATTGTCCATTAATAGATCCTACTATTATTGATGAACTAATTGAAAATTTCCAAAAAGATAATTTTGATTACGCAACTAACAAACTTCCTTTAGAGTCTTCAAAATGTCCACATGGCGCAGAAGTGGAAATATGCTCATTTAATACACTTGAAAAAACTTGGAAAGAAGCTAAAAAACCGTCTGAGCGTGAACATGTTACGCCGTATATCTATAACAATCCGGACAAGTTTACGATCTTTAGTATGATTAACGATAAGGATCTTTCCTATATGCGTTATACAGTTGATAGACAAAAAGATCTAGAAATAGTGCAGGAAATTATTAAAAGAATAACAACAAGGCCCATACTGACAAAAGATATTGTAAAAGTGTTTGAAAAAGAGCCAGACTTGCTTAGGATTAATTCTGAGTATGAAAGAAATGAAGGTTATCATAAATCTCTCAGGGATGAAAAATCGTCTAACTAACTTTTATTTCGTCAAATTTATGTATAGATAAAATTGATGAAAAAAATGCGAAAATATCTGGCTGTTACACTTGGAAGATGTTCAGGTTGTTCAATTTTTGTGGATGATAAAATAGTGTTTTCAGCTAGTGAAGAAAGATACTCTAGAAAAAAATCAGATCAAGCGTATCCTATGCATGCAATAAATGATGGATTAGCATTTTGTAAAATCAAACCTGAAGAACTAGATTATATCTTGATTGCAGGTAAAAGATTAGCTGTAATTCCAATATTGTTGCAAGTATACACGAATTTTTCAGTTAATGATCACTTGGAAATGATGCAAAAATATTGGTATAACAAACTTGTAAAGAAAGAACCAATAAAAATGATAGATGTATTCAAAGATAAAATAAATACAGATCAATATCCGTTTAACACCCAATTTGCTAAAGAAATAGACTTTTTCAAACTTGAACACCCAATAAGCAAAGAAAGCGATGCGATAATATCGGCATTTTACAAAAAAGCAATATCTACTCATCTAGGAATTCCTGAATCAAAAATTATTCATGTTGAACATGATGATTGTCATGCGGCGTATGCTCTGTATGGTAGTCCTATTCGTGATGACAATACGCTGATCTTTACAGCAGATGCATTTGGTGATGATCTAAGTGGAACAATTTCAAAGTATGACAAAAATACTAACAAAATAATCCGATTGAAAGAATACTTCCATAAGGACTTTCAACTAGCCAGGATTTACAGATACACAACTCTGTTACTTCGAATGAGCCCTAATGAACATGAATACAAGGTGATGGGCTTGGCTCCTTACTATAATGGCCCAGCAATTAAAGATGTTGAAAAGGTTTTTGATGAAATGCAAACATTAGATATCCTTGATTTTAAATTTAATAAAAATATTGATGATATCTATAATTACTTGGAGAAAAAACTAGATCGGTTTAGGTTTGATCATATAGCCGCAGGATTGCAATCATTCACAGAAAGAATTTTAAGAGAATGGTTCTCAAAAGCTCTATCTCAGTATAATTCGTCAAGTGCTGTTTTTTCTGGTGGTGTATCTATGAATGTTAAAGCCAATTTGGTCATATCAAAACTACCTCAGATCAAAAACTTTTTTGTATGTGGTGCGGGAACTGATGAAACCTTGCCCATAGGTGCATGTTATGCTCAAGCTTCTTCCAGTATTGTACCCAAACCTCTAGAAAGCCTGTATTTAGGACCACATGCAGACTATGATTCAAAAGATGTCGAATTATTTTCCAAGCACAAGATCTCAGAATTTCAGAGCGTCGAGATTCTAGTAGATAAAATTCTCAAAAACAAGATCATAGCCACATGTAGAGGCAGAATGGAAATGGGCCAAAGAGCACTGGGAAATAGAAGCATATTGGCAGATCCAAGGGATTCAAAAAATGTTCAAAAAATAAATAAAATGATCAAAAATCGAGATTTTTGGATGCCATTTGCTCCTATAGTGCTGCATGAATATCAAGAAGAAGTACTGCTAAATCCAAAAAAACTAGAATCTCCATACATGACAATTGGCTTTGAGACAAAAAATAAGGAGAAGATTCAAGCAGCAATACATCAATCAGATTTTACAGCAAGACCACAAATATTGAAAAAAGAAGTTAATCCGCAACTGTGGAGTCTGATCAAAAGATTTTACGATGAAACGGGTGTTCCGGCTCTACTGAATACGTCTTTTAATTTACATGGAGAACCGATTGTTCGCACAATCGGGGACGCAGCTCATGTTTTTGACAAATCAGGGCTTGAAGTTCTCTGGTTAAACAATCATGTAATAGAAAAAATCAGCTGATACTTTCTATAATAGAAATCTTGTGATGATCATCATTGTGTAGTGTTCTATGTATTTTTGTTAATTATCTAGAAAACCTGACTCAATTATGGTCTTTTTTAGTTCAGACTTGGTCATTTTTGCAACGCTATCCGAAGAATATGATTCCACGTTAGAAATTTTCTTTATTTTTTGAGAATAAGATTCTTTGATGTCGTTTTCATCTCTTAATGGATTTGCAATCATGTAATATTTGCCTAAATCCCAGCTTGAGCGCATCTCTTCATTATTGATCAATGTTTCGTGAAGTTTTTCACCTGATCTAATGCCGATAACTTTTTCGCCAGTATTGCCAAGAAGATCAAACAATGTGTCCTTTACATCTGTGATGGAGTAGGCTTTTAGCTTTGGAATGTAGATTTCTGATTCTTTTCCATTCATGGCTGTATCTATGATTAAATCTAGAGCTTGATTCATGGTGATACTAAATCTAGTCATTTTAGGATCTGTTATGGTTATCTTTTTCTTTGCTTTGATCTGTTCGATAAATTTTGGTATGACAGATCCGCTACTGCCTACGACATTTCCGTATCGTACTGCAAGGAATCGAGTTTTGTATTTTTTTCTATTCAAGTAATTGTTTGCAGTGACAAAAAGCTTCTCCATTAGGAGTTTTGTAGCTCCGTACGTGTTTAGAGGCGAAACTGCCTTGTCTGTTCCTATGCACACTGCAGTTCCAACGTTTTGATGCAAACACGCATCAATTACGTTTTGTGATCCAATTACATTGGTCTTTATGCTTTCAAATGGATTGTACTCTATGACTGGAACATGTTTTAGAGCGGCTGCATGAAATACAATATCTACTCCATCAAGTGCCGTAATTAGTCGTTCTTTGTCTCTAATGTCTCCAATCAAAAATCGTAATCTCTTGTCGTGAAGCTCCGACTCCATCACTACTTGCTTGTTTTCGTTTCTGCTAAAGACGCGAACTGTTCGTACTTTGGTCGTTAATAGTCTCTTAGTAAGTGCTTGTCCGAGCGAACCTGTCCCTCCAGTTATAAGTATAGTTTTTCCATCAAACATGTATCTGGCTATATACGGATGATACTAGAATCTTTCTAATCAAAACGTCTTAACAATTAAGAGCATGGGATTTATGGATGAATTGATAGCTACCCGTATGTCTGATAAAATACTCTTCTGGTTGGATGCACATCTATTGTATTATTGTCTGTCTTACTACATGCAAAAAAAATACACTGCAGATTATTATGCCATTATAGATGTTCCCGATAGATCAAAAAAATTTTTTGAGCAACAAAAATTAGTGAATTTCAAAAAAACTTGGTTTTATCATGATAACATAACAAAACAAAACAAAATTGACATCGATTATCTGGAGTCTTTTGAAAAAAAATATTCTATTAATCTGTGGAAGTTTGCCATAAATGAAAGACTGTTCTACAAATACAATTCATTTCATAAATTTACCAAAAATGAGATCTTGTCTATCTTGGAGCAAGAGTGCAAATTGTTTGAAAATATCTTGAGCGAAGTAAATCCTAACTATGTAATAATGCAAGACTCTGGCTTGCATCACGGAAATCTGTTCTCAGAAATATGCAAAAAGAACGGCATAAGTGTAATCATAATTAATATATCAAAATTTGGCGGTGGATGCTATCTCTCTGAAAAAATTCACACCATCGATAAACTGGATTCTTTAGATAAAATCAAACCACGTGGAAGAAATGCAGAAGAATTACGAGCACTTCTTGCAAAATCTTCACTTTCTATATCACTTATGAATTACACAAATGAAACGCGCAAGTCAAAATTTGCTTTGGTTAAAGCTGCCTTTCAGGTTCTACTTGTTTCAAGTAATCAGAATGTGAAAACTCATTATTCATACTATGGAAGAACAAAGTTACGCGTTTTGTTAACTGAAATCTCGTATCTATTAAAAACAAAAATCAGAGGTAATTTCTTGGATAAATTTGGAATAAAGAAAATTGAAGATGAAAAGTTTGTTTATCTTCCACTTCATCAGGAGCCGGAACGATCGCTTCTTCTCGACGCTCCATTTTATACAAATCAGATTGAAACAACGCGGAATATAGCAAAATCATTGCCAGTTGGATATGTTTTGTACGTAAAAGAACATCCTACTCAGGGCAGATCAAGGGGTTGGAGACCAATATCTGAATACAAGGAAATCATGGAAATCCCTAACGTGAAACTGATTCATCCATCTATTCCATCAGATCAATTAATCAAAAAATCATCACTTGTCATATCCGTTGGCGGTACAGCAAGCTTTGAAGCTGCTTTTTATGAAAAACCATCTATCATGTTTGCGGATTTAGGTTACTCGATTTTGCCATCAATTCTTAGAGTGAAATCCTTTGATGAACTGCATGGTGCAATTCTATCCGCATTGAAAATAAAGGTAAACCTTGTAGATGTAGACAAATATGTCACGGCATTAGAAGATATTACTTTTGATTTTGATTGGTTAGGTTTCGTGCGTAAATGTCACAAACAATTCTATTATGATGGAAACCTGGTAGATATAGAAATTGATCCTGCAGTAATGAGAAAATTTCTTATTGATGAAAAAATTATACTTGAAAAACTAGCTGATGAACATATTAAAAAAATGACTAACTAGTCATATTTCATGCAAATAATATGGGAATTGAATATTGCGAAGAAGATTATAAATATTTGGTGTCTTGGATGTTTTTGCAGGACCGTGAAATTTGTCTGCAAGAAAAGAATCGATTGTAAGAATGAAAATGTTTGTTTTCATCTAATATTTCCCAAGGAATAATCATTTAGGTTTCTTTGATAATTTATTTCCCATTTTTTTATTAACGGATTAATTATTTCTAAGAGATCGGGATGATTTTTGATAAAAGGAATAAGATCTTCAGTTGTGAAATTATTTCCTAATTTTCCAAATATTTTTTTTGCAAATAGAAAATCTTCTTTATAATCTAAGGTTAATCTTAGATTTTTAGGTAGTGTTTTACAGAATTGAGGTATGATAAATTCAATATTAAAAATTCCAGATCTAATGAAAAATTCCTTATAACCAGTTTCAGTATTAGTTGTTTTTTTAATTTTACATATTTTTTCTAAAGTTGATGTTTTCATTGCAGCTGGAATTAAACCGTGTATCGAAGATGAAGGATTATAGATCTTTTTAGAATCGTTACCACATACAAAATCTAATTTTGATTTTTTCATTTTCAGGATTATTTTTTCTACATAGTTGATATCCATAAAGAGCTTATCACCTTCCACATCAATTATAATATCACTATCAAATTTTTTTGATGCCATGAGAAAACGTGATAAGATATCTTTTTCATCCCCTCTAAAACATTCAATTTTCTCTTCATCTAATATCCTTGCAAGATGATCATCTGAAGGCAGATTTGTGGTGCAAACTACAATATTACGAATGCTCTTTGCGGAGCGAAGCCTATTGACCAAATTAATAATTACAGGTTTCCCATTTATTTGTAAGAGATGTTTTTTTGGAAGTCTATTACTATCAAGTCTAGCAGGAATAAAGATGTCTATATTCATGATACGTGTTACCAGATAGTGTAACCGCCATCTATCACAAATATAGCTCCAGTTACGTAGCTTGATTTGTTGCTTGACAAATAATCTATTATTGAATTTAATTCCTTGACATTCATCATACGTTTTAGCGGTGTTAATTTTGAATATTTTCTAACAAATTTTTTCTCTTGATTATGTAGTATTCCACCAGGAACAACACAGTTAATCCTAACATTCGGAGATAAATGAGCTGCAAGATATCTTGTAAGATTGATAACTCCTGCCTTGGATACACCATATGCAATGTCTTTATGAAAACCATTGTATAACTCAGGATGCGGCGATAACATACCATATGTTGAGGAAAAATTTACTATCGTACTATCAACATTATTTCTTGCAAACTCACGACATACGGAAAAAAGTGCTGTTAGATTAACATCAAGATATTTAGAGAAAGATTTCAATGGAAAGTCAAAGAGTGTGTATTGTTTTTTTTTACATTTATCAACATGATCATTTATTGCAAAACAATTGATTAGATGATTTGCACGATTAGTTTTAAACCAATGTTTAACAAACTTTTCATTAGTAAGATCATGTCCAAGTTGTATGTCCAAACGCAATACTTTGCTATTTTGTTGAAAATATTTACATAGTTCTGAGCCCACTATTCCTTCTGAACCGGCGATAACAACAGTTTTCATGAATAATTTTGTGTGTTATTCATATATAGTCTTTTGAAATTTTTAAAAATCCTAACAATGTCTCATGCCCACCGTATGTCTAGTCATCAAATCATTTTAGTTTGTAAACAATTTCATGTTTCAGCGTTATGTCTTAAATCACAATAATTTTGTTCTATTTATGCGCAAGATTATTTTAAACAATGAAAGAAATTAATTCATAATAAGAATGATTTGTGTATAGAGCAAACGAGTTAAACTACGTAAAGTTCTAAAATTTTAAAATTACATCATTTCGTTAGTTCAGTTATACTTCAACTTTATATACACTTTGAGAAGTTTAGTACCATGTATGACGATTTGAAAGCTGCGGCAACTAAGCTAGGCGGATCAAAAACATATTCGATAGCAGATGACGTCAACATCATATCAAGACGTCAAAATGACAAGTGGGGAGTATTTGACGAAGACTGGGGATTTCGCATACATGATATTCCAGAGGAATTTAGGACTGAAACAAAGTACAAGAACTTTATTTTAGCAAAAGAAGAGGAGCGTGAGCAAAAATTAATTTTAAAGTCAAAACCATATCAAATAGATCTAGAACCCACAAACATATGTAATCTTCACTGTCCTTTGTGCTCTACTGGAATAGGTGCAAAAACAAGAGAGAAAGGAATTTTGGAATTTAATAATTTTAAAAAGATAATTGATGAGATTAGCGATACAGTGTTACAAGTTTCATTACAAAACTGGGGAGAATCAACTTTGGTGAAGGATTTTCCGAAGATGATCAGATACGCTGCTGACAAAAAAATATTCATGAGATTATCTAGTAACTTTTCAGTAAAATACACAGATGAATATTTTGAGAACTTTATGAATTCAGGTTTAGGGAGACTTGTCATCGATCTAGATGGGACTACACAGGAAGTATACGAGAAATACAGAAGGGGAGGAGATCTGAAAACGGTTTTGGACAATACAAAAAAAGCAGTCGCTTTTAAAAGAAAGAACGGCTTAATGTATCCCATAATACAAGCAAGAATGTTAGTTATGGCACATAATGAACACCAAATACAAGATTTTAGAGATATTGCAGAACATATAGGAGTAGACGAAATTGATCTTGGTAATATTCAATTAAATCCGAACACAGCTGCCAAGGATTGGTTACCAAAAAATAAGGATCATGTATATGAAACGTATTTAGGTAAAAGAAGAACCACTCCGTGTCATTGGCCGTGGAGTGGGATGATAATAGGATGGAATGGTGGAGTCTCTCCGTGTGCGATAGTAGATGATCCAGATTCAGATTTTGGTAATGTGATCAAAGACGGGGTTTCTGGAGTTTGGAATAATGATTATTACACATCAGCAAGATCAGCATGGTCAAAAAATAATAAGATCTCCAAATTAACAATTTGTAATGTTTGTAAGAACGACACGCATAATCCACGCCTTTTAAGAGTTGGGAATTCATTTAGTTTAACTATGAATCGAAACGTTAGTTTTGTAGGTATGGATAAAATATGAGAATAGAACGTATTACATTTCTCACCAAGAATGAAATCGATATACAGAATATAATTAATGTTCTAAAAAATGACACACAAAACAGAGATGCCGCAGATCGCAGCATATTAGAAAAATTAATTGTAGATTTCACTAAAGGTGATCTATCACTGTTGACTAACCAAGAGATTCAATTCTTGAAGCTGAATCCTAAAAACACATGGGCGGATTATTTGATTTATAGAATTAAATTCATCTCATATGAAAAACAGGAATCAATAGCAGATTTCCCACTGTATTTAGTTTTAGAACCAGTATCTGCATGTAATTTGAGATGTACCATGTGCTTCCAGATAGATGAGACATTTACCAATAATCAAAAATTTATGGGTATGATGGATTTTAATTTATTAAAAAAAATTATTGATGAGGCGGAAAAAAATGGCACTAAGGCTATAACGTTAACATGTAGAGGCGAACCAACACTGCATCCGAGATTAGGCGAAATGTTAGAATATTGTGGTGGAAAGTTTTTGGAACTAAAGATAAATACGAATGCCACAAAGTTAACGGACAAGTTAATTCATCAAATGTTAAAAAGTGGTCTGACAGATATTGTTTTTTCTGTAGACTCATATACAAAAGAAGAATACGAATCGATTAGAGTTAGAGGGATTTTTGAACAGGTATTAAATAATATTATTAGGTTTAAAGAGATCAGAGAAAAATCTTATCCAAATTCAAGATGCGCTACAAGAATTAGTGGAGTGAAAGTAGATCCAAACCAGGATCCTGAGAAATTTAAAGAGTTTTGGAAGGAATATGTAGATTATGTAATAATGGTAGACATGATCCAACGATGGGACATATACAATAACACGGCAGATGTTATGGGAAATGGCCCATGTTATCATCTTGCAGGTAGAATGTACATTTATTTTGATGGCGCTTGTAACCCATGTGATCAAGACTACAAAGGGTTGTTAGCTATCGGGAACGTCAAAGATAAAACAATAAGAGAGATTTGGAAAAGTAAAAAATATGCGGATCTTCGTGATGCACATAGAAATAATCTACGTGCAAATTACAATCCTTGTGACAGATGTCCAGTTGGCAGTTAGAATAGGCGTAATAGGTTTAAGAAATCACGCGGAAAGATTAAAGATCATACTGGAAGGAAGAGATGATTGTCAGGTTTGTTTTTTATATCATCCTAGTAAAAAGATTGACGACATAAGATCTACAAATGATATTTCAGACATTTATGAAATGGACGCAGTATTCATTACATCCCCAAACGACACACATGTCAAGTATATTGAACTTTTGTTAAAAAATTCAAATGCGTACATTTTTTGTGAGAAACCACCAGCCACAAATGAAATAGAGTTAAAGATCTTACAAGATATGACTGACAATGACAAGAAGAGAATATTTTTTAACTTTAATTTTAGATTTAGTCAATTAAACGAGATAATAGAAACACAATTAGCAACAAATGAAATTGGAAAAATAATCAACATTGTCATTATTGCATCGCAGGGATTAGCATTCAAAGATAATTACGTTGGATCATGGCGTGCAGATGGAGAGAAAAATTTACATAATATTATAGAAACCGTATCAATTCACTATCTAGATTTACTAAATTTCCATTTTATAATCAAAGAAATTATTTATAGGCCGTCATTGGTTTCAGGAAAAGGTACTTCATTTGACACCAGTCATTTGTTCATAACATACCAAAATGGCGTTACTGCGACTATTTTTAATTCCTATGCAACACCATATGTCAATGAAGTTTTTATTATTGGGACTAATGGATATTGCCTACTAGAAAACGATAACTTACAAATTCGTTATCCAAGAGATACGTTCGATAGTAAAGGATTTTTTATTACACCTAGTAAATCAGTAAATTGCGAATTCAATATGAAAAAGAATTATGAGCAATCATTAAAAAATTCCATTGATTATTTTGTCAGATGTATTAAGAATAAAACCAACATCGATATAAAATACTACGATATAAGCATCAAGACAAATCAACAAATTTTAGATCTAAAAAAGAATCACAACTAAGCAAAAATTTGTCGCAGTTTTTCTTGTGATGGTTTTTCAGATTCCCAAACTCTTTTGTTACCATCACCAAGAATTTTTTCAATTAATCTGATATCTCTAACTAATCTAAATAATCCATCAGGCTCCAAAGATGCGGCCTGATCATGACCATACCAAGCTCTACTTATTGTGACATGTCTTTCTATAGATGTAGCACCAAGTATGACGGCAGGTATAGAAATATTAGTCGAGGAAACTTCATGGCCGCTATATCCTACTTTACAGTTAAACTTCTTTTTTAGAGCAGGAATTAGACTAAGGTTGGCTTCGTCAGGAGGCATCGGATACGCACTGTGACAATGCATTAATTCAAATGGACATTTGTGTTTTCGAAATATGTTAACAGCTCTTTCGATATCTTTCATCGTGCTCATTCCAGTAGCAATAAAGGTATACTTATTTTCTTCAGCAATGAGATTCAAGAGTTTTGTATGAACTAACATTGCGGATGCAACTTTATTATATTTTGTTTTGAACTTCCTCATATGGATTTGACTCTCAGTATCCCAACATGAAGCAAACCAGGGTATTTTTTTTCTTTTACAGTATTGATCTATTTCACGAAATTGTTTGTCTGAGAATTCTCTATGTAAACGCATATCTCGTTGTGTACCACCCCATGGACTCTCTAATGGTGAATCTAGAAATTCTTTGGTGTAAATCTTCTCTACAGATTTTTTTTGAAATTTTACTGCATCGCATCCTGCAGAAGAGGCAACATCAATAATTTGTTTTGCAACATCGACACTTCCCATATGATTTGTACCAATTTCTGCAATAATGAATACCATATACTAAAGGGATTATTGGTTATTATTAATTTGTTCCAATATTTTTTACAGAAAGTATAAGATCTGCAACTTCTCTAAACGCTCCATTCCCACCCGATAATTGACAAACATAATGTGCGATTGATTTTATCTGCTTGACTCCATTTGCAGGAGTGGCACAAAATCCAACGCTTTTCATGATCTCATAATCATTTAAATCATCACCAATGTAGGCTATTTGTTCTTCATTAACATTAAAGAGTCTACAAATTTTTTCTAGCTGCTCTTTTTTATTTTTTATATTGATGTATGTAGTGACTGCATTAATTTTTTTGCCACGTTTTTTTGCAATAATGGATTTCTCTCTAGTCATTAATATGGTCCTGATGTCATTTCTTAGTAAAAGCTCTACACCCATTCCGTCATGAGTATTGAATCTCTTCAAAACCTCACCTTGATCTGAATAATACATACTACCGTCAGTTAAGACTCCATCTACATCAGTTATGACTAGTTTTATGTTCTTACATTTTCCTACAATTTTTGAATTTGATCTCTTATTCAACTAAACTTTCACCATTTTTTTCATCTTAGAAGCTTTTTTTATTGCCAAACAAATCTTTAGTGTTTCTACACCTTGTACAATATCATTCATCGTTGATTCATGTTTATTGACACATTTTATGAAATGTTTTATTTCATCTACAAACATTTGGTTTCTTCGAAAGTTATTTAGCTTCATCAATTGCACCCATTTCTTCCTATTTTTTTGATAGAATTTAACCTCGTTAGAATCAGAGTCCCATTGTATTGTACCGTCAATTCCTTTTATCTTACATTTTTTAAAATCGGGTCTTTGGAAATAATCCAAATGTACTTCGGCAATAATATTATTTTTAAATTTAAGAATTATTGCAGCCATATCGTCAGCGGTTACATGTAAGTCACTAAGCTTTCCAGTTATTGAAAAAGCCTCTTTGACATTGCCAAAAAACCAATACAAATAATCGATCTCATGAATACACGTGAGTACAATTCCTCCGCCTAGATCTTTTCTTGCTGCATATCCTTTACTATAATCCTCATAAGGATGCCAATCAGGAAGATAAGATCCGCTTTCAACTTGAACTGAAAGTATTCTACCGAGTTTTCCCGAATCAATAATTTCTTTGATCTTTTGCAAACACGGATGGAAGCGAAAATTACATCCCATCTGGGTAATCAAGTGATTCTTTTTCACGGTTATCATTAAATCTCTTACATGTGTAAATGAATCTGAAAGTGGTTTTTCTATAAATAAATCCAATCCATTTTTAGCTAATTTTCTTGCAATTGGTAAATGGTAGCTAGTTTCATTGGTTATGAATCCTATGTCTGGTTTTTCCTTTAGTGCATTCTCTATTGTTTGACATATTTTCACACTCTTGCCTAATTTTAGATCTTTTCGTTTTGTACAAATAATTATTTCCGAGTTTGTATTCGATAATAGATTAGTAACGTGTCTTTTACCTACGGATCCGTATCCAACAACGAGTATTTTCTTCATTTCTTGATGATTGTTACTTTGTTAAAATAAGTAATTTGTTTAAGTTTGTTCTCTTGGAGGGTTGAAATTCGATATCTAAACAGCTCAAAATATTCCAGTAATTATGTACGATATTTATTAAACAATTAATTAGTTATTCATACCGTTTAATTTCATGAAACCAAACATTTTCATCTTAACTATAGATTCACTTCGTACAGACAAATTTCATGGTCCTGCAAAAACATCCAAGACACCAAACATCGATAACCTGATCAAAAAGGGAGCTTATTTTGAACAAATGATTGTATCTGTAGATGCAACGGACCCAAGCTTGGGCTGTATTTTTACCGGAAAATACCCATTCATGACTGGAATATCGTTATATGATAACCATCAAAAAGCCTCCAGACTGTTTGATGTATTGGCAGATCACGGATATAGCAGACATTGCACAATCCCCGACAAGTCGTTTTTTAAAACACTAACCAGACAATTTGAAGATCAGGGCACTTATTCTGTCGATCCATACATATTGCTGGATCAGGGAACTGGAAAACAAATCGTTGATAAATTAGAATCTAAAATGCAACAGCCTTGGGTATATTATATTCATTTGATGGATCTTCATCCTACTGGTGGAAAATTCGTCTTTTCTCCGATGTTTGACTCTGAACAATATGGATCTTCTACGTATGAGCGAACCGTTTCATCCATTGATATGTGGATAGGCAAAATTCTAGAAAAAATTAAGCTTGATAGCACAATATTGATTCTTACTGCTGATCATGGGGATTACATACCAATAACCGGCAAAAAAATAAACGAAATAAAAACAACCCAGAATATATTTAGAAAAATAAAACATTTGATTCCACAACTAGAACCTTTGGGACTGAAATTATTCCTATTCATACAGAAATTGGCAATCAAATACCGAAAACACAAACTGGCAAAAACTTTGGATGAATATGGTTTGCGTACTCTTGGTAAAAGAACAGAAGGCGGATTGTATGATGAAATTGTTAATGTTCCGCTACTTGTAGCTGGTGGTCCAATAAAGACCGCCCAAATAATATCTCAGCAAGTACGCTCTGTGGATATTTTTCCCACAGTTCTTGATATTGTGGGAAAGACCTTGAAAGACGACATTGATGGAAAAAGCCTTCTACCAACACTTGCTGGAAATTCTGAAAAGCTACCTGTTTACATTGAGAGTGCTTCGATTGATCCAAACGCCTCGGGATTAGTTATTGGAGTCAGAACTGACAAGTACAAATATTTTAGATCACGAAGCAGACAAAATGAGAAGATATTTCTTTTTGATCTTCAAAATGATCCGCTAGAAAAATCAAACATCGCATCAAGTAATCATGAAACTGTAAAAAACATGGAAGAGATACTACAAACCATTCTTGCAAAACACCCTCGACAAACAAAAGACTCGTTAAAAAAACTCATAGCAAAAAAGAAAGCAAATCTGTCTCTTCAAGAATAAGGCATTTAACCCACTTGCATAAACCAACGTTGTGTCAGATCAAAGAAAAACAATCACAATATCGGCCAAACTACACTCAATTATCATTGCGAGAATAAAGAATCCAGTGAATGGATTTGACTCTGTTGAGGCATACGTAGACTATGTGCTAGAAGAAGTTCTTGCAGATGATGAAAACTCTGTAGATGCACAAGAAAAGAAGAGAATTCAAGAAGAATTAAAAAAACTTGGCTACGTATGACAGAATGATATTTAATTAATCATTTTGTTGATACTAACATAATTTGGCAAATCATGTTAAACCTGAACGTGACATATTCACTTCAAAAGCTGATGTGTTGGAATATCTGCAAACTAAGATCGGCAAGTCAAAAATTGAAAAATTATTTCATTTTACTATACAAGAATGGCAAATAAATCCGAAATCTGTCATAGATAAAATTCAACAAGACTTTTCTAAATCCAAGTTTTTGATAGTGAGAAGCTCGGCACTTGGCGAAGATTCCTTGGAAAGCTCTTATGCAGGAGTCTATGAAAGCGTACTTGATGTATTGCCAGATTCTGCACAATCAATAAAAAATGCAATCAACTCAGTAGCAAAATCATATGCTCTAAAGAATAATCACGATCAAAAAAATCAAATTCTAATCCAAAATCAAACTGCCAACATCATGACAAGCGGTGTTGTATTTACAAGAACACCTGACATTGGTTCTCCATACTATGTGATAAATTTTGAGGATGGAGGATCTACTACTGGTACAACTCATGGTATTTCCAATAATATGCTCAAAATTTATCGAAACACCAAACAAAAATTAGAAAAAAAATGGGATTTACTCTTGGATGCAATAAAAGAAATCGAGTCTATTCTTGACACGGATCTTTTAGACATAGAATTTGGTATAACAAAATCGCATCAAATAGTTGTTTTTCAGGTCAGACCGCTTACATTAGTTAAGCAAGTGCTGCCAAAGAATCTAGACAAAAAAATCTCGCAACTCATAAAAATGAACCAAAACCTGTTTTCAAAACTGAACAAGGCAAAAAGACATGTTTCTGGAAAATACACATTGTTCTCTGACATGTCGGACTGGAACCCATCTGAAATAATTGGAGACAACCCAAACTATCTTGATTATTCCTTGTATGACTATCTGATCATGAGTGACGCCTGGCATAGGGGAAGGAGCCAGATCGAATATCATGATGTAACTCCATACAAGCTGATGGCAAAATTTGGTAACAAACCATATGTCGATATACGTGGGAGCTTCAATTCACTAATATCAAAAGAACTTGATAAAAAATTAAAGGACAAACTACTCAATTATTTTCTAAACAAATTATCCAAAAATCCGCACCTACATGATAAAGTTGAGTTTGAAATTCTTTTCACTTGCTATGATCTAACTGTTGAAAACAGACTACAAGAACTCTTGCACAATGGGTTTACCAAGAATGAAATCGCAATAATAAAATCAATTGTTTTGAAACATACCAACCTTATCTTGACAAAATATGAAAAAACTCTTCAACAGTGTAACTTGTTTTTGGACGAACTTGATTCTAGCCGAGCTAAAATATTATCAAACTTAACAACTTCTGCAGATTACAAAGCCAAGCTAAATGCCGCACAACTATTGCTTTCTGACTGTAAAAAGCTAGGAACAATCCCATTTTCTAATATGGCCAGAATTGCATTCATTGCAACTGCAATACTCAATAGCCTAGTGAAAACAAAACATCTGGATTCAGATTCTGTATATTCTATAATGCAAACCATTAGCACACCACTGTCAGAATTCCAAAATGATCTGATTGCTTATCATGACAAAAAACTGAGCTATTCGGATTTCATCAAAAAATATGGTCATCTGAGGCCTGGAACATATGATATTACGGCCATGCGTTATGACAAAACGAATTCGTATTTCAATATGGACTTTAAAAAGCCGGGAAGACGCAAAAATGCAACTCTTACAAAAGACTACAAGAAAATATTCAAAAAACATGGCTTGGATACCGGCGTTGACTTTTTTTTCTTTCTAAAAGAATCAATAGCGAAAAGAGAATTTGTGAAATTTTCCTTTACAAAGAATTTGAGCGAGGCAATGGAGCTAATAGCAGACGCGTGTAATGAAATTGGATTTACCAGAGACGATATAGCGAATCTAGATCTAAAATCCATAATGAGCGATTACAAAACCGTCTCAAAAACACAATTGCAACAAACATGGAAAAACAAGATTTCCAAAAACAAACAGAAAAAAACAATCTATAGTTTTCTAGTGTTACCGCCATTAATCACATCATCTTCCGACTTTGAGATCATCAAATATTATTCTGCAAAACCAAACTTCATAACAGAAAAATCCATCTCGTCAGAAATCATAGTCCTTGATGATTCCAAGACCAAATCTGATCTGGAAAACAAGATAATCTTGCTAGAAAATGCAGATCCAGGATATGATTGGATATTCACAAGAAACCCGAGCGGACTGATTACAAAATACGGCGGGGTTGCATCCCATATGTCAATTAGATGTGCAGAGCTTAACCTTCCTGCCGCAATAGGATGTGGTGAAATCATCTATGAACAATTATTGTTCTCATCCAAAGTTTTACTTGATTGCAAAAATAAACAAATCATAATTTTAGAGCACGAAAAAGATGATCAATATGTTGAAGAACGTAGAGTTTTGAAGAGCTTGGGCTATATCAGATAAACGTAGCATTTGATTGAATATGTTAAATAATTCATACATCATACTTGGTCGTGGTTACTAAGCTGAAAATTGCAATATCGTTAAGAATTGTTAATGCTGCAAACTATGACGAAAAGCGTGATGCATTAAGCCATGATTGGCCGGTTTTTCTAGAAAAATTAGGATTTAACCCAATTTTTGTGCCTAATACTCTATCCGATGTGACCTCATTTCTTCATGATATGAAAATTGATGGCATTGTATTGTCTGGGGGTGATAACATTGGAGACACACCAGAACGGGATAAAACTGAAACTAGCATGTTAGAATTTGCAATCAATAACAAAATTCCACTAGTTGGCATATGCAGAGGAATGCAAGTGATCAATGATTATTTCGGTGGAAAAATTGAACAATCCACAAACAATGCGCATGTGGGAAAACATCATCTAGTGTCGATAAGTAACAAAAAACTTTCAACTCTACTGCACACCGTATCCATGCAAGTCAATTCCTATCATTATAACCTAATTCGAATAAATATTCTTGGCAAAAATCTAGAACCATTTGCTATAACACAAAACGATGGCACCATTGAAGGATTTGTTCATAATACAATGCCTGTAATGGGGATAATGTGGCATCCGGAACGCGAACAAAATACCTCTAATCAATTATTGATAAAGGCCATACTACAATCTAATATCAAATGAAAGCAATAATTCTTGCAGCTGGAGAGGGAAAGCGACTCAGACCACTGACTGATAATATTCCAAAATGCATGGTCAATCTCTTTGGAATATCTTTGCTTCAAAGACAGGTTGATATTTTTAGAAAATCTGGAATTGACGACATATCTGTAATAACTGGATATCGATCTGATAAGATCAACATTCAATTGGTGCGTTATTTTCACAATGACAAATATGATACAACCAACATGGTCGAAACTCTGTTTTGTGCAAAAGAAGTGATGTCTGGAAGCGTAATTGTGTCATACGGAGATATTGTCTTTCAAAAAAATGTCCTTGAAAAACTAGTACAATCCAATGATGATTTTTCAATAGTCGTCGATAAAAATTGGCATGAATATTGGAAAACAAGATTTCCAAATCCTTTGGATGATGCAGAAAGCCTTCTCATCGATGAATCTGGCTATATAACCGACATAGGCCAGAAGGTCAAGAACATTGACAGCATTATGGGCCAGTATATTGGGCTGATGAAATTTCAAGGAGATGGGCTCGAATTTCTAAAGAAACACTATGAAGACCTCAGGCGTATTGCACAAGGCGGTAAAAACCCCCTTAATCCAATTCTGCCATTTGAAAAATCATACATGACTGACTTGTTAAATGATCTAATAGCAGAAAAATGCCGACTCAAAGCAATTCCTATTAACAATGGATGGTTGGAGCTTGACACAATTAGCGACTTTACATTATATGAAAAATTACACAATGAGAACTCGCTAAAGTTTTACTCGCCTGACGCATAATCAGAATGCTTAAAAAAATTGTCCTGTAGAATAAACTCATGATGCATGAAAGATACAACATCATTTTGATCACGCTTGATGGTTTGCGAAAAGACAGGATAGAATCATGTCCAACATTAAAATCATTAGCAAATTCCAACGTATATTTTTCAAATATGATAACTGTATCTCCTTACACTCTGGCATCATTGCATTCTATTTTTTCTGGAATGTATCCTTCACTACACGGAGTCAATGCATACTATAACATGTTCAAATTCAAAAAAAATGAAATTACTACACTATCTCAACTCTTGCAAAAAAAGGGGTATTACACATGCTGTGACATAATAAGCGACGTAATAATTCCATCAAGTGGATTTGATGAAAGAAATATCTTTGATGAAAAAACAGTTAATTTCAACAAGCGACACACTGATTTAATTCGTAAACTGTCTAACAAAAAATTCTTCTTGTTTTTACACTATACGGAACCTCACAAGCATTTAGTCGACGAAGTAATTCAAAAATACAAAAACAAAGATGATGCCCAATACTACAAATCGCAAAAAGAAAATAACACCAGATACGATTCGTATCTTCCGGCGTTAGACAAATACGTCTCAGATATTATGAAAACTCTTGACGAATCGAAAATATCTGATAAAACAATACTGATTTTTCATGCAGATCATGGTACAAGCGTTGGAGAGAAGATAGGTGAAAAATTCTACGGAGTTTTTGTTTATGATTACACGATCAATGTCTTTTCAATCATGAAAATACCTGGTTACAAGCACAAAAAGATCAATTCTCAATGCAGAACAATTGATCTATATCCTACTATTGCTGAATTTGTAGGACTGACTGCTGCAGATCTAGACGATAAAGTTCAAGGTAAAACATTGTCTGGATTCATTGATGGTAGCGATGTTGATGATAGAGAAGCATTTGTAGAAACTGGAGGTCTGTATGGACCATGGCCGTCGCCAAACAAACACAATGTGTTTTGTGTAAAAATTAACAATAAAAAATTGATCTACAATGATACTCCACAAACTTGGGAGTTTTACGATCTAAATACTGATCCAAATGAACTAAACAATGTTTTTGACAATAATTCTCAAGAAATAATTGAAATGAAAAAGAAACTACTGTCTTATCTCAAAGAAAATCAAATATCTACAAAACTAGATTCTACTTAGCTCTTCGTTGATTATCTCTGCAATACGTTTGTTACCACTGCTAGAATAATGACCCCCATATTCGTTATTGTCAGAATATAGAGAGTCGAGATCCTTTTCTAACATCAACTTGTCTGTTGTGTCTATTATCTTGAGTTTTTCTATGTGCAAGCTATTCAGAAATTCCTTGTAAAAACTGGTGTTGGTTCTGACAAAATTCACATCATCTTTTTGTGGTAAAACGCAAAAAACGGGCATGAAATTGTTTTGTCTTGCGTATGATGCGTACTCGTCTAAAATCTTTTCAAATAATGTTCTAGCTTCAATATTATGATACAACTTCACGCGCCATCGCAAATTCACCCTCATGATTACTTTCATTGGGTTCCACTCATTTTTCTTTGATTTGGACCCTTTCATCAATTCATTAGCTAAAACCCAAAAAATGATCTGAAGATTTCTTGATAGGTTTCTCAGTAAGTATATTGAATATGGAAAACGAATGATCTCCTTTCTGAATTTATTTTTATAAAAAAAATCGTTTTTCTTGATTTCTGGTAAAAATCTCTCATAGGATCTGAATTTTGACTCTTCATCTATGATGTTTTTTATGAGCACTAATTTTTCATTTTTAATAACAAATCGTGGCTTGAAGGCAAAGGTGTTACCGTATTCGTAATAATGCTTCCAAGAACTCAGTATCCTGCTTATGGTGTCAGGCACAATTCCAATGATGACAATTTCGGTCTTGTTTTTTGGATATTCTCGTTTCAAGCGCAAAATTGTCTGATCCAATCCATAATTTCCGACACCGAAATTCTTCACGTTTGTATTCTGAAGTTCTGATAGATAGTGTTCCCACGTTTCGTTGTCGTTTACTTGTCTACAAAATGTAAACGAGTCACCATAACAAGATATGGTTGAATGCATATCGTCAAATCCTGGATTTGTTCTTGCACCTATACCATTAATGGTCCATTTTGATTCCATATCATTGCTTTTTTCGATTCCATCGGTGTTCGGTTTTCTTATCCATCCAAGCTCAGAGTCATATCCAATTGGAATGAATTTCCTGAGTCCATCTTCTGACAAAACCGGACTTTCATCTTTGGACGTTATTAGCCACTGGAATTTTTTGTTTACATGTCGTATTACAAAATACCAAAATGCCTCATAAAGAATACAAATGGCAATAATCACTATGTATTCCAAATTCATGTTATTACTATGAATAAGCTGTCAGATTAATTGGGTATTAATCAAAAAATTCAATCTGTGGATTAAGATCATTTGGCTGTACAATCACTTGTTCTTTTTGAGAATTAGAAATCTTCGTTCTGGTACATTCAATGGGTATTCGGATTTTACCATTTTATCCTCTATTATGGTAAAGTGTTTCTTGATATGGTCAAGCTTTGGCTGGAATAACTTCGGTGCATAGGTGTCTGGCGAGACAGTCTCAAACATGACAAATCCATCGTCTGTTAGATACTGTTCTATCTTTTTCATGTATTCTGCAAAGGTGAATTTTGTATTACCGTCAATGGTTTCATCGTTTGCCAAAGAAAATATCACATCGTATTTTTTGTCTGTATGATAATTTTCAAAGCTGGAGGTAACAAATACTGTATTTTGCACGTCAAGGAATTCCTTTGTGTCATTTGCAATGTCTACCATGTATGGATTTATCTCAACACCGTCAATATCTTTGACGTATCTTGATACAACTATTGTGAAAAAACCGCAATTGCATCCTATGTCTAATGCGGATTTAGATTTACTCAAGTATTTTTCTATGTTGTATCTTTCAAATCTCTTCTCTGATGGCCTCCATCCGTCAATCTTTATTTCTTCAAATCCCTGATAGAACCCCTTTTCTTTTGCATATACGAAACTTTTCCAATTCTTCGTCTGATTTTCTAGGTGACTTGCTAGTTTTTTATGAAGTAATGCTAGCGCTTCATTATTTTGACTCAATTGGTTTGTCCTACTAATCCAAAAATATAATTGTAAATATTCACAACTTCGATTTCACAAAATCAATTGCTCTAACAGGGGAAGGATCCGTCTTTAACTTGACTGCCAGATAAATTGAAGCATAATCAAGCATGTAGATAAAGGTGACAACCTTTG
>Ga0194120_10002536_pt1 | contig 31181 bp, 23 predicted proteins | sample TA2MahCa65mmetaG_FD_148642 | JGI IMG/M metagenome (GOLD analysis project Ga0194120, IMG submission 148642) | Freshwater microbial communities from Lake Tanganyika, Tanzania - TA2015019 Mahale Deep Cast 65m | ecosystem: Environmental > Aquatic > Freshwater > Lake | place: Tanzania: Lake... | reverse complement strand
GTGCGGCAACTGACGGCGGACCGCCAGGCGCTGGCCCGCGCCCTGGGCTTGGTGCGCTGGCAACCGCGGCGTGACGACGCCGCACGCGCCCTGCAGTTGGCCCAATCGTTGCTCGAAGGCGCAACCGACGTGCCAAACCGGCGCGTGGTGGTCCTGACCGACCTGCAGGCTTCCGGCTGGCAGGCCGCGGACATGCCGGTCCTGCACGACCGCGGCCAGCCCGTGCAGACCTTCGTCGACCGGCTGGCGCCCGACACCCTGGAGAACACCGCGATCGTCGATGCCACGGTCGACCGCGGAGCCGACGATGCTGGGGGCCAAGTGCGCGTCGAACTGGCGTTGCAGCATCACGGTCGCAAGCCGTGGCGCGACTACGTCAGCGTGCGCGCCGCCGAACGCGAGTTCAAGAGCCTGGTGCAACTGCGCCCGGGCGAGCTGGCGAGGCGCAGTTTTCTGGTGCCGGTCTCCGCACAGTGGGCCGAAGTGGTCCTGCCGGCCGACGCGCTCGACGCAGACAACCGCCGGCTGGTGCGCCTGGATGCGGCGACCGCGCTCAAGGTCGCGGTCATCAACGGAGCGCCGCGGCCCGTACCGCGCGACGACGAGGCGTTCTTCGTCGCCCAGGCCCTGGAGGCGGGCGGCAGCGGCCCGGGCGAGGTGCAGTTGGACCGCATCGCCGCCGACAAGCTCAGCTCGGCGACCCTGGCCGATCACGATGTGGTCATTGCCGCCAACTTGGGGTCGCCCCCGGCGCAGACGGCCGAGGCTCTGCTCGAGTTCGCCCGCGGTGGCGGTGGGGTGCTGGTCACGGTCGGCGACAATCTGCCCGACACGGCGATGGACTACCTGGCGGCGCTGCTGCCGGCGTCCATTGGTGCCGTGCGCTCGGCGGCAGTGTCGGGCGGCGGACCGGCGGCCGGCGTCGGCCTGGACCAAGCGGGTGTGGATCCAGCCCGGCTGTGCAGTGCGGCGGCGGCCATCGCCCGCGAGTTGCAGCAAGCCCGGCCAGGCCTGGGAGACGCCCGCACGACGCGCTACGCGCTTGCCCTGCCGGCGGCCGAACTGGCCTCGCGCACCGTGTTGCGTTTTGGCGACGGCGCGCCGGCGCTGCTGGCCCACGGCGTTGGCGCTGGCCGGGTGGCGCTGTGGACGACCACCATCGACCGCGACTGGACCGACCTGCCGCTGCAACCGGCGTGGCTGCCGTTCGTGCACGGCACGGTGCGGGCGCTGGCGGGTCCGCGCGCGTTGGAGCGCAAGGCTGCCGTCGAGGTGGGGCAGACCGCGACCCTGGGCCGCGACGACCGCGCCGAACAGTTGCAGGTGCGGCACGAAGGGGGCGGCGGCGCCGGCGAAGGCGAACGCGTCTTGCAGGCCGTCTTGCAGCGCCCGGGTCAATGGTCGGTGCCCGGCCTGGAGACGCCGGGCCGCTACGTGGCCACCGAATTGCGCGGCGGCGCTGCGCTGAACTCGCGGCCGATCGTGGTGGTGGCGCCGGCCAGTGAAGGCGACCTCGCGCCAGCCGCCACTGGGCCGCTGGCGACACGCGCCGCGCAGTCGGCCCAGCCCTCGACCGCGCGCACGGTGCCCAAGTCGCCGGTGTGGACCCCTGCGCTGGTGGGGTTGCTGCTGCTGCTGGTCACCGAGGCGGCGTTGGTGGCGCGCGGGGCCTGGCCCGTCCAGATCCTGGTCTGGCGCAGGTCGGCCTGACCGTGGACGGCCGCCGGCGTCGGGCCCGCGCGATCCTTGCGTCCGACCGACCCGCCGCGGACAATCCGGGCATGCTGCGGGCTGTCGCGCTTCTTGACATGGACGACACGCTGGTGGGCGCCAACACCGCGGCGCTCTACTTTGCCGAGCGGCGCCGCCGCGGGGAGATTTCGCGGCGCCAGGCGTGGCGGGTGGGCGCCGCATGGATCGGCTATCGGCTCAACGCCATCGACATGGCGCGGCTCATCCGCCAAGGGGCCGCGGCGGCGCGGGGCGCCAGCGAAGCCGAGATGATCGCGACCTGCGAACGGATCTACCGCGAACAGGTGCAGCCGCGCATCTTGCCCGCGGCCGTCGGAGCGCTGCGCATGCACCGCGATCGCGGCGATGTGGTGGCCATCGTCACCGCATCCACGCCGTACATCGCCCGGCCGCTGGCCCGCGACCTCGGCGTGATGGAGGTGATGGCGACCACGCTGCGCGTCGGCTCCGATGGCCTTTTCACCGGCGACCTGGTGGGTGAGCCCTGCTTCGGTGCCGAGAAGGTCCACCGCGCAAAGGCCTTTGCCGCAACGCACGGCTCGCAGCTCGACGACGCTTGGTTCTATACCGACAGCCACTCCGATCTGCCGCTGTTGAGCGAAGTGGGCCACCCGCACGCCGTGCGCCCGGACCTGCGGCTGCGGCTGGCCGCGCTGCGGCGAGGCTGGCCGGTGCTCGAGTGGTGAGGTTCGTTCCGCAGCGTGGGGTCCGCGGCTGACCCGCACCGTGGATGTTGGCACTGCGCCTGGCCCAGGACCCAGGCCGGGCCGACAACGGCGGCTGAAAACCAGCACATCGCCCCAGAGCGGCAGGAACTGGATCGGGGTTGGCACTGGCCTGATGGCTGGCACTGGGTCGGGGCCTCGCGCCCGCGGGGTTCGCTGATCTTGCGGGAGGATGCGACCTGGCAGGGGTTGGGCGTCAGCGGCCTGCGGCGGCCAAGCACAGGCACAGGCACAGCACAGGCGCAGGCGCAGGCACAGGCACAGCACAGGCGCAGGCGCAGGCACAGGCACAGCACAGGCGCAGGCACAGGCACAGCACAGGCGCAGGCACAGGCACAGCATGAGAAGCGGGCAGGCGAACGGAACTGCCCTCTCATCTGGGACAACGCCTGCAACGCCCTCGTTTCGGCCGACATCCGCGGCGCGCCGATGGGGTGTAGACACCGCAGCCCCCTTGCGCCATCATCGGCGGCCCGACCGGTCCTGGGACCTGCGCGCCCCAGCCCGGCCCTCGTTCGCCATGAACGAAGCGCGTGCGGCCATGGCCGACCCCCATCCATTCGCCTCCATCGTCCCGCCGTCGTCGTTGAGCGCCCTGCTCGGCGGCACCGGCGTGGGGCCTGCCGGTTCAGGGACGTCGCTGACGCTGCGGCGCACCCGCCTGGTGCGCACCGATGCGGACGGCAACACCGCCGAGTTCATCTTCGACCAGCCGATTGTCAAGCTGGGGTCGATGGACGACAACGATGTGGTGCTCGACGATGATCAGGCCAGCCGCTACCACGCGCGCATCTACCAGGAGGGCGACGACTTCCTCATCGAGGACCTCAAGAGCACCAACGGCACCTGGGTCAACCGCGTGCGGGTGCGCGACGCCTGGCTTCGGTCGGGCGCGGTCATCCGCGTGGGCAACACCCAACTGCGTTTCAGCGTGCAGGCCGAGCGCGTCGAGGTCCAACCGAGCCAGCACGAGTCGCTGGGCGGCATCGTCGGGCGCACTGAGGCTGTGCGTCGCCTGATGGGCGTGGTCGACCGCATCGCGCCCACCGGTGCCACCGTGGTCCTGGAGGGCGAAACCGGCACCGGCAAGGAGGTCGTGGCGCGGACCATCCACCAGTTGAGCAAGCGCGCCGCCGGCCCGTTCATCGTATTCGACTGCGGCGCCGTGCAGCAGAACCTCATCGAATCCGAGCTTTTTGGCCACGAGAAAGGCAGCTTTACCGGCGCGCTAGCGTCGCGCCAAGGGCTTTTCGAGATGGCCAACGGCGGCACGATCTTCTTGGACGAGATCGGCGAACTGGCCCTGGACCTGCAACCGAAACTGCTGCGCGCGCTCGAACAGCGCGAGGTGCGGCGCGTCGGCGGCAACCGGCCCATCCGGATCGATGTGCGGGTCATCGCCGCCACCAACCGGGACCTGGCCGAAGAGGTCAAGGCCGACCGCTTCCGCGAGGACCTTTTCTACCGGTTGGGCGTCGTGCGGCTCAAGCTGCCCGCCCTGCGCGAACGACAGGACGACATCGTGCTGTTGGCCCAGCACATGCTGCGCACAGGCAGCTTCAACAAGACGCCAGAAGGCCAGCGCGTCAAGGGCATCAGCTACGAGGCACGCGAGGCGTTGCGTGGTTACGCGTGGCCGGGCAATGTGCGCGAGCTGCTCAACGTCATCGAGCGGGCCTGCAGTTTTGCCGACGGCGACCTCATCGGCATCGACGACCTGCCGGACCACATCTCGGGCGCGACCCAGGTGCGCATCCGCCGCAGCGAGGCCCACCCTACCGAGGCTGCGCGGCAGACCAGCGCTGCGACGGCGGCGATGCCGGTGCTGACCGACCTCAGCTTCAAGAACGCCAAGGAGCAGTGGCTCGGCGCGTTCGAGAAGGAATACCTGGCCAAGCTGTTGGCCCGACACAGCGGCAACCTGTCGCAGGCGGCGCGCGAGGCAGACGTCGATCGCAAGCATTTCCGCCGCTTGGCGCGCAAGTACGGGCTCGTCGGCGGGGGAGTCGAAGAAGAGGACGACGAGTAGGCCCAGCCGTTGTCGCACGCCGCACCGCCCCTCCCCTCGCAAGGCTGACCGCCGATGTCGCTCCACCAGCCCAGCCGCGGCCCCGATCTGCTGATGGCCGCTGTGCTTTTTTGCACAGCCCTCTTCCTCATCGTGCGCACCAACGACATGGGCTTCATGCGCGACGAGGCGTTCTACTTCGGTCACGCCGAGACCTACCAGAACTGGTTCGTGCGCATCGAAAAAGGTGGCGAGGACCGGAGCAAGGCGCTGCGCCGTACCGAGATCCTCGATACCTGGCACCACAACAGCGAGCACCCGCCGCTCGACAAGATCCTGTTCGGCTACAGTTGGCGCGCCCTGGGCCGAAAACTGCGGCCCGTGAATCGCATGCGCGAGGCGCGCGGCGACAAACTCGTGGACATCGGCGAACTCGGCCCGGCACACGGCTTTGCCGTCGATGCGCAGGTGGCGATCCTGTCGCCGCAGGTGGTCGGCGAGCCCGCGTCACCGCAGCGCAGGCACCTGGTGGTTGGGACGGTCGTGGAACGCGGCGATCGGTCGGCGACCGTGCGGCTGGCCGCCGATGCGGACCTCGCCAAACTCAGGGCCGTGTGCCTGTCGGCTGGACCGGGCGAGGCCGACGACGGATCGCGCAATCGGCGCACTGGATGCGAGGCGGTCGAGCGCCGCCTGTTCTACGTGATGTCCGAATCCGCGGCGATGCGCTTTCCTGGAGCGGTGTTTGGGGCGCTCTTGGTGGCGCTCATCTACCTGGCTGGCCGCCTGGCCTTTGCGGGGCCGATGACGGCGGGCGGTCCCGGTCAACTGCAGCGGCCGTTCGCGCTGCTGGCCGCCGTCGGCTACCTGTGCCTGCCCCAGCCCTTCTGGCACGCGCACTTGTGCACGTTCGACACAACCATCGTCGCGCTGCTTTTCGCCACGACCGTGGTCTGGCACCGGGCGCTGGTCGCCCGCGGCTGGATCTGGCTCGCGGCGGTGCTATGGGGCCTGGCGCTGCTCACCAAGCACAACGCCCTCTTCCTGCCGCTGCCGCTCATCCTGCATTGGTTGGTCCACGCCGCGCTCGAGCGCCGCATCGTGCTCTACTGGCCTGCGGCACCGCGCCGGTTGCTGGGCGGTGTGGCGGCGAGCGTCGCCGTGGCAGTTGCCCTGGCGCTGGTACACCCGCTGCTCGGGCTGGCGGCGCTGTGGATTGGGCTCGCCGCCACCGGGATCACCTTGGAATTGCCCGCGGTGCCGGGCGTGTTCTTCGCGATGCTGGCCGCAGGACCTGCGCTTCTGGTCGCCGGGTGGCCGCTCTTGTGGGTCGACACCTTCGACAACCTGCTGCGCTGGATCGAGTTCCACCTGCACCACGAACACTACATGCAGGTGTGGTTCGGCAAGGTGCTGGCCTATCCGCCGTTTCCGCCGCAGTTTGCCTGGGGCATGACCGCCTTGACCTGGCCGTTGCCGCTGCTGGCCGCCGTGCTCGCGGGGCTGGTGGCGCTGTACATGCCGCGCGGCTTGCGCGTGCCGCCCCCGGTGTTGCAGGTCGAGCGGTTTGACGCCTGGCTGTTTGCCGACCGGCCCGACGCCCTTGGCCACACGCCAGAGCAGCGGTCGTGGCAGCGCCTGCTGCTGTTGAGCGCCGTGTGGCCGATTGCGCTCATCTCGATGCCCGGCACGCCGATCTTTGGCGGCACCAAGCACTGGATGCCGGCCTTCCCGTTCCTGCTGCTGATCGGCGCCCACGGCGCTCAGGCGGTGTGGCGCACGGTCTTGTGGCGCCAGCACGATGTGCTCGGTGAACCGAACGGCCGCGCGCGGTGGGCTGCGTGGGCGCTGTCGCTGCTGCTGCTGGCTCCGGCGGCGCTCGACACCCGCGCCACCTACAAGCACGGCGCGGCCTACTACAACGACCTCGTGGGCGGCATCCCGGGTGCGGCCGAGCGAGGCATGCAGCGGCAGTTCTGGGGCGGATCGACCCGCGAAGGCCTGGAGAACGTCAATCGCGTCGCGCCTGCCAACGGCCTGGTGTACATGCACAAGAGCGCCTGGGGCGCCTTCGAGATGTACCAGCGCGAGGGCTGGCTGCGCCGCGACCTGCGCTACAGCGGTTCGCCCGACGGGTCGGCGGTGGCGTTCTATCACCACCAGAAGGACCACGACGACTACCAGACCGACGTGATGCGGGACTACCGCCATTTCGCGCCCGACTGGCACTACGCCCTGGACGGCGTGCCGATCCTGAGCGTGCACCGGCGGCCGGTTGCATCGCGGGCCGCAGCCCCCTTACGCTAGCGACCCTTTTGCCGACCCCGCGGTCGGCCTGGATACCCCCTGACTGCCTTGCGTTTCCGATTGTTCCCGATCACAGCGGCTGCACTGTGCGCGGTCAGGCGACTGTGCGCGGTCAGGCGACTGTGCGCGGTCAGGCCACTGTGCGCGGTCAGGCCACTGTGCGCGGTCTGGCCACTGTGCGCGGCCTGGCCACTGTGCGCTGGCGCGGCCGACCTTCCCGCGGAAGCGACGCCCGCCCACGCGCCGGCTGCCGACCGCACGGGGGCCCCGGTCGAGGCGATGTGGCCTGCGACCCTGCCCGTGCGCACACAGACACTGGTGCACCTGGACTGGGTCGGCGAACTGCGCTGGCGCGCCGAGGCCTGGGGCGGCGTGCGCACCAACGCCGACAATGCGCTGCTGCCCACCCGACTGGATCTGCGCCACGGCAATGCCGACAAGCCGGGGCCGCCTGCCGACGGGCGCCTGCTCGGGACCGATCTGCGCCTGCGCCTGGAACCCACGATCAGCGTCGGCGACTGGTCGGCGCTGCGCATGCAGATCGACGCCGCAGGGCTGTGGAGCAACCTCGGAGACACCACCGTGCTCAGGGACCGCCTGGCCGCCGGGGCGATCGGCTCGGGGCCGCTGGATTCGAGCCTGGGCGTGCGGCGGCTGTGGTGGAAGGCGCGGCTGGTCGGCCTGTGCGACCTGGAGGTGGGGCGGATGCCCGACCAATTCGGCCTGGGCATGGTGCGCAACCAGGGCGGCGGCTTGGACCAGGACCACCAGAGCGACGTCGACCGCGTCAAGCTCAGCGCCGAGTTGTTTGGCATCCGGGCCGGCTTGGCCCGCGCCAACCTCGCCAGCCTGCCGCTGGTCACCGATGACAGCGCGCTCGGCAACTACAACAACGCGGTCGGCGGCAATTGGGGCGGATCGACCGCAGTGCCGTTCACCGTGCGGACGGGATCCACCGGGCTGCCGCTGCAAGACAGCGCCGACGTCATCCGCTGGGATTTCGAGGTCGGCGGCGGCCACATCGTCGGCGGCCGCGGCTGGACCTGGGACATTGCGCTGTTGTGGCAGAGCCAGGACTTTGCGCTGGTCAGCGAAACCCAGGCCATCAACGAACCGGTGTCGCCGATCGACAAGTTGCAGGACCCGAACTGCGGCGCCAACTGCGGCATGTTGAGCCACCGCGGCCTGCGCACCTACACCTTCCAGGGCGCGCTCGACTGGCAGAGCGTGGCGGCGGGCCACCCGTTGCGCCTGCAGCTCGAGGGCGCCTTCGTGTACGGCGACATCGCGCGCACCGACATCACCAGTGCCGCGGACGGCAAGACCATCGCGGCAGGCGGCGCCGCGGCGCGCGCGACCTGGCAACGCGGCCGGCAGGCGTGGAAGATCGACGTGGGCGTGGCCAGCGGCGAGACCGAGGGCGGTTTTGGCGCGCGCGACCAGACCGCCTTCAAGGTCGGGGGCCTGCCCGACGGCGCGCCGCGCGGCCTGCTGACCGGATTCCGTTTCCACAAGAGTTTCCGTCTGGACAGCGTGCTGTTTCGCGACGTCGTCGGCGCCGTGGCCAATGCGTGGTATGCGCGCCCGGCGCTGCGCCATACGTGGGATTTGGGCGCCGGGTACGGTCTGTCCGCTGAGATTGGCGCCCTCGGCGCTGCCGCGATGTTCGCCGCGGCGACGCCGGGCAAGGGCCGCTGGCTCGGCCTGGAACCGGACCTTGCGCTCGCGGTGTCGTCGGGTTCGAGCCAAGCGCAACTGCGCGGCAGCGTGCTCGCGCCGGGCGGTGCCTTTGCCAACGCGGCTGGCATCGCCGCTGATCCGAGTTGGCGGGTGGATGCCATTTGGCAGGTCAAGTTTTGACGGGCGAGCGTTCGGGCGCGTCCCGCTCACGCCCCACGGCGTCCTGCACCAGGTAGCTCGCCACCTCGCTCGGCAGCGTCCCGGGTCCGAACCCGGCGTCGAACCCCAGCTCGAGCGCCACCGCGTGCGACAGCCGCGGCCCGCCACACAGCAGCGTCACGCGCTCGCGCTGGTCCTCGGCCTCCAACAGGTCCACCAACGCCGCGAGGTTGCTGCGGTGACAGTCCTTTTGGGTCACCACTTGCGACACCAGCACCGCGTCGGCGTCGAAGGCGCGGATTTCGGCCAGCAGGCGGTCGTTGCTGATCTGGGCGCCGAGGTTCTTGACCGAAAAACAGCTGTAGCTCTCCAAGCCCTTGTCGCCGCGCCAGCCCTTGATGTTGCAGATGGCATCGATGCCAACGGTGTGGGCGTCGTCGCCGGTGCACGCCCCGAGGATGCGCAGCTTGCGGTCGCCGAAGCTGCGGTGCCACAGGGCCTCGACCCCTTTGTGATCCAGCTTCTGGCCCGCCACCTTTGGCACCGAAATGGCAGAAAAATCGACGTGGTAGGGGCTTTTGGCGTAGACCGTAAAGTACGTGTAGCCCTCGCCCAGGTCATGGGCGTGGTACACCTGCGGCTCCGACAACCCCATCTGCCGCACCAACTGCCGGGCGGCTTCGCGGGCCTCGTCGCCGAATGGCACTGGCAGCGAAAACGACAGCATCACCTGGCCGTCGTCCAAGGTGTCGCCATAGGCGCGCACCCGCGTCAGGTCGGGGGCTTGGGCCCCGGCGCGCCCGTGGGGATTCATGCCGCCTCCGCAGCGGCCAGGCGCTGTAGCTCGCGGTCGATGCGCGCCTCGGTCGGGTCGAAGTAGTCGCCGGCCCGCTCAAACACGCCGTCTAGACCGCGGCCGCCCTTGGGATCGCGTGCGATGTCGGCAAACAGGCCCTGCGCCAGACCCGCCATCAGCCCGGTGCGCGCCAAGCGCTCGAGCAGCGCCAATGCCTCGTCCAGCACCTGCCGCGCCCGGCCGGCGATCTCGCCCTCGTTGCGCACCAGCAGCTCGCTGCCCAGGCCGCGGCCGCCGCCAAAGATCATGCGCGCCGACTCCAGCGCCCAGTAGCGGTCGTGGATGTGCGGCGTATGCATCGCTTCGGTCGCCATGCCGAGCAGGCAGATGCCTTGGCCGGTCAGCACCGTCACCAGGTTGAACAGCGCGTCTTGCACATGGCCGCGCAGCACGTTGCCGGTCATGTGCTTGGTGGGCGGCATGTACTTGAGCGGCGCCCCCGGAAACAGCGTCCGGACCAGCAGCGCATGGGCGATCTCTAGCTGCAAGGCGTCGGGACGCAGCGGGTCGATCTCCATGGCGTGGCCCAGGCCCAGCTGCCAGGTTTGCAGCCCGCAGTCGCGCGCCAAGGCCTCGTTGACCAAGGTCGACGCGACGACCGTGTGCGCGGCGTCCACGGCGTCGGCGGTGGTCAGGTAATTGTCTTCGCCGGTGTTGATGACGATGCCGGCCAGCGCGCTCAGGCGCCGCGAGGTGCGCTGATCGCACAGCGTGCGCTGCATGTTGATGTCGCGGAACAAGATGCCGTAGAGCGCATCGTTCAGCATCATGTCCAGGCGCTCTTGGCCGCCCAGGCACGCAATCTCGGGCATGCACAGCCCCGACGCGTAGTTGCACAGGCGGATGTAGCGGCCGAGCTCGGCACCGACCTCGTCGAGCGCCCGCCGCATCAGCGCAAAGTTGGCGCCGGTCGCGTAGGTGCCGCCGTAGCCTTCGGTGGTGGTGCCCTCTGGCACGTAGTCGAGCAGCGACTGCCCAGTCGAGCGGATGACCGCGATGACGTCGGCGCCTTGGCGGGCGGCGACCCGGGCTTGCACCACGTCTTCAAAGATGTTGCCGGTGGCGACGATGACGTAACACAGCGGCTGTGCGCCGCTGCCGAGGGTGGCCAGCAGCCGCGTGCGCTCGGCGCGCTGGGCGAGGATGCGGTCGAGGCCCCGGTCGGCGGCGGCCACTGCGGCGGCTTGTAGCGCTGGGTCGGAAGCTGCGGCCGGTGCGCGGAGTTCGAGCTTGCCGGCGGCGACCGCCTCCGCGCAGGCCTGGACTGACAAGCCATTCGCGCGGGCTGCCGCGAAAAACGGCCGAGCGATGCCGCCGTGCAGGCAATCGGTCGCGCGGGCCGCCTCGACCACGCGGTTGACGAGGGGCACGCCCTCGGCGTCGGCGCCGGTGACACCGCATAAGCGCAGCACCGTGCGCTCGGTCGCGACCGTGCTGTGGCGCTGGCTGAACGTGGTGACTTCGGCGGCCACCGACCGCGCCAACTGGCGGCAGCGCGCGACCGTGGCGGCGTCGAGTTCAAGCGGCGGGCAGCCAAAGCCGGGCGGCGCTGGGGCGAAAGTGGAGATAGGGGAAGGCGAGGGCATCGGCGCGCTGGCGCCCGGGCGGGCGGGGCGGGCAGTCTAGCGCGGGGCGCGGCAATGCGACATAGAGGGGGGCGAGCCGCTGTGCGTGCGGGAATTGGTGGTGGGTGCGGGTGGTGATTGAGTAGACGATGGCGAGAAATTACCGGTTGCCAAAACCCGCCTACCCCGCCCCGCCCCAAGCCTCCGCCACGGCGTCCTCAAGCTCCTTCACTTCAGCGTCGGTCAACATCTCAAAGTGTGCCCTGCGCTTGGATTTCGCAAGCTTGAACTCGTTCTGCGCGCACAGCTTGACGAAAAGCGCCGCTTTGCGCTCCGGCAAGTCCACGATGGCCTGCATGGCCGCTCTGGCCCGCTGGTACCGAATCAGGAATTCGAGCTCTGACTTCAGCTCTTGGGTGATCGTCGCGTCAATGCAGGCGAACAGGTATTCGGCCGCCGCCGTCGCGTCAAAGTAGCGGTAGAACGCGGCCGTGTCCCCCTCGACTTCCAGCGAGCCATCCGGGCGCAAACGCCAATCCAGCACTTGCAGCAGCGGTCGCGATATGCGTTCAAGGCAGCGGTCGTACTCGGCCCGGCGCAGCAGCATCACCGACGACACAGGGAAAATCAGGCCCTGCGGCGTGAACTGCGTCCGCGCCAGCACGTAGTGAATGAGCCAACGGTGCAAGCGCCCATTGGCGTCCTGGAACGGGTGGATGAACACAAAGCCAAACGCCGCCGCCGCCGCCAGAACGACCGGATGAAGCCTGTTCAGGTTGCTGCGCAGCAGGCCGATGAGCCCTTGACAGGCTCAGGGACAGGCTCAGGGACAGGCTCAGGGACAGGCTCAGGATCAGGTCCGCATCACGACGACCGGCGCAAGCCTTGCAGCGATTGCGCAGACTTTGATGCGACCGTCAGCCCTAGAAACAACCACCGGCAGCCCCTACCTCATGTAGTGGCAGGTATACCCCCCAGGGTTCTTCTGCAGGTAGTCCTGGTGCGCGGCGTGCGCCGGCCAGAACGGCCCGGCCGCCTTGATTTCGGTCACGATCGGGCGCTTCCACAGGCCACTTTGCCCGGCGCGCAGCTTGGCGGCCTCTGCGGCGGCCCGCTGGGGCTCGCTGGTGTAAAAGATCGCCGATCGGTACTGGCTGCCGACGTCGTTGCCCTGGCGGTCAGCCGTGGTCGGGTCGTGCATGCGGAAAAACCACTTGTCCAGCAGCTCCTCGATCGGCAGCAGCTTGGGGTCGAAGACCACCCGCACCGATTCGGCGTGGCCGGTGCGGCCGTCGTGGGTGTCGTCGTAGTGCGGGTTCTTGGTGTGGCCGCCGCAAAAGCCGACCTCGGTGTCGACCACGCCGTTGACTTTGCGCAGGATCTCTTCCATGCCCCAGTAGCAACCGCCGGCCAGGATGATCTCTTGCAGCGTCGGCTCACAGCCCGGTTTTTCGCCGGGTTTGGGCGCGGCGCACACGTTGCTGGTGTCGGCGGGCAGGGCGGCGGCGGCTCCGGCGAAGCGGCTCAGGTAGGCGCCGTAGCCCTCGGCCTGCAGCTGCGCCACCGGCACGAACCGCAGCGACGCCGAGTTGATGCAGTAGCGCATGCCCGTCGGCGCCGGCCCGTCGTCAAACAAGTGGCCAAGGTGGCTGTCACCGGCCTTGCTGCGCACCTCGACGCGGACCATGCCGTGGCTGACGTCCTTTTTTTCGACCACCCGGCCGTCTTCGACCGTGCGCACGAAGCTGGGCCAGCCGGTGCCGGAGTCAAACTTGTCGCGCGAGCTGAACAGCGGTTCTCCGGTCGCCACATCGACGTACAGGCCTTCTTCGTGGTGGTCGAAATAGGCGTTGCGAAAGGGCGGCTCCGTCGCGTCGTGTTGGGTCACCTGGTACTGCATCGGGGTCAGCCGCCGACGCAGCTCGTCCTGGGCGGGCTTGTGGTACATGCCGTTTGCCATCTTGGCCTTGTGCACTGCCGCGGCCTGCGGCGCAGGGGTGGTCGGCGCGACCACGGGTTCGGTCCGGGCGCAGGCGGCGATCGCGACACAGACGCACACGGCGGTCAACGCCGCGCGGCGCAAAAGCATGGTTGGCAAGGGGTCCCCCGGGCGGCCGATGCAGCCGCGCCCAGAGCCACAATACCGCACGGGTCGCGGATGTTCCGCTACGCCGCCCAGCGCTTGCTCGCCAGTCGGCCCAGCATCGTCGCTGCCCAATCGCCATAGCCGTCCGCCAGGATCGCCCGCCGCGCCGAACCCACCAATTCCAAGTAGAACGAGAGGTTGTGCTTGGTCAGCAGCGTCGCGGCCAAGAGCTCGCCCGCGACGAACAGGTGCCGCAGGTACGACCGCGAGAAGGTCAGGCACACGGTGCAGGTGCAGTCCGGGTCGAGCGGGCCGTCGTCATCGAAAAACCGCCGGTTCTTGATCGACAGGCGGCCATCGTGGGTAAAGACGATGCCGTGGCGGGCGTTGCGGCTCGGCATCACGCAGTCGAACTGGTCGACGCCATAGCCGATGCAGTGCACCAGGTCCTCGGGGCTGCCGACGCCCATCAAGTAGCGTGCCTTGTCGGCCGGCATCTGGCGGGCGGTGTGGGCGCAGGTTTGCCACATCTGGTCGCACGACTCGCCGACCGACAGTCCGCCGATGGCGAACCCTTCACAGCCGCCGCGGGCGCAGATCTCCGCCACATGCGCGCTGCGCAGCCCGAGATCGATGCCGCCCTGGACGATGCCGTAGAGCGCACACTGGTCCTGGCGCTTGCGTGCGGCAAGGCACCGGTCGAGCCAGGCGGTGGTGCGCCGGCAGGCGCGGCCAATCTCGCGCGCGTCGGCGGTGGCCGGCGGGCACTGGTCAAAGGCCATCAAGATATCGCTGCCAAAGGCCTCCTGCAGGGCGACCGCGCGCTCGGCATCGAGCACGTGGCGGCTGCCGTCCAGGTGGCTCTGGAACACCGCGCCGTCGTCGGTGACCTTGCGGATCTTGGCCAGCGAATAGACCTGAAAGCCGCCCGAGTCGGTCAGCACCGGCTTGTCCCAGGCCATGAAGCGGTGCAGGCCGCCCGCCGCCTGGATGCGCTCGGCGCCCGGCCGCAGCATCAGGTGGTAGGTGTTGGCCAGCAGGATCTGCGCCCCGGTCTCGGCCACATCGCGCGGCTGCAAGCCCTTGACGGTGGCCTGAGTGCCGACTGGCATGAAGATCGGCGTGGCCACCTCGCCGTGGGTCAACTGCAGGCGGCCGGCGCGGGCCCCGGTCTGGCTGCACACATGGTCGAGGTCAAAGCGATACACGGGCCGCCTACACGCCGATCTCGGGCACGTCGAGCCAGATGGTCAGCTCCTCCGGCTTCTTGTAGCGCACCGCCTTGTTCTCGACCGCGGCCCGGCCCAGGACCACCACGCCGACCAGCACCTCGCCCGGTGCCTTGTGCCAGAAGACGTCGAGCGCCGGGCCGATGAATGCGTCGCTGGTCGTCCAGTACGACCCGAAGCCCTGCGCCCAGGCGGCAAGCTGGATGTTCTGGATGGCGCACGCGCACGCCGCGTAGTCTTCGCGCTGGCGTTCGGGGTCGGCGCCGTGCACGGACTGGCGGACCGCGATCGCCCCGCCCGCCCCGGCCAGGATAGCGGCGATCTTGTCGGTCTGCGCCCTGCTCTTTTCGGCGGGCAGGTCGCTTTGGGCCTGCAACGCGCGGCCGATGGCGGCCACCAGCGACGGCAACGCCCGGTGCGGCACGACCGTGAAGCGCCACGGTTCGGTGAACTTGTGGTTGGGTGCCCAAGTCGCCAGCTCGACCCACTCGGCCAGCAGGCGGTCGGGCACGACCTCGCCGGTAAAAAGCTTGTGCGATCGCCGCGTGCGAATCGCGGTAGCCATGTCCATCGAAACTCCGGAGCGGGTGGAGGGCTACAGGCTGCGGCGCCGCACCTGCACTTCGTAGGTCATCCGGCCCTGCTTGATCTGGCCGCGCGTCAAGGTCAGCACGCCCAGGTGCAACTGCGCGATCTTGCCCGAAGCGACCTGGATGGCTACGCGATCTTGGTCGTGCACTTGGGTGATGACGCAGTAGCCGAGCGCCGGGTGCTGCAGCGCGTCGCCGACGTGCAACTGCGGCATCTCTTCGGGTTCGAGCAGGCGCGACGGCATCGCCTCCATCGCCACGCGGCCCGAGCGGACCGGATCGGCTTCGGCGGTCACGATGTTGACGGCGACGTCCATCCAGCGCCACAGCCCGGTGTCGTAGTCGACGTGGCGGCGCAAGGTGATGTCGTCGAAGGTCTGCCCGGCCAGTTCGACCGAACCCGACACCGCCTCTTCGAGCAGGCCGCCAATGGTGCGGTCGCCGTGCAGGAGCACCACGCGGGCTGCGACGTCCCTTGCGCCGTTCTTATGGGAAAACGCAACCTTGAGCGAACTGAGCAGCGACCAGCCGGCGATGGTGTCGATTTCGCCGAATTCGCCATTGGGCTGCAGCGGCCGCACCAGCGCGTCGCGCACCTGGCCGGAGCAGTCGAACCACCCGCAGTCAATGCGGTAGTTGTCGGCCAACTGGCGCAGCGAGGCCACCAGCGGCATTCCGGGCGGCACTTCGCCGACAAAGCGCCGGCCTTCGCGGGTTTCGGTAAAGATCATCGGATACTGCTTTGGACCAACCGCGGCGTCGCGGAGGGTCTTGGAGGAAGGCGGGGGCCGCACGGGCAAGGACCCAAGCCGGCGGCCTCCGGCCGGGCGGACGCTATGCAAGCGGCCGCACGCTGTCAAATTGTCGATGCGCTGCCGTTAGGGACTGGAAAACAATAAGTCGATCACTCTCACATCAGGACGGAGCCGCGAGTCGGACCCTTGGTCCGCGAGCTGGCGACCCACTGAGCAAGCAAACGGGCCCAAGAAATGATTGAGTAAATCATTTCCTGGCCCTTAGGGACTGGAAAACAATAAGTCGATCACTCTCACATCAGGACGGAGCCGCGAGTCGGACCCTTGGTCCGCGAGCTGGCGACCCACTGAGCAAGCAAACGGGCCGAAGAAATGATTGAGTAAATCATTTCCGGGCCCTTAGCGCGGCTTGGCGGCAGGCGCGGGTTGGTGCAAGTCCGCCGCGGCGACGCAGATGGCCAACTCGTCGGGCCGCAACCCCGGCCGGGCCGGCGCGCGATCGGTGCCGTAGGGCCACCAGGAAAAGGGCGCGATCGCAAAACAGCCGTAGCCGTCGGCGGTCGTGGCGACCGGGTGGCCAAGCCCGACGCGCAGGACGGCCGTGCCCGCAGGTCGGCCATCGGGCCACCACAGCGGCGACCCAGCGCGAACAGCGGTCCGGCCGCCGCCCGCAGTGCCGATCATGCCCAATAGGCCGCCGTGCCCGGTCAGGTGGTCTTGGGACGCCCTGACCCGATAGACGCCGCAGCGGTCGCGCGTTTCGTACAGGGTTCCGGCCGCCACGCGCGCGGCGCCGGGCACCGCCGCCAGTTCGACCGGTTCGTGCGGGTCGCGGCGCAATAGCTCGCCCTCGCCAATCCGCAAGCGCACGTCCGGCTTGGACCACGTCGCACCGGCCGCCGTCGCCTCGGCCGGCAGTTGTGAAGGTTGGTAACGGTCGGCGACCCCGGCAGTGGAGACCGCCACCGCGGTCAAAAAGTCCTCGGTGCGGGCCGCGCGCCATTGCCGTCCGGCGCTTGCGTCGGCGACCGGCGGGCCGACCGGCGTGCCAGCCCTCAACCACATCCCAGTGCCATCGGGGTGTTCCACCGAAAGGGATGCCGCCAGCACCTCCAGGGCCTCAGCCTTGCGCACCCACAGCCACAGGTCCAGGCCTGCGGTGCCGGCGAGGGCTTCGGCGCAATGATCGCCGCCGCCGCCGGGGTCGTGTGGGCTGACCGCCAGCCACCCGCCGCGCTCACCGCGCACCCGCAGCCACCTGCGCGGACCGTCGTCCTTGGCGCCGTGATCGTGGGCGAACGCGGCGCCTGCGTCGGGCGCTGTGTACAGGCGCACGCGCGGCCCGACCACGACGAACGTCGGCACGGCCGGCGCATGGTGCAGCGGGTAGGGGTCAAGTCCAGACTGGGCGCCGCCACAGCCGCTCCACAACGCCAAGGCCGCGATCGCGTGACGCAAGCGCGACAATGGCGGGTCTGGCGGGTTGCGTCCGGCGGGCATGGCTCGCAGACTAGCAGCATGGAAACGCCCGGCCCAGCCCCCACCGCCGCCACAGGTCCGACTCCCAGCCCCGCGCCCGCGGGCGTCTTGCACGGCATCACCGTCGATGTCGAGGATTGGTTCCACGTGCTCGAGGCGGCAGAGGCCCCGCAACCTGCCGCATGGGCGCGCCAGGAGTCGCGCGTGGCGGCCAACACCTTGCGTCTGCTCGACCTTTTCGACGGTCGCGGAGTGCGCGCCACCTTCTTCTGCTTGGGCTGGGTCGCCGAGACGGTACCCGACCTCATCGGCGAGATCGCGCGGCGCGGCCACGAGATCGGCTCGCACGGCCACCTGCACCAGCTCATCGGCGAACTGGGCCGGGATGGGTTTGCGCGCGATCTCGACCGGTCGCTGGAGGCGCTGCACAAGGCCGGGGCAGGCGCAGTCCGGCTGTTTCGGGCGCCGGGCTTCTCGCTCGGCAAGGCGCAGGGGTGGGCCCTGCCGGTCCTGGTGTCGCGCGGCATCACGGTGGACGCCTCGATGTTCCTGGCGCGGCGCGCCCACGGCGGCTACGCCCTCAAGCGCCGCCGTCCCTTCGACGTGGTGCTGCCCGACGGCCGGACGCTGACCGAGGCCCCGACCGTGCCGCTGTACCTGGGCGATCGCGCCCTGCCGTTCGCAGGTGGCGGCTATCTGCGGCTGCTGCCCTGGCCGGCGCTGCGCGCTTGCTGGGAGGCCGCCCAGTGGGCCGGGAACCCGGTACTGGCCTACGTGCACCCGCGCGAGATCGACCCCGGCCAGCCGCGGATGCCGCTCTCGGCCAAGCGCCGCTTCAAGTATTACGTCGGGCTATCCACTACGCTGCCCAAGCTAGAGCGGTTGTTGGGCCGCTATCGGTTCGGCTCCATCGGCCAGGTCATCGCCGCGCACGCCAAGGACCACGCCCTGCACCTGGATGCGGAGGCGGTCGCCTGATCAGCCTTCCAGGCAGGTCTGTAGCGCCGGCATCTGCTCCGCCACAGTGCGCGCAAGCGCGAGCTGGTTGCGACCGCGCGCGAGGTTGTGGTCGCCGCGGCTGGCAAAGCGACGGGCGTCCCAGCCGAAGTAGCTCTCGCGCAGGGCGTCGCCCAGGAAGCGCGCCGACAGTTCCAGGCAGATGCGCAGGGTGCCCCGGGCGATCGCGTGCCGCTCCGCACGGGTGATCCACGTGCCGGCCGCGCCGAGGTAGCCGCCCATGGCCGCCGCGAACACCGCCGCGTCGAAGCTGGGCTCTGGCGCGTCTTCGGCGGTCGCGTTGCACCACGACCGCAGGGCGTCGCCGAGTTCGATGTCGAGCGAGCTGTGCGCCATCGTGTCCAGGTCGATGACGCCGCACACTGCGTCGCCGTCCCACAGCAGGTTGGAGACCTTGAGGTCGCCGTGGATGATCCGCGCCGGCAGGTCGGGCACAGGTCCGAAAACGGCCCACCGCGCCAACAGCTCGTCGGCCAGCGGCGCGACTGCGGGCCACAAGCGGTGGCCGCGCAGTTGGGCCATGGCGTGGGCGAGGCTGGCCATGTGCGCGGGCGTGTCGTGCGCACCTGGCCGCACGAAGGCGAACCGGTGTGCGACGCTCAGCAGCGCCGCGTGGAAGCGCCCGACCATCGCCCCCGCGGCCTCGGCCTGGCGCGGGTGGTCCAGGCGGTCGCGGGTCGCCCCCGGCAGCCGCGTCAAGATCCGCCATGTGCCGTGGTGCGGGCTGTGCACGTCGTCCACGTGCACATAGGGTTTGCCGTCGCGGGCGCGCAGCAGGGTCGGCACCGGCACCCCGGCCGCGCGCAGGTGCGGCACCAGGGCGGCGATGTCCAGATTGACCTCCGGCAGGAAGATACGGTGCAGCCGCTGCACCACGAACCCGCGGCCGAGCGCGTAGGTGTCGTTGATGAGACCGCCCGCCAGGCGCTCGACCGGCAACGACCGCGCAGCGACTGGTCCGCTGCCGTCGTCGAGGTCGGCAAAGGTGTCGAGCACAGCGTGCAGGTCGGAGGCGGTGTCGCGGTGGGCCATGGCCCAGAGCCTAGCACGGCTGCTCCGACGGGCGAAAAACCGCTGCCGCGCCGCATTCCCGGCCTGCCCGCGCCGTGGTAGCCTGCGGCAATGGGCTTGCTGCGCGCTGTGGGTGTCATGCTTGGGTCGATCGCGGCCTTGGCACCCGGCGCTGCTGGCGCCACCACGCTCGAGCTGTACGGCTTTGGCCCGCGGGCCATCGCACTCGGCAACGCCAGCGAAGCCGCGAGCGACGATTTCTACGCCGCCTATGCCAACCCCGCCAACCTGGCCCTCGCGCGGCACATCCACTTCGGCTTCGGCCTGGAATCGGTGTGGAACCGATTCGGCATCGACCGCCGGGGTGGGGAGGCGACGTGGCCGACCCGGCTGCCCAAGGACAATTACCTGGCGCAGCTTGGGATTTCGACGCCGTTGCCCGGCTGGCTCCAGGATCGCGCCGCGATCGGCGTCGCCATCCACGTGCCGTTGGGCGGGCCCACGCGCCTGGACAGCCTGGACCACCGCATCCCGCAGTTGCCGATGTACGACACGCTCGGCGACCGCCTGGCGCTGGTGGCCTCCCTCGGCGTGCGCCCGGTCGACTGGCTGGCCGTGGGCGCCAGCGCGCAGGTACTGACGGGTCTGGACGGCCGGGCCGACATCGGCCTGTCGGTCCTGGACCAACGCGTGACCTACAAGGCGCTGCAGGTGGACCTCGGCACCGTAGTGACGCCGTTGGTGGGCGTGACGGTGCTGCCGGCCGATGGCGTGCGCCTGGCCATTGTGTGGCGCGCGGAAAGCTCGGTGCGCTACGAGTTGCCCCTCGCGGTGGACATCGACCAGGTGGGCAGCCTGGACTTCAAAGTCAAGGGCATCGGGCTGTGGCTGCCCGATTCCTACGCAGTGGCGGCCAGTTGGCAGGCAGGGCGCTGGATCGCTGCGGCCAGCGCGGCGTGGCAACGCTGGTCGCAGATGCCGCCGATCGCCCCCGATGTCTCGGTGCGCATCGACAACAGCGAGCTGCTGCAACCGGGCAGCAAGGCCATCGACCTCATCTCAGTGCGCAACGTGCCCGTCCCCATGGGCACCCGCGACATCGTGGTGCCGCGGGCCGGCGTCGAGTTCCGGCCGAGCGACGCCTGGACCTTGCGCGGCGGCGCCCAATACCGGCCGACGCCGTTTCCCAAGGCCGACGGCGAGGCCAGCTACCTCGATGCCGCGGCGACCACCCTGGCGCTCGGCTTCGGCCGGGTCGCCGGAGATCCGCTCGGCATGACCCGCAAGCCGCTGCAATTGGACTTTGCGGCGGGATGGACGACGCTTGCGCGCCGAACCGTCGTCAAGCGCGATCCCAGCCATCCGGTCGGCGCGACGTCGGTGTATGGCGACTCTTGGCACCTGGCGTTGGCGCTGCACCACGATTTCTAGGCGGCCAGCCACAACTACAGCCGCCAGACTGCCACCTTGCGCCCGCTGGCGGTCTCGGCCTCCGAAACCGTGCCGCGGTCCTCCCACGCCCGAGCCGGCACCCTCAGGTCAAAAATCGCCAACGTGCCTTCACCCAAGCCCATCCGCTGCAAATACGCGTCCAACTGCACCAAGCCTTCCGCGAGCGGGTCGGCCTTGCCGGTGCGCCACACTTTGAGCTCAACCGCAAACCGCTGCTTGTCCGGCCCGGCCGTCCACTCGACCAGCAAATCCACGCGCTTGCGACCGGCCCCGTACTCGCGGGCGATCGAGCCGCCGCCGTTGACCACCTTCTGCAAATACGCCATGAACACAATCTGATGGGCCGCCTCGGGCCAGTGGGCGCGCGTCAGCATCCACTCGCCATTCTCGCGCCAGAACGCCGCAAACTCGTGAAACAACACACTGATGTCGATGCTGCCGTCGGCGCGCTTCCAGGTTGCTTCCAAGGCGGCGAGCTTGGCCTGCGGATTGGCCGCCAACTCGCGCGGAATGACCTCTTTGTAGATGTCGTTGGCAATCGCCAGGTCGCCGTCGACGTCGCCCACCAGCCCAAGGTCGCGGCAGTACTCCAGGTCGGCCTCGTCGGAGTCGTCGAGCTGACGCTCGCCCGCCAGAATCGGCGCCAGCACCCGCCGCACGCGGTCCTCGCGCAGCCGCGCCATCAGGCTGTCGATGTGGGTCACGCGGGCCAAGATGAGTTGCTCTTTGGCCAGGTCGACTTGGGCGACGTCGATGAGGCCGGTCCACTTCTGCTTGCGCACCACGAAGTCGGCCAGCGCGTTGACCAAGAATGGCTGGCCGCGGGTCAACTGCCACACACGGTCAATGGCCAGCTCGGTGAAATTCTGGCCGGTCTCGGCCATGTGCTGGCCGTATAGTTCGGCGATTTCGGCTCGGTTGAAGTACGCGACTGTCACCGCGTCGCGGCTGACGTTGAAGGGCGATGAGGTGCCGATGTTGGGCGAACCGCCCGACGCCGCCTTGTAATCGCGGATGTTGCGCATCCCGAACAGGCAGACGCTGGCGGGAAACGGGGCAACTTTGCGCGTCAAGTAGCCGGCGCGCAGTTGGCTCAGCACCGCCATCAGCGGCGCGCCTTCCAGCGAGTCGATTTCGTCGAGGAGGAGCACAAGTGGGCGGCGCAAACGCGCGCTCCAGGCGGTCAGGAAGGCCCCGAGCATGTTCGCCTCGGCGGCGAACTCCGCCCACTGCGGCGAGTGCTCTTCGGCAGGCAAGTACACCCGACTGGCCTTGGCGATGGCGTCGACGACTTTTGGCAAAGCGAGCTTCTCTTCCGCAATGTTGCGCGCCGTTTCCAGCGTGGCGTAGACGACCGCCCATCGGCCGGCCGCGCGCAACTGGTCGGCAAACGCCATCATCGACGTGGTCTTGCCCGATTGCCGCGGCGCGTGCAGCACGAAGTAGTTTTCGTTCTCGACCAACGAACTCAAGTCGGCCGGAATGCGCCCCAGCGGCGGCAGCGTGTAGTGCTTTGCCGTGTCGTTGGGTCCAGCGGTGTTGAATTGGCGCGGCATGGCGGGCCTTGGCCGCCCGGTGGGCGGCGCGGGCGGGCAGTCTAGCACGGCTTGTGCTGCGCGGGCGCGGGTCCAGCAACCATGGCGGTGCAATGCCGAGCGACCACCTCAACGGCCGCATCTACGCCAGTTGGGTCATGGTCGGTGCCGGCGCGGTGGCTGCGGGTGTGGGGGCCTGGTTGCTGGTACGGACGCCCACAACGCCGGTGGCGGTGGCGCCGGTGGGGTCGGGCGTGGTGGTGGCGGTGCGGTTCTAGGAGCCTGTCGGCGAAATGCCAGAATCGGCAGATTCTGGCCGACAGGCTCCTAGGCAGGCCGCGGCTGCGGCCTGCCAGCGACCGAAACTGCCTGAAAACACTTCAGGCAGTTCTTGGTCGCTGCCCCGATCGCAACCACCACGGAGCCTGTCGGACGAGAGTCCGACAGGCTCCTAGAGCGGCGGTCATGGATGTCGCGATCGCCCAACTGGGGACCGGTCGCGCCGTTGACCCGCGGTCGTTTCCGGCGCACGCTACCCTCGGCGCGGTGGCCGGACCGCGGCCGAGCGGCGCTGGCGCAGGGGGCGGCTGGCGGCGCAGGCCCCTGGCACGCCGACCGCTGAGGCACCGATGCAACCTTCACCGCTCTTGTCCGTGGTGCTGCCGATCGCGCTGGCGGTCATCATGCTGGGTCTCGGCCTGGCGCTGTCGTGGGCCGATTTCCAGCGGGTTGCGCGCTATCCGCGCGCGGTGGTGGCGGGGTTGCTGGTGCAGGGCGCGCTGCTGCCCGCAGTGGCCTTTGGGCTGTGCCACGCCTTCCAGCTGCCGGCCGAGTACGCGGTCGGCCTGATGCTGCTCGCTGCGTCACCTGGCGGAGCCACTGCCAATCTTTTCAGCCACCTGGCGGGCGGCGACGTGGCGCTCAACCTGACCTTGACCGCGGTCAACAGCCTGGGGTCCATCGTGACGGTGCCGGCGCTGGTCGGCATCGGCATGCAGCACTTTCTGGCGCAAGACAAGCAGATCCCCATGCAGTTCGGCAAGGCGGTGTCGGTGCTGGTGGTGGTGCTGGTACCGGTGGCGATCGGCATGATGTTGCGCAAAAGCAAGCCGCAGTTCGCCGCCCGCCTTGAAAAGCCGGTCAAGATCGCCTCGGCGGCCTTCCTGCTTTTCGTCATCGCTGCGGCCGCGTGGGAGCAGCGTGCCGGTCTGGCCGGGTGGTTTGGCGACGTCGGCGTAGCGACCCTGGTGTTCAACCTCGCCAGCCTCGGCATTGGCTATGCGGTGCCGCGGGTGCTCTCGCTCGACGAGCGGCAATCGGCGGCGATTGCGTTCGAGATCGGCATCCACAACGGCACCTTGGCCATCGCCTTCGCCGGCAGCGTGTTGGGGAACATGAACATCGCCGTGCCGGCCGCGGTCTATAGCCTGATCATGTACTTCACGGGTGCCGCGTTCGCGACCTGGGTCAAAAGGCGCACCGCGGCCGCGCCTCCTGGCACCGAAGGATGACCTCTTGGCCGCGGTAGCGACCACGGACGGCAAGCACCGGCGGGGCGAGGCGATGAAGCGAGCACACGCACCGGTCGGTCCGCGTTGGGTCCTCTCCCGGCCCCCGCGTCTGTGCCCGTGTCTGTGCCCGCGTCTGTGCCCGTGTCTGTGCCCGTGTCTGTGCCCGTGTCTGTGCCCGTGTCTGTGCCCGTGTCTGTGCCCGTGTCTGTGCCCGTGTCTGTCCCCGGGTCTGTCCCCGGGTCTGTCCCCGGGTCTGTCCCTGTGTCTGTCCCTGTGTCTGTCCCTGGTCGCATGCGGCTCCCCAACTCCGCCCGCCCGCCCCGCGGACGCCACCATCGACAGCGCAGCCAACGAGGTGGATGCTGCCCCCAAGGGGTGCACGTCGGCGGCCAGCTGCGACGACGCCAACCCGTGCACCGACGACGTGTGCGCCGCCGATGGCCAATGCCAGCACCCGCCGGAGTCTGGCCCGTGCGACGACGGCAACCCCTGCACCGGAACAGGTCAGTGCCAGGCCGGCGCGTGCGCCGCCGGTCCGGCCAAGGTCTGCGACGACGGCAACCCGTGCACGGCCGATTCCTGCGGCGTAGCCGGGGCGTGCACAGCAGCGGCCAAAGACGGGCCCTGCGACGACGGCAACGCGTGCACCGTGGGTGACGCCTGCGCGGCGGGCGCGTGTGCAGCCGGCCCCAATGGACCGTGCGACGACGGCGACTCCTGTACCAGCGACGCCTGCGCCGCGCCCGCGGGCGCCTGCAGCCACGCGGCGGTCGACAGCCCGGATTGCGCCGCCAAGGCCTGGCCCGAATTGTTGGTGCGCACCGCCGCCCCGGCGGGAGATTGGGTGGTGTCCACCACCACGACGCTGACGTTTGCGGGCGTGGCTTTTGGCCTGCCCGACAGCGTGACCTGGACCACGGGCGCGGGCAAGTCTGGCGCGGCGACCGTGGACCTGACCCGCTGGACGGCCGAGGTGCCGCTCGCCCCTGGAGACAACCTGGTGACCTTCGGAGCCCAGCGCGGCGCCACCCACGCTGCCCATGCGGTGCGGGTCGTGTATGCCACGTGGCCGGCGTTTGCAGGGCCGCCAGACGTGTCGCCCAAGGTGGTGCAGACCGGCGCGGCGACCTTGCGGGTGGCGGTGCCGGTTGCGGTCGACGACCCGGCCCTGATCAAGGGCGTGCGCGCGTTCGTGGTCGACGGCGCAGGGGCCAATCCCCAAGATCCGGTGGACCTGTACGACGACGGCGGTCCGTGCGACGCCCAAGCCCAAGATGGCCTGTGGTCGGCGTGCATCGATGTCGACAATCTGGCCGTCGGACCCTTGCACCTGCGCGTGCGCGCCACGCTGCCGCCCACCTTGAAAGAGGGCGAGCCGACCCTGACCTGGAGCGCGCCCGCCCGCGTGGACGTTGTGCCGGCCTGGAACCAGGGCGACTGCGAGGCGCAGCAGGCGCTCTTGAGCAACGCCACGGCCAAGCTGGTCCTGCTGACCGCGCAGAAGGGCGCCGCGCAGGCCACCGCCCAGGTGCTCGCGGACCTCAAGGTCCATCCGTTGGTCGCCGAAGCCGGCGATGCGGCGCCGGGGGCGTGGGTGCGTTTCGCCAACGCGATGCTGGGCCTGGTCCAGCCGCACGTCGCCGGCACGCGCGGTGCAGCCAGCCCCTATGCGGCTGTGGCTCGGCCGGAGCAACCCGATACCGTCACCGACGAAGCCTTGGGTCTGGACGGCTGGTTCGGTCAGACGCCGTGCAAACCCTTGACGGCCCTGGACCTGACCGCCGCGGCGCCGGCCGAGATGGCCCGCCAGGTGCGCCACGCGGGGCTCTACGCCGCCATCGGCCACGGTGGCCGGGCGTTCGCGGGTCTGGGCAAGGCTGCTGTCCAGGGGTATGGCTGGCACCACCCGGGTGCCCAGGAATTCTGGACGATCCAGGCCCCCATCGATTGCGCCGCGCTGCCCAAGCTCGCGGCCACGGGCGGGGCGGGCACCGCGCAGAGCGACAAATCGTGCAAGCCCAAGGACGGCAAGGTCAGCGACGCCTTGCAGTGCTCGCGGTGGCTGCTGGGCGACCTGTACGCGGGCCGGGTCGCCCTGCACGGCGGCGATCGCTTGGCGCTTTTGCCGTCATTTTTTGCCCGCCATGCGCCCCACCTGGGCGGATCCGTGGTGTACCTGGGCTTGTGCCACAGCGCGTGGAACGGTTCGCTGGCGGCCGAGCTGGTCGGGGCGGGCGCCGCCGCCGTAGTCGGGTGGTCGGGGACCGTCACCGACGCCTTTGCCAGCAAGACCGCCGCCCCGTGGCTGCTTGGCCTGGCCAATGGCGCCGCGGCGGGGCTCGGTCTGCCCTTTGCCGACGACCCCAAGTACCCCGGCAGTCGCCTGCGGTGGGTCGGCGATCCCAAGGCCACGGTCGGTGTCGTCGGCCTGGCCAACGGCGGGTTCGAGGCGGAGGCGGCCGGTTGGCTGCTCGAAGGTACGGCCCGACCCGCGCGGCAGCTCGGCCCCATCCTCCCTGAATTTGGCAAGATCATGGCGCTTTTTCACACGGCTGGCGGTGACGTGCAGATGCAGAATCCATACAGCTACCCGACGCGTGCTCGGACTGCCGCGTGCGTGCCCCCAGCGGGCGCCAACCTGTGCCTGCGCTGGCGCTACCTGTCGGCCGAAGCCGCAGCCGGCTGCGACCCCGTCGACGCCTTCAGCCTCGCCGTCCTCAAGCCGGGCGCCGCGCCGCAAAGTGAGCTCGCGATCAACGCCGAAGGTCTGTGCTACGCCAACACCTGCACCAAATGCGGCGGCTACGCGGGTCCCAAGCAGATGTCGCCCGTCGCGATCGGCCCGGCCGATGGACCCACGGCAGGCCAGGCCGGCGACAGCGGGTGGGTCAAGTCGTGTTTTGACCTCGGCCCGTGGGCTGGCCAGCGCATCGAACTGACGCTGCAGCTGACCAACAAGCCCAACCACGAGACGGCGGTGCTGGTCGACGACCTCACGGGGTTGTGAGGCGAGCTGCACTGGTCGGCCGCGCCGCACCGAAGATCCGCGGGTGGATGCGGCCATAGGCCCAGTTGCCGGCGACCACGGCGGCCAGCGCCACGGCGATGCGCCCCCCCGTTGGCCACCCCTGCGCCGCCCACCAGCCGACACGCAGCCACAGGACGTGACCGAGGTAGGTCGGCAGCGAGTCGGCGCCAAAGCGGCCGAGCCACCCAACGGCGGCCTTCGGCAGCCCGTGGCGCACCAGCGCCGGCCCCCACAGCAGCGCAGCCAACGAGCCCGCGACCAGCGCCGGGCTGCACCAGAAATCGTCGAATTGCCGCGAAGGCGGCCGCAGGGCCACCCACGCGTGCGCGGCCAGGCCCACGGGCAGCCACCAAAGGCGCGGCGCCGGCCAGCGCCCGCCCGCTGCCAGCCAGCGGCCCATGGCCGCGCCAGCCACGAAAAAGCCAAACCAATGCAAGGGTGTCCGCGCCTCGGTGTGCAGAAGCAGCGCCGCAAGGCCGGTCGGCGCAGCGGCGGACTGCACCGCCGCTTCCAGGTGTGCCAGCAATGCCGCATTGGCCGATAGGCCCGCCACTGCGACCGCCAGCGCCGTGCGCCTGCCCGCCGTCGCCAGTCCGGTGCCTGCGAGCGGCGCCAACAGCACCAGGCCAAAATACGCGGTCGTGTAGTACAAGTGCTCGGCGCCATAGCCGAAAACCGTCAGACTCAACCGCGCAGTCCAACTGAGGCGGCCATCCCATAGCGAGATACCGCCGCCATCCCACGATGCCACGGCGGCGTACAGGCACGCCCACGCCAGATAGGCGGGACCCACGGCGCGCAGGCGGTCCCGGATCCAGGTCGGCCCGATCGGGCGCTCGCCTGCCGCCCGGCCGACGCCCCAACCGAGCACACCCAGGAAAAGCGGTACGCCAAAGCGGCCAAGGTGGTCGACGAAGCGCCCGACCGGGTACCACGGATCCGCAGTGGGGATGCGCGACGCCACATGGATGGCGATCACGCCCAGCAGCGACAGGCCGCGCAGCGCGTCCATCGTCGGGTCGCGCAGGTGCACCCCAGGCAACGCGGCCTGCGCAGGAGCGACCATCACGACGGCCGGGGCGCGAAGACTACGCGGGGTGGCTGACGATCCAGCCGCGCGTGAACTCGGCGGCGCGCTCGTAGCTTTTCTCGATGTCGGCGATGATGAACTTCTCGACCGTGCCACCGACCAGCGGAATGCGCACCGTGACATCGCCTTCGACCGCGCGCAGCACCTGGCCGCCGATCGAGCTGAAGGTCACGGTGCCGCGCGAATCGACCTTGTCGGTCATCACCGAACTGACGGTCGACCAGTTGACCCGGCCCGAACCCAGGCTGTACTCGATGGTCTCGGTGTACTCGATCTTGTTCGAACCGAGGATTCGGGCGGCGGGCGCCGGAATCTCGCGGTCGGGCGCGACCTTGACGACGCGCCTGAGCCGGCCGTTGGCTTCGTCGCGCGAGATCAGCGTTCGCTGCAAGTTCACCGCTTTGCACAGCGCCACATTGAATTCTTCCGAGAAATACAGGCGCTCGAATTCGGACAGCGAGATGTTGGAGAAGCGGTGTTCGCAGCGGAATTTCATGGCGTTGGGTCCGGTGCCGCAGGCGCGGCGGGGCGGCCAGTATAACGTGGGGGGCCATGGGGGCAAGGTGGAGGGCGGCAATCCCCACGGCTCGCACGCGGCCCCGGATGGATCGGTGCCAGTGTGTGTCGGACGCCCTCGCCTGGGCACCGGACCCGGTCGCGCCGCCGGCTTGCGCCCAACGTTCATTCGCTCGCCGGCCGCCGCCATCCCGGCCCCAGCGCCAAAACCAGCGCGCAGCCATCGAGGCAGAACTGCAGCGCCGCAATGGCTCCAGTGCCGTGGTCGACCAGCGCCAGCGCCGCCAGCGCCACCCCGCACACCGCGACCCCGAACAGCGCGAGCACCCGCTGGCCGTGCAGCGCCAACACGGCGCACGCAGCCACGCTGGCCAGCACGTCGGCGGCGCCGACCGACACGGCAAACCCGGCGGCCGCCAGCGGACGGGCCAGGATCGCCAGGACGACGGCGACGACCAGTGCGACCAGCGCCACCTGCCGCGGACTGGCCGGCTGCGGCGTCGGCGCGTCCTGGAAGGTGGCGACCAGCACGGGCACCGGCGTCGGCGTCGGAGCCAGGGCCGCGGGTTTGGGCAGGGTCAGGGTCGGCGGCCGCACCGGTTGGGTGGGCGTGCCGCGCGACAGCGCGAATGGGTCGTGGTCGCACTGTGGGCACACGCTGATGGCGCTGCCCTTGTAGACGCCACATTGCGGGCACTTGACGATGGACATGGCAAACCTCACTGCACAGGGGGGCGGCCTGGGCCGCCCGGGTGGGCCGCAGCGCCGACAGCCGGCACGGCAGGTGGCAGGTCGCTGTGCAGGCCCCGTGCCAGCGGGGTGAGGTTGTTGTTTTCAGGGGTTGGCGGACGCGCGGGCCGGCGCAGTGTCCGAAATCGCTGTCCACGCCGGTCGCGCTCGGTCACCCGTGCGCGGCGCCAGGACCAGGGCGCGGGCGGGCAGCGCCGCTCACCCGCCGCACGGTCCCAGTGCGCGCTGGTGACCCGCGGGGTGCACTGGACTGGCCGCCCGGATCAAGCGGCGGGGTCGCTGCGCACAGGTTCGCGCGGCGCAGTCCGCCGGCAGGCGTTCAGTACCGCGCCCCGAGGACCAGTCCGGTCGGGCCCAGATGCAGGAGGGGCTCAACCTTGCTGGTAGCCGCCGTGCCGCTGACGAACTTGAGCAGCACGCCCCCCGCCACGGCGGCGAGGCCACCGACCGTACCGGCGACGCCCAGGCTGTTGAGCGTGAAATTGCGTTCCTGGCGCGACACCGCCTCCTGGTGGGTGATGCCGACGATGCGGCCGTCGCTGTCCTTGGCCTGCACGGCCTGCAAGAGCAGGGACTGGTCGCCGCGCGCCAGGTACACCAGTGTGCCGCTGCCAAGCAGCACCGCAGCGCCGCCGCCGACCAGGGCCCAACACGCCGTGCACAGGCGATCGCCGCTGGGCGGGGGCGCGGCCGGCTGCGGCACCGGGCTGCCCTTGCCGACGGCGAGACCCGGATCCGCGGGCTTTTCGACGGCCACCACCACCACAGGCTTGGGGCGGGCCTTGCCGGCCTCGGCCTTGCGCTCGACGGCTGCCGCGCGCTCGGCGTCGCTGGCGTGGGGGCTGTCGGCAAGCCGCTGCCACAGCGCCACGGCGCGCTCGGTGGCCCCGGCCTGCTCGAACGCCTGGGCCGCCTCGCGCAACGCCACCACGTCGCGTTCCTGGCTGACGTCGTACATGGCCAGCCACGCCTCGCCGGCCACCGCGTGGTTGCCGGCCGCCGCCGCGGCCTTGGCATCGGTCTTGAGCTTGGCGCGCCGCAGGGCCTTTTGGCGCGCTCGGGCCTCGTCGGTCCCCAGCAGGCTCGTGGGGTCGTGCAGTTCGTAGCGGCTCCAGGTGGCCAGCGCCTGGTCGTGTTGTTCGGCCGATTCCAAGCAGTGCGCCGCCAGCCGCAGGTGGGTGCGCTCGCGGGTGGCGTCGAAGGCCGCGAGCAACAACGCCGCCGCGTCGGCGAAATGGCCGGCGCCGAGCTTGTCCAGGCCGGCGTTGGCACTGGGATGGCCGCGGGTGGTCTCTAGCAGGCGTGCGCCCTGTTCGCGCGCGTCTTGGGCCACGGCAGCCGGCAACCCTGCCAGTCGTTCGAGCACGATCCACGCCAAGTGGGCGTCGTCGGGGCGCAGGGCGGCCTCATAGTCCCTGGCGGCCAGTTGCAGCACGTCGGCCCGCGTTCGGCCGCTGGCCCGGTACGCCCGCACGTAGGCGTCGGCGGCGGCCCGGCTCTGCTTGCCCTTGTGCGCGGCGTCGCCCTGGCCCTTGAGTTGGTCCGACCACTGGGCGCGCACAGTGGCGAGTTGCTCCTTGGCCTCGCGGCGCATCGCTTCGTCGGCGCGCGGCAGCGGCGCGAGGCGCTCCCAGACTTGCACGGCTTCCTCGAAGAGGGCGCCGGTGGTGTACGCCTTGGCGGCGTTGCGCAGTTGCTTGGGAAACTTGCCGCCGGTCATCTCGTAGGCGCGCAAGAACCCTTGGGCCGCCTCGCGGTATTTCTTGGCCTCGAAGTCCTTGAACGCTTGGTCGACAGTGCTGTTGGCCTCTTTTTCCAGGACCGCCGCCGCAGGGTCCTCGTCGGCCAGCGCCGGCCCGGCCGCCGCAAGGGCCAAGACGGCCGCGACGGCCCAGACCCGCAGGTGGCCGATCACAGGTCGCGCTCCAGGGCCGGCTTGGCGCCGCCCTTGGGCTTGGCCGCGCCTTTCTTCTTGGTCGGTGCGGCGGCGGGCTTGGCCGGCGCGGCTGCGTCAGGGGCTGGCGGGGCCGGGGCCGCCGGCACGGGCACTGGGGCAGGTGCAGCCACAGGCGCAGGGGCA
>Ga0194120_10002531_pt1 | contig 31191 bp, 29 predicted proteins | sample TA2MahCa65mmetaG_FD_148642 | JGI IMG/M metagenome (GOLD analysis project Ga0194120, IMG submission 148642) | Freshwater microbial communities from Lake Tanganyika, Tanzania - TA2015019 Mahale Deep Cast 65m | ecosystem: Environmental > Aquatic > Freshwater > Lake | place: Tanzania: Lake... | reverse complement strand
TTGACACCCGCGATTAGAGAACTTCAGTGGGGGAGGATCACTTCGCGACGGCGCGGGGATATTTGAATGATCGGTCAACAACGGTCTTGGCGTGCTCGGTTCTTATGGTTTTCGCCCGCGTGCTTCTGAACTCTTCGCAAGAAACGGCCCAGCGGCAAACAACCTTGGCCTGTTTAGCCGAGTATATTGCATTGCCTCAATAATTCGCCTGCACTAAACCTGCGGCGAAGAAGCTTGCCCGCAAATCCGTCCCCAGGAGAATAATAGTGCAGTCTGCTGTTTTTATGCTGTCGACCGGACGGTGCGGCACCGGCACATTCGCCCATCTCCTTCAGCAATCGGAAAAGTTCACGGCCTATCATGCGCCGAGTCCGGAGATGATCGAGGAGACATAGCAAATGAATTGGCTTGGCCGGGAGTCCAACCTTCAAGCGTGCCGTTCTGTTCGAAATATCTCGAGGCCGAATCCTTGTCCTGCGCCATTGTTCTAATCTGCGTGACAAGATTGCGAACGCGCTTTGCGTTTTCCTTTTCATCAAGGGCGGGATTGTATGCTCGGGCGATAAGGCGCTCACCCTCCTTCTCGGTGAACTGTGCGCCAAGGATCGCGCGCAAACACCTACTAGGCGACCTTCCGCGCAACCACCCTCAAAAGCGGCGGTTGACGGTCAGCGCCACGGCCTGGTTGGTGATCTGCTGGCGCGCGTTCAAGGTGCCGCTGCCTTCGCTGGTCGCCACGCCGGTATCGTTGTCGAAGTCTATCGCGTAGCTGAGCTTGAACTTTCTCGAGCGCGCGAAGGTGTAGTTGAGATCCAGGAACCAGCGCGGGCCGAGCTCGTAGGTCGCGCCGATCTGCGCCGCGCCGCCCCAGACCCAGTCCTCGCTGCGGTAGCTATAGGACGCGCCGCATACATTGATGAGATTGCCGTTGATGGTGGCGAAGCACATGGCGTCGATGAATTTGGTCTCAGTGCCGAATAGCGCCGGCCCGGCGCCGGCATAGAGCATCGTCTTGCCGTAAGTCCGCCCGATGGTCGCCAGGAAGGCGAACTGATGCTTCAGCTCCATTTCCGCCTTGCGGATCGGCACGAAGCCGGTGAAGTCGATGGTGTCCGGCGGCAGCGGCGGCAACGTGCTGACGGACCCGGCTTGCGGGATGCTGACGCTCTCGCTGGAATCTATGTTGGCGTAGCGGTAGGTGAACTTCAGCCCGCCCTGCCAAGCGCCGCCGAGCGGGGCGATATAGCCGGCCTGGAAATCGGGGGCGAAGCCGGACTCGTCGCGGTCGAAATTGAAATAGGGACCGCCCGCCTGCCCCTCGGCGAGAACTTGCGGCCCGATCACCACCTCGGTGATGCCGGAAACGCCCTGGAGCGCCTGGTCGAACTGACTCCAATTGAAGCTGCCGCCCGCGCCGGCGTAGAAGAAGCCTTGCCTGAGCCCGGTCTCGCCGGCCCGCGCTGTGGAGACGAACAGACTGCAAAGAAGTGCGCAGGCGAGCGCAACGCCAATCGCCCCCGTTCCGGTTCGCATCGATTGCCCCCGCTTGCCGAACGCCCTGTCCGCCGCGCAGAAGCGATTCCGGCGCGTGCACAGATTACACCGATTCGCCTGCGCCACTCTCAGCTAGAAGGAAAGTACGCAAGCGGCTTATTCACCCTAGTCGGAAAAATCCCGGTGTCAATCGGCTTCCAAATTTGACCCTCGATCGGCGTCCAATTTTGACCCACTTGAGCGACGGGTTCGGACGGTAGCGCTCGCCCCGTCGGAGCTGGCCGGGGTTGCGGAGGCGGGGCGAGCGCGAGTTTGCGTGTGATCGTCGGCCCGGCTCTTGAAGCGCCAGCTGTCGTTGCCGGTCTCGAGGATGTCGCAGTGGTGGGTCAGTCGATCGAGCAGCGCGGTGGTCATCTTGGCGTCGCCGAACACGCTCGGCCATTCCCCGAAGGCGAGATTGGTGGTGACGACGATCGAGGTGCGCTCGTAGAGCCGGCTGACGAGGTGGAACAGGAGCTGCCCGCCGGATTGAGCGAAGGGCAGATAGCCCAGTTCGTCGAGGATGACGAAGTCCATGCGCGTCAGATGATCGGCGATCCGACCTTGGCGTCCGTTGCGGGTCTCGGTCTCGAGCCGGTTGACGAGATCGACGACGTTGTAGAACCGGCCGCGGGCGCCTGAGCGGATGCAGCTTCTGGCGATGGCTATGGCGAGATGGGTCTTGCCGGTGCCGGTGCCGCCGATCAGCACGGCGTTGCGCTGCTGGGCGATGAAGCCGCCGCCGGCGAGGTCATGCACCAACGTCTCGTTGATCGGCGTGCCCGCGAACTGGAAGCCGTCGAGGTCCTTGGCGAGCGGCAGCTTGGCGATGGTGAGCTGGTACTTGATCGAGCGCGCCTGCTTCTCGTTGATCTCGGCGTTGAGCAGGTCGGCGACGATGCGCTGGGGTTCGTGCTGGCGTTTGACGGCCGTGGCCATGATCTCGTCGAAGGCGGCCTTCATGCCGTAGAGCTTGAGCTCGCCCATGAGGTCGAAGAGTTGGGATCGTTCCATCAGATGGTGCTCCTGAGGTTGTCATAACGGGCACAGTCGGCGTTCGGCGCATGGCGCAATGTCAGCGCCGCCGGTGTGAGGATGGTGGCCGGCGGGCCAGGATCACGCTGGCGGGCAAGGATGTTGAGGACGACGTCGTCAGCGTTCATTAGCGCAACGTCCAGGCCTGCGGCTTCCAGGTGCGCGACATAGGCACGCTCGTGCGCCGCGCCTCGCTGCCATAGAACCTCAAGAAGGGGGTCGTAGCGCTTGGGCGCTTCGAGCTCACCGCGTACTACGGCGGCATTAAGCTTTGTGAGGTGCCCACAATAGCAGGGAATGGTCACGGGCAAGAGACTCGGGAAGGCTCATTCGACCGGACTGCCGAGGAGCATTCGCGTCACCAGGTCGGCGATCGCCAGTGAGGCAGTTAGTCCAGGAGATTCAATGCCATAGAGGGCAATATAGGCCTTCAGACCGGTCTGATCCGGCCCCTGGATGACAAAATCTCCGGCCGCCTCGCCCCGCCCCCTGGTCTTGCCTCTGATGCCGGAATAGGCGGGTTGCAGGCTGTTGTCGGGAAGCTCCGGCCAATACTTGCGGATGGCGGCATAAAAGCCCTCGCAGCGCTTGGGCTCGACGTCGTAGTCGATGCGGTCGATCCATTCGACGTCGGGTCCAAAGCGCGCCTGCCCGCCGAGATCGAAGGTGAGGTGGACGCCAAGGCCTCCCGGCTCAGGTACCGGGTAGATCAGGTGGCGAAAAGGCGCCTTTCCCGTGAGCGTGAAGTAGCTTCCCTTGGCCAGATATTTCGGCGGGATGGTGCCGGCCTCGAGTCCCTCAAGACGGGAGGAAAAATCCCAGGCATCAAGACCGGCGGCGTTGATCACGAGCTCGGCTTCGATCTCTGCGGCTTCGGTGCCGCCGGTGCGAAGCTCAATCGCCTCGCCCACCACACCAGCGCCGGTAACGGGCGTCAGGAAGGAGAGCGTCGCGCCTGCCGCTTCGGCATCGGCTTGGTAGGACAGCATCAGAGCATGGGAATCGACGATGCCGGTTGAAGGGGAAATCAGCGCGCTCGTCCCGCGAAGATGAGGTTCAAGCACTTTGAGACGCTCGGCGCCGATCAGTTCGACGTCATCCACGCCATTGGCTTGCGCCTTCTTATATAGCGCCTGCACAGCCTCATCCTCGTTTGCCTCGGTGGCGACGACGAGCTTGCCGCAGCGTTGATGTGGAATGCTTCGTTCGGCGCAGTAACGATAGAGTGCCTCGCGGCCGGCGACACACAGCCGCGCCTTGAGACTCCCGGTCGGATAATAAAGACCGGCATGGATCACCTCGCTATTCCGCGAGGAGCCGCCATAGCCGATGCCCCGCTCCCTCTCCAGAACGAGAACCTCGCGGCCTCGCAAGGCAAGCGACCGGGCGATGGCAAGGCCGATCACACCCGCGCCGACAACGACGATCTCGACCTTGAATGCGGCCATGCGCTTAGACCCTAAACCGCTCCTACGCGGAAAAGTCCCGCAGAACAAGCCGCAGTCTGTCGGTCCGAGTAGTGCAGAAGCAGAAGCTTAACGGCCGATGCTCGCATAGGTAAGGCCCGCTTCACGGACCTCGGTCGGCTCATACATATTACGCAGATCGACGAGCACATCACCGCGCATGCGAGCCTTCAAATCGTCGAATTCGAGCGCACGAAACTCGTTCCACTCAGTGAGCATTACGGTGATGTCGGCACCTTCGACGGTTTTAAGCGCATCGTCGCACCAGACGACGCCCGGCAGGAGGGGTTCGGCATTCTCGCGGGCATGTGGATCGTAGGCCCTGATGGTGGCGCCACGCTCTTGCAGCATGGGAATCACAATAAGGCTTGGCGCATCGCGGATGTCGTCGGTCTCGGGCTTGAACGCCAATCCGAGCACGGCCACCGTCTTGCCGGCGAGTGACCCTCCCGCCGCACGCTCTACCCGGCTCGCCATGGCGATTTTCCGTTCCGTATTGACCGTCTGAACCTGCTCGATCAGCGACAGAGGCGAACGCGCCTCCCGCGCCGTGCGGATCAGGGCGGCGACATCCTTGGGAAAACAAGAGCCGCCATACCCGGGACCGGAATGGAGGAATTTGTCACCGATACGCCCATCGGCGCCGATCGCCGATGCAACTTCCTGGACGTTGGCTTTGAGCGCCTCGCAAAGATCGGCGATTTCGTTGATGTAGCTGATCTTCATGGCGAGGAAGGCGTTGGCGGCATATTTGGCGAGTTCCGCCGATTCGCGACTCACGAACATGACCGGCGCATCACGCAAGAAGATCGGATGATAGAGGCGCTCCATCAGCGCCTTGGCGCGCGGTTCGTCGCAGCCGACCAGCACGCGATCCGGATGCATGAAGTCGTAAAGCGCCGATCCTTCACGCAAGAATTCGGGATTGGAACAGACGGCGAAATCGGCATCGGGCCGGAGCTTTTTCAAACGCCGTTCGATCTCGCGGCTGGTGCCGACCGGCACTGTTGATTTGGTGACGATCGTCGTGAAGCCGTTGAGATGCGGCGCAAGTTCTTCCACTTCTTGGTAAACAAAGCTGAGATCGGCGTGTCCGTCGCCTCGGCGCATCGGCGTACCGACGGCGAGCAAAATGAGATCGGCATCGCGAACCGCCGGTCCTAGCTCGGTGGAAAAGCTGAGCCGGCCCATCTTCAGGTTACGGAGCAGCAACTCGTCTAGGCCCGGCTCATAGATATGGGGCTGTCCCTGACGCAGCTGCTCGATCTTGTCGGATTCCTTGTCGATGCAAGTAACCGTCCAACCGAATTCAGAAAAGTAAACAGCAGAAACGAGACCGACATAACCGGCCCCGACCATGCAGATTTTCATGATTCAGCCCTCGATTTTGCCCACGGCCCAAGGCCGCCGCGTAGATGGGGCTTTAGACAGCGCCTTTCAACATCGCCAATCAGTAATCAAACAAGGTAAGACAAGGCTTTACAACCCTAGATTCGCGCGTGACTGACTGACGGCGGCAAGATGTCCTTGAGATCGTAGATGAGACCGCCAGGTTTGAGCAGTTCCTTGATGCCCGGCTCGCCCATTTCGGCGATCGGCGTGTGCTTGACGGCAAGGATGATGGCATCGAACGGGCCGCTCGGCAGCTTATTGGTGAGGTCGATGCCATATTCGTGCTTCGCGAGTGCCTTATCGGCCATCGGATCGTAAATCACCACCTCTTCGACGAATTCGCGCAAGGCTCGCACGAGGTCGGCCACTTTGGTATTGCGCGTGTCTGGCACGTTCTCCTTGAAGGTGAAGCCCATGACCAGAATGCGCGCGTCGTCGATGCTCTGCTTGCGCTTGAGCATGGTCTTGATCACATCGTTCGCGACGAAGGCGGCCATGCCGTCATTGATGCGGCGTCCCGCGAGGATCATCTGCGGATGGAAGCCGATCGATTCCGCTTTATAGGTGAGATAATAGGGATCGACCCCGATGCAGTGCCCGCCGACAAGGCCGGGGCGAAACGGCTGGAAGTTCCATTTGGTGCCCGCCGCTTCTAGTACCTCGCGTGTCTCGAGCCCTAGTTCCTTGAACAGCATGGCAAGCTCGTTGATCAATGCGATGTTCACGTCGCGCTGGATATTCTCGATCACCTTCGCCGCCTCCGCCACGCGTATCGAGCTCGCCCCATGCGTGCCGGCGGTAATCACCTTGGCGTAGACGGCATGGACAAGATCGGCAGCTTCGGGCGTCGAACCGGAAGTGACCTTGATGATATCAGGCAGACGATGCGTCAGATCGCCCGGGTTGATGCGCTCGGGCGAATAACCGGCAAAGAAATCGCGATTGAACTTGAGGCCGGAGGACTTCTCCAATTCCGGCACACAGACTTCTTCGGTGGCGCCGGGAAACACCGTTGATTCATAGACAACCACATCGCCTTTGCCCAGCACCGATCCCACGGCGCGGCTCGCGGTGATAAGCGCACTCAGATCAGGCCGCTTAGCTTGGTCGACCGGCGTGGGTACTGTAACAATATAAAAATTGCATCCCTTGAGATCAGCAATGTTGACGCTGAAGCCGAGCGACTTGGCGGACGCGAATTCTTCCTCCGTCACTTCGTTGGTACGGTCGTAGCCCTTGCGCAACTCGTCGATGCGGCTTGCATCGATGTCGAAGCCGATGACGGGAAAATGCCGCGCGAGATACACGGCAAGCGGCATGCCGACATAGCCAAGACCGATAATGCCAATGCGGATATCGCCCAAAGCCGGCAGACTCATATTACTCCCCGTGAACTGACGTAGCGGCAGTTGTGGTTGGGTTCGACAGGCGCGTTTTGCGGTGCGTTGTTAGCGTTTGTCCCAAGCTAAGTCTAGTTGTCCTACGCCTTGCTCGCTCTAAGGGCCTTCAGCGCGGCGTCGAAACGTGGTGCCAGTGCCGCCCAGCCGATCTCCGTCTCGGCGTGATGCAACGCGTTCATCCCAAGACGGTTCATCAAATTCCGGTCCTCGGCCAGGTGTCGGATCGCGGCGGCAAGCGCTGTAGAGGAGATATTCTCGGTAAGAATACCGGTCTCGCCATCACGGATTTGTTCCGGCAGCCCGCCGACCGGGGTGGCGATCACAGTTCGTCCGCGCTTGAAGCTCATTGGCGCCACGCCCGATTGGCTTGCTTCGACATAGGGAAGGATGCAGACGTCGGCCCAATCGATATTGGCAATGAAGCTGCGATCGTCCTTCCAACCGAGATCGAGCTCGACTCCGGGAAACGTGGCCAGCGCGGCAATGTCATCCGCATCTTGCGCGGCGCCGACCACGCGCAAGGTAATGGGCACACCGTCGAGCTGCTTAAGCGAATCGGCGAGAAGCTCGAGTCCTTTATAGCGTTTCAAACGTCCTGCCATGAGGAGTCGCAGGGGTCGGCCGGGTTCTGGCTTTGGCGGTTGTGGCGGTGATAGATCGAGATCAGCAAAATCGAAAGCAACATGTGGGATGGTGGCGTGGATCTTGCGGTCGAGTGAAAGCCGGCGTTTGAGTTGCTCGGCGACGTAATCGGTTAGGGTGATGACGCCATCGGTTGCTTTGATCAGATGCCGCTGCAGGCGAACCATGAGATGAAAGCGGTCGCCGGGATGTACTTCTGAATCGTGAAGCATGACGGCGATCGGAACCCCCAGGTGCTGCAGCTGGCGTACGATGAAGATGTCCCAATAGCCCATCATGGTTACGATGGCGGCATCGGGCCGGGCGGCGCGCAAGCGTCCGACGATGGGTTTCAGCAACCGCCGAATGCCGAGACTCCTCCAGATGAATTCCTGCGTGTTGGCGTAAGTGTTGAGAGGGAGATCGACGGCACTGCGCGCCGCATGATTCTGCATCAGTTCGGATCCTTCGGCGAGAGAGAGCAAGGTCTCGTGGCCCTGTTCTCTCAGCGCACGTGACAACTCGAACGCGTAACGCGACCCGCTGCCGAAACGCCCCCATTGCCAGATAAAGACCTTCATGCGTCCAAGATTATCCCTATCGAGTGGAGCCTGGTAAAACGCCGGAACCCCTTGTAGACCAAGGCTCCGCGCCATTGAAACAACAAAGTTTCTGCGCTAGATGTGTCCCTAGCGAGGTGGTGGTGCTCGGAGGGGAATCGTGGCCCGCGAAATGACTATCGATGGCGTTCGCATCGCGGACGATACCGATACCTACGTGATCGCCGAGATCGGTAACAACCATCAAGGCGATCTCGACAAGTGCAAAGAGATGTTCCGGGTCGCCAAGCAGCATTGCGGTGTCACCGCGGTCAAGCTGCAAAAGCGCGACAACAAATCTCTTTTCACCCGGTCCATGTACGAGCAGGAGTACAACAGTGAGAACGCCTTCGCTGACACTTACGGCGCACACCGCGAGAAGCTCGAATTCAACCGTGAGCAATATGTCGAACTCATCGCTTGCGCGAAAGAGATCGGTATCGCATTTTTTGCCACGGCTTTTGACATGCCAAGCGCCGATTTTCTGGCTGATCTCGACATGCCCGCCTACAAGATCGCCTCGGGCGATCTCACCAACACCCCATTGCTCAAGCATGTCGCCTCATTCGGCAAGCCGATGTTCGTCAGCACGGGCGGCGGCACCATGGAAGATGTCCGGCGCGCCTACGACCTTATCATGCCGATCAATCGGCAACTCTGTCTGATGCAGTGCACCGCCGGCTATCCGCCGGAATGGGAGCAGCTCGATCTCGGCGTCATTACCACTTTTCGCCACGCCTTCCCCGATGCGGTCATCGGCTTTTCCTCGCATGACAGCGGCATCGCCATGGGACCACCCGCGCATGTCCTCGGCTCCCGCGTCATCGAGAAGCATTTCACGCTAAACCGCGCCATGAAGGGCACCGATCATGCCTTTTCGCTGGAGCCGACCGGTCTGCGCAAGCTGGTGCGTGACTTGCAGCGCACCAAACTCTCGCTCGGCAATGGCGAGAAGCGACGCTACGAAAGCGAAGTCGGCCCCATCAAGAAGATGTCTAAGAAACTCGTGGCAGCACGCGACCTGCCGGCAGGGCATGTTCTCACCGCGGAGGACATCGCTATCAAGTCGCCGGGCGATGGGCTGAAGCCTTATATGTTCGACACCATGGTCGGGCGCCGGCTGGTTAAGGATTTGAAGGCCGACGACACGCTCAGGGTCGAGGATTCGATCGCCGTCAGCGAGGAGGCGATCACCAAGGCTTCGGCTTGAGGCTGCCGTGGCCGGCGCCCGTTAACCTTATCGCTCCTTTGCCTGCCGGCCATCACGATGGCAGTGGCCATTGCCGGGCCGGACGATATCCTGCATGTCATGGGGTGAGGCAGCCTTGATCTGCTGCCGGCTGTGATTTGGGGTCGATCGTGAGTAAGGCGTCGCCGTTCGATTTGCGTGACCGCGTGGTGATCGTCACCGGCGGCGCGGGTCAGCTTGGCCGGTCTTTTACCGATGCATTGGTTGACGCAGGTGCCAAGGTTGCCGTGATTGACCAGGCCCCAGTGGAGAAGGCTGCCAATGTCCTCCCCGTGGCCTGTGACATTACCGACCGCGCCGCGCTTGAGCGAGCCCTTGCCCAGATTGAGAAAGAATGGGGCGCGCCGTTCGGCCTCGTCAACGCCGCCGCTATCGACTCGCCGCCCGATGCGCCGCCTGAGGAGAACGGTCCGTTCGAGACTTACCCCGAGGCCTCGTTCGACCGGATCATGGATGTCAATGTGAAAGGGACGTTTCTCTGCTGCCAGGTGTTTGGCAGCGCTATGGCCAGAACGGGCCGTGGCTCGATCGTCAACATCGCCTCAATCTACGGCATGGTCTCGCCCGACCAGAGCCTCTATCAATATCGCCGGGACCGCGGTGAGGTCTTCTTCAAGCCCGTGGCCTATTCAACGTCGAAATCGGCGCTTTACAATCTGACGCGCTATCTGGCGGCGTATTGGGGCGCCAAAAGTGTAAGGGTGAATACGCTTACGCTGGGCGGCGTCTACAACGACCAGGATCCGGCCTTTCTCCAGCGCTATCAAGCCAAGGTGCCGCTTGGGCGCATGGCTGACGCCACCGAGTATAATGGTGTGGTGCAGTTTCTTCTGTCGGATGCCGCGTCCTATGTGACCGGGTCCAATCTCGTCGTCGACGGCGGTTTCACCGCCCTGTAAGCAAAGCGTCATGCAAAAAACCGCCGAGAAGAAAAAACAAGTTTCTGGTATCGAGGTGGCCAAGACTATCGGCAACTGGATTGGCGGCAAGGAGATCGCCGCTTCTTCCGGCGCGACTTTCGACAAACGCTCGCCGCATGACGGGTCCTTACTGTTCAGTGTGGCGCGGTCGACGGTGGCGGATGTCAATGCCGCCGTGGATGCCGCGGTCAAAGCTCAAAGTGCCTGGGCGGCAATGCCCGCGGTGCAAAGAGGCCTTGTGCTGCATCACGTCTGCAATGCCTTGGAAGCCAGACAAAAAGAACTGGCGACAATAGTTGCCAGTGAGACCGGCAAGTCGCCCAAGGAAGCCTTTGGCGAAGCCGGTGGCGCCATCGCGCTGGGACGATTCTTCGCCGGCGAGGGCCAGCGGCTTTATGGCCGCACCACCACCAGCGGCGCGCCGGACAAATATGCCATGACCGTGCGCCAGCCTTGCGGCGTGGCCGGTCTGATCATTGCCGCCAATACGCCGATCGCCAACACGGCGTGGAAAGTATTTCCGGCCCTGATCTGCGGCAATAGCGCAGTATTGAAGGCGGCGGAGGATACGCCAGGCACATCCTGGCTGTTCGCCAAGATTGCGCACGAGGCGGGACTGCCGCCCGGCGTTCTCAATGTCATCCAGGGCTATGGCACGGAATGTGGTGCGCCACTGGTCGAGGATGCGCGTATCGATGTCGTGAGCTTCACCGGCTCGACCAAGGTCGGCAAATGGGTTGGCGAAGCCTGCGGCAAGACACTGAAAAAGATGTCGCTCGAGCTTGGCGGCAAGAATCCGCTGATCGTCACCGACGATGCCGATCTCGATGAGGCGGCGAAATGGGTCTGCCTCTCCGCCTTCTCCAATGCCGGGCAGCGTTGCGCCGCCGGTAGCCGCATCATCGTATTCGACAAGGTCTATGACGCGTTCCGCGACAGACTGGTTGTAGCAGCGAAGGCACTGAAGGTCGGTCCCACCGACAACGACGATTTCGGCCCGGTCATTAATGAACGTCAGCTCAACGCCATGCTTGCCGCCATCGAGCAGGCCACCAAGGAGGGCGCGCGTCTGCTGATCGGCGGACAAAGGCTTACCGATTCGGAACGGGCGCAAGGGTTCTATCTCGCGCCGACATTGCTCGAGAACGTGGACGCCGTAGCCGATATCTCGCGGCACGAATTGTTTGGGCCGATCGCCTGCCTTTACCGGGTGCGCAATTACGACGAGGCGCTGGCGCTCGCCAACGACTCGCCCTATGGCTTGACCGCCTGCATCCACACGACCAGCGTTGATCGCGGCTTCGACTTTGCCCACAAGGTCAGAAGCGGTGTGGCGGTGATAAATGCCGGCACATTCGGCTCGGAGCCGCATATGCCGTTTGGCGGCTTGGGCCAGTCGGGTAATGGCTCGCGCGAGCCCGGGACCGAGGCCCTCGACGTCTATAGCGAACTCAAGGATATTTATATCCAGGTTCGCCCCAAGAAGCTTTAGCCTATGACAAGTGTCGTCGCCCTCATCCCGGCGCGTTCGGGATCGCAACGCGTGATGGACAAGAACGCCCGCTCTCTCGGCGGCCATCCGCTGATGGCCCATTCTATCGCCGCGGCGCGGGCGAGCGGCATCTTCGATGCGGTGATCTGCTCGACCGACAGCGAGCGCCATGCGGCAATCGCCCGGCACTACGGCGCGGAGGTGCCGTTCTTGCGTCCGGCCGAGTTCGCTACCGCCACATCGCCGGACATCGAATGGGTGGAGGATACGTTGAAGCGCTTACGCGCGGCAGGACGCAATTTCGACTGCTTCAGCATCTTGCGCCCGACTAGCCCCTTTCGCACGGCCGATACCATCAAACGCGCGTGGGATGAGTTTCTCGGCGAAGACGGCGTGCATTCGCTGCGTGCCGTGGAAAAGGTCACACAGCATCCCGGCAAGATGTGGCTGGTGCGAGGCAAACGCATGGAGCCATTATTGAAAGACGGGCCCAAAGATCGGCCCTGGCATTCGGGTCAGATGGCGGCACTGCCGGAAGTCTGGGTGCAGAATGCGAGTCTCGAGATCGCCTGGTCCCGCGTGGTGTTCGACGACCACACCATTGCTGGAAGCACAGTAATGCCTTTCTTTACCAGCGAGGCGGAGGGCTTCGACATCAACAACCAATATGATTGGGACTATGCGGAAGCGATGATCAGGCAAGGCAAATTTACCTTGCCTGAGCTTGTGGAAGCTCCGTTCGCCGATAAAGTGAGCGAGGGCAGCATTGGGTGAGCTGATCGGCAAGGTCGTCGAATCGACCCTCTATTACGTCCCCCTGGAAGAATTCGATCGCATCCGTCGCCTGAATGGGGTGACCGCGATCGAGCGTACACGCATCTTCGCCGATATGTGTCGGCTGAACACGCTTTACATGATCGCGCGCGCCGGCTCCGGCCATGTCGGGTCGAGCTTTTCCAGCCTCGACGTGGTGTCGTGGCTCTATCTCAACGAGATCAAGAACGACGATCTGTATTTCTCCTCCAAGGGGCACGACGCGCCGGGGCTTTACGCCGTGCTGATCGCGCTCGGCAAACTGCCCTTCGACAGACTGCATAAGCTGCGCCGCCTTGGCGGCTTGCCAGGGCATCCCGATGTCGGCGTGCCGGGCATGGTAATCAATAGCGGCTCGCTCGGCATGGGCATCTCCAAGGCCAAAGGCATGGTGCGCGCCGACCGGCTGAAAAAGCACAAGCGGCGCTATTACGTTCTGATCGGCGACGGCGAATTGCAAGAAGGGCAGATCTGGGAATCGCTGATCTCGGCCGCCAATGCCGGCATGGGGGAGATCACGGCCATCGTCGATCACAACAAGCTGCAATCCGACTATCGCGTCAGCCAGACCAGCGATCTCGGCGACCTGGAGGCCAAGTTCACAAGCTTCGGCTGGCACGTGGTACGCTGTGACGGGCACGATCTCGACGCCTTCTCCTCGGCACTTGCGGCGTGCGCGGCGCATCCCGAGCGCCCACAGGTGATCATCGCCGATACAGTCAAAGGGCGCGGCGTGTCCTTCATGGAACACACCGCCATGGAGTCCGACGCTGACATGTACAAGTTCCATTCGGGCGCGCCAGACGCCGACAGCTACAGCCGCGGGGCGCAGGAGCTGCTCGACCAGGTAAATCAGGCGCTCGGCCGAGTTGGCGCGGCGCGCTTGAGCCTGGAGATCGCCGAGCCTCCGGCTACGACCGCGGCTTCCACCACCAAGCGGCTGATCCCCGCCTATACCGAGGCTTTGCTCGCGCGTGCCGCCAAGGACGACCGCATCGTGGCGCTCGACGCCGATCTCGTGCTAGATACCGGACTGATCCCGTTCAAGGAGCGCTTTCCCGACCGTTTCGTCGAATGCGGCATCGCCGAGATGGATATGGTCTCGCAAGCCGGCGGCATGGCCTTGCAGGCCCTGGTTCCGATCTGCCATTCCTTCGGCTGCTTCCTTTCGACCCGCCCAAACGAGCAGATCTACAACAATGCGACGGAGCGCACGAAGGTTCTCTATGTCGGCTCGCTCGCGGGGCTCATTCCGGCCGCGCCCGGCCACAGCCATCAATCCTTGCGCGATATCTCCGCCTTGGCCTCGGTGCCGTGGTTCGATATCGTCGAGCCCTGCTGTCCCGAGGAAGTTACGCTACTGCTCGATTACCTTCTCACCACACCGGGACGCAGCGGCTATCTGCGGCTCATCTCGGTGCCATGGCCGGTGCCCTTCGCCTATCCTGACAAGAAATTGCAGGCGGGGCAGGGCGTCGTCCTGCGCGACGGCCATGATGTGGCCATCGTCACCTATGGCTTGATCATGACCGCCGAGGCTTACACCGCGGCGGAGCGGCTGGCCGAAGACGGCATAGACGTCATGGTCATCGCCTGCCCGTTCCTCAACCGTGTCGACGGGGCCTGGTTCGCCGATAAGCTCGAGGGCGTGAAGCTGCTGATGACGGTCGACAACCACTATGTGAATGGCGGCTTCGGTGACCAGCTGCTCGCGGCGCTTGCCCGGGAAGGGGCGGCAATGCCACGCTATGTCATCAGTCTAGGTCTCACCGACATCCCTGCCTCCGGTCAGCCGGGAGAGGTGCTGCGCCATCACGAGCTCGATTCTGCTAGTCTGGCGGACAGGATCCGCCGAGAGCTCACCGCATGATAGCTATGCGACTCAAGCAGCGGCTGCGCGAGCAGCCTTGGATGCAGTCGATAAGGTTAGTCAATCTGAAGCGGCGCCAGAAGAATGGCCTGTTCCCGGATTGGCCGGCTCTGTTGGGTGCGGACTGGCCGCGCTTCGAGGCGTTGCGTGATGCGACCCGCAATAATTCCGATGCGCCGCGCGTGCTCATCGCTACTAGTGTCGGCGTGCATGCTGCCTCTTCGATCTTCGACAGCTATCTCGCCGCTGCGCTCACCGCGCGCGGCGCGCATTGCGACATCGCGCTGTGCGACGCCGTGCTGCCGGCCTGTCTCGCCGCCGAATACACCTGGTATCCCAACGCGGAGCAATTCGCCGAACATGGTTCGCGCGCCGATCTGTGCACCGCCTGCCTCACACCGGCGGAGAAACTGTTCGGCAAAGGCGGTCTGGGTCTAACCGTGCAACGTTACGGCGCGCAACTCACCGCCGAGGATCGTGTGCGGGCGAAAACGATTGCCGAGACCACACCACGCGAGGAAATCAGCGCGCTCATACTCGACGACGTGAATGTTGGCGAAGCGGCGCTCTCAGGGGCGCTGCGTTTCTTCGCGCGCGGCGAGCTGGATGCCGATCCGGTGCAGGAGAAAGTACTGCGGCGCTATCTCGAAGCGGCCTGCCTTTCCCTGTTTGCCATGCGCAACCTGATCGCCCGCGAGGGCTACGACGTGGTCATCGGCCATCACGGTATCTATGTGCCGCAGGCGCTGGTGGCGGAGGCAGCGCGCGCGGCCAGCGTACGCTTCGTGACCTGGAACCCGGCCTATCGCTCGGGCTGCTTCATCTTCAGCCATGACGAGACCTATCACCGCTCGATGCTGAGTGAGCCGGTCTCGAACTGGGAGAACCTTCGTCTTGACGAGGCGACGCGCGAACAATTGCGGCGTTATCTCGCCGACCGCGAGAAGGGCACGCAGGACTGGATCGCTTTTCATCCGGCCGACGCGCGCTGGTCGGACAATATCATCCGCGAGATCGGCCTCGACCCGTCGAAGCCGGTGATTGCGCTGCTCACCTCGGTTGTGTGGGATGCACAGCTGCATTACCGGCAGCGGGCCTTCAACGACCAGGTCGAATGGGTGCTCAAGACCATCGCCCATTTCGCCAAGCGCGACGATGTGCAGCTCGCCATCCGCATCCATCCCGCGGAAGTTACCGGCTCGCTACCGTCGCGCCAGCCCATAACGGCGGAAATCGAAGCCGATTTTCCAAATCTTCCCAGCAACATAGCCTTGATCAAGCCCGAGGACGAGATCAGCACCTATGCCCTTGCTGCCGCCGCCAATGCGGTAATTATCTACTCGACCAAGACCGGCATCGAGCTGGCCGCGCGGGGCATTCCCGTGATCGTCGCCGGCGAGAGCTGGCTCAGAGGCAAGGAGATCGGATTCGATTGCGACGACGCCGATAGTTATGAACGCATGATTGCGGCCCTGCCCCTCGACCGGCGTCTCGACCCGGCGCGGACAGCGCGGGCGGAGGCCTATGCGCATCATTTCTTCTTCCGCCGCATGATCGAGATGCCTGGTTTTCGCCCGTCGCGCACGCAGGGCGTGCCTTACGAGGTAGACCCCCGCAGGCTAGAAGACCTCACGGAGGGAGCACATCCCTCTCTCGATTGCGTTTGCCGCGGTATTCTCGAAGGAACGCCGTTCGTGTTCGACGGACCCTGACTCTGCCTACATGAGCTCGTTCAGAACCCACTCGGTGCGCATCAGGAAACGGGCACCAAGCAGGAAGACAAGCAGGCAAATTGTTGCGGACACGGCGAGCGACATCGCGTCCCAAGTCCCCACGCCGAACAATGACCAGCGCAGCATCTCGATCAACGGTGACACCGGATTTACATGCATGATCACGAACTGCCAACTCGGAGGCATGATATCGATCGTGTAGATGATAGGCGTGAAATAAAACCAAAGTTGCGTCATCAGCGGAATGATGAACCGGGCGTCGCGCGCGAACACAAGCGCAACCGAGGTGAACGAGGCGATGCCAATGCAAAGGAGGAAAACGAGGCCTACGGGAATGGGCAACAGCAGCAAATTCCATCCAAATTTGAGATACATGATCCCGGACGAAAAATATTCGATTCCAATGCCGATGATCAGCACTGCAGCGAAGATGCAAAAGAAAACAAGGGGAATGGCGCCCGAGCCCAGGACATAAATCATTTTTGGGATTGCCAGCTTCATTTGCAGAGTCTGGGTCCGCCGCAAGGAGCGTGTGCAGCGGAGCAGCGTGGTCGACAAGATCGTCCATAACAGCATGCCGGAGATGACATAGAGCCCGTAGGGAAGTCCCTCCGGCTGGAAGGATGGGACATGCTGGAAGATGGCAATGATGCCGAGCGTGGGCAGGAGCGCACGGATGACCAGCCACCACCAGCCGAGAATGGTCTGGCGGTAAATATCCATGAGGAAACGGTGACCGAGAGCGGGGATGAATTTTAAGGCTCTGGCGCAGCGATACAGGTAGCGAAAGGTGTTGAGGGTCAATGGCCGAACCACGAAGGTTGGTGTAGCAACAACCTGTGATGTCATTCCGGACCGATCCATTCTTTACATCACCTCTCCATCTTCATCTTCCTCGTCTGCGCTGGCGAATTGATCTTCGGCCTCGATAGGCGTGGTACGCGCTTCGTCAAGAAAACCTGCGTGACGTTTTTCGATCTCACTGGTCGGGCCGTAGTCGAGAAGTTCCGTGGCCTTGATCAGGAGCAAATGCGTACACTGCCCCTCAAGACGACTAACATTCCTGCTGCCGAGGATCACGGTCTGGCCGCATCCGGGTGCCTGCGCGAGATAATTCTGCCACGATGTCTGGACAGTTTCCGAGCGGGCGCGGGCGATCTCGTCGGCAATCAGGATATCGTAGTCGAGACAGCACGCGAAACTCATGCCGAGATCGGCAATCTTGGCCTTGGAAATTCTGCGGAGGGGCATGTCGAGAAATTCGCCAAGGCCGGAAAATTTTGGCACGCGCTCCATTGCCGCTTGGATGTCCAGGCGGGGCACACCGACTAGTCTGGCGCCAAACTCGATGTTCTCCCGGCACGTCATGTAGGGAAAAGCGGAGGCGCCCAATTGCCCAAAGGCTGCAACCTTGCCAAAGAAGCGGATGACCCCGGTGCTCGGTGCCTCACTATTGCCGAGGATGCGAATGAGGGCCGCTCGCGACTTGCCGCCAATATCGATCACACCGACCACGCTGCCGCGCTCGATATTGACCGTAACCTGTTGAAGTAGAGGTTCCAGCATCTTGTCGTCGGCCTTACCCTTGCGGTGGCCCTTGACGTGGCGAATCGTCAGCGCCAGCTCGATCAGTGTCTGAAGGGACTCGTTACGCGCAAAGCGGGTGATATGAGAAGCTGCTCCACGCCATTTGCTTATGGAGTGAATCTCAATGGCATGGCCAGGCCCAGGTCGAAGCTTACGGCTCCGGCTGCGCCGTTTCTTGGGGGCGTTGGCTCTGGTCTTGTCCAGCACGCTCTAATTGGCCCTTTTTGTCATGTCCGCCCCCGCGGGCGAAAAATACACCGTGCGCTCGACACCGCGTGGGGTTCCCGACTTGGTAGCATAGAGAACAAAGCGCCTCACGGGTGCCGATATTGGCCAGAACAGGGCCCGGGCCAAAGGGGCATAGGCAGGAACCGCCCAGGGCTCGACTTTAAGGCCCTTCGCTGACAGGATGGCGTCGACGAGGAAGGGCGTGGCGGGTTTGTCGATACCGTTGGGGCGGACGAAATCGGCAATGAAGGCGCGGACCTGGCTTCTCGTCTCTTCTGGATTGGCCAAGGCCCGCGACAATTGGGACAAATGCTCGTCGAAGGTCTTGGCGGTTTCCAGCAGGCCGCCTTGCGTGAGGTAATGGAAGTGTAGAGTGCCCTCCTGCGTGGCGCGAAAGTGATGGGTGGCGAGAGTCAGCGTCCGCTTGCCGAGTATGCCGGCTTCAATGAAGCCGCTGGTGTTGATGCCGACCACGGCGCCGGCATGATACAGGCTATCGAAATAGCCGTGCTTGCGGTCTGCATCGAGAGGTGCGGCGCCTTCTCCGGGCCACACCACGGCGCGGCCGAAGCGGGCGAGCGACACGCCTCGCCACTGCTCGCCATGCTGAGGATGGGGGCGCACGACGACATTGGCGTCGCGGATGTTGGGATCGCCCGACTGGCGCAGCTTTCCGAGCCACTCCTCGACGAACGATACCTCGTCCGGACAGACAAAGCTCGATGAGCAGAGATAAAGGATCGTAGGCTTTGCCGGATCGAGCCCGCCGGCTCGTGAGCAAAACGCGGCGTAGTCGACGGACGGGGACATATCGAACCAATGATCGTAAAGCTGCGCGCCCGTCTTTTGGATGCGCGCGGGCGGAATGCCGTGCATGGTGACGGCCTCGCGCTCCTGGATGGCATTCCAGAGCAGCACGCGGTCAGGCCTAATCTGGATCAGGCCCTTATTGGTGAGATTGTCCCAGCTCGCCACCGCGAGGACCGTAGGAATGCCGAGCCAGCGCGCCGCCTTCACATACTCGGTCTGGCCGTAGCTGAAATCGACGATGGGCGTGAGTAGGATGATGTCAGGCGCCCGTTGCCGCAAAGCGTTGACAATGCCGGGGTCGGGGGGAATGGCCCTGTCGAGAAGCATCATCATACGCCGCAGCAGCCTGCGCACGGGGCGGCTTTTCATCCCCGGCACATGATCGAAGATCCAGCGTATGGCGGAGGGGAACCGGCGCCCGCCGCGCTCCACCAAGGCGGGGGCGTTGTCATATTCGGGCTCGAGATAGCGCAGGTAATCGCGCAGGACGCGCGCCCCATCGCTGGCCGGCCACCACCAACCGGTGCGGGGTGCGATGGGCTGCTGGTTAATATTCGGGTATTCGCGCGTAAGGAACACGGCCAAGGTATCGTCAACCTGCCGCGCGAAGGGCGAGAACATAAGCGTGATGTCGTGACCTTGCTCGGCCAGGCTTCGCACCGCGCTCTCGAAATTGCGCAGATAGAGGGCGTGGCGCATAAGAAACAGGATTTTCATGCGCTCATCCTCGCTCAGGAGACCCGACGTAGAGTCTATCGCCGAAGAACGCCCCCAGCCATTCTCGCTCGCCGGCGAACATCTCTTCGAGGAATTCGGCAATATCGTCCGGCATATCGATTCTCGGTCCACGGTTTCGCTGACGCGTCAAGAACTTCAGCGATTCCGGATCATAATCCGTAGTGACACCGATATGCTTGAGCACGGCGTCTATCACCCGCTCGGGCGACGCCAACGTCTTTTCCTGCGACAGTACGAGCAGCTGGTCCTTCGGGTAGACCGCAGTCCAGTTGGCGATGATGTTGGAGAACTCGCCGAGCGGTCGCATCTCCTTGAAGAAATCCATGAGCTTGCGCCGGGGCAGTGACAAGACGGCTTGATCGGGATTGATCAGCCGGCGCTTGGCGAAGAATTTCTTGGCATGGGCCCAATGCCGTGAAACAGGATCGCGCGTCATCAGAATGAGCCTCGCATCGGGCACAAGGTCACGAACGCGCCGGATGGTCTCCGGCGACATGGTGCAATAGCGCGCGCTCTTCTCGCCGAAAAAATAGGGAGCCTGCTTGGTACCCCGCGTGGCGTTGAGCTGCTCGATGAAATGGTGTGCGTACCACTCCACGGGATAGTCGGCGTGCAGGGAAAAATACTCGATCTCCTCCGGAACAGCGATGACGTTTGGATGTCGGGCAAGGCCGGCTTGCAGCCATGAGGTCCCGCATTTCGGCGCTCCGATGATAATGAAGTCGGGACGGGTGACGCCGGCATCCTGGTTCGTGCGAGCGTTTCTCTGCGCCCATAGGCGAAAACGTATCCTTTGCCATTGCTTGCTAACACCCGGCAGGGTTTCCGCAACACGGCGGACCGATATCTTGCGCAGGCGGCGCAGCAATCGCGACACGCGCTTGGGCCGCCGGCCGGATCGCTTGGACGGATGCTTGGTCAAGGGCACCCGCCTTATGCCTGGACAGGATGTCGCAACCCAGAAAACTCCGCATTTACGCTAGATTCGGCGGGCTGAAGGCCGGCCCGGGATTAGCCGATCGCCTGGCGCATTCAAGCATAATTAAAGGGCGCAGGGGCACTTAGGAAAAAGTGGAATTTTTCAATGGAGTTGTCTGATTACAATTACATGTCGTATTGAGCAACAAAAAGAAAGTGGAGGGGTAGGAACGTGCACCCTAGTGGGCCGCAGAGGGAATCGGACCCCACACTACGTCCCCCCCATGGCCTCCTCTTTCATTGATTCCCGTTGCTATGAGTGGGGGGTACAACTAGATCTTGGCACCCGCCTAATCGGGCCTTGGAATGCTCGAAAAACTCGATAGTCGCGAAGGCGTTACAGCGCTGGTCAATAGCGCCAAAGGCCAGGAGCGGGCCTTTTACGAACACACGTTAGAGACCTTTGATTTTCCGGCCTATGCCGACATCGAGGAGCGGCACGGCGCATCCGACAAGGCTTTCGCTGATTATCTCTCAATCGGCTACAAGAATGCCGTCCGCATGCGGCTCAATACACGCAGCCCCATGAAAATCCTCGACCTCGCGTGCGGACGCAATTTTTTCGGCCTGGCCTGCCGCTTCTTCGGTCATAGCGTCGTCGGCATCGATCAGGCCGAGCTTTACCTGCTCGAGATTTCACGACTGATGGGTGTTGAGTTCATCGGCGGCGGCATCAGGGCCGGCGAACTCCTACCCCCTACGCCCCGCTGCGATTTCGTCTCTGCGCTCCGCGCTAGCTTCCACAAGCGCAACAAGAAGGACGCAACAATGTGGACGCTCGATGACTGGCGGTTCCTCCTGCTCGACCTGCGGGAAAACCATCTGACGCCGAAAGGCCAGATGTTCTTCATCCTCAACTCAATCTCAAACGTGCCGGGCATCCATGTTGATGACCCGGAGTTTATCGAGTTCATCCGCAACGAGCAGGGCGGCATGGTCGATAAGCACTGCGTCCTTATCGGCTAGACATCATCGTGAGCAGCGCGTCACCGGCGCGGTGTCCAGTCGCCGCCATAGACACGCCATCGAGATGCACATTGTCGATCAGCCCGGTATCGGCCTCGATCATGGCGACATCGGCTGCGGTCATAAGGCTCGCCTGCGATTGCCGCACCTTATCCCAATGCGGATACCGCGCCGGTGCAGCGTTGGCGCCGATCCTGACATAGACCACGGGAACACCGCCAAGCCACGGAACCGGCCGACCAGCGACGAAAAGCGGTTCGGCCAGCGATACGCGCCTTCCTCGTCGATGGCGTCGGCTTCGCCCTGATAGAACAGCACGCCGTCAACACCGAAGCTCGCGACCTTTTCGAGGCAACGATCGACTGCCTGTCCTGCCATTGCGCGATGCTGGTCCCGCCGATAGCGCAGTTGATGAGGCCGATGCGCTTCTGCGGGAACGCCGCCGCCAATCTCTCGGCTGCGTAAAAGACGGTGCTGACGCGCAACTCACGGCGCGTCGGGCGCCAAGGCCCTTTCGCAAGATGAAGATGCGATCCGCGTGTTGCCACGCCGGCGCATCGGCTACCGGCAGTCGGTTTTGCATGTTGGACTGCCCCGCCAGGACCAGCACCAGGTCGGGCGGGCGCCGGCCCGCCGCAGCCGTGAGCACGGTACAGCCCAGAATCCATATGAGGAACACCCACCGCAAAACGGCGGGATAGTATCGGAGAAAGCCGGCTATCTGAACGAACTAATCTTGCCGCGCGCGTTGCCGTCGCCGTCGAACGACGCGGTGATATTGTCTGTAGAAGCAAGTTGAATCGACCCGCCGGCCATCTGGTAGTTCTCGACCGCAGTGTCAAACTCTTCGACCACCCCCGTCGTGGTGAAGCCCGTTACAGGGCTGGTGCTGTTAGAGGCCGCGCAGTCAAAAATATGCACCCCCGAAGGTTCCAGACGCTCTACGCGCGCGCCTTAGGCTTGGGGGTTCATTCCAGTGGCGTGTCGACCGGGAGCCGCGGCGAGTAGGCAAAAGAGCGGCCGTCGAAGAACTCCCACAGCCATTGCCGCTCGGCGGCGAAGAGAGATTTGAGAATCTCGGCGATATCATCCGGCATGTCGACCTTCGGTCCCTGATTCTTCTTCTCCATCAACATCGATATGTCAGCGGCGTCGTAGTCCGTCGAAACGCCGATATGCTTGAGCACCGCCTTATAGCTTGCTTCCGGCGCTTCCAGCGTCTTCTCCTGCGACACCACGAGCAGCTGCTCCGCCGGAAAGACGGAGCGCCAATTGGCGATGATCTTGGAGAACTCGCCTACGGGGCGTTGATGCTCGAAGAACTTAAGCAGTGTGCTGCGCGGCAGCCGCAATACGACCGTCTCAGGGTCGCTGAGCTGCCGCTTTGAAAAATAGCGCTTGGTATGCGCCCAGTGCCGCTCAACGGGGTCGCGCGTCATCAGGATCAGCCGCACGTCGGGAAGGAGATCGCGGATCCGCTTGATTTGCTCCAGTGGCAACGAACAGTAATGCGCGCTCTTTTCGCCGAGCGCGCACGAGGTCATGCTTCGCACCTTCTTGACGGAAGCGAGCCGGCGAGCGAATTGCTCGGAATACCATTCGACCGGATAAAAGGAGTGCGAGGAGAAATATTCGATCTCCCCGCGGACCGAAATGACCTCAGGGTGCTGGTCTAGCACGTCCCTGAGCCAGGATGTGCCGCATTTCGGCGCGCCGATAATGATGAAATCCGGCAGGATCGGCCGCGGACGATCGGGGAGACCGACGATCCTGCGCTCGATAGCCCGATAGCGCGCCGCGTGCAATTTCTGGCTGACAGTAGGCAGATGATGGGCGAGCCGCCGGGCAAACTTCCCGCGCAGGCGGCGATACCGCTTGGACAGGCGCTTGCGCAGCCATTCCCTGGTATTCTCGTCGAGCAGCCGACTTCTTGACGTGGCATCAGTCAAACCTGGAATCCTCCCACCCACTCTGAAAGAGTTTCAATGACTGGCGCGCATGCGTAAAGCCCTAATGCACCGTATGGATTGCGCCATAATAAGGCAGGTTGTGTATAGCGCCGTGCTTTAGCTCTGATAGCATCCCGGACGATGACGACGAAAGGCTTCTCCCGATAGTGCGGCGCATCCTCGACAACCTGCCTGATGCTTGGCAAATGACTGTCAAGCGTGCGGCCTACCGCGCCTATCTCCTCCTTCGTCCTGACGACGGACCAATCTGGTTCAGATACGGCAATCAGCAATGGGCGGCCGGGAATATCCGCCTTGCCGAGAACGCTTATCAGCGAGCCTTGGCGATCGATCCCGAGATGCGGCGCGAGCTGGTGCAGCATCTCATTGGTCTCCGTCGTCTTGAGGACGCCCTCCGCTTTCTCGATCCTGCCCTAGCGGCCGGGGACGGCTGGGCCTTGGCCAGCGCCGCCCGCATCGCCAGGCTGCAAAGCCGGCTCCCCGCGGCCCAAGCCATCTTGGCGCGGGCGCAAGGGCGAGCCCTGGAAGAGCCGAGCCTACTTGCCGAGCAAGGTAGGGTCCTGATGGAAGAAGGCCAGCACGGCGAAGCCCTGGACCTGTTCGAGCGCGCGCAACGGATTATCGGCACGCCGCAAACCTATTGGGAGGAGCGCTATTGGCTGCTGCTGGCGTTGCACCGGCTCAACGAGGCCTACGCCCTTACCCGATTTCGTAAGCGGAAAACGCGTTTGAGACTTCCCCCCAACGTAAGCCTCTGGCAACCTGGCGAGGCCTTCGATGAGGCGCCGTTCGTGCTGGCCGAGCAAGGTCTCGGCGACGAAATCAAATTCGCCAGCTGTTATCTCGATCTCCTGCAGGATGCGCCCGGAGCGGTGATCGCCTGCCATCCCAGACTGCGTGCCTTGTTCCAGCGCTCGTTTCCGGGAACGCGCTTCGTCCCGGTGGAGCGGCTCACGCAGCAGCAAAAGCGCGATGCGTCTCTGCTCGATGCCTCCGGATGGGCTGCGTTGAGCAATGCCAAACAGTGCATCGTTGCCGCCGATCTACTCAAACGCTATCGCCCCAGCCTCGCATCATTCGCCGCGGGTTCCCCAATCCTAACGCCCGATCCCCAACTCAAGCAGAAATGGCGCAGACGCCTCGATGCGCTGGGCCCCGGTCCAAAGGTGGGTCTGTCATGGACAAGCCTGGGCAGGCATCCCGAGCGCATGCCGCGCTACACGCAACTCCGGGAGTGGCTGCCCGTGCTGGTGACGCCAGGTATACAGTTCGTTAACTTGCAACATGGCGCCCATGCCGTGGACCTGGCGCTGGCCGAGCGGCAGGGCACACCGCTGCATGTCCGGAGCGACTTCGATATCATGAACGATCTCGATGATCTCGCGGCCCTGATGTCGGAGCTCGATCTCGTCATCTCGGCCCACAGCATGACCAAAGAGCTCTCAGGCGCAGTGGGTGCCCGCACCTGGCTCGTCTATCACAACGCCGACCCGCAATTGACCTGGCGCAAGCGCGAAGACGGGTCCGATCTCTGGTACACGAGCATACAGCACGTGGTTACACTCACTCCCACGACCGTTGAAAAGGCCATCGCAGAAGTGAATGAGCGGCTCGGCGCCGAATTCGGTTGAGACCGGCGAGGAACCGCATCACACTTCGCAGAAAGACCACGCACCGCCGTCATCCTTTTCGAACCGCAACAGCCGCGCATTGGGAATGCGGCTCTTGATGTCGCCGATGCCCAAAGAATAGCGCAGTACACGCATCGTGCCGGCGTGGCCGACGATCAGGGTGTTTTGCGGCACGGGGAGCGCGCTGAGCGCACCCCAGACACGGCCGTGGTAGGTCTCCCAGCTTTCGGCGCCTTCGGGCACCATGAAATAGTCGGTGACCAGCGAGCGCGGCTGGCTTTCAAGAACACCCCAATTTCGCTCCTTGAGGTCCTCCACCACGATCACGCACGCGCGGGCCGCGGCGGCCACGATCTCGGCCGTCTCGCGTGCCCGGATCAGCGGGCTGGAATAGACAATTCCGATGCCCTTGTCGCCGATCGTCGCAGCGATGCCGCGCGCCTGCTCGCGGCCGGCCTCGCTCAATGCGCAGTCGGTCCAGCCATTAACAATGTCGAGCTGATTATTGGCGCTTTCCCCATGCCGCAGAAAATAGAACGGGGGGGAACATATGCCCAACTGTCGTTCCATCGGCGGCCAACCCTCATTTCCCCGATTTTGGCCAAACTCTGAGCCTAAAAATCGATGGTTCAATCGAAGTTATTGACCATCTACCAGGTTGCTGCCAATGCTTAAAAGACGGGTTTCTAACTTCTTGGTTTTGTAGGGCGGACAATGGATGCAGGGCGTACCATTACCGTGCTTGATTGCACGCTGCGTGACGGGGGCTATTACAACAACTGGGTCTTCGATGGTGAGCTGGTCAAACGCTATATCGCCGGCGCGCGCGCCGCGGGCGTAGACGTCATCGAGATCGGCTTCAGAAATCCCCCGAGCGACGGTTTTCTCGGCGCCTTTGCCTTCAGCAAAGACAGATATCTCCAAACGCTCGATCTGACGCGCGATATCGCCTTCGCCGTGATGACGGACGCCAAAGTCCTTCTGCACGACGGCAACACCGTTAAAGTGATCGATGGGCTCTATGTCGAACGCTCGCAATCGCCGGTCGAGATCGTGCGTATCGCCGCCAATATTTCCGAGGTATCGAAGCTCGGCCCGGCCGTCGCGCGGCTGAAAGAGAAGGGCTACAAGGTCTGCCTCAACATCATGCAGGTGGGGAACAAGCCGCCCGAGGTCATCGAAGATCTCGCGAGGACGGCGGCCACCTATGACGGTTTGGATGTGCTCTATTTCGCTGACTCTTTCGGCAACATGTCGCCTGACATGGTGATCGCGCTGGTGCGCGCCATGCGTTCCGGATGGGAAGGCGCGCTCGGCGTCCATGCCCACGACAATATGAACAACGCACTGGCCAACACGCTGGCAGCGCTCGGCGCCGGCGCCACATGGCTCGATGCCACCGTGTCGGGGATGGGCCGCGGCGCCGGCAATCTCGCGACCGAATATCTGCTACACGCGCTGCGCAACCGCGGCTACGACAAATATCATTCGGAGGCGTTGCTGCCGGTGCTAGTCGAAGATTTCGTCGATTTGCGCCACCGCTACGGCTGGGGCCCGAATTTCCTCTATTACCTTGCGGCCCTGCACGGCATCCATCCGACCTATCTCCAGCGGCTCCAGGAACCAGGCCACGTGGACAATGAAGCGCTGATAAACGCGCTCGATTATCTGCGCAACATTCCCTCGAATGTGTTCTCGGAAGAAGCCCTTGGCCGCGCCATGCGAGCCGACAAGGCGCATGTTGTAGGGACCTGGGAGCCTAACGGCTGGGCCGAGGGCAAGGACGTACTCTTGGTCGCCAACGGGCGGGGCACCAGCGAGCACCACCAGGCCATCACCCAATTCATCAAGACGCACAAACCGCAGGTGATCTCCCTGAACTATGTCGAGGCTATCAGCCCCGAGTTGGTCGATGCCTATGCTGTATGCCACCCGAGCAGGCTGGTCCGCGATATCCCGGCCTACGAAGCCCTGGATCGTCCCGTGTTTCTGCCGGTCGACGATTTCGCCAAGCTATTCGTGCACCTGCTTGGCGAGGAACGGGTGAATAATTTCGGGCTGACCATCGAGCCCGACGTGTTCTCGCTGCGCGGTACAGGCTGCACTATTCCCATGCGCAAGGTGGCGCCCTACGCGCTGGCTATCGCCGCGGCCTCGAATGCCCGGCGCGTGTTTCTCGCCGGGTTCGACGGATTTGCCGCAGATGATCCGCGCCATCAGGAGATGAACACGATTTTCAGCCTGTTCAGGACGGCCTTTCCCAATATGGAAATCATCGCACTTACGCCCTCAAGCTACGATGTAAGTCAGTCTTCGATCTATGCTTACTGAGCGCGCGCCGCATCACGGGAATCAGCGACAATCATGGGTCAGACAGTGTGCCTTATCCCGGCGAGGCGGGGCTCCAAGCGCCTGCCGCGCAAGGCAACGGCACCGTTTCATGGACGTGAACTCGCCGCCTGGACTTTCGATTTCGTGCTTTCTTGCCCGCAGTTCGGGAAAATCGTGTTGAGCACCGACGATCCGGCTGTTGAGGCCATGGCGCCGGCGACGATGACCAGGCTGGCGCGTCCCGCACAATTTGCCGACGATCAGGCGACCCTGTATCAAGTCATCAAGCACGTGATCGAGGACTTGCCGTTGGCGTCCGACGATATTGTCGCGCTCACGCCGGTCACGGCGCCGTTGCGCAAGCGTGAGGATCTCGACCATGCGTTACAGGCCTTCCACGACCATGACGGAAGCCGGACCGTCCTCACCGTCTGCGCCAATCCGCATCCGCCGCATCTCCTATGGACGCGCGATGAGGACGGCAGCCTCAAGCAGATCGTGGACCGCGCCGCCTATGGCACGCGCAAGCAGGCATTCGCTCAAACCTATTTTTGGAACGACGCCTTTCTCATCGACAGCGCCGCAAATTTCCTTGCGCCCGGGCGCGATCTCTATGGGCCAGATCCGGTGGGCGTGGTAATGCCGAGAGAGCGGAGCGTGCCAATAGACCATCCCTTCGATCTCTGGCTTGCCTCGCATTTGTTCGATCCATCCAACGCACGAAAAGAACCGGCATGAGCAACACGCATTTCCGCGGTGTCCTCTCGACGCCAATGACCCCGTTCGACGAGAAGGGCCGCCTGGCGCTACACTACATCGATCCCTATCTCGAGTGGCAGGCTGCAAATGGCATCACTGGCATCTATGTGCTCGGCACCTGGGGCGGCTTCGCTCTTCTCGACCTTGCCGAGCGCCGTCAGGTTGCCGAGGTGTTTTGCGCATCGGCGCGCCGGCATGGCCTGCACATTCTCGTGCATATCGGCACGTACGCGAACGAAGACACGTTTGCCCTGGCCCGCCACGCCACGGAGCATGGCGCCGATGCCATCTCGAGCGTGGTGCCGCAATACTACTCGACCGGCGGCTATCTCGGTCCCAGCGACTACGCCCGCTATTTCGAGACACTGGTCAAAAACACCACCGCACCGCTCTATCTTTACAATAATCCCCGCACCACCAATGTGCTGCTGGAGCCCAACGAGTTCGTAGATCTTGCCGAGCTCGGCGTCGCCGGCTGCAAGGATGGCTCGAAGAATGTGGCGTGGATCATCAAGGCGCACGAACTGCTCGGTAGAAAAAATCTTAAAGCGCAGATCATTCCCGGCAACACCGTGGGCCTCGTCTATGGGCCTCTTTACGGCTGCCCGGCGGTGACGTCCGGCGCCGCCGTCGTGTTCCCGCGCGAGACCGCCGAGATCCACAAGCGCCTCGATCGCGGCGACGTGGCGGGCGCCGTGGCGCAGCACTGTTACGTGCTCGCGCTGCGCAGCGTCATAGGCATGTGCTCGGCGCCGCCGGCCGCGGCTCATGTGCTGTTGCGGGGCAGAGGTCCCGAGCTCGGCCAGGCCCGCGCCACTTGGCCACCGATCAGCGATGAGCTTCTCGCCCGCATGGAGCGGCGCATCGCCGATCTGCGCGAGGCGCACGAGACGCAAGAGACTGCGGCGTGAGAGCGGCCGCCCCGTGGCCGTTCCAAGGTAACGCATGCGAGTGGGGGTCCTGATCCAGGCGCGTATGTCGTCGCGGCGGCTGCCGGGCAAAGTCCTGAAGCCGCTCGCGGGAACGCCAGTGCTTGGCCGCGTGGTCGAGCGTTGCCGGGCCGTGAGGGGTACCGATCTTCTCGCGGTTGTCACCTCGGATAAGCCGAGCGACGACGCTGTGACAGGCTTTGCCGCGTCCGCCGGCGTGGAGCTGTTTAGAGGGCCGCTCGACGATGTGGCCGCCCGATTTCTCGGCGCCAGCGAAGCTTTCGACCTCGACGCCTTCGTCCGCGTCAATGCGGACAGCCCGCTGCATGACCCGACTCTGATCGAACGCGGCGTGGCCATGTTCCGGAAGGGCGGGGCTGATCTCGTCACCAATGTTTTGCGGCGGACCTTCCCCACCGGATTGTCGGTTGAGGTGGTCGACCGCGCGCGCTACCAGGAGGCTTATGACGGCATGGATGCTGAGGAGCGCGAACACGTGACGCTGCACTATTATCGCCATCCCGACGCGTTCCGCATCGCCTCGTTCGAGAGCGGGCGCGAGCTCGGCGACCGGACGCTGTCGATCGATACCCCGGAGGATTTCGCGCGCATTGAGCGGATCGTCAGCGCCATGGACCAGGCTGAGCGCGATTTTGACTGGCAGGCGACGATTGCGCTCGCCGAGCGCCTCGGCGCTCTGGCAAGGCGATCGGACCTCGTGTCATGAGGGAGCTCAAAGCCGGCATCATCGGGCTCGGCGTCGGCGAGCAGCACATCATTGGCTATGACGCCCACCCGCATTGCCGCACGGTCGCCATCTGCGATATCGACGCGGCCAAGCTGGCCGAGGTCGGCGCGCGCCATCCGCATTGCCGGCAGACTACGGACCCGTCCGACGTCTTCGCCGACCCCGACATCGACATCGTCTCAATCTGCTCTTACGACGACGCGCACGGCGGCCAGATAGTCGCGGCGCTCAATGCCGGCAAGCATGTCTTCGTCGAGAAGCCGCTTTGCGTTACCCGCGCCGAGCTTGATGCCATACGTACGGCTCACGCACGTCATCCAAATCTCAAGCTGAGCTCCAATCTGGTGCTCCGCCGCTCGCCGCGCTTCCTCGATTTGCGCGCGCGCATTCAGGCCGGCGATCTGGGGGATCTTTATTTACTCGAGGCCGACTACAATTATGGACGCCTGCACAAGCTCACTGAGGGCTGGCGCGGGCGGGTGCCGAACTACTCCGTCATGCTCGGCGGCGGCGTCCATATGATCGATCTATTACTGTGGCTGACCGGCGACCGGGTCGAGGAGGTGGCGGCCTTCGGCACCGGACTCGCCACGCGCGACAGCGCTTTCCAGGGCGATGATACGCGCATCGCCATTCTGCGCTTTGCCTCGGGCGCACTTGGCAAGATCGGCGCCAATTACCCATGTGTCTATCCGCATCATCACAAGGTCGCCGTTTACGGGACGCACGCGACCTTCGAAAACAATGTGGACGGCGCGCTGCTATTCAAGAGCCGGGATCCGTCCGTCCCGCCCGCGCGGATCCAGACCGCCTATCCCGGCGTCGCCAAGCACGCTCTGATCGCCGGCTTCATCGATAGTGTCCTGGGACAAGGTGCCCCCGACGTCGAGCCGGAGGAAATCTTTGCCTGCATGGATACCTGTCTCAGGATCGACGAGGCGGTGGCGCAATCGGCCGATTAGTGAAGGCTTAGTGGGCATTCCAGCACCGCCTCCAAGGAAACACAAAACAATTTGCCTCCTTTATGTAGATTTGACAATTCTTCATAAGGGTTTGTAGCAACGACGGGAATGATTAATGCTTGCGAGCTACCAGCACCGATTTATCTTTTTGCGAACGCGCAAGACCGGTGGCACAAGCCTTGAAATTGCTTTAAGTCCCCTATGTGTGGGCCGTGACATCTGCACCCCAATAGGCAACTTGGAGGATGAATTCACACGCATACGACATGGCGGCTCTCCAAGAAATTTCGGTCCTGGCTGGCTCAGAGAGTGGCAGTACCTAAGGGCACTAAAAACCGGCAACACCACCAAAGCGACCGAGGTATATCGTCGGCTCGGGGAAAGAATGACATTCTACAACTTGATCCTCCCCCACTGAAGTTCTCTAATCG
>Ga0194120_10002529_pt1 | contig 31220 bp, 28 predicted proteins | sample TA2MahCa65mmetaG_FD_148642 | JGI IMG/M metagenome (GOLD analysis project Ga0194120, IMG submission 148642) | Freshwater microbial communities from Lake Tanganyika, Tanzania - TA2015019 Mahale Deep Cast 65m | ecosystem: Environmental > Aquatic > Freshwater > Lake | place: Tanzania: Lake... | reverse complement strand
TGCGGCGCCGCTTCGACCTGGAGGTCGATCGTGCTACCGTCCGGCGCTTTGCCCTCCAACACGGCTTGGCTCCGCACAAACCCAAAGCCAAGGCCAAACCAGTGCGCCGCTGGCAAACTCAAAAAGTCGGCCAGCTTTGGCAGTATGACCCTTCACCGCATCGCTGGTTTCGCGGCCAGGACTGGCAGGCCACTCTCTTGCACATGCTCGATGATCACAGCCGGGTCATTGTCGGAGCACGGCTCTATGAGCGGGAAACGCTGCTAGCTCATCGGGATTTTGCCAGCTTGGTTTTCCAAACCTATGGCCTCCCCCTCTGCCTCTATGTCGATTGCCACAGCTTTTTCTTTGCCCAAACTCCCGAAGCGCACACTCAATTTGCGGCCGCACTCCGCTTTTACGGCGTCTCGCTGCGTTTTGCTCCCACGCCCCAAGCCAAAGGTAAAATCGAACGCTGGCATCAATTTTGGCAGCATCGCCTGCCCAGTCTGTTTGCCGCCGAGAAGATCTGCGACCTCCCTCAAGCCAATCCGCTTTTGGATCCATTGCGCCAGCACCACAACCAAATGGAAAAGCACCGTGAGATTGGTTCCACACCCCAACAAGCCTGGGACTTGGCTAAAAAAGAAAAACGTTGGGCTCTGCGTCCAGCGCCACGGTGCCCGTGGTGGCCTGATGTTTTTTCACAGCGCACGCGCATCACTGTCGGCAGCGATAGCCAAGTCGCCGTCGGTTCCCAACGCCTGTCTGTTCCGGCCGCTCCAGGGAGCAAGGTGATCCGCTGCCAACATCCCAACGGCGACATCACTATCCTTAAGGAACCTCCTCACCATAATACCCAACCTGTGGTCCTTTTGAGCAGCCGTTTGTGCTAGCGATCGCTCACCCTAAAAGTTGTGCACTTTTGATCGCACGAAAAAGTGAACTTTTGAATGCAACACCACACAGCATCGCGATTAGCTCGACAAATCCTGAGCGCGTCTCTAAGAAAGACGCATTCGTTATAGTTGCTGATATTCCATGAACAAGATCGACTTGCAGGGAAAAGTTGCCGTCGTGACGGGCGCAGCCCGCGGCATTGGCTTGGCCATTGTCGAAAGGTTGCTCGCTTCCGGAGCCCGCTGCAGTCTTTGGGACATCGACGAGGGGGCGCTCAATTCGGCGGCCAAAACTCTGGCGGGCCGCGGCGAAATTCATTCGGCCGCCGTCGATCTGACCAAAGCAGAGGCGGTCAATGCAGCAACCGACGCAACGGGGCGGACGTTGGGTTCGATTGATATCCTCGTGAATAACGCTGGCATCGCCGGTGTCTCCAAAAAACTTTGGGAATGCACCCCGGCGGAGTGGTTTCAAGTCATCAACATCGATCTGTTCAGCGTGTTTCTCTGTTGCCACGCGGTGGCGCCGAAAATGATCGAGAAACGGTATGGGCGCATCGTGAATATCGCTTCGATCGCCGGCAAAGAGGGCAATCCCAATGCCTCGCATTACAGCGCGGCCAAGGCGGGCGTGATTGGATTGACCAAATCGCTGGGCAAAGAGCTCGCGCAGACGGGAATTATTGTGAACTGTGTGACGCCCGCCGTGATCGAAACAGATATCCTCAAACAAGTGAGCCAGGAGCATATCAATTATATGCTCTCGAAAATTCCAATGGGACGCACTGGCCTGAAAGAAGAAGTGGCGGGTTTGGTGGCATGGCTTTGTTCCGCCGAATGTTCGTTCAGCACGGGAGCTGTGTTTGACATTTCGGGTGGGCGCGCGACGTACTAGACTGGTTAAATGGTTAAATCGCTTGCATTGAACATCGTTTGGATTATCCCGGAGAACCGTCGCACGACCTTCAAGACGAATCTATCAATTCCCCTTCGCGCTCTGTTTGCATTGTTAACATTCAATTCATCCAACTCTTGTAACCATTTAACCATTGAACCATTTCAACTATGACAAAGTACAACGTCGGAATGATTGGCTACGGGTGGGCAAGTGGCGCGCACATTGATGCGATCAATGCCACCTCGCTCGCGCGCGTCACCAAGGTCTATTCATCGCGAGCATTGAACTCGGCTGAAGTCAGCGCGAAGCATGGCGTGAAGATCGAGTGCTACACAGACCCCGATGCCATGTTGCGAGAAGATGACCTGCATGCGGTTTCGATTTGCAGTTATCCCTACGATCATGCCCGACACGCCATCGCCGCGGCCAAGGCCGGAAAGCATTTGATCATCGAGAAACCGCTGGCCTTAAGTTTGAAGGATTGTCGTGCCATTCAACAGGCTGTTCAAAAGGCGGGCGTCAAGACGTGCGTCTGTTTCGAGTGCCGCTTTTCCAGTCAGTTCCTCACTATTAAAGCCGCAATCGACCGCGGGTTGTTCGGCAAACTTCATTATGGCGAAGTCGATTATTATCACGGGATCGGCCCGTGGTACGGGCAATTCCGATGGAACACACGCAAGGATGCCGGCGGCAGCAGCTTATTGTCCGCGGGCTGCCATGCCATGGACGCTCTGTTGCTTTGCCTGGGCAACGACGTGGAAAGCGTGAGCAGCTATGCAACCGGTTCGAAGAATAAGGACTTTGCCAAATACGAGTATCCCACTACCTCGGTGACAATCGTGAAATTCAAGGACGGGCGGATTGGCAAATGCGCGTCGGTCATCGATTGCCTTCAACCCTACTATTTTCATACGCACTTGATCGGCAGCGAAGGCAGTCTGTTGGACAATAGATTTTTCTCAACGCAATTTGGCGCGCTCGATAAAAGCAAGTGGAGCGAGCTCTCGATGAAGTTAGTCGATTCCGGCGATGTTTCCGATCACCCGTACCAAGCGCAATTCGAAGCGTTCTTTCAGGCCTTGGACCGAGGCAAAGAAATGGCGTTGACAAGTTTGAACGAAGCAATCAAGACGCACGAGGTCATCTTCGCTGCCGACCAATCCGCGAGAATGGGCAAGCCGGTGAAACTGTAAGAGCGTGTTTTAGAATTCCATCAAATCGTAGCAGCCGAGCGATGGGTAACCCGCTCGCCAAGGCAGATCGTTTCGTTTAGGAGTAGCCCGCGTGATTTCACTGTTGCCCCATCAATGGCTCGAACACGTTGGGATTGCGGTCTCCGCTGCGACGGGAGTGCTAGCGGCGCGCGGCAAGCGAATTGATTTGTTTGGCGTTCTGGTGCTGGCTTTGGTGACAGCATTCGGAGGCGGAACGGTTCGCGATGTTCTGGTGGGTGATCTTCCTCCAGTTTGGTTGCGAACGCCGGATTATCTGTTCAACGTGGTCCTCACAGCCGTGCTCGTGTTCTTCGTCGTTCGGCTGCGCAGCCCGCCTTGCGCGGTCTTGTTGATTGCCGACGCTTGCGCCCTCGCGCTGTTTACGATGATTGGGACGCGCAAAGGAGTGACCTTGGAATTCGCGGCCTCGGTGGCGGTACTGTTAGGCGTCATCACCGGTGTCGCCGGCGGTATTCTTCGCGACATCTTAACGGGCGAGGTGCCGCTGGTGTTTCAGCCGGAAATTCATCTGTATGCCACGGCGGCGCTCTGTGGTGCGGCGGCGTTTGTCGCGTTGCAGAGAGTTGGCCTTTCCGAGTCCGCGGCCATCAGCGGTGGTGCGCTCCTGGTCTTATTGCTGAGCCTTGCGGGCATCCGCCGGAAAAATGCGCTGCCAATATTTGAATCGAAGTGAAGGCCGGCAGGACGGGCGTCTCGCCTGTCCTGCATCTGCGCCCATCAAACGCAGGACAGGCGAGACGCCCGTCCTGCCAGGGACCAAGCTCACTGCATCGATATTCGAACGACGCGGGCACCTTCTGTTTTTCCATCGAGTTGTTCGCGCAGATTCTGCGCGCGCGTGGCGACAAATCGCTTAAGTTGATGGACTGGGCGATTGGGATCAAACGGGTTGCCGTCGCGCGGTCCGCTTTGGATTTGATCGGAAACCGCAATTTCGAACTTGGAAAGCCGTTCCGGGCTTTCTTCCGCGATCGCCGGCCGGACAGCCGCGGCCAGTTCGTCGATTCGCCGGGTCAATCGATCCGGAGCAAACAAGTTGCTTAACAGGCGTTCTAACTCTTCCTGATAACGTTCTCTGAATTGTTCAACGGCAAACAACCGCTCGAGAAAGCGATTCTTTCCGACCCACGGATGCCAAATGCTGGCTCGCTCGCGTTGCTCGGCGGTCGCAATGAATGGGAACTCGCCCCAGGAATGCTCAAGGTCCCATGGTACAATGCTGAACTTCTGCGAGCGCGGATCAAGCGCGAGCAGAAAGTTTTGGCCTTGAGTCAAAATGCCGTCGTAATGGGCCGTTGTTACTTCGCAAGCGAGAAAACGAGCGAATTCAGGGAGATCAATGAATGCGCCGATTTGCCGAGCGAAGTCGACGTCGTTCGTGTGCGTCACCAGTTTAGCCAGCTGAATGATGCGTTGTTGTTGCGGTTCGGTCGTCTTGGTTTTCGGATCGTAAATTGGATCATAAGGCTTCCAGTCGTCGCCCAAGTCCTGAAACAGCTCTTAAGTAACCGGCTTGAAGAGAGCGACATCTTTGACGCCGAAAGCCTCTTCGGCCCATTGATCTTCCGGATTTTCGACGAGCACGTACAGTCCGATCAAGCGGTCCGTGAACTTGCCATCGATGCTGAGGAACAAACGGGCAAAAGTCGTCCGGGGCGCAGGGACGCCGGCATCTCGAAAGAACTCGTAAGCGAGCGCGTCACTGAGAAAGGATAGATCCGCGGAGAGATTGCCGAAATTCAACAACGCGCGCCCAGCCAGTTGCTGATCTTTGCTCTGTTTGTTCAAATCGACCTTGAAGGGCCGCTTGTACGTGCGGAGTGCGCTCAGGAAAGTCCCGTTGCCTTTGTACGGAACGCCGCATTCGTAAATAGTTGCCCGCCGAACTCGACTTCCCCCTGAGACCACGGAAAATCGAGTCCGAATACTCCTGCGATTCCCGCGCGCGAAGCCTTGGGATTGCGGAGCAGCGGCGTGCCATCGGGCTGCATCCAATTGGCAACAGTAGGGACGGTATTGGGTCCAAGCTTTTTCCAATCCGGCGCCGAAAACTTCAAGTGAACTTTCCAAATGTTGGAGGTCACGAAGAGATCGCGCGCGGCGTGCAGGCCAGCAGCTTTTGGACTCGGTCCATTGTAAGCGGGCCCCGGTGGAATCGCTGGCGGGTCAGCCAAGGCAGAAGCAGCCTGCACCGCATCATCGCCGGCCAGAGCCACGCCTGAAATTTCGGCGAGCGAAACAAGAAGAACAAAGTGACGCCGGCGATCAACAGAAACAAAATGCCCGAACCCATTACGATTCCAGCAATGGCGAGAAAACGTTTGCCGCGCGACTTCGGCAGCTTGTCCCACATCTTTCGCATGGCACTGTTTGCCATACGGTGGCCAGGCTGGCAAGGCCAGGAAAAATGGCGCGTTGCCACAAATCTTCTCCGCAGCAAGATTCGAATGTCTGGCCAGTCTCGACCGTTCGAACGCGCGTCGTTCATTTCCAGTTGCTGCGGACAAGAATGTCCGCGCTCCGGAAAATCGCCGCGGCTTGCGATAATTCCGCGCGATGCGGATGGAGTGAAACTCTGGGCTGCGAGGAAGGCAAGCGAGTGCAGCCGAGTCAAGACGTGTTGACTGATTGCAACGATCGTTCCCGGTCGAGCTGACGATAGGTCTGCAAAATCTCCACGAGCGACGTTCCGCTTGTCTGACCGATCAACAATTCGAGCAATCGTCCTGGTTCGCGCTCAATCACACCGTCGCCGTAGAAGTGGTCACGCGCGTGATGAATGAACTTCATCACCGTGAACGCGTTTAGCCAGTGAAAGAGTCGTTTTCGAAACGCAGCGTCGGTTGAGGTGTTTTCCTGAATCTCTTGAATGATTTCGGCAAAGCGATCACTTGACCAGAAAGTGCGCACGGTTTCAGGCAAGCCATCGAACACGCGACTGCTCGTTAAATCCGTTTCGCGATAGAAGGATGAAATGCGGTCAAACCATCGCTTGAGATCGAGGAAGGCCGACAGCGGATAGGTCGTGATCCGCCCATCAGCCAGAAAATCACGAACGGCTTTGCCAGTTCCAAACGGAACTCGATCCGACGGGCGAGGGGAGGGGATAACCTTTGTGCCGGTCAGCTCCGTGAAGCCCCCCAGCGGAATAACTTTGTGAAGGAAGTAAAAGTCTTCGCCGGCCTGGCGTTTGTTCATCCCCCCTTGCTTTCGATACGCCTCAGCGCGCACGGCCATGCAGGAGCCAATCGTCTGATAGGCATACGGGAATCCAGAATAGCGCAGGGCCTGAACGTAATAGCGGAGGTGCAGTTCATACGCCGCGATGGCTTCATAGACTTTCTGGTCGAACGGACCGGAAAGAGGATGTTCGAAGCAAATACTGCAGGCTGGGCTGCGCAGGTGTTGCCGGAAGTGTCGTTCGATGCCTGAAAGATAGTTGGAGTCGCATCGGCAATCGGCGTCATAACAGACGATGATTCCTTCAGGACAATTCACATCCGACAGTCGCCGGAGGGCTTCGTCCATCCCAATTTTCCGCGCAAGCCCGGCTCCGGCCTGCCGGTCGGGCAGTTTGGAAAGCCGCAGGAGATGATACGCGAAACGCGAGTCTTGATGCTGGGCAATCCATTCTGAAGCTTCCGTAAACGTGTTTTGATTTTGGAGGTGGATTTCGCGCGGGCTGTTGGACGCTGCGTTGATAACGACAATAACTTCCACGGAACAGGCTGGTCGTTCGCATTCCCAAAGCGAACCCAAACTGCCAATCAGGTCCGGTTCGTTAAAACATGGAATGACGACGACGATGCCGAGATCGGAACGCGGCGGTGTTTGGATTTGGCGTTCGCAGAATCCAAAACGCTGGAAGTAAGCGTCGATAATCGAGGTTCGTTGCATTCTCGCAGGCTTCGATCATAGGCACGGAGGCGGGTATTCGCCACGAAATACACCAAAGAGGATGATGCAGTAATCTGTAGGACAGTGCGTCTCGCCTGTCCAAAAGTTGCCATGCGCCAGGACAGGCGGGACGCGCTGTCCTGCGAGCGGAAGCTATTTCTGTTTTGTGGCTTCAAAGCGTGCTATCTATGCGTCGATGAAGTTATCATTGGATTTGGCGGCGGCGAGTTCTCCCGAATGGGTGAACACGGTAATGTCCAACTTCCCGGCCTTCTTGCAGGATCACGCCGATTGTGAACGCAAGGCTTCGGCGATGGCGATGAGTTTTGTGGCGAAATATCCGGATCGCGTTGAGATCATCCCCGAACTCATCGAGACGGCGGTCGAGGAACTGGGGCATTTCCAGCAAGTCTATGCGCACATGGCGAAGCGAGGTATTCAACTAGCGAAGGAAATGACACAAGACCCTTACATTCAATCGCTGCTCAACCTTTGCCATTCGGATCCGATTAGCCGTTTCCTGGATCGCCTGCTTTTGGCGTCAATTATCGAGTGCCGCGGGGCGGAGCGCTTCCGGTTGGTTTGGGAAGCGCTCGAAAATGGCCCCGAATTAAAGGAATTCTACCATCACCTCTGGGCATCGGAAGCGAAGCACGGCAATATTTTCGTCAAGATGGCGCTTTGTTATTTCAAGGAGGATCAGGTCTATGCGCGGCTTAACGAGTTGAACCAAGCGGAAGGGCGGATCATTCAGTCGCTAAAACTGCGGCCCGCGCTCCATTGAAGCCGAGACGCCCATCAAACAGTTGTTTGACTGTTCTCCTGGAGGGAGATTTGACAATAGCCCGGCAGTTTACTGCCGGGTGCACCCGTCGCCATTGCGTTTAGTCCCGCAGGGGCGGTTGAATGGACGTCGCGTCCTGCGTTACCTATTGCAGTTCCGTTTTTCAGCACCAATTGAACAAGCGCATTGAAGACAATGAGAATGTCCGTGGATTAGTTCAGCCGTCCCTCCGGGAGAAGATGCTTGGTGCGGACGACGCATCGACAATCAATGCTGCGTGAAACTCTGCGTTACGAGGCAGAATGGAACACGACTCAGGCTTGGCTGGCTTCTCGGTTGCCATCCGCAGCCAGCGGTTTGGTGACATCCACGCCTTGCCAACAGAGCGCCGCGAGTCCGAAGCTGCACGCGTAAATGATAAATACCATTTCAGGGTGTTTGGCTTGAAAGAGGTATCCGGCCAAAATATTGCCGAGTGCACCGGCAAAACTGCCGATCATATTCATCGATCCTCCGATTGTCCCAGCGTAGCCTTCGCCTACATCCGCGCACGACGCCCAGGCCGGCGCCATGGAAAGGTCATTACAGAAAAAGATGAAACATAATAGGAAGGCGAGCATCCAAAAATCCTTGGCCATCGGCAGACAGAGCCATCCCACCCCGCCCAAGCTCATACCAAGCGTGCCGCTCAACCGGCGGCCCCACTTCCGATTTCCGGTCTTGCGGATGATCCAATCGGAAAGAGCGCCTCCGGCCAAGCAAGCGACTGCGCCGCACGCAAACGGAAGGCTGGAAAGCCAGTCCGTTTGTTGGTCCGGCAATTGACGATGCTTTTCCAGGTAGGTGGGCAGCAGCGTCACGTAGAAGTTCGCGGCAAAGGCCATGCAACCGTACATCAGGCAAAGCGCCCAAACATTGCGCGAACGCAGAATGAGGCCCCATGGAATATTGTGATGGGAGTGCCCTGCGGAAGAAACGCGGCCCGCCGAAATTAGGTCGCGCTCGGCCGCAGTCACAGTCGTTTTTTCCTCCGGCCGGTTCCGAAACCAAGGCCAGAAGGCGGCCGCCCAAATAAACCCGAAGCTAGCGACAATCCAGAGCGGCGTTTGCCAATTCCCGGTCCGGACCATGAGCCATCCCAAGAGCAGTGGGATGACCATGCCGCCAAGCCGCGTGGACATCCAAATGAACCCTTGCGCTGAACCGCGTTCGCGCAGCGGCATCCAGTCTGCCATTATGCGCGAGAGGATCGGAAAAGCCCCGGCTTGGATGGCGCCGAAAAGAAAGCGTAGAAGCAAAAGCACGGCGAACGGCAAGGCCGTTCCTGTGGGCAACACTGTGACGAGCGCCACGCATCCCGTCAGCAGTCCGGAGCCAACGACCAGAACAGTGAGCAAGTGGCGGGCGCCAAACCGATCACCCATCGCGCCCCAAGGAATTTCGAAAATGCCATACGCGACCATGAAAATCGCGGTGAGCCAGCCTGCATGGTGATCTCCCAAACCGAGGTCGTTCGAGACCTTTGGCAACGCCCGCGCAAAGCCGACGCGATGAATGTAAACGATGATTGCCATCGTGCAGGCCGCGGCGAGAACTTGATAGCGCACGCGGCTGGCGCGTTCGCGTGCAGAAGCGCTTTCGGTCTCAGGGTTCACGGATGTGCAGACTTACAGAATGCGGAGGCTGCTGCAACACTAACCGAGCCCGGCAATGCAATTCCGAACTTGTCGCGTTCCGAGGCCGCGAGCAGAAAGGGCTAACCGTCTTCCACCATTAAGTAGCGACGATGGTCAGTGCGACGGCACCGATAACCGCGATGACACCGCCAATGAGCGAACGCCTCGTAGGTTGTTCGCCTTCGACGACTTTAGCGAAAGGAATCACGACCAATGGAGTTGTCGCGACAATCGGCAAAACAATCCCGGTGGCAGTTGTAGCCAACGCCCATTGAAAACAACTCACACCCAACGTCGGACCCGATAGGGCATTGGCCACGATCCAGGGCCAGACCAGGCGCCATTTGTCGCTGGTGAATGGAGAAAATGGATCTGATGTCTTTCCATTCACCCACTTCCGGCCTTGTTTGACTGCGACGAGCGAGAGTGCTGCGATGACCCAACCGGCGATGATTCGTTGGTAGGCGGCGCTCATGCCATCAATCGGTTCATTGGCGAGGTCCGCAACCTGGTACGCCTTGCGGCTGAGGACCGCACCGATGGCCTGGCCCAAACCGGCGATCGCTCCATAGACAGCGCCGGTCGCGAGCTTTCTCGGGGTCAAGTCTAGATGCTTGCTCGGCGCTAGTGCCAGAGAAACTCCCAATAGAATTGTCGCGCTACAGCCAATTTGGATTACGCCCAGGCTTGTTCCCAACCACCACCATTCAGTCACAGCCGCGAATGGCGTGGCCAGGCAATGAACGATCATAATCGATAAGCGCGACCCGATGCGCGGCAGTGCTTGATAAAGCGCGAGATCGCCAAGTCCAAAGCCCACAAAACCACTCAACAGAAAGTACGGAAAGGCCTGGCCGGATAATCCCTGGCCAAAACCATGAGCCCAGACCGCCAAAAGCAGTGTGGCGAGCGTGATCCGCCAGAAATTCGCCTCAATCCCGCCGATGAGTCTGGTCATGCGATTGGCCGAAACGGCCGAGATCGCCCAGAGCACAGTCGTCAGGAATGCGGGCAACATAATGGCCGTGTAGTTTGTCCGCCGCGAAGAGCTTGTCACGCACAGATTGCCGGCGACTGTCCAACATTTGAACGAACTGTCCAATTCGAGGACAGTTCGCGATTTCGGTGTGACAAGATTCCGGCCATTTTCGAGGGATTGTCAGCGGCATACTGCGTGCTTCCGCTTCAGCCGGGTCAAAGCGTTGAAGCAGTATGAATGGAAAGTAGAGCAGGCTTCTTCAGTCTGCCGGTTCAGGGGGCGTTTGCCCCCCTGAACCAGGGTTCCGCATAACGAGCGGATGCCCCCAAAGCTGGCCTCTGTTCGCGAACATTAAGGGCATTGGTATGGATTCGAAACTCGAAGAGCTGTCGCATTACATTCGCCAAACGCTTCCTCAACCGAAGGCGATCACGCGCCTTGCGGTCATCGAGAAAGCTCAAGCGGTAAGTTTCGCGTGGCATTCCCGCGAATTTATCGTGAAACCGACCTGCGAGGTTTTGGAACTGAAGGGCAATAGCCTTTTCATTACCGGCGCCTCGATGCTCATTCAGGCCGCGTTCACCAAGAAAGATAAGAACGAGAAAGTTTTGGTAGCGGTTGACGAAACGTTGCAGCAGGTCGAGGACTTGGCGTCGAAACATCAGACGGAACGAGCGCTCAGTCTGTTGGAACCGGTCAAGCAAACGCTTCGAAGGCTAATCGGTCCTGGCGCGTCAAACGGGCGTCCCGCCTAACCGGCTTCTCGCTTGGAATGGACCTTCGCTTTGGTCCAGAGGCAGGGCGCGTCACACGGCCATTCGTTAAGCCCTGACGTTTTTAGAAAAGCCACTTCTTAATCTTAATTCCGGGCAGGGTCGGCGGGCAACTGCCGGTCCTACCCGAAATTAAGATTATCAATCACGTCGAATACCCTTAATAAAGAAGGCGTATGAGCCTAAAGTTCTTAGCCGCGAGGCTGTCTTCGATGGGCGCCGTTGTCGCCATTCTCGGTTCGACCGTAACATATTGCAGCGCTCAACGCGCGAATCTTCGCGTCGGCGAAGGAGTGACCGACATCACGCCTGGGATCGGGACAGAACTTGCGGGATTTCACAAAGCGCCAGGCAAAGAACGGCGCTCCGCACGTGTTCGCCAGCCATCGAGTGCGCGAGCGTTGGTTCTGAGCGACTCCGCAAACAGGTCGTTCGCGATTGTTTCGTTGGACGTCTGCGCGGTCTCGCAGGAATTCTGTCGGAACATCAAGAGCGAGATCGCGCGGAAGAGCGGGATTAAGGCTGAGAACATTCGCATCGCCGCAACGCACACTCATTCCATGCCGACGTTGCGGTACTTCCGGCAGTGGGGACGTCTCCCAGAGGATTACCGCGATCTCGTGGCCAAGCGGATCATCGAGGCCATTGAACTCGCCCAAAAGAATCTAACTCCCGCAAAGTTATTTCTGGGCAAGGAACGAGTCGCCGGCGCCAGCCACAATCGGACGAGCGAGAAATTCAAGACAGAGGAGCTTTTCACTCAGGAATCGAATGACGGCGAACGCTGGCTCGATACGACACTTCATGCGCTCCATTTCGTCCGCGAGGGAGCTGGCCGGAACGTCCTCTGGTACCAGTTCTCCGCTCATCCCGTTTGCTATGCCGATGAAACCTCTGGTCCCGATTTTCCGGGCCTTGTCGCATCGAAAATGAAGGCTCAAATCGGAATTTCGCCTTCGTTTCTTCAGGGGCATTGCGGCGACGTAAACTCCGGAACCAGTGGCCGCGGCGACGCCGAGGCGGTTTCAGATGCCATCGTGAAAGCGCTTCAACAAGCGATCAAGACCGCGCGGGCCGTGGATGTAAGCGAAATTCGTCACGTCACCGGGACGTTCCGTGCGCCGTTGGACATTGACCTTCACAAACGACAGCTCGAGGAATACAGCAGCGACCCGACGAAGTGCACGAAAGGACCTTGGGTGGATGCGGAATTCGCCCGTGAATGGCACGAGGTTGCTTCGAAATGGGACGTGAATCAAACTGCATACGCGACACCCATCTCAGCAATGCGCCTAGGCGATGTTGCCCTGTTCTTTCATCCCGGCGAACTGTATAGCGTTTATGGCCTCACGCTGCGGCGCGACTCAGGATTTCGCGACACGCTTGTTGTTGGCTACGTGGACGATCTCGTCGGATATGTTCCTGATCCAAACGCCTATGCTCGGAACGAATACTCGGCCATGGTTGTTCCGAAGATCATGAGCTTGCCGTGCTACAAGCCGGAGGTCGGGCGTGCCTTGACAGCAGCCGGGCTCGAACTCCTGCGGCAGTTGAGGTAGGCAGCGAGCAGTGTCAGTAGAGCTTGTCGCAGAAGCGCGGTTTCCGGGCCTTCATCGCAAACTTAATCGCAGGACTTTGTCGGGAGTCACGATTTGACAAAGTTCTCGACCAAGTTCACGACCAAGTTTCTCCGTGCGACAGACTTTTGGGACTGTTCTTAGATAATAAAGAGCTCACTTCGCTTCTGACGAAGCCGCGGGCGCTGGCGCTAATTCCGAATCCGGCTTCGAAGCCACTGCATTCCAAAGCACCGCCATAATGGCCGCAGCCAGGAACGCGCAGCCCGCCCAGAAAAAGACCGCGGTTTTCCATCCATGTTGTTCGACCAAGTGGCCTGTGAATTTGTCACCCGCAGCTGCGCCCATGTAACCCATGAAATTGACGAAGCCAACCGCGGCGGCCGCCGCACCTCCGCGCGCGAGGTCTATGGGAAAGGTTCCAACCAGCAATACCTGTGGGCCAAAAATGCAAAAGCCGACGAAAAACAGAACGATGACCGAGAGCAAGAAACCGGCTTGAACGACATAATGGTATGAGATGGCGAAAAGACCCAGCATTACCAGCAACAAACAGATGACTGGCGCACGGCGTCCTCCGAAGAAGCGATCCGTTGCCCAGCCGGAAACATAAGCGCCGGCAATTCCGCCAAACGGAAGAACAGCATATTTGAAGGCGGCCGATCCAACATTTGTTCCCTGCACCTCTTTCAAATGCGTTACTCCCCAGTCCGTGAATCCATAACGGCAGGCATCGAGGAGACAGAGCGACAATGCCATCAACCAAAGGGCTGGGTTGCTGAGCGTGATTCCGATGTTATGGAGAATGGCTCCCTTAGGCCTTGAGCCGTTCGAAACGGTTCCGTGGCTTGAAAGCAAATTGTCATCGCGCGCGGTCGGCTGCTCACGCAGGCAAACCAGCATATGTATGCCGGTAAGGGCAAGCAGGATCGCCGGAACGTAAAGGGCCCCGCGCCACCCAAAGGTTTGTGCAGCCCAGCCCGCGACGACGAACGTCAAGGCGCCGCAAAGCTGGTAACCTGTTCCTATAATGCCAATGGCTTTCCCGCGTTTCATGCTCGAAAACCAATCTGCCGCGACGCGCATGGTGGGCGGCCAGCCGAGCGCTTGGACGTATCCGTTGCACGCCCACACGAAGAGCAAGAAATAAAAACCGGTCTCGAAGCCAAACAAAAAGTTCAGCGAAGCCGAGCCGAACATTCCGAGCGCCAGGAGCTTTCGCGCAGATATGCGTTCGGCGAGCTGTCCGTTGATGAATTGGCCCACACCATACGCGAGCTTTAACGACATGAGGATCGTGCCCAGTTGCGCCTTGCTGTAACCCAACTCTGTCTGGATTCCCGGCAACGCGACCGCCAGATTGTTCCGGCAAAAATAAAAGGAACCGTACGTAAGCCAGAGGACCCAGAGAACCCCGGCTTCGCTCGCGAGAAAATTTTTCTCCGCAGCAGTTCTCATGATAGGAGCGCGCACCGCCGAGTCCGCGCGTTCTTTCGCTTCAAGCAATCGTTACGCTTGCGGACTCGGCGGTCCGCGCTCCTACGGCGAGGAACTGCTCTTTTCTCAGACTTCAATCTTCACAGATCGCGCAGATTCGCTCTAGACATTCCACAATTCTTCGAGGGCGCCTTTTTGGCTGTACTTGTAAACGACCCAGCCGAGGAGCAGTAGAAGCAAGAAGATCAGGAAGCGAAGCAAGCCAATTTTTCGGTCTCTTTTCTTGATGAGGCGCGCCAACTCCTCGTTCGAATACTTCAGCCAGTCATCATCGGAACCTAACTGGTAGTCGTTCTTCATACTGACTACAGGACCGGCTTCCATGCCTCCAGCATGGCGCGCAATTCGTTGACTTCGTCTGCGCGGACATTCAACAGCGGCGGTCGAACCGGGCCGCCGGTCAAACCAATGATATCCATCATGGCTTTCATGACGGAGACTTCGTAACCTTTCCGCCGCGTTCGGAACGCATAAAGAGGAACAACATATTCGGACATCAACCGGTCTAGTCCTTGGCTGTCGTTTGCTGAAGCGCGTTCGTGCAGTTGCAGCGACAAACGCGGCGCAAGATTGGCAATGCTCGACGTATAGGCGCGAATGCCGATTGAATAATAACCTGGAACCAAATCGTCACCCGCGCCGCCAATCCAGGCGAGCCGGTCCCCGACCCGTTGCTTGATCATCTGGTATCGCCGCACATCGCCTTGTCCATCCTTCCATGCCACCAGCGTGCGGATCTTGGTGAGGCGTTCGACGGCAGCGGGCGAGAAATTCGCCCAGTCCCGGCTGTAAATAAGCATGCCCAAGCGACTCGCTTCGCCAATCGCCCGGTAGTATTCGAACAAACCCTCGTCATCCGCGCCGGGGTAGTACGGTGGAAATGCCAAAATTCCGCTTGCGCCCGCGTCCGCTGATTCCTTGGCGAGTTGAACCGCCATCGGTTGGTTAAAACCGACTCCGGCCAGAACGGGAATCTTTCCGCTCACTTCATTGACCGTCGTTTTGACAACATCGAGATGCTCGGCGGGGGTCAACGAATACATTTCCCCAGTGCCGCCGGCAGCGACAATCGCGCACAAAGGATGTTCGAGCAGGCGCTTGAGATTCTTTCGAAGGCCTTCGAGATCGAGAGAAAGATCCGTCTTAAAAGGCGTCACCGGAAAAGCGATGACGCCGGTGAATTTGCTGCGCAATTGATTGGGTTCCATACGATGCGGCTTGAAGTTTTGAAGCTCGGCGCAGGAATGTCGAGGACGGAGTTGATCTTGCGATCAAGATCGGTTTAGCTCGGGACAAATTCAACTCACATGCGTGTTTCATCAAAACTGTTTTTCGAAGCCAAGACCGTAGCGCAGGGTTTCACTCGGTTTCACTCTGGTGCTCGCCTGCTTCCTATTGGGAATGGCCATGACTTTTCTCATCACGCGCGCCGCCGACGCTCCGCAGGAACGACCTCGAATTGTCGCTCATCGCGGGCTATTGAAGCATGCGCCGGAGAATACGTTGGCCAACTTCCGCGCCTGCCTTGAATTGCGAATCGGCTTCGAATTCGATGTGCGCCGCACTCGCGATGGGCATCTCGTTTGCCTTCACGATGAAACGATCGACCGAACAACGAACGGGACGGGTCCAGTCACGGAGACGAGGCTCGCCGATTTGAAAAAGCTCGATGCCGGCTCTTGGTTTGACCGCGTCTTTGCCGGTGAACAGATTCCAACCATCGACGAAATCTTTGCCTTGGCAGCCCAGTATCCGAAGGCAGACGTTGTGCTCGCTGTGGATCTCAAAGGCGGGGACAATCGGATTGAGGCCGACGCAGTCGCATTAGCGAAGAAGCACAAAGCGCTGAAGCGCCTGCTTTTCATTGGACGCGCCATCTCGTTTCCTGAAGTACGCCAGCGTCTCCGTGAAGCGGATGCGGAAGCGCACATTGCCGCCCTTGCCGAAAGTTCGGCAGAATTTGCCAACGCGCTTAACGACGGGAACGCTGACTGGGTTTATCTCCGCTACATTCCAAGCCGGAGCGACCTTGCCAAAGTGCATGCGGCCGGGAAGCGCGTTTTCATTGTCGGCCCATTGGTCGCCGGGCAGCAAAGCGAAAACTGGCAATCCGCTGCGCGTGTCGGCATCGATGCGATTCTAACGGATTATCCCCTGATCCTGCGAGAAGCACTGGGAGCCAGGCAGCCGTGAACGCGGGCGTCAGGAAGCCGCGCATTCTGGACGGTCGTAACGCAGAGTTTCACTCTGCTGTGGAGTTTGGACATTTTTGAAATCACCACCAATGCTGAAGAGCGATGAAGACACTGTCATCCCAACGGGCTGAAATGATTGCAATCCCGTCGGGATTGCCTGAGCAGAATGTCCAAACTCCAGCCGATTGTCCAACATCACTTGCTCAGCCGATAGAACCGTTGCGTCCCACTCAATTGAATCTCGACGTAGTTCCGAGTTCCTTCGGTCCTCACGGTCGTATTGTCGGACACCCAGGGTCCAGTCACAGATGTGGCAGATTGAATTGAATATCCGGATGCTGCCGAAGACCAGCTGAGGCGGATTCTGTTCCCGGCCAAAACAGTCGTAGTTACCGCAGGCAGAAAGCTGCCGACACGCCAATAATCAACGTGCAACGTGCTGCCCGCTCCGTTGCCCGGGTCCAGCCTGATCCCGTTAAATACACCTTCCAGCGATTTCGAGAAGTCGAGCTGGTACACGTGATATTGTCCGTCGGCCTCAGCCGTGAACGAGATAGCAGTGGCTTCGCTGTAGCCGCGGCCCGCTGCATTTTCGGACCAATAAATGCGATAAGCGGTGTCGGCGCCTTCCGTGATCTTCATTCGGATTTCGAAGATTCGAAAGTCCTGAGGCATGGCCACAGCTTTGCCGAAGTACGGGTCGCCGCCGGTGGTTTTGACGACCAACGCGTCGGCCTCGATGGCGAATGGGTTTTCAAGGCCGTTCCTGAACCAACCGTTGATTTCCGACGGATCGCCAAATTCGCCTAGTGAAAAATAACCGAGCACCTTGCTATCCGGGTCGAGCGTAAACACTGGATTCTGCAGGACAGATAACGTGACCGGAGTGACTGCGTCCGCGAACCCCGTGTAACTGGCTTTAAGATCGTAAGTGATGGCTGGCGAATAGACCGTCGGAGTGCCGCTGATCTCACCTGTATTCGCATCCAGTAAAAGTCCCTCTGGCAAAGCCGGACTGATGCTGTAAGACTTCGGGGCTGGGCCAACCGCATCCGGTTTTATTGGGCCAAAGGCTTGGTCTAACTTCAGGCTGTACTTCGCAACAGGAAACGTAATGAACGGCGAACGCACTTCAATATTCACCGTGCGCGTTGCGGTCGCTCCGCCGGCGAAATTGGCGGTTACTGTGTAATCGGCGGCCGGCCTGGCTGTCGTGGGCGTTCCCGAAATTGCGCCGCTCGTTGTGTTCAAGGTCAGGCCTGCCGGCAGCGCGGGGGCAATGGAAAACGATGTCGGGCTGCCATTCAGCACTGCTGGCGTATTGGGTGCGATAGCAACGGTAACCACGTAAATTGCCGAATTGAGCGTGTAGCGATTGATGCTCGGCACCGGAGCGCTCGCTTTGTCGTTCGGGTTGGTGCTGGCTTCAACTTCGGCCCGGTCGGAATAGCCATCACCATCCGTGTCTGCCTTCGCTGGATCTGTTCCCGTATCGCGAGCATTAACAAACACGCCTGTTTTAGTTTCGACCGTGTCGGGCAAACCATCGCCATCGGCATCCGGCGATTCCTTGCCGACGCGCACATAATCGACCAGCAACCGATTGCCAGCCGCCTGGCCCGGATCGATCCGAAAATCGCGCAACGAATCACCCGCGAGCACCTCAGCCATGTCGAAGGACAAGATATGGTATTCGGTGTCATCCCATGAAAGCGCATATCCGACGCGCCGCCCGCCAGCGAAACCGCCTTTTCCCGCGCCGGTGCTGCCCCAGAACATTTCCCAGCCGTCCTTGGCGCCTGACACGAGCTTCACGCGCACTTCGACTGTGGTGAAGCCGGAAGGCACATTGGTGATGACTGTTTTGAAGAAGTAGGGATCTCCGCCGGTCGTGATAACTTCGAGGCTGCCATTGGCCACCTTCAATGGACCAATCGCGCCGGCATTGCGGCTCCAGCCTTCAATGTTGTTGTCGGTATTAAACTCGCTGATTGAAACATAGTCATTGATCAGCGTTGCCGGATCCATATTGACGTTGATGGCTTGGCCGAGCGCCAAAGTAACCGAGCCCGCGAGAAACAGGCTGCTCAAGAGTGATGTGCTTTTGCGTTTCATAGAATCAGAGTTCCTTTTGGGGATTGCTGGGACGCTGCCTGAACCACAACGGTCGCGCAAGACCGAAACGGAAGCCTTTTGCAGTTCGTGCGAATGCTTCAGCGCTGCTCGGATTTGAGTTTCGCAATAAGGTAATCCGCCACCGTTGCATGCTTGACTCGGGGCGCGCCAGGATAGACGAGTTCGTTGTGGACACGCGCGGCGCGCAGCTTCTCTTGAAGTTTCACCCCGAAGTTAGCGGTGTGCGTGGGGTCCTTCTGCTCCTTGCCTAGCGCCGGCGGTGCAGTGTAGTAGAGATAAACTTCTGGATCGTCCGCGGTGACATGTTCGTAAGGCGAATACTCCTTGATCCACGCCAAGACTGCTTCACGCGCAGCCAGAAACTGTGAAAACTGAGTGTCGCGCGTTTTTGTATCCAACGGGTCCGGCATGAAACCGAACGCATGACCGCCATAGCGGCTATTGGGCGTCCACTCCTTGAGTTGTTGCGGGTCAAGCGAAGTCTGGGCTCCGGTCACCGCAGCGCACCACAACCGCGTGGACTCACGCGCGATCGGGTCGGTGCTGTTCGGGTCGGCCATGTCGTTGTGAAACGCCAGCCATAAACTGGAGCATGCGCCTGCCGAACCGCCGGTCGCGCCAATGCGATTCTTGTCAATGTTCCACTCGGCGGCTTTGCTGCGGACGAACTGCAACGCTCGCGCGGCGTCGTGCAATGGCCATTGCACGGGCGGTTTCACTTCAGCGATCATCGCCTGTGTCACATAGCGATAATTGATTGAGACGACCGAAATCCCGTTCGAAAGATATTGATCGAGATTCGCAACCCGCGCTTTGTCGCCGGCCACCCAACCGCCGCCATGAATGTGAAAGATCAGGGGAGTGGGTCCCGCTGACTCGGCTTTCCAAAAATCGAGCACCTGGCGTTCGTGGGAGCCGTAGGGAACGTTTGCCACGGTAGGCTTCGGCTGTGCGGATTCGGCGGTGTTGTTGGATGCGTTGGCAGTAGATTGAGCAACGTCCGCCGCATTGGACGACAAACCTGGCGCCAAAGCCCGATCGTACTTCGACCCCGCCGACACTTGGACGACCGTAATGCGCATCTTCGTCGGAAAGAATCTTTCCGCGTCGGCGCGTTTGTGGGCGTGACCGCTGCCTCCACTGCCATCTTTGATGACGAGGTCCATTTGTTTGATGCCTTCTGACCAGACAATCGCATCATTCTGCCAGAATGCCGTCATCGGCACGTCTTTCTCGTAAACACCCTTTTCGCGGTAGAGATCGGTTCCAGTGCAACCGTAGCCGTTGCCCTGACCGCGGTTGGGAATGTAGCAAATGGTCCACGTAGTCGGTTCGCCGCCGGGCGGCTTTTCGAGAACTTCAGCGCGGATGTGAACGGTCCCGTTGCGATAATCCACGGGAGATGTCCAGTCGCGCGGGCGTGCCGGATTGAGTTTGTCGCCTTTTAGGTAGTAATGCGACTTGCTCGGCTTCGAGTTATCGGCGTCCTCTTTGGTGTAGGTGAACGTTACATCGAAGAGCACAAACTGCTCGGCGAACGTCAGCGCCAGCGTCGTGGCGAGCGCAAACAACGCCAGCATCCATGAAACCGCGCGTTTGGGCACTATCATCAGTGCTCCCCTGGGCGGGCCGCTCTTCTCGTGGCGCAGAGTTGCAGCCGGCTGTATCGCCGTCCCGCAATTGAAGAGAAATCGTTGTCTTCGGGCCGTCATGTTGGAGGGAATCATTGTAACTCAGCGAGGAGTGCGGTTAGGCTTTCTTAATGAACTGAAGGGGCGGTCGCTCATTGCGGCCGCGGCCTTTGGGGTCGATGCCACTCAAGTAGAGGGCAGTGGCATAGACGTCGCCGTGGTTTGGAACAAAGGATTGCGGATGCTTTTCGTGATCCGGTTTCAATTCGCCCGTCACCGAATCGTAATTCGGATCCAAACTGCCATCGGGCAGGATAGGAATGGCCACTAACGTGTTCTCGCCCACGGTTCCATATTGGCTGTTCCCTTTGACCTTGCTCCCCAGGAAGGCGCAGGAAGTGACTTTCCAATGCGCGCAAATATCCTGGTCGCCAATCTCGGCCTTCTTCTTTTCTTCATCGATAGTTTTCTTGAGAATGCCATCCACTTCGCCGTGCAAGGTCCGTCCGAATTCGGAGGTGAGCACGAGATTAGAATGATCGAACAACGATTTTCCGGAATTCTTGTATTCGGTTTGCTTGAGGCGGCGGACGAACGCATGCAGTGGATTCCACAAATCCTGTTTCATCATCTCGGTTTGATCGGGCATGCCGGCCGGTGAACGGTCAGCCTTCCAAAGTTTCTTGCGGCTGAAATGGGAATCGAAACGGCGCACGTCGCGGGATTCGATGAAGAAAGCGCAAGAGAGTCCCGCCCGCATCATTTCGTAACTCATCATGGCCTGCACGTTGGCATTCGGGGAGAATTTGCTGCGGGCTTTGTTGCCATTGACACTGCGGTAAGTGATGAGCTCGTCTTCCGGCTTAATCCCAAATTCTTCCTTCAGGCCGGCATCGTTGAACAGCGAGTGCAACAAATTCTGGTCGAGCTTTTGGCCTCGCGCGGCCAATTGAAGATAAATCTGCCGAGCCGAATGGTAGCTTTGGGCCGCGCCGATGTTGTCGTCGTTCAGAATCTCGCGATGCGCATTGTCGAGGAAGGAATGAACCTGACGCGCCACTTGATCCCCTCCTTCCTGCCAAATACGAACCAGGAGTTGTCGGAGCTTGGCCGGCGTGCCCGCATAAATGGTGTGAGCGTGGGCCGGTCCAAGGGCGTGATAATAGCCGCGCCGGCCGGAGTATTGGACTTCATTCAATTCACCATCCGAAAGCCACCAGTGCCAGGAGAGGTTCGGGAGCACGCACGGCTGACCATACACTTCAGCGAAGGCTTGCATGACCGAACGTTCGTTCTCGTGGCGTTCTTCGGTCTGCTTGAAGTTGTATTCGCCCATGTGGACTTTGAGACGATCCCGTGAATGCCCGGAGCCTGTGTGCATCGAACTCAAAACGGCCATGTCCGCAAAGAGGCCCTTCCCCGGCTCGGCGAGAAATCCGCAGCGAATGTTGCCATGGGTGTGGATGCCATATTGGGGATCGCCCCAGTGCAGCACTCGATAGCGTTCCTGGCTGATGTTCTCCAGACGTTCGATGACGTGGTTGGAGGTCATGACTGGATTGAACATGTCGTAACCGCACCAGCCGCCTTCGAGATACCAGTAGATCAGAAAGTGCCGATCGTCATTGGATTGGGCAGCACCTTGGGCAAGCCGCGCCCCACGGTCCTCCGGTGGCAAACCGTAAGCCGCAAAGTACGAAAGAAAATCCGCGCATGACAATCCCGCTGCCGTGAGGCCAAGCCGGCTCAGAAATCGACGGCGGGGCAGGGGAGGAACAACCAACGGACTCGGTGACGCGTGCTGAATGTGCGGGTCGACTTGGCAGGATGAGCTCATGGATAGGTGAGGATTGAAATTTGAAAGTCGAAGGTCCCTCTGTCCCCATCCAATGGGGACAGACTCCTCCGAAAGCAAATCTCGCGCATTGAACCCATGAACCTGACGTTGCGGCATGTAGTCCCGGCTTTAGCCGGAGCGTTTGCAATCCGCAAAAGCTGTTTCGCTGCCAGCAAACGCTGCCGCCTAAAGGCGGGACTACATGCCGGGAGGTTCATCAGGAGGGAAAAGATCTCGGCTTCCTGTCCGCAGCGGTAACATGTTGCGATTTCGTCGAACGCAAACGTAGATTCCCTCGCCCCATTGGATGGGGAGAGGGTTAGGGAGAGGGGAACCTTCAATTGCATACTACGGATTAGAAATTGCCGTGGGCGCTTTCACCACAGTTGATCGGCCTTCGAGATATTCGGACGAATTCATGATGCCTCGAATCAAACTGCGGATGGCAAAGCCCTGCGCGCGCACTTGGTCCCAGAGATTCTTGTAGAGCGTTCGCTCGTCGGTTCGATAGCGCATCGGCCGGCCGAAATAAAAATGAAAATGTGCATTAATCATCGTCCGGATGAATCGCTCCTTCTTCACCGCTTGGGTGGCGAACGCTTCCATGCCTTCGCCCTTGAATGGGTACTCGGCGACAAGTCTTTGATCGGTTGCATCAATGTCGAGCCCCTTGTCGTCGCGGGCGCGGAATTGTCCGTCGTCGGACCAGAAGTTGCGTTGCAGCGCAAGTGGCGTGAGAATCTTGTGACAATTGTAACAAACGGAATTGGGATCGGTAGTGCCGAGCGCGGTGATGCCTTCGCGCTGCTCGACAATTTCCGGCGGCACTTCGTAGATGTAACCGAGAAAGAGCATGCTGACCTGCGCAGCGTAATTGTAGTGCGGCAATCCGGGCTTGCCCTCGATGAATCCCTTCGTCGTCAGCACTCCCGTTCTGCCGTGATAACTCGGACGCGGTTGTTTCTTAAATTCGGCATCAACCGTGTAGTCCGCGGTGAGAATCTCCTGAAAGGGAAGGTCGTTAAAGGCCACGTGACACCACAAGCGAGCTGGTTCGTCCTGTATCTCTGTGCCGTGGCTCTCGAGATAAAGGCGAATGCGATGAAAATAGAAATCCCGGAATTCCTGGCTTTCGAGATAGCGGTCGATCATCTTCTCGAGCGATGTTCCCTCGTCCAATTGTTGCCGTTCCGCGCGCGTTGGAGCACGTCCCACCAAGTCGAGGGCAATCTTCATCAGTTGAAGCCGTCGTTTCTCCACGGCATTCTGCGCACGGAGCAGCGATGGCGGACGGGTGAAAAGGAAGTCAGGATGACGTACGAGAGCCCGGCTGAGTGCTTCCCACGCTGCCTGTTCGGCGGTCCTGCGGGGCGCAATGAAACGCAGGACAGAACCCGCAGAACCAAGTGCCGCGGGGAGCCCCTTCGTCTGCTTCCAAGAAAACTCCAGCGCACTCTGTTGAACTGTGTACGATGCGGAGGCGTCGATCTGCACCGTTGCCTCGGCCCTCGTCCGGGCTGGGCAGGTCAGTTGGATGATGGGCGAGGATCGTTGCGCTTTCACGATGACTGGCACGCGCGATTCATTGCCGTTCTTGCCTGGGTAATGAATGCGGGCTTGATACCACTGATTGGATTGCCACGGTTTTTCCGCATCCTTCCTGTTGGACGGACGGAAGCGTAGAAAGCGTTCGCCTTTGTTTTTGTTTTCGTCTTGAAGTGGAGTTCCTTTCAGATTGTAAGCGCCAAACTGGCCGGCATCGAACTTGGTCCATTGATCGCTGCCTTCAGCCGCTTTGCTGTCGACCATGAAGGCGCCATCGCCGGACGTTGGCACAAAGTTCACGGCGCTGGCGGTGACTCGGTTGCGAGTGCCAGAATTGTTGATCTCAAGATAATCATCTTCATCGAAAAGGAATGACGCGCCCAGATCGGCATACGCTGTCGTATCTTCTGCGCTGTCGTAAACGAATCGCGCTTCGCCGGCTTCCGGAACTGCCGCCAGTGCGGGCTGGGCGATTTCGGTCGCGCCTTCATAGAAGACTTCGACCAGCACATTGGCCGCGTTCTTGGAATTAGCACGCCATAGAACCGTCACCGCATACTCAGCCGTTTCTGAAACTCGCACCGGAACCGAGATCGAGCTATTGCCTTTTTCCAATCCCTCGTCCTCGTAGCTCAGAAAATCCCGATCCTGCTTGATCTTCCAAGCACCCTCGGCGCGCACCGCCGAATCCTTGGCTTCAACGCGCACGGCCTCGTCGCTGTCGGATTTCTGAAGTTCAATTCCCGCGAAGGAGACATTGCCGAAAGTTTGGACGTTGTGAACTACGAGCCGCGACGAGGTATCTTCTGCTGCAAATCTGAGTGGTTTGGCCAATCGCTTCTTCGCCAAACCAGTGGACTCGCCATCGCTCTCGCTGGCCGATTGATCGATCAGTTCCTGATACAGGCCGTTAGCGCTGCCGCTGACTGGAATGGCGATGGAACGCTGGCTGCGCAATCCGGTGGCAGGATCGGTGATGGTTAATTCAAAACCTAATTCGTAATCGCTGCTTTGGATGGTTTGCCGGTCGGCATGAATGTTCTTGAGGAGCGTGAAGGCTTCCTGTTCTTCCGCGGAAGTCGGAGCCCGGAAAAGAATTGCATCGTAAAGATTCGCGATCGCGGCTCGGGAATCCTTGTCCGGTGTATCCAGATTCTCCAGAGAGCTTAGGGTTGCTGGATGCCAGGCGAATGGACCGAGCTTGCGGGCGTAGGCCTGGGAAGAGACATCCTTCGCCAAAGTTTCTAATGCGCTCAGAAACGCAGACGTTGGCTGGCTGCTTTCATTGAATCGTTCCTTAAAATCGGCGCCGCCAAACTGAGCCACATTCTCCTGAAACAAATCCTTGCCAGCGCGAAACCAATCGTCCTCGAAGATCGCCTTGATCTTGCCTCGGAGCTGACGATACGTAACGAACTGACTGTCGAATGTGGCCGGTGTTGGCCCCTTGTAAGGCCGAAGCAAGGAAGTTGGAAAACCTTCGTCCACCTTGCCGCCGACTTCTGGGCTGGAGTTCAGATCGTGAAGAAATGAGCGCAGACGTTCGACGTCGTTCGTCCTCCACGGCTCGGTCCAATTGCCTTTAGGCATCCGCTTCTTCACATTCTCGGCCGTAACTCGAGCGAGCAAGGTATCGGGACCTTGAGAGGCGAAGTAGCCATTTTCCAGCAGCATTTCAAAGTCATCTTCCGGCTGTCCGAGAAAAACGAGGTTGGAGGTGCTGTCAGCGTCATGGCAGGAGATACAACTCTCCTGGCGGTTCGATTCATGCGCGAGGAGAGGATAAATCTCTCTTTGAAACTGAGTCAGAAGGTTCTGTCTTGTGGAAGAAGGAGGAACAAGGACCGGTGCTTCAGTACAGTGTCCGGGAAAGGTTGCGAGCAGGTTCGCTATGATCGCCATGAAAACCAATTGTTTGAGGATACGCAATGAATCGCGATCAGGTCTCATTTCCTGCACAAGATTATTCAAAACACAATCCAAAGCAATGCGAACAGGCACTACCAGGCGTTGCCGGTGCCTGAAGGTTATAGTCCAACGCCCGGCACTCTGTCGAGCTGGCCCTTTGGCCGGTTTGGCCGGCGTACGATGACAGTGCATCCCGAAGTTGTCGGTAGCGGCGGGCATCCTGCCTGCCGCAGAGGGCGTGCATCTTGCCGCCCGGAGCAACGCTTGAAACGAGGAGGCTGCATTCTAGCTAGTGCGTACGCGCGATCCGCCGGGCAGGATGCCTCGGCTCTACGGCAGGCAGGATGCCCGCCGCTACGATGTGCCGACAACTTCGGGATGCACCGGTAGGATGATAACGGTCTGTCACCAGCGCAGCGTTTGGATTCCTTCTCGCGCATAACATGGAATTATTGCACTCTCGTTCCTGATGTCCGATTCGATCAAGCAACTCACTGGCGAAATCAATGCATTTGTGGATGCGCGCGACTGGCGGCAGTTTCACGGTCCGAAAGAGCTGGCCGCAGCCATTGCGGCCGAAGCGGGAGAACTGCCAGCAACGCCAAAAATCGTGCACAGCGGGTAAGTTGCACGAACAATCTTCGCCAGCTCGGCATAGGACTCGCCCTCTACGCGGATGATCAGGCGGACAAACTGCCGCCCACACTCTTTAATCCCGAGAAGGATCCCGGCTCCGGACCGTTTCAGGGTTATTTTCTGTTCTACGGTCCCGCTGGGCGGCCGGCCGGCACAAAGGTTCCTTTGAAGAGGAATGGTCGCTCGTCCCGGAGAAATCGTCGCAATTGGTTGCTCACCGCTCGATTGTTACCGATCTGATCTACACGCTGCGAACGCGTCCGCACACAACCAGCCGGAACCCAACCGGCCTCAACACGCTTTGGGGTGATATGCACGTTTCGTTTAGCACGACGAAGAAGGCGTTTGATCCCAAACTTTGGGATCCGGGTGACGATCATTTGAGCGTGCAGAATCCGGGCGATAATCCGACGAAGTTTCGCAACATCGTTTCTCTGCTGCGACCTTAGAGGCCCCAGTGGCGCGGAGTTTGCAATTGGGAACGCGGACTGCTGAGTCCGCGCTTTTGTGCTTAATCGATCTGCGCGGAGAGCGCGTTCCGCGCATGGTCTATTCGCTTAAGTTCGTTTTGGCCTTTGAATTCTTCGATGGCCCACCAAACGCAACCATTTACTGAGGCGCAAATGAGCGCCCACCTCCGCTGACGGGATGCTATCGTCCTCAGTTCCGCCTCATTTGCTTCAGGAGTTGGTACACACGTTCGGCATTTTTGTCGCCACGCTCGATTGCATTGACGAGTTCTCGTTCCAGGAGAATAGACGAATTCTGTATCGCCATGCCCTGGTCGATCGTGATGTTGGGCGCTTGTTGAACTGCTTGCAGGGAGATCACGGCCTTTTCGTATTCACGTTTTCGGAGCGCTTCCGAAACGGCGGACACATTCTGCTTCATGGCCGTATCGGCATTGGCAAAGGATTGATCGAGGACCGAAGCTGCCTGTTCGGTACTCTTGGCGGTCAGGCGTCCGTCGTCATTTGAGTTGCCGCAACCGATGAAAAGCGAACAGACGATAAGGAGCGAGAGAAGGGCATTGGTTTTCATGCGCAGAAATCTGGTTGCGGGAGTCAATGAAATTGCAGGCTTTGGCACTCGACTGTTTGGTTTAGCTACTCTCCTGTTTTCGAGCCGGGATTGCACCAGAAGCGCCCGGGCCGATTCCCCCGGAAACCGCCGATGCCTGCTTCCACGTAGTACTGCTTGAATTTCATGTACTCGGTTTGGCCGCCGAACATTCCCATGACTGTCCCGGTATTGTGCCGTTGTGTGACTCCTTCATCCGGGCGGCTGGCGGAATTATCCCAATTGGCAGGCAAGCGTTCGTCAGCCTCCCAATAAAGCATGTATTCCGGCTTAAACTGGTCGATCTTGTAGGTCGTATAATTTCCGCGCGGACCGGTGCTGTAGCCTGAAACCGCGCCATTAATCATGTAACTGCCGACCTGCATCTCTCGTTGCCGAAAAAGCGCCGTGTTCGTGCGGTCCAACGGACACCAGTAAAGGCGGGGTTCTTTATGATATTGCCAGAGGAGGCCTAATTCGACTTGGTGTTCCGGCTTAACGCTTCGTTTGCGTGTCCAAGCCCAGTTCGCCACGTCATAGGTGCCGGAACTCCACGAGGTGTAAGGCATATAATCCGCGTTGTCCCCCAGATACAGATGAGTCGAAAGAAGGATTTGTTTCACGTTGCTGATGCATTTCGTGCGTTGCCCTTGTTCCTTCGCCTTGCTCAGGGCGGGCAAGAGCATCCCCGCGAGGATGGCAATGATGGCAATAACGACAAGCAATTCAATCAAGGTGAAGCCTCGGAGGGTGAAGAGACGCTTTGCGACTCTTAACAAAGACAAGTCCATAAATTCGCGACGTTTGGGCTTAGTTTGGCTTTTGAGGACATAAACAACGTTGGACGCCATTTGTCAATAGTGGAGGAAGACCGCGATAAGACCGCGAAGACGGTGCATCGGCGCCTGCGCGTGGTCTGAGCACCCACTTCTGACGGTTTTCAAGATCTGCACGGGCGAGACGCGCGCCTATCGTGGCATGCGATCTCGCTCCAATTTCTCGGCCTTCGGCACGGCCAGCAAATCAATGCGCGTGCCACGGGATTTGGGCGCCACTTCGAGCGTCGAGATAAGGGCGATGACCACGAGAAGTTCGATGAGTGTGAAACCTCTCTGTGATGATGGACGCTCCGGTCCCCGCAACCTGACGAAGCATGTTCACATTCATCACCTGATGCCTTGTGCCTTTGTCGTAAACTTAATCGTAAACTCTGTCGAGGGTGCACTCACCATTGCCGCTGCGCCGCACTGGGGCAGCAAAAGCAGCAAAAGCAGCAAAAGCATACACGCGCATTTTGAATTGAAAGCTTACCCGCCTTTCTCATACTCGGCGCATCACCAACTATGAAAACACCACTTGCTCTCCTTCTGACTACGTTTTCCTTCTGGACCCTGAATGCGGCCGACAACTATCAGCTTGGCCCCGACTCGTTGCCGAAAGCGGACGTGCCGCGCGGACGAATCGAGCGGTTCTCTTTCACGAACTCGACAGCCTTTCCCGGCACGCACCGCGATTGCTGGCTCTACATTCCCGCGCAATATGAAGCTTCCAAGCCGGCTGCGCTGATGGTGTTTCAAGACGGTCAATCGTACGTCAACACCAACGGCCAAATCCGTGTTCCCGTGGTTTTCGACAATCTGATTCACCGAGGCGAGATGCCCGTCACCATCGGTCTCTTTGTCAATCCTGGCAACCGTGGCGAGCCGTCCGCGACTGGCGGATCAAGCGGGCGCAGCAACCGCAGCTTCGAGTACGATTCACTCGGAAATGCTTATGCGCGGTTTCTCATCGACGAGTTGATTCCGCACGTGACGGCCGCCTACAAATTGAATCTTACTTCTGATCCGAATCTGCGCGCGATTTGCGGCATGAGCTCGGGTGGCATCTGCGCCTTTACGGCGGCTTGGGAACGTCCGGATTATTTCCGCAAAGTGCTGTCGCATATCGGGAGCTTCGTCAACATCCGCGGTGGTCACGTTTATCCCGCGCTCATTCGCAAGACCGAACGCAAACCGCTCCGTATCTTCCTTCAAGATGGCTCGAACGATTTGAATAACTTGCACGGCGATTGGCCGCTGGCGAACCAGGAAATGGCCTCGGCGCTCCGGTTCGCGGGTTACGATTATCAATTCGTGTTCGGCGATGGCGCTCACAACGGCAAACACGGCGGCGCGATCTTGCCGGAATCATTGCGCTGGCTGTGGCGCGCAACTACCTCGCCTCCGCCTTCCGTAACCCAAGGCAACCTCGGCGGTGACGAAGCACTCTCGAAGGTTCTGCCGAACGGCAGCGGCTGGGAATTGGTCGGTGAGGGTTACGGATTTACGGACGCAGCGTGCGCCGACGGTGAGGGCAACTTCTACTTCAGTGATTTGCCAAAGGGTGTGCTTTATCGCGTCGGCCACGATGGCAAACCATCGGTCTGGATCGAGAACGGGCCTAAGATCAGCGGAATGAAATTCGGTCCCGACGGGCGCCTTTACGCCGCGTCACAAGGCGCTGTCGGCGGCCCGCGGGATGAAAAGAAGAAAATTGTCGCGATCGATCCACAGACGAAAAAGATCACAGACATCGCCACCGATGTTAATCCCAACGACCTGATCGTTTCCAAGAGCGGATGGATTTATTTCACCGACACCGGAGCCGGACAAGTCATTATGGCGCCGGCTTCAGCCAAGGGAATGTCGCGTCCGCGTGTGGCCGCCGGTGGCATCAACAAACCCAATGGCCTTTCGCTTTCCGCAGATCAGAAGTTTTTGATCGTTTCCGAATATGGCGGGACCAACGGCTGGAGCTATGTTGTCGCCGAAGATGGGAGCTTGCAATCCGGCGAACGTTACCTGGAGCTGCGTACGCCAGTTGGGCGGCCGGACAGTGGTGGCGATGGCATGACGACTGACAGCCAGAGCCGCTATTACATTACGAGCCACGCGGGCATTCAGATGTTTGATCCAACTGGACGCATGGGCGGAGTGATTGCAAAGCCGAGCGACAAGGGCTGCGTCAGTGTCGGATTCGGCGGCCCCAATCGCGAATGGCTCTACGCGTGTGCGAGTGACAAGGTCTGGCGGCGGAAGACGCTCGCGAAAGGCGCCCTTTAGTTGAACTGAAACTTCGCAGCCTGCGAGGCATTCAAAGCGCTCGCGGACGAATCGTTGTCCCGTAGGGACAGGTGACAATAGCCCGGCAGTTCACTGCCGGGAACCGAATCACCCAGCCTCCAAGTCCCGAAGGAACGGTTGAATGCTTTCGCAACTTTCCATGAGTTTCAACCGTCCCTTTGGGACTAATGCAATGGCAAACGTTACCCGGCAGTGAACTGCCGGGCTATTCCCGTTCTGTCCCTGCGGGACGATGACTTCTGCCTGCCTGCCTATCGTAATCGAGATAGTTTCGAACGTTCTTCTCGTTTCTTGGCCAGCTTAAACTCGCGATACGAATCGCCCGGCAACTCTTTTCAATTCATTTCTCGAAACCCCTTTGATGTCCGCCTTAGCGATGGATGCATCGAGCAACTCGTGAAATCTGCCGAGTCGCTCCGTCTTCTCGTGGCTTGCGCAGGTCTCCAATTCGTACCAGGCCTGCACGATGGCCTCAACCTAGGGATGGCGAGACATGAAAAACTTTCTCCCAAAGCTCCACCTTCCGTTGTTTGGTCATCTGGCCATGCCATTGAACCTGGGTGGCAAAGAGTTCTTCGACAGTGGCCTCGACGTCGGAAAGTTTAATCCGAGCCTTATTGCGCCGAAGGCTCCCGCTGGCCCGAATCTCTGTAATGAGACGCTCGCCTTCTGCAATCAATCGCATGAGCCAGGTCTTGTGCTGCCGCAAGTCTGCGGCGTTCGGTTCACGTTCGATCATCTGCTCCATTTCGGCGGCGCGGAACAGTTCGATGGCTTTGAACCAACTGATCGTCTCACAGACTAACCCGTATCGATTGGCCAATAAGTCTCGCAAAGGCGGTCAGATCGCGCACGCCGCACAACTGCACCGCCGCAAGCATCAGGGGGTCACTTAAGACCTCCTGGGCGATCAAACCGCGCCAGTGGCGGCGTTGTTGATCGGCATGGACCAGTTCC
>Ga0194120_10002527_pt1 | contig 31230 bp, 35 predicted proteins | sample TA2MahCa65mmetaG_FD_148642 | JGI IMG/M metagenome (GOLD analysis project Ga0194120, IMG submission 148642) | Freshwater microbial communities from Lake Tanganyika, Tanzania - TA2015019 Mahale Deep Cast 65m | ecosystem: Environmental > Aquatic > Freshwater > Lake | place: Tanzania: Lake... | reverse complement strand
TTTCAGGGTATTTGGCTTTGACACTCGGTTTGGCTACGGTACTTCTTCACAATGTCTGGGTCGCCGACTGGAGAGTCGTCATCACTATCTTCGGCTGGATGTCAGTGCTCAAAGGAGTGGTGAGAATTGGTTTCCCAGGAATTGCTCAAAAATCAGTGTCGGTATTTAAGGATAGACCTTTAGTAATCCGAGTGTTGTTGGCCATTTGTATTTTGCTCGGTGCATGGCTCATTTGGATGAGTTTTTAAATTTGAAATCGCCGCCCAAAATCTCGTCCGGCCAAGCGAGGGCGCGGCAGTGTATACAGTAATCACATCAAACCCCATGGAAAAGAAAACGGTATTAGCTGGCGGGTGTTTTTGGGGCTTGGAGGAGCTTTTTCGCACGCAAAAAGGGGTCTTGGAAATTACGGCGGGGTATACCGGTGGCAAAAACGAGAATCCAACGTACGAAGACCACCCCGGTCATGCCGAAGCACTCGAAATACGATACGATGATACCAAAACAGACTTTTGGCATCTGCTCGATTTCTTTTTTCAGATTCATAATCCGACTACGCTCAATCGGCAGGGCAACGACATCGGTAGTGCGTATCGATCGGCCATTTTTTATGGCAATGAGGAAGAGAAAAAACAAGCAGAAGATTTTATCGATATTGTAAATAAGTCTACACGATGGAAAAATCCGGTGGTCACGACCTTGGAACCGCTTGGTACATTTTATCCGGCCGAAGAATATCATCAGGATTATTTACAAAAAAATCCGGGTGGATACACCTGCCACGCTATTTATTTCGACAGTTATCTGAAAGGTCAGTCGTAAAATGTCTCTTGATGCAGCAGGTGCCTTTCTGCATGACGTCTGCAAGAAAGGACATTCTTTTAAAAAGGAGTAGAATATGAGTATGAATAAAATCATCCTCTTTTTAGGAATAGGCGGACTTCTTTTTGCCGGATATTTGAGCGCGGTTAAATTCTTTTCAAATGCATGTGCGCTAGGTGAATCGTGCCCATACTTCTTGGGCTATCCGGCCTGTTATTACGGTTTTGCGATGTATCTTTTGATTACCATTTTTGCGACTTTTCTTGTCACAGGGAAGATGCATCGACGTAAAGCCCTTGCGGGTATTTCGATCATTTCTTTCTTGGGAATACTATTTGCGGGATATTTTACAGTTGGAGAGTTACCCGTATTATTCACATATGGATTCTCCGCATATGCGCTCGGACTGCCGACCTGCGCCTGGGGTCTCGTGTTCTACGTAGCACTATTCCTCCTTTCCATGAGAGAAAGAATAGGTCATTCTGACGAAGAAGGATACAAATGGTGGCGCGCAGGATTTGCTCGGCGCGCTTTGGTGCGATATATGGAATAAGGCATCAGGCCTCAGTGTGAGGTGCAATTAAACCCATGGAAAACACATGTTGCCAAAGCTACATGCAATCAAACACTGAACTCTATGGATTCGGCAAAGCAAAAATACGCTTTCTTGGACAGGGATGGGACATTCCTTTGGGAACCAAAGCAGCCTGAAAATGCTGATCCACGAGAAATCACCCCATTGAAATCAATGGACGAGTTTAGATTTGTGGACGGTGCGATTCAAGGCATCAAGACACTTGTCGAAAGAGGATACAAGCTTGTGATGGTGACGAATCAGCCTTTTCTCGGTACGGACACACATCCTCAAGCGATGTTTGATCAAGTCATGCAAAAGATTGATGATGAGTTTGCTCAGCACGGAATGCAATTTGAATTTAAGATGGTATGTCCGCATGGGCCGGATGAAGGGTGCGATTGTCGCAAGCCACAGATTGGTGGATTGAGAGATTTTCTACAGACGCATGAGATCGACCTCGAGCATTCGCTTATGTTTGGCGATCGTGCCACCGATGGAGAATGTGCGAAGAATCTCGGTGTGGCGTTTGTAAAGATCAATACAAATGATCACTTCCTCGTACCGGAGCTATAGGGACTACTATCAAAAGCTCCTCATCCGTAAGGCGACGCCTTACGGATTACTACTATCAAAAAGACCGGACAGTGTACCTGCCGGTCTTTGCACGTGTCGTTCACGACAACAATCTCTGACGGATGTCCTGCCACGAATGCACTTGCATGACGCGACTCAAATGCTGCGCGAATCGCCTCACCTCATCGTATCGCGGTTGGAAGAGGAAGAGTGAATCCACCGAAGTGAGATAGCTCAAGACTTCCAATCGATCGTCGATGAAATGGGTGATGCCCAGATCTTCGCAGATACCGGATTTCTCATGACGTTGTCGGCAAAAGCGAACATTGTCCGAGAGAATCCCTGAGAGATCGTGAAAGCGATGGTGAGCGAGCCAGTGGAGAGTCTTTTTTTCCACTTTCTTACCGCACTTAGAGACCAGGTACACCCGGTCGCCAAATCGCTGTTCGACCAGATCCCGAATGACCCTGAAGGCATCCGGCACCGCGGTCGTCCGCAAGTAATTGTCGCCAAAGAACGAGGTATCGGTCCCGTCGTTTACCCGATCAATAATGACACCGCCGATATCGATGCCCAATACTTCCTTCTGCAAAGTGTGTTCTCCTTTCCTACAGTTGGAATCTGTATCTGTCTGGAAAATAACACGTCGGTATTTAATTGTCTAGAGTTTGTGTATTCGTTGCAGATATGTCACTATCCTGTGCAGACAGAGAGGAGAATTGATCATGAGTTACAGTGACCAATACCAAAAGCTTACCGGCGAGATAGTGGAGGTACAGCGATTGCTGGCATGTCTTACATTTCGGATTGAACACGATGAAAACGTGGATCCGGACGAGAGGCGTGAATTGGGTCGCCTGCGACAGCATCTCGGTGTACGCAAGCTCGCGCTCAAGATCAGGCGGACAACGCTATCGCGGCGTATGCGCGACAGTACCGGCGTGCTCTGAAATATCGGCAGCGCAATCCCCGGAGGGATTGCGCTGCTTGTGTACGTGTGATCCATATGGCATTATCCGCTCGGGAATGATCCCATACATGAGGATGAGGAGTGGGTAATGAAAAAGCGCTTGATTCTCGCCGCTGTCGCGGCGACACTGTCTGTCTCGCTGGCGCAGGCAAAGGATATGCTGCCGCGTTTCGAGAAGCTTCTGAAAGACGTGTCGTCTTATGCGGAAGGTGCGTGCCCGTATGTAGCGTCGACGCTCGACCAGGATTTGAGTCGAGTGTTCCTCCTGCGCAAGGATGATAAGGTGGAGACGGAATTCCTGTCTATGAATTATTATCCGTCGGTCAATTATCTGAGGATTGCTGCCCGTACCGCGGGTGCGCGCTTCGAAAACAAATGCCTCCTGGGTGTTGTCGTCGTAGATGCGGCGACAGGAGAGCTCAAGCTCAGCGGCTTCTCGGATTGTCCGTCGGAAGCAGGCCTCCCTCAATATCGCGACGTGTATAAAAACGCTAACAAAAGCGCGAATCCGACAGGCGTCGAATTCAAGGCGGCATGGGAGCAGCGCGCGGAAGAATTCCTCGCCGAAGCGGAAGCGATGGTGAAGCTCTGCACTCCCAAAGAACAATAACGGCCGCTGATGCGGCGCGTATCTCGCACAGGCCTTCGAGGCTTGTGCGAGATTTTTTATGGAGGAGGACAAAGGATGCCCGCGACGCATTCATGCGTCGCGGGCGATTCTTACACCTCCACCACAAACAAACTATTCGTGCTCCCGACATTGCCAAAATGCATTCCGGCAGAGAGGACGATCTTCTCGCCTTTTTGGGCGACGCCGTTTTTCAGGGCGAATTGGATGATTTCCTTGGTGAAGGCGTCGACGGTATGTGAGCAGGTCAGATTGACGGGCGTCACACCCCACGAGAGCATCATCTGATTGAGTACCGTCTCGTGCGGACTCACCGCATAGATCGGAAAAGGCGTACGAAAACGATTGATCATGCGCGCGGTCAAGCCGCTTTCGGTCAGGGCGACGATGGCTTTCGCTCCGACGTCTTCGGCCATGCGTACCACCGAGAGCGTGATGGCATTGACCACATCTCCCTTTGCGCCGAGGTCGATAAATTTTCTCAAAGGGAGCGATTCTTCGCTGACGAGCGCGACACTCTTCATCACGCGGACTGCTTCGACAGGGTACAAGCCGGTTGCCGTCTCGCCCGAGAGCATGAGTGCGTCGGTGCCGTCGAAGATGGCGTTGGCCACATCGGAGACTTCGGCGCGCGTCGGCACGGGAGCGTGCTCCATCGAGTCGAGCATTTGGGTCGCAGTGATCACCGGTTTGCCTTTTTCGTTGCAGAGAGAGGTGATGCGCTTCTGGTACACGGGGACGTTTTCGGTGCCGATCTCGACCGCCAGATCACCGCGCGCGATCATGACGACATCCGTCGCATCGACGATTTCGTCGAGATTGGCGACTGCTTCGGTGGTCTCTATTTTGGAGACGATCTTTGCTGGCGATTGCGCTGCATCGAGAAGGACACGCAGTTCATGCACGTCGCTCGCCGTCCGGACGAAAGAAAAAGCCACAAAATCAAGGTTGTTTTTGATGCCAAAGGCGAGGTCTTCTGTGTCTTTGTCGGTCAAAGATTTGATGGAGAGATGGGCGCCGGGGATATTGACTCCTTTTTTATCTGAAATCTCTCCTCCGGTGGTCACGGTGCAGTGGATCTCGTTGCCGGTCACGTGGGTGACCTGAAGTGATATCTTGCCGTCAAAGATCATGATGGTGGCACCGGGTCCTACTTCGGCTGGCAGATTCGGGTAGTTGATGTGGACGATAGTGTCGTCGCCCACTACGGGCTCGGTGGTGAGGGTAAATTCCTGCCCTTTTTTCAATGTCACTTTTCCGTCTTTGAAATCACCGATGCGGATTTTTGGCCCCGAGAGATCCTGCAGGATCGCGATGCGTACGCCCAATTCGCGGGCTATGCGTCTTACCGTATCGAGGAGTTCCTGATGACCTTCGTGGGTTCCGTGGCTGAAGTTCAGGCGGACCACATTGACGCCCTCCGTGAGCATGTCTTTGAGAATAGCCTCGTCAGTGGAGGCGGGGCCGAGGGTGGCCACGATCTTGGTGTATTTTGTGCCTTTGTTCATTACAAGAGAGTGTACCACACCACACAATGTTTTGAACGTGCGGAATCCACTGCAATAAGACTTCGGTCTCCCCATCGTCCACGTAGTCAGACTACGTGGGATGTATATGGTATGCGGTGCTAAGGGCTCGTCCACACATAACGTACCCGTTATGTGTGGACTACACTTATGGGCCCGTTCATTTTGTGTTGAAGTTATTTATGAACGAGCCCCAAATGGTATGATGTCCTCACATATGGGGCTCGATAGGATTAAATCGGAGAAAGACACATCAGAAGACATGCTTCCGTCAGATGCGTTTGACGAACAGAAGCACATCTTTGAATCCGAGGTTATGAGCTCGGGTGCTGAAGCGGCGGAAATCCTAGAACAAAAAGAAAGCTATCTGGGCGACAAAAAACTGCGCGAGATCATGGAGTATGCGACAGGAAAAGTGCTGGGGCTCATCGGTGGCGCGGCGGAGAAGACGTTTGATGTAGGCGTGCGCGCGGGGGTCAATATGTGGTTTGCGCGTCGTGAAAAAAAGATAGAAGGCAAATATATGGCGACACATATGTTGGTAGTAGACAGTGGTCATGAGGAATCCAAAAACACCATCATGTACATTCCCGGTATGTTCGACAAGGGTGTCTATGCGCGCATGGCAAGCATACACAACAAATGCGATCTTAGTCGGGATGAGTATTGGATGATGATCGAAACACTCTACAGTGCGCGTGATATTCCTCGCGTGCGCGCGATCATCGACGGGCTCGAGGAGTTGCTTGTCGAGCGGCTGGAGCAGGGTGGCAATGCGACAATCGTGGGGTACTCATGTGGCGGCCTCATCGGTAAAGTGCTCGCGGACAAGCTCTCAGAGAAATACCCAGGCAGAGTTGGTCTGGTGGTCCACAATGCCCCCATCGATCCCAAGAATGGACTCTTTGTGAGGCTTTCCGGCATCGAAAAGCTGCAAAAAGAGATCGGATTTACTCATGAACACGTAAAGACGGAATATCCGTTTGTTGTCCTGTATGGTCACAATGACATGATCGTCCCATGCCAGGACTGTATCGAACAGCCTGATGGAGAGCCGATAAAGACCAAAGTAATCTCTGGAGGGCATCGGAGGTCATGCATCAATGATCCTCGGGCGGCGCGGCGTGTCTATGCGGCGGTGCGTGCCGTCCAACAGTATATGCCAGAATACGGCAAGACAGAGTCAGACCAGTAGCATCAAGAAATAGTTCAATAGTGGTGGGGCGACGATAGTGTGCTACCATTGGCCCTATGACACCCGAAATCGAAAAGGCGTCCGCCGAGGCGCTCGCATTCTTAAAAGCCCACAAGGCCGGCGTGCTCGCGACCGTCTCACGAGAAGGCAAGCCGCACGCAAGCGCGGTCTATTATACGTGCGATGACAAGTTCAATATTTACTTCCTCACCCTGGCATCCAGCCGCAAGTATGCCGCCGCTTCCGCCAATCCGTCGGCGGCATTTGTCATTGGCACACAAGAGATACCGCAGACGCTCCAGATCGAAGGATCTATCTCCGAGGTCCGGCGCCCGGAGGGTCTGGAAGAGCGGGAGGCACAGCTCATCGACATCCTCACCTCCAATGGCACCTACTATGCGCCTATCACCAAGCTCGATCCTTCAGACACTGTCCTCATGTGGCTCCAACCCAAATGGATCCGTTGGGCTGACTACACATCACCGCTCAACGGCAACAAAAATATCTTCACCGAGATTCCGGTGGCACACCTCTGATTCAGGGCATTTACGACCACTCAATCGTATAAGTGATATACTTCATGGTATGAACGATTACGGACTCGGCTCAACGGCATCCGATACTACGAAAATCCCGCACTATTACGGAAATTATGTCCGCATGATTTTTATTGCGGCGGCCGTGCTCTCGGCTTTTTCGATCCCCATTTGGGGAGATGTCCTGCCGATAGGGACTATGCCGCAGATCATCGGTATCGTGATCCTCGTCGTGCTGGCGGGCCTCACCAATCCGCATGGCACCACCGTGCTCTGGGTCAATGCGATCGTCGCGGGGTTGGGCATTATTCTCATCGAAAATGCCGCGATCACGCTCTATTCCATAGACGAAGTCCCGATTTTCCTCGCGCGCGAAATCATCGTGCTCCTCCTTTTGGTCGCGATGTACTTTAGTATCAAAACAGTCCGGGCCATGGCCACGCATCAGATCGGACACACGATGGATGTGGGGGAATTCGACACGCCAGAGGAAGAAAAACAGGACGACGAATAACTTCCTACCCACACTCGACTTTTTAAGAAAGAAGTATAAAGTATTGACAGTTTCCGATTGTGTCAAAAGGAGGGAGAAATGCCTGAAGGGCTTCCAACGTTCGTGAGAGCGACTTTTTACAAGGATGTCCCGGGAGAGACGGACGAAGAGCGGCAGGTTGTTTGTCAGGGAAGCCTTGGGAGCTGCCTGCCAAATGTGCTCGGCGTCTTCCGTTTTCCCGACCCCGAAGGGGTCATGGAGAAGCATAAGGAACATTTTAAAGATGTCGCTGACGTGTGGGCAGTCCTGAATGCTCGTATAGAAAGATCCAGGTTACCTCGACCGTTTCTACGCTTACGACGCTGGTGGGTAGATCAAGAGGTTGAGAGTATCCTGGCTAAAGAGATCCTGCTCGTCAAAAGGCAGATGGCGGTCTCCGATGTGGTTGAGGAGAAGAGTGGCACACTTCATCCGCTCGACAACTATGAACTTTTCACGCGTCTCGACGAGCTTCATGATGCGACTCATGTCCAGATCGTCATGTGTCGAGGAAGAGTGAGGGAGCCCGCGTTCGACTTTGTCGCCTGATAGCTCACAAGACAACCGCCGCGTCTGTGGACGCGGCGGCTTTTCCTTTCAAAAAGTCGCATGTCGTTTTTCGGATGGCGGTGTCATTGCAGACGCATTGCATGCGGCGTGCAGTACGGCACATATGATAGCGACCATGTCTTCCTGTTCGATATCGAGCTCGATTTTCTTCTCGCGTCCCTCTATGTAAAAGAGCGCTCCGAAGATAATTTTCATTTGATCCGCTATATGATCTTCATCGTAGTTTTGGGTGATTCTGTGGGAGCCGACCCACTGCGGACCGTCTCGTTTTTGCACGGCGATTGCGAGCAACTCTTCGTGGAACATGGTTGTGGTTTTGGTCTCGAGCTTCAATACATCGATCGCCGCATAGATGGCCCAATCAATCCCAGGATCAGCGGCGAGGATCGCCGCAGGTTTGGCAGTGATAAAGCGTATTCGCTCAATCATGTCGGACCAGCGTAAAGCAGGCGCCAACTGGCGTTCGATCGTCACATCAAAGCATGGATTGTAGTCATCCACAGCTTCCCGAAGCCTATTCACGACATTGTCTGTGTTGTGGCCGTTTTCCAGTATGACTTTGACACGCATGTGCGACCCCTCTATGGTGGTGTTTCTCGATGGTCTCTGTGGTCACAAGAGACGTCTCGCACAAGCGTAGCATAACTTTCGGTTCGTTTCATCGTGCGCGTGTCGATGATGCGCTATACTACATGCATGGATCTATCGCAAAAGAAATGCATTCCGTGCGAAGTCGGTGGCCCGGCGCTCACCCTTGAGGAGGCGCGTGCGCTCATGGGGCAGGTGCCCGGATGGACGCTCGCGACGGATGGGAAGCAAATCACGCGTACGCTTCTCTTCAAAGATTTTGCTCAGGCGCTCCAGTTTGCCAACAAAGTGGGAGATATTGCTGAGGCAGAAGGGCATCATCCGGACCTCCATGTGTCGTGGGGCAGGGTGATGGTAGAGCTGTGGACGCATGCGGTCGGCGGCCTCTCGGAGAACGACTTTATCCTAGCCTCAAAAATCAACAACATCATACCATAAGGGCTCGCCCACAAATAACGTACCCGTTATTTGTGGGCTACACGTATGGGCCAGTTCATTTCGTGTTGAACTTATAAGTGCACACTTGCATACATGACCAAAAGTCATGTATGCAGAAGTGAGCCTTATGAACGGGACCTAAACCAAAATTCCGAGGTGTCACATCAGTCTTTTGGGGAACTATATACAACAGTAGCATGGGTGCTTCATGAATACGCACGCAAGTGTGAGCGGTGGATATCTACAAACTAAAGGCTCCTAATCACTTCAAGAAACCTGTCCTTTGGAATAGCGGTCTTTTTCCAAGCCTTTGCTAGATCATCTTGGTACAGCTCTTTTTTCTTGTTGTGTCGAAAGTGAATCGCCCACACGACACAGGGGGTTGCATCGTCTTTATTTTGGAAAAGTTGAAAGGAATATACTGATCCCTTGTTGTAACCATGCTTTAGATACCCATATCCGCGCTCTACTGCACAGATTTCGAGAGCTTTGCAGTAATCATTTAGACTGATCCCTGTAGGACTCGACATAGCAGTATTCAGAATCAGCCTTACCGGCCGAGGAGTGTAGTTGTTTTAGCATGTCTTTATTACCAAAAACCCAAGCAAATACTTCACGATCAGTGATATCGCCCAATCCGCCATGGATTAGGTGTGTGGGGTTTTTATATTGTGCTGCGATTTCTTTGTACGCTTCTGTTAGATCGCGTATCTGTGTCAATGCCTCGTCTTTCGTATCTGCTTCTGTGCTTTCGCCATAAGGATGGGCAAACGCTCGCCATGAGTTATCGTCACGTTGATACACGATGATGATAGGTTGAATATTATTTGATAGTCCTGCTACGGGAAGTGGACCATCTGACCTTTTTTCTTGTATCTGCATATGGATGATAGACTATATCACAGCTATTATAATACGGCAATTATGCATCGCATTATGCATCGCACAACATGTATTCAATATGAATGTGCATAACTGACTGGTATTTGACGAAAGCACTAAACAGGCATACGGTGATAAGCGGGAAAAGCATATAACCCTTAGGGAGGGTCCCATGGGTCTCATGGTCTCTGAAAAACTGCCCGATCATTTCATGATCGGGGAAATCCAGGTGGATCGGATCGCGCATCACGATCTTGAGGCGTGGCATTTCGCCGTTGATCGTCTTGGTCTGAAGGGAATTGATATATTCACCGGTCCACGGCCCTCAATCGGCGGCATCCGCTGGATCAACGGCACGAGCCGTGACCAGGCATTCACCACGGTGTCTGGGTTGGCGTTGGCTATGGCGGAGAAATCCGCTCAAGCTGGACTCCCGCTCGATGGCGTCAAGATGTTTGTCTATGCGGGAGAGAAGTCTCCGGATGCGCTTCGTCGCGTCGGCGAGTTTATCGAATTTTGGCAGGGTAGGCATATCGCGAGCGTCGATATGGGTACGAAACTTGCAGATATGCAGATCGTGCGCGAAACGACGCAGTATGTCTCGACCGTCAATCCGTCGCCGTATACTGCGCGCGGGGTTGCATCGGCTATGCGTACGTGCACAAAACTGTATGGCACCAAGCCGTCTGATCTGCGCGTGTTTGTGAGCGGAGTGTGCGGCGAGGTAGGCTTTTCGCTTGCGCAAGAGCTTATCCGGGACGGCATGCAGGTGCTCGGCAACGACATCACGCAAGACGAAGATCGTATCGCTGCGGTCAAAGGGCTCGGTGTCGAGTTTTTCTCAGAAAGTCGCTTGCCACTCCCCGAAGAGAAGGTCCACGTCTATGCGCCGTGCGCTGGTGGTGGTGTGCTCAATCGCACCACTATCCCGCTTTTGCGTCAGGCTGGTATCTGGCTGGTCAACGGATCGGCCAATTGCCAACTGGCGGCGGGTAGGAGCAGTGCCGAGCATATGCATATCCTCGGTATCGACTGGGCGAAGGACGATGTGACCAACAGGGGAGGCCTTCTCGCTGTGGCACATGAGTTTAGTTTGGTCACGGACATGGAAGGAAAGATCAACGAGACGGGTCAGATCGTCTTTGATCTGATCGAGTTGTCGCATGAGTTGGATCGGCCTGTTTCCGACGTCGCGCGGGAATATTTTGCCAAACATATAAAAGACGCGGCTTAAGACTCATTGAAGCGCTTCGTGCATGGCACGAAGCGCTTTTCTCATTGCCTCGCTCGTATACAGCAGGTACACAAGTCAGACTTGTGTACGTGGACATGCCCTTATGCGCGTGCGAGTGCCAGCGGGGTGACTTTTGCCCCGGCTGCACGAAGCGCATGTGCCGCGCTTTTGAGGGTGGCGCCGGTTGTCGTGACGTCGTCGAGAAGATAGATGTGCGTATCTCGGATCGTGTCGGGAGCGGGTACGGTAAAGGCATCTTGCATATTTTTGATGCGGTCGGCGCGTGAGAGATGCGCCTGGCTGCGAGTCTGTTTTATACGTATGAGCGCATGTGGCGCAATGGCTGCCGTGCTCCCGTTGCGCCACTCTATCGGTAGATGATCCAAGACGATGTCGATCTGATTGAATCCGCGCTCGCGCAGGCGGCTCGCATGCAGCGGCATCGGCACCAGCAGGATGCGCCGCGGCGAGTATGCTTTTTCTTCCGAGAGCTCTTCCATCAGAAAGTCCACGAGCACCTGCGCACAGAGGCGTGCCGCGTGCCTGCTACCATCGTACTTGAGACTGCGGATGAGGTCCTGTACCGCGGTGTCTCGATAATCCATGATCGTCGTGATATCCATACCGAGTAAGCGATGTACGGCGGGGGTGAGGGGGATATCGGCTTGCGCGCGCTTCTGCGTGCGAATCGTCCGCGCTCGCCGCGGCGCGATCACGTCGAAGAATGTCGCGATCGTATTTCGCATGTGTGTATACCAGTGAGGCATGCGGGCAGTGTACACAGCTGTGCAGACTCGTACAAATAGGCGCAATACGGGGGAGTGGTCCACCCCGTGAGAGAACGCGCATCTTTCGTATGTACACAGATGTTCGAGTGCAAACACTACTAGAACATCCTCCCACGGGGTATACTTTTTAGCATGGCGTTTTCTCTCGGAAAAATTCTGCAAGGCCTGTCGGGTGGCGACGAGAGTGTCATTGGCATCGATATTGGTTCATCATCGATCAAGATCGTGCAGCTGCGCGCGTCGCGCGGTGTCGCCGTCCTCGAGACCTATGGCGAGATTTCGCTCGGGCCGTATGCAAAGCAAGAGATAGGTAAAATGGTCAAATTGTCGCCCGAACAAACCGCCGAGGCGATCAAAGATCTCATGCGTGAAGCCAATGTCACCGCGCGGAGTGCAGGCGTCTCGATCCCGTTCTCCTCAAGTCTCGTGTCGGTCTTGGTGCTTCCCGATGTCGACAAAGAATCCCTCAAGCGCATCGTGCCGATCGAGGCGCGCAAATACATCCCGGTCCCGATCACGGAAGTCACTATCGATTGGTTCGTCATCCCGCGCGAAGAGGGCGAACAGAGCGCTTTTGATCAAATCCAAAAGGAAGTCGCCAAGGGACCAAAGCAGCAGGAAGTGCTTCTCGTTGCAATCCAGAATTCCACGCTGCGCGGCTATCAGACGCTTACCGCTGCCGCAGGCGTCAATGTGAGTTTCTATGAGATTGAGATATTTAGTGCTATTCGTAGCGTTGTCGATCATGGCGTCGCCCCCATCCTGATCGTCGATATCGGGGCCGCCACCACCAAAATCTACGTCGTCGAACGCGGTGTCGTGCGGCTCACGCATCTCACGACGATCGGCAGCCAGCATATGACCGAGGTCCTCGCGCGTTCGATGGGGTGGGAGTTCGACAAGGCTGAGCGCATCAAGCGAGAGCGCGGCCTCGTGAGCTCGACAGCGTTTTCATCCACCGAAAACGAACAAATTAAAACCGCTTTGTTATCAACACTCTCGCGTATCTTTTCAGAAGTGAATCGAGTACTATTGAGTTACGGGCAGCGATACAATAAAAATGTGGCGCACGTGGTCCTTACCGGCGGCGGCGCGTCTCTGCCCGGACTCTCGGGAGTGGCGAAGACATCTTTAAATGTTGAAGCGCGGATCGCCAATCCTTTTGCGCACACCGAAGCGCCCGCATTTCTCGATACAGTATTGCGCGATATCGGACCAGGATTTGCCGTAGCGATCGGTTTGGCGCTGCGTAAGCTGCGGCGTGAATAGCTCATCTTCCCCATGGAAACAGGCATACAATCATCATTCATACCCAAGGAAGCCGGAAAGGTCTCTTCCGCGCCTCGTCCGATTTCGAGCGGTGCCGGATTGCCGGAGCTTCTCATCCTCGCATCGGTCATTCTACTCATTGCATCGGCGGCGCTTGCGGCAGGTGTCTTTCTCTATCAACAATTCCTTGGCGGACAGATCACCTCGAAGGCCGCACAGCTCAAGCGTGCCGAAGCCGCCTTCGAGCCAGCGCTCATCCAGCAGTTGACGCGCCTCGACGACCGGATGAATGCCTCTGAAATCCTTTTAGGTGGACACCTTGCGCCTTCTATTTTTTTCACCTCGCTTGATCAGGCGACCTTGACCACCGTTTCCTTCAACGACCTCACGCTCAATGCGACCGATCCACGCGCCATTAGTATAAAAATGAGCGGTATCGCGCGGAGCATCAATTCGATCGCGCTTCAAGCGGATCTCTTTAGTAAAAATAGCGTGATCTATGATCCGATTTTCGCCGGTATCGATCATCAGCCCGATGGTGTCCGCTTCAGTCTGACGGCGCTCGTCAATACTGACGCACTCAGCTATTCGCAGATGATCAATGGTGTGCAGCAGGCTGCCGCGCCGATTGTTACGGAGCCAGTGCAGGTGCCTTCTTCACCATTTACGGAGACTCCTGCGTCCCCTGAGACGTCCCCCCAACAATAATCTATGACACGCGGACTCTTATCGATACTATTCATCGCGTTGGCAGGGACGATCTTCTTTCTCTATACGAAGCCAGCATATGACACGGTGAGCGAGCAGCAGGGACAGATTGCGCAATACGACCAGGCGCTCGACAAGGCGGCACAGCTCCAGGCGCTCAAGCAGTCGCTTTTGTCACGCTACAACGCATTTGACCCCAATGACATCGATCGTCTCCAGAAGCTCTTGCCGGATCATGTCGACAACATCGGACTCATTCTCGATCTCAATAGCCTTGCGTCACGGCATGGTATGACGCTCGAAAATGTCGATGTCACCAATTCGGGCACTATCGTGGCATCAGACGTTTCCGCGACGACCATCGGCTCCGACCGACAAGAATACGATTCACTCACGCTTCGCTTTACCACACATAGCACCTATGCCAATTTCGAGAACTTCCTGAAGGATCTTGAGGCGAGTCTCCGCATCGTCGATCTCATGGAGCTCTCGATCAGTCGGGATGGCGGCGTGTCCGGCGGTGCCCCACTCTACGAATTCAAGATTACTATTAAGACCTATTGGCTCAAGTAGTATGTTTGGCAACCTCATGCAACACAAAATGGTCCTCATCGGCATCGCGGTGCTCGCGGCGGGCGCCCTATGGTATGGCATGTCGCAGACATCGTCGAGTACCACGATCGTCACTTCCAACACTGCAGGGACGAGCAATGTTGTCGGCGGCACCGTGACTGCAGGCCCGGTCGATAAAGACACGCAGCGTATTCTCGAGATTCTCCTGGCGTTGCGCGCGGTCAGTCTCGATGACGTCATATTTTCAAATCCTTCATTCATAAGCCTCAAAGATTTCAGCACAAAGATCATCCCTGAACCGGTGGGACGCCCCGACCCTTTTGCACCGCTTGATCATACGATCCCCTCTGCGCAGGCACAGCAGGCCGCGACCGGCTCGGTGACTACTCTTTCCTCGCCTCATTCATCGGGAAAGCTTCAATTATTGCCAAATCTCCAATCATCCCCGGGGCAATAGGTTTTCGGTATGTCTGCCATCGCAAACATAGTACTGCCTGAGAAAGAGGTTGATGAGAACGCTGTAGCGGCCAACGGCGATGTACCCTTGCGGAACCTCGGTGATCACAAGGTACCATACGACGTGCTGCACTATATTCCCGAAGAGTCGGCGCAGCATTACCGGCTCGTGCCCATCGGCATCGTCGAGGGTGTGCTCGAAGTGGGGATGGTCGATCCCGAAGATATTCACGGCGTCGACGCGCTCAACTTCATCACCCGTGTCTCGGGCATGCCGTTTAAGATCTTTAGGATTTCTACCGAAGATTTCAATCGCGTCATCACGATGTATCGAGGATTGGGCGCGGAAGTCGATCGGGCTGTGTCGGATTTGGAAAATGAGCAGAGCCAAAAGGCAAAAAGCGCCGGTGCCGCATCCGAGGCTGTCGCACTCGATATCAATTCAAACGAAGCCGCCAATACTGATGGCCAGCAGGGGATCAATATCCAGGAAGATGCGCCCACGATCAAGATCGTATCGACCATTTTGCGGTATGCAGTCGATGGCAAAGCCTCCGACATCCATATCGAACCTCAATCCAACAGCGTCCGCGTCCGCTATCGTGTCGATGGCGATCTGCATACGAGCGTCATATTGCCGATAGCCGCGCATCGCGGGCTTGTGGCGCGTATCAAGGTACTGGCATCCATCCGTCTCGATGAAGCGCGCAAGCCGCAGGACGGGCGTTTCAGTGCGACGGTCGACAATCGTCCGATAGACTTTCGCGTGTCTACCTTCCCCTCATACAACGGCGAAAAGATCGTGATACGCATCCTCGATCGCGAGCAGGGATTCGTCCCGCTGAGCGATATCGGATTGGGAGATCGTAATCTCTCTATCATGCGCAAAGCGATCGAGCGTCCGCATGGGCTCATCCTCATCTCCGGTCCCACGGGGTCGGGTAAATCGACGACGCTCTATTCGCTCCTTGCCGAGCTTGATCGTGAACGCAAAAACGTCCTCTCGCTCGAAGATCCGATCGAATATCACGTCGATGGCGTCATCCAGTCTCAGGTGCGGCCGGAAATCGGATATACCTTTGCCAATGGTCTGCGCACCACACTCCGCCAAGACCCCGACGTGATCATGGTGGGCGAAATCCGCGATGGAGAGACAGCCAAGCTCGCCATCCAGGCAGCGCTCACCGGTCACCTCGTGCTCTCGACCATCCACACCAACGACGCCGTCGGCACGATCCCGCGCCTTATCGACATGGGTGTCGAGCCGTATCTCATTCCGCCGGTATTGATCGCATCTGTCGCGCAGCGACTCGTACGCACACTCACCAAAGACACCGGCACACAGGTGCCACTGAGCCTGAGCGACCGGAAAAATATCGAGACGCAGCAGGAATCGCTCCCGCCGCAGCATCGGTTTCCCATCCCTGAATTCGTCTATGAGCCTGAAAGTACGCCGACTTCTCCGACCGGCATGCATGGCCGTCTGGCCGTGTTTGAAGTGCTTGAGATGTCCAATGATCTCGAGCGTGTCGTACTCTCGAGTCCTGCCGACTCCAAGCTGTGGGCCGTGGCACGCGCTCAGGGCATGTTGACGATGCAGGAAGATGCTATGATGAAAGCATTCCGCAAACTTATTCCGTTTTCGGAGATTAATACGTTAAGCTCGCTCATGCTTTCAGATGAGGACCAAGAGGAACATGTGCCTGCAGTCGGCGAGGCCGTCCTCTCCGAATCTGAAAAAGATGCGCAAGCATGATTACCAGTAATCCATCTATACTTACTATTATGACAACTCCAACAGAATCAGGTGCGAAGGCGAAGGTCCTCATGGTCGACGACGACAAGTTCTTGGTAGATATGTACGCCATGAAGTTTACCCAGCAGGGATACGAAATCCAATCGTATCTCGCTGCATGTGATGCGCTCGCCGCACTGCGCGGCGGATACAAGCCCGATGTCGTCTTGTTTGACCTCATCATGCCCGAGTGCGACGGCTTTTCATTTCTCGATAGTATGCACAATGAAAAGCTTGCGCAGGATGCCGTAAAAATCGCCCTCACGAATCAAAGCAGCGATGCAGAGGCGGCGCGCACCAAAGACTTGGGTGCAGACGCATTTCTCATCAAAGCGACGCTTCTCCCGTCCGAAGTTGTCAACAGGGTCGGTGAGGAGCTTCAGAAGCATCGTAAGGCATAATATGAAATACAGTTGGCAGTTCTGGTTGTTAGTTGGCAGGAGGAGTTTCACCGTCGTTTTTTGCCGCTCACTAACAACTATCAGCTAACAACTATCAACTAATATGGATTACACACCCACACTCAAAAAATACATCAATGTCGTGCTTCATGAAGGCGCGTCGGATTTGCACTTGACCAGGGGCACACACCCGACGATCCGCGTCAACAAAACGCTTTCGCCGATGCTCAAAGAGCCGCTGTTGACCGACGAAGACACCAGAGGATTCCTCAAGTGCCTCATCAATCCTGCACAGATGGAACACCTTGAAAAAGACCAACAGATTGATTTCGCCTATGAAACTCCCGAGGGGACGCGTCTTCGCGGCAATGCCTTTTACACGCGCGGAGCGCTCAGCATCGTGCTGCGCTTCATCCCCAAGACCATCCGCACGATCGCGGAGCTCAATCTCCCGGATATCCTCCTTTCTTTCGCGCGCAAATCGCAGGGATTCTTCCTCGTCGTGGGTCCGGTGGGGCAAGGCAAGACGACGACTTTGGCGGCGCTCGTCGAATCGATCAATACCGAGCGCATGGAGCACATCATCACGATCGAAGATCCGATCGAATACATCTATGAGCCCAAGCAGTCCATCGTCAACCAGCGCGAGCTCGGGCTCGATACCAAGGATTTTGCATCGGCATTGCATGCATCCTTCCGCGAAGACGTCAACGTCATTCTCGTGGGTGAAATGCGCGATGCCGAGACGATGGCGGCAGCCGTGACGGCCGCAGAGACGGGACACCTCGTCTTCTCGACCATCCATACCAACAACGCCTCCCAGACAATCAACCGTATCATCGACTCATTCCCGGCCGGGCAGCAGGATCAGATCCGCCTCCAGCTGGCCGCATCGCTCAGCGGCATCTTCTCGCAGCGTCTCGTTTCTCGGGTGTCCGGCGGCCTCATCCCGGTATTTGAGCTTCTCATCAACAACAAAGCCGTCGCCAATCTCATCCGCGAAAAGCGTACCCACGAGATCGATACGGTCATTGAGACAGGCTCTACCGAGGGCATGATCGATATGAATCGCTCGCTCGCTGATCTCGTGTCGCGCGGCGAGATCACGGTAGAGACCGCGTATCAGTATTCGCTCAATCCCAACGTCCTCAACAAACTGCTCTAATCTCATATGGCAATCTTTGAATACACAGGTATCGACGCCGAGGGGAATGAGCGGCAGGGCACCATCGATGCTGTCAACATCGACCTGGCGATAGCAGCACTTCAGCGCAGGAGTATCGTCATCTCCAAGATCGATCCTGCCGGCAAAAAGGCTTCCCTCCTCAATTTCAACGTCTCGCTCTTCAATAGAGTCACCAATGCCGATATCGTGATGATCAGTCGCCAGATCACGACGCTTTTCGAAGCGCAAGTCTCGGCTTTGCGCGCATTTGAATTGCTTGCCGCCGAAGCACGTACGCCTACTCTTGCCGCAAAGCTCACTGAAATCACGAGCGATATCCAGAGTGGAAGCTCCATCTCGATGGCGCTCTCAAGGCACCCGGACATGTTTTCACCCTTTTATGTGAGCATGGTGCGCGCGGGCGAGGAGTCGGGCAGCCTCGATAAGACGTTTGAATACCTTGCCGGGTACCTCGATCGCAACTATGAAATGGTGACCAAGGCGCGCAATGCGCTCGTATATCCGGCGTTTATCGTCGTCACCTTCATCGCAGTCATGATCCTCATGATGACCGTCATCGTGCCGCATCTCTCGGACATGCTCACTGATACCGGACAGGAGCTGCCCATCTATACCAAAGCAGTGATCGGCCTTTCGGATTTCATGAGCCGCTACATCTTGCTGATCCTTGTCGTGCTCGGGGCGAGTGTCGCATTCTTCATCAACTATAGCCGCACCGAAAACGGCAAGACTGTCCTCGCGCGCGCACGTCTCGAAATCCCCGCCGTCGGCGTGATCTACCAGAAGATTGCACTCTCACGCATCGCCGACAACCTCGCGACGATGCTCAAAAGCGGCATTCAGATCCTGCATGCGCTCGAGATCACTGCTTCGGTCGTCGGAGACCCTGTGTATGAGAGCGTCATCAACGAAGCAACTGCTGACGTCAAAAGTGGCATGCCACTTTCGGAGTCCCTCCGCAAGCACCGAGAACTGCCCGGTATCATGGTGGCGATGATCAAAATCGGCGAGGAGACCGGTAGTATGGGTCCGATCCTCGATACCATGGCCAAATTCTATCGCCGTGAAGTCGATGGCGCCGTTGACACACTCATCGGCCTCATTGAGCCGCTCATGATCGTCATCCTGGCCCTCGGTGTGGCATTCCTCCTCGCGGCAGTCCTCCTCCCCATCTACAACATCGCCGCTTCCTTCTAGGGGCGACATCACTAATTATCCACAGGCTCTGGCGTCCCGAAGGGGAAGTAAGGTACAATGCGTATACACACCTTAGGTCCCGTTCATAAATAAGTTCAACACAAATGAACGGGCCCATAAGTGTAGTCCACGAATAACGGGTACGTTATTCGTGAACGAGCCCTTATCAGCGTTATTACTAGTTATACAATTATTTAGAGAAATCATATGAATAAATCTTCTCGCGGCTTCACGCTCATTGAATTGCTCGTCGTGATCGCGATCATCGGCATCCTTGCCTCTATCGTGCTCGCATCGCTCAATACCGCCCGCAAGAAAGGCCGCGATGCCCGCCGTGTGTCCGATGTCAAACAGCTCCAGCTTGCTCTCGAGCTTTACTATGATGCAAATAGCAGTACGTATCCTGTACAGGGTACGATCACCACGAGCGGTGCTGCAACCGTCACTGCGCTCGCTGGTCTGACCACAGGTGGCTACATTGCTGCGGTTCCGACGGATCCGACAAATAGCACCTCATACTACTACGCGTATGTCTCTACCAATGGCGCCTCGACACCAGCGGCGTGCTCAGCTGTTGCATGCTTGGGGTATGTGCTCAAAGCATTCACCGAAACAAACAGTGTCACCTATGCTCAAGTGGATTCGGGAACTCTCACCACTTGCACGGTATCGACAGCTGCTCCGTACAACTACTGCGCCAAGCCGTAATTGTCTTGCGAGAGGACAACAAAGACTCCCTCGTCGGGAGTCTTTGTTTTTTGTGCGCTTAGGTCCCGTGCATACACCTTATCCCCAGTGTAAGGGAGCAAAGGGATGTTGTCCGTGTACAATGAAGATTAATGGCTCACTATACATCTAAGTATGCGATACAGAGCAGTCCTGCCTTGTTTCGCCAAAATAAATTAAAAGGTTTCACCTTGGTCGAATTACTCATCGTTATCGCTATTATCGGTATATTGGCTTCTATCGTGCTTGCCACTACCGGCACCGCTCGTGCAAAGAGCCGTGACGCGCGTCGCTTGGCGGATTTCAAGTCGGTGCAAGCGGCGCTTGAATTGTATTATTCCAGCAATAGTTCGACTTATCCGCCGGCCAATACGTGGGCAGCGCTCGGCACTGCGCTCAATGCCGGCTATATCAAAGGCTTGCCGAGTGATCCAGGTAGCTACGCGTACACCTACCAGTCCACCAATGGCGCTGCTACGCCCGTTGCATGTGGTGTTGTCAAGTGCGAGGGGTATCTCATCCGAGGACAGACAGAATATGCCAACTACATGACGCAAGATGTCATTGGTGTCGGCGCCGTGCCATCAGCCAATTGCACGGTCGCGGGCGGTCCACCGTATGATTATTGTTTAAAGCGGTAGGGCTCTTTAGATCTGTCCCCACCATTTCTCATGATTTCAGAGGCACTCATCTTCGGATTGTTTGGCCTCATCGTGGGGAGTTTTCTCAATGTCGTCATCTTGCGGCATGGTGCACGGTCTGTCGGCGGCAGGAGCGGATGTATGGCATGCAGCGCACAGCTGCGATGGTACGACATGGTCCCGGTTTTCTCTTGGGTGCTTTTGCGCGGTCGGTGCCGCTCTTGCCGCGCATGGATCTCGTTCCAGTATCCGCTCGTTGAGGTATCGACGGCGATACTGTTTGCTATCATCGGGTTTGCGCCCCTACACATCGTATTCAAACTCTTCAGCTTGGCCATCGTATCGCTTTTGGTGATGATCACGGTATACGACATGCGTCATACCATCATTCCCGACGAGTGGGCGTATTCATTCGCGGTGCTTGCCCTGGCACTGTCTTTTGCAGGTCTGCCGCCGGGGACGGATACGGTGCAGATTATCCTGACTCTATGCGCCGGGCCGATCACGGCGCTCCCACTTTTTGCTCTGTGGGCGATGTCGGGGGGTAGGTGGATGGGGCTCGGTGATCCCAAGCTTGCGCTCGGTATCGGATGGCTTCTCGATGTGCCGCTGGGCCTGTATGCAGTGTTTCTCGCATTTGTGATCGGGGCTCTGGTGAGTATCTTTGTCCTGCTGCCACTCGGGTATCTGCGAAGTGGGCGTGGGATAACTCATTTGGGAGGCTCGGGGCGACGGTTTACAATGGAAAGCGAAGTGCCATTCGGGCCGTTTTTGGTCGCAAGCTGTGTGCTGGTATGGTATGCAAACATGTACGGTCTTTCCCTTCTCTTTTTCTAATATGATGTCACTGCCAAAAAATCGAGACACAGCACAGATGCATCGCCGTATGCACACATTGATCTTACGCCGAGGTATTATGCAGTTGCATGCCTCCGTATCCAGAGGATTCACTCTGTCTCGTACAAGTGTATCCAGAGGATTCACTTTGGTTCGTACAAGTGTATCCAGAGGATTCACTTTGATCGAGATGCTCGTGGTCACGAGTATTGTCATTGTCGTAAGCGGCGTGATCTTGGTGGACAGCGGGAGACTGGGCGGCCAATTCATCCTCAACAATTTCGCCTATGATCTGGCGCTCACGCTCCGCGAGGCGCAGCAGTACGGGATTTCGGTCCAGAATTATCAAGGCAATTTCAATGTCGCATACGGCGTGTATTTCCTTGCGTCAAGTCCTACCACGTACATTCTCTTTGCCGATGTCAATCAGAACGGCATTTATGATACGGGAGAGCTCGTCCAGTCATATACGATCACGCGCGGATTCCGCATCAGTGCTCTGTGTTCTACAGACTCTGCCAGTAGCGGGATCGAGGACTGCACCCTCAGCAGACTTGATATTCTCTTCAAGCGCCCGGAGCCGGACGCGCACATCAGCGCAAACGGTGTCTCCTGTAGGCTGCAACCAAGCGCTTGCAAATGGACATCGCGCGTCATCATGCAGGCGCCGCGTGGCAATATAAAAAGCATCGTGATACCGGCCAATGGCCAAATGTCCGTACAATAGGATGAAAAAACAAAAAACACAAAACAAAAAACAACAAAAAGGGTTTACGGTCATCGAGATGATGGTGGCCGTCGCACTCTTTGCTGTCGTGATGCTCGTGTCGGCAGGCGCTCTCATCTCACTTACGACCGCCAATCGCAAGGCCCAGGCTTTGCAATCAGTCATGAACAATCTCAATGTCACACTCGATAGTATGGTGCGTTCCATGCGTGCAGGCAGCACGTTTCATTGCGGTCCCGGTGGGTCGCTGAGTCTGCCGCAAGATTGTAGCAACGGCAATACCTACTTCGCTTTCGAGTCGCATGGCGGCAGTTCTCTGACGACCACCGATCAACATGTGTATTCATTTGTCCCCCCGACGGGCTCGGCAAACGGATACATCCAGCGTTCGGAAGACGGCGGTGCTACGTGGGTACGCATCACGGCTCCCGAGATTTCCATCACGGACATGCAGTTCTATGTGGTGGGGACGACGCGCGGTGATACCGTTCAACCGAAAGCGGTGATCGAGGTGCGCGGAGTCGCCGGAGGTCTCAATACCAAGCTCACGTCGACATTTCATATCCAAGCAACGGCCGTTCAGCGTATACTCGATCTTTAATGTATGGGCAAAAAAGAAACAGCAAATAAGGGCTCGTCCGGAAATACATTAAACCTCTCTGAGCTCATTGCATCGCCGACTACAACCACTCCTCAATCGCAAAAAGCTCATCGTACCTCGGGTACGCCTCGCTTTTTGCTCAATCGTCGCGGCCGTATTCGACGCGCACTGATTCATATAGGATCAATGTATTTCCGGACGAGCCCTAAAAAACAAAAAAAAGGGTTTACCTTGGTCGAGACTTTGATCGCTATCACAATTCTCATGATGGCTGTCGTCGAACCGATGGCCCTCACGGCGCAAAGCCTCAAGACAGCATATTATTCACGCGATCAGATCACTGCATCCCATCTTGCACAGGAAGCGATCGAGGCAGTGCGCAGCGTGCGCGACGGCCAGATCCTCACGATAGCCCTGACGAGTCCTTCCAATCCGGTCGATATTTTCGGTTCGATTCCTGTCGACCAAGACTTTATCATCGACACGACCAACAATGCGATGACGCCATGCATCGGTTCATGTCCTCCGCTTCAGACTAATGGTACTCTCTACGCGTATAATGCAGGGTGGGTAAATACGGGATTTACGCGCGTCGTGCATGCCTCATATGTACCAGGATCGACCGACGAGATATTGCTGAAGGTGACGGTGACATGGCGTACAAGTTCATACCCGATGCGCACGATCACTATTTATGAGAATCTCTATCGCTGGGTCAGTAACGGCTAATGTATGAATCATCATCCACACCATCAGCAAGGCAAGCGGCAAGCGAGGAGTGGGCAGGCTGGATTTACGCTATTGCTTGCAGCTATTGCGGCATCGATCGCTCTTACTCTAGGTACTTCGATCTTCAGCATCTCAGCCAAACAGATCCAACTGTCATCGATCGGACGCGATTCGCAATACGCATTCTATGCGGCTGATGCTGCTGCCGAATGCGCGCTGTATTGGGATATACGATTCAGTTATTTTGGCACCTCGACGCCGCCGGACCCGCAAGATCAGTACAAGTGTGCTGGACAAGCCATTACCTCGGCAGGTCGTCCGGCGCCCAATGATCCCACACCGTATCCGTATACGGTCACTACACAGCTCGAGCTCAACGGCAGGTGCGTCAATATAAGTGTCTTGAAATGCCAGGGTACGATCAGTCCTGCGGGCCTCTGCACGCTCGCTCCGCCGGCGATTCGGACGCTCGTCCATGCCGATGGGTTCAACACCTCGTGTGCTCAGATCGGTTCGCTCCAGGCACTCCAGCGCTCGGTCGAATTGCGCTACTAGCCACGTACGGCATTGGGCTATATGCTGTAGCCATGACAGTTCCAAAAAACGTCCGCGATCGGTATGAAAAGCTGAAGAAATCAGTCAATCACTACCGTACGCAATATCACGTATACGACAAGGAAGAGATATCTGCCGAGGCGCTCGACTCGCTCAAGCATGAATTGGTCGAGATTGAGATGCAATATCCCACGCTCGTGACACCTGATAGCCCTTCGCAGCGCGTCGCGGGCACGGCGCTTCCGCAATTCAAAAAAGTGCGCCATGCGGTGCGCCAGTGGTCTTTTGGCGATGCATTTACTCCCACAGAAATCCGTGAATTTGACTCGCGCGTCAAACGCTTGTTGGAGGTCAGACCTCCACATGGAGGTCTGACCTCCAACAAGCCGACGTATCTCTGCGAGCTCAAGATCGACGGTCTCAAAGTCGTCCTCACCTATGAGAAGGGGTTGCTCGTCACCGCGGCGACGCGCGGCGATGGCGAGATAGGAGAGGATGTCACCCACAATGTCCGTACGATCGAGAGCGTGCCTCTTTCGCTTACGCGCCCCATCGACATCATCGTCGAGGGGGAAGTGTGGATGAGTGGAAAAAACTTGGAAACATTAAACAAAAAACAACAAAGCGAGGGAAAGCCTTTGTACGCAAATCCACGCAACGTGGCTGCCGGGTCGATTCGCCAGCTTGATCCGCGTATTACCGCGAGCCGCAAGCTCGACACGTTTGTGTACGACGTAGCACGCACTTCCGAAGACATGCCTCAGACGCAATCGGAAGAGATCGAGTACCTGCGCGCGCTCGGATTCAAGGTCAATACACAATACCATCTCGCCAAGACCATAGATGGTGTGATCGATTTCTGGCAATCATGGAGCAAAAAGGGCAGGCATCAGGAATACTGGATCGACGGCATCGTCGTCAAGGTAAACGAGCGTGATCTGCAGGAGCGGCTCGGATATACAGGCAAGGGTCCGCGCTATGCGATCGCTTTCAAATTCCCCGCCGAACAGGTGACGACAATTCTCGAAGATATCGTGCTGCAGGTCGGGCGCACCGGTGTCGTGACGCCGGTCGCACATTTGCGCCCGGTCTCGGTCGCAGGAACCACGGTTTCGCGCGCCACGCTCCACAACGAAGACGAGATCAAGCGACTCGATGTGCGCATCGGCGACACCGTGATCCTCCAAAAGGCGGGCGACGTCATCCCCGACATCGTCGCGGTCGTGCCCGCGCTGCGCCCAAAAAAGGCGACGCCTTTTAAATGGCCGACGCATGTTGATGCGTGCGGCGGCGATGGATCAATCGAGCGTGTGCCAGGTACCGCTGCCTGGCGCTGTGTAGACCAGGGTGGCATCTTGCAGCGCAAGCGTGCGTTTGCCTATTTCATCTCGAAGAAAGCGTTTGATATCGACGGGCTGGGCACAAAAACTGCCGAACTCCTCATTGATGAGGGTATCATCGATCACTTCGACGAAGTGTTTGAGCTGCAGGAGGGTGATTTTCTGTCACTTCCAGGATTTGCCGAACTCTCTGCCAAGAATGCAGTGGAGGCGATCCGCAAAGCTTCGCGCGACGTGCCGCTTCATCGTGTGCTCACGGCACTTTCGATCCCGCAGGTGGGCGAAGAGACCGCGCGCGATCTCGCGGAACATTTTCGATCGATCGAAAAGTTGACATCTGCTTCCGAAGAAGCATTGATGGCGATCAACGGCGTCGGCGATATCGTCGCGCACTCTGTGCATGCCTGGCTTGCACAAAGCGAACATAAAAAGATGCTCGCGCGACTCCTCAAGCACATCACGATCCAAAACCCCCAGAAAACGTCTCCATCCGTAAGGCGACGCCTTACGGGATTGACGTTTGTGTTCACGGGCACTTTGCCGACTCTTACACGCGAGGAAGGGCAAGAGATGGTGCGCAAGTACGGCGGTGAGATAGCCGGCTCAGTGTCCAAAAAGACCGACTATGTGGTAGCGGGGGAGGAGGCTGGATCCAAGCTCGACAAGGCGCGGGAGCTGGGCGTAAAAGTCTTGACAGAGAGCCAATTTTTACGCATACTTGCAAATCGGGAATAGGTGTGGTATACTTACACTTAGTAAGGCAATTCCGTCTTGCTTTAGGTATCGGAGGTCCCTAATGCCCCTCTCAACACTGCTTGGCCGATTGCTCGGCCGCAAACCATCAGCTGATCGCTGGGGTCATATTGACCTCAGTGAAAAGATCAGGAAGGAAAGGGAGAGACTCCATGGGGAGAAGCGAAGGAAAGACGGGCGCGTGCCTGTTCGAGTTCGCTAATATAATATGAGGGCCCTACATTCTCGGAGAGGATGCAGGGCCCTTAGATTTTGGTATAGTACACCTCATGAACGACGAAAAGCCCATCATCGACCCCATTAGAGAAAAGACAGATCCAATGTCTGGAGACGAAGCCCATATCTCGAACGGGGTAAACGTCCGCGCGCTTGCCGAGCTTACGCGCCTCGCAATCTCCGACGAAGAGATCGGCAAGCTTCAAAAGGAACTGCCCTCCATCCTTACCTTTGTTGAAATGATACAAAGTGTGCCGGCAGATAAACTGCTTACACTTCGAAGCCTTGGCGAAGAAGTGCGCAATGTCATGCGCGCTGATGAAAATCCGCATGAAAGCGGCACGTATACCGAGGTGCTTCTCAGTGCCGCTCCTGCACGGCAGGGCGATCGTATTGCGGTTAAGCAAGTGGTGAGTAGAAATAAAAAAAATGAAACTTAAAATAAAAACGATGCTTGCAAAATCCCCGATGTCCTCGACCTGTCTCCCATTTCATATTTCATATTTTATGTTTTAATTTTGTATTGTATGGATATTTCCACGCTCACTATCGCGACTGCGCGCAAGGACCTTGATGCAAAAAAGTATTCCGCGCTTGATCTTACGGATGCATATCTCGATACTATCCGCGAGAAGAATCCGGAGATCCACGCATACCTCGAAGTATGGGAAGATTCCGCGCGCGCGGAAGCGAAGCATGCCGATGGGATGATCGCGCGTGGCGAGATACACCCGCTTACTGGTATCCCGCTTGCGATCAAAGACAACATCCTCATCGAAGGCCGCATCGCGAGTGCGGCATCGAAGATTCTCGAACAGTATCGTGCATCCTACGATGCAACGGTGACGAAGAAACTCAAGAGTCAAGGGGCGGTCTTTCTCGGCCGCACCAACATGGACGAGTTTGCGATGGGCAGCTCGACGGAAAATTCTGCATTCGGGCCGAGCAAGAATCCGATCGATACTTCGCGCGTGCCTGGCGGCTCATCCGGCGGCTCGTCTGCTGCCGTCGCGGCTCATATGGCGCTCGCGGCGCTCGGCTCCGACACGGGCGGCTCGATCCGCCAGCCAGCATCATTTACCGGTCTTGTCGGCCTCAAGCCCACGTATGGTGCAGTATCGCGCTATGGACTCATGGCGATGGGGAGCAGTCTCGATCAGATCGGGCCGCTTACGCGCTCGGTAGAAGACACGAAAATTCTTTTCGATGCGATCAAGGGTAACGATCCCTATGATGGCACCACGCTTCCCGATTCACCGAACATGTCAAAAGTCAGACTTTTGACAAACGATATGTCGGCGATTACACCGAAGAGAATTGGTGTCCCGCGTTCGTTCCTTGCCGAAGGCACCAATCCCGACATCCTTGCGCGATTTGAAGAAGCTCTGGCGAAGCTCAAAAAAGCCGGGTATGAGATCATCGATATCGACTTGCCCAATGTCCCGTATTCGCTCGCCGTGTATTACATCATCATGCCGGCCGAAGTCTCGACCAATCTCGAACGCTTCGACGGCATCCGCTACGGGCTCTCTGTACCGGCAGAAGCGATCAGGGACGTGTATACAAAGACGCGCGGTGCTGGCTTCGGTGCGGAAGCGCGCCGCCGCATCCTTCTCGGTGCGTTTGTACTCTCATCCGGCTATGCGGATGCGTATTACCGCAAGGCACGCGCAGTACGCAGTCTCATCCGTCAGGATTTTGAAAAAGCATTCCAGAGCGTCGACGCGATCGTCACGCCGACCAATCCGTCCCCGGCGTTCACCTTCGGCTCAAAATCCGATCCGATTTCGATGTATGTCGAAGATATCTTCTCGACACCTGCCAACCTCGCCGGCGTCCCCGCGATCTCCGTGCCTATGGGCACAGTCGTCCGCGATGGTACCGATCTCCCGGTGGGTCTCCAGATCATCGCGCCACACCGCCGCGAGGATATCCTTTTTACTATAGGTACTGATATTGAGCGTGCATAAGTACACAAGTCTGACCTGTGTACCGGTGCCTTTTTCTGGTGGGGTATAATACAAGGTAATGAACGAATCCGATACACTACTCGGCGCGTTTGGGACGGTTGCCCAATTTATGGGGACTGCGCTCTTTCAATGGCTGCCGGGCGCTGCCAGTACGGCATTGGTCCCTGGACAGCCGGGGAGTCTCGTGCCAGCAGTCAATCCGATAGCGCAACCGGTCGGATTTGGGCAGATGATCAGTTTTCTCAATCAGACGTCGCTTGCGAGCACTCAGTACCCGCTCTATCAGAAGTGGGTGAGCTTTGTATTCTTTTCGGTGTTTATTTCACTCTGTCTCATCGCGTTTATCATCTACTGCACGATGCGTATCAAACAGATCCGAGAGGCCGAGGAGGAAAAATTTGCCGCCTCCGCACATACGATCCAGGCACTTGATGTCTCTCGCACGCAGATGCGCTGGAACAGGATCATGCAGCAGATCATCAGCGACAACGAACAAAACTGGCGTCTCGCCATCCTTGAGTCTGACATTATGCTCAATGAGCTTCTCGACGTACTCGGGTATCGCGGCGAGACGATGGGGGACAAGATGCGCAGTGTCGAGCGCGCCGATTTCAATACGATCGATATGGCGTGGGAGGCACATCGTGTGCGCAACAAGATCGCCCATGAAGGCACGAGCCTTCTGCTCAACAATCGCGAGGCGCGTCGGGTGATCGGTATGTATGAGCGGGTGTTCCGGGAATTTCAGTTCATCGAATAATGCCACGTATGCCCAAACACTTTTTTTTCGATATGGACAATACGCTCACGCGCAGCAAATCGCCGATCGCGCCGGAGCATGAGCACATTCTTGTCGAACTGAGCGGTCGCGCCGATGTGATCATCGTCTCGGGGTCCAGCGAAGAGAATATCTGGAGTCGTCTTACCGAAGCGAGTACAGGACGCTACTACTCGCTCACACAAAACGGCAATCGTGCCTATGATAAGGATCGTACGCTCATCTGGGAACACCTCCTGAATCAGAGGCAAAAAGACGCGGTGCGGCGGTTTGTCACACTCGCTCGCGTGCACACGCCTACTATAGTGCCCGACGAAAACGATTTGTTGGAGGATAGAGGATGCCAGATGGCGTTTAGCTTCATCAGTCAGCATGCCGATATCAACCTCAAAGAGAAGTTTGATCCGGACTTTGCCAAACGCCGCAAAGTCCTGGCGGACCTGCATGAAGAGGTCGAGAAATTGGCCAATGAGTATGATCTCGAGATCACCATCGGCGGGACGACGAATCTCGATATATACATCAAGGGAATGAATAAGGGGTATAACGTGCGTCAACTCGTTGAACGAATGAGTTGGAAATTTGATGAGTGTGTCTACGTTGGCGACGCGATTTTTCCCGGTGGCAACGACGAGACGGTGATCGGCATTATCCCGACACACCCAGTCAAGGATTATCACGAGACGTATGATTTTATCGCTGATATGCTCGGTATGCCGCGATCGTCGTATACATAAGCATTGTAGGCGTACGGAATTGAATGCAATGCTCGTGCATATGCCTCACATGCAGATTCAAGTAGTGGCTGACAATTTTCCCAATTGGGAAAATTGTCAGCCAGAGTCTCTATGTCCTCGTGGAATGTGTTGAAGGAGGATTAGGGCCTGTTCATAACATCGGCCCGAAGTTCAACACAAAATGAACGGGCCCATAAGTATAGTCCACACATAACGGGTACGTTATTTGTGGACGAGCCCTTACGGACGGCCTACAACCACATCTTTTCCTGATATTCGCGTACCATGCGGTGCGTATTGAAATGTCCGACGAGTGCGATAGCGGCTTTCACGCGCGCCATCCATTCACTGCGCTGGTCATGGTAATCCTTGATCGCTTCCTCGAGTGCGTCGAGTAAGGCTGCATTGTCGTGCATGTCGTGTTCTTCGCCTTCTCCGGAGCTTCCCACCACACCCCAGCCTGACTTCGGCTGCATCTCATAGCCTTCGATCCACCATCCGTCGAGGATCGAGAGATTGAGTGCGCCGTTGAGTGCGGCTTTCATGCCGCTCGTGCCACTCGCTTCGCGCGGAGAGACGGGGTTGTTGAGCCAGATGTCGACACCTTGGACCATGCGCGTCGCGATATCGAGATTGTAATCGGAAGCGACGACGGTGCGGATCTGGCCGCGTAGTTCGCAGTCGTGGTGTGCGATCGCGTCGTGGAGTCTGTTGCAGAAGGCGTCGTCGGGGTGGCAGTGGCCAGCAAAGACAAACTGCACCCTGCGGTGACCGATTGCGCGCAGACGGTCGATATTTTTGAAAATGAGATCGGGGCGTTTGTACGAGACGAAGCGTCGCGCGAAGCCCACGGTGAGTGTATCAGTATCGAATTGGTCGTCAGCGGAAGCTTCGGCATGGCTAAAGCAGCGCGGCTGCGTGTTGACCCAGTCGATCAGGGTCTGCTTTTGGGAGCGCATGGCTGCTTCGATCTCTCCGTCGGGAATGGCGAATACATCGCGCAGCTTCACCGGGTCTTGTGCCCATCCGGGAAGATGTGTGTCGAGTACGGCGCGGATATCCTGGCCTACCCAGCGCGGGTGATAGATGCCGTTGGTCACGTATTCGATGTCGCGGCCGGGGAACATGTCGCGCGTCACTTCGGCGTGTTTGCGCGAGACGGCATTGGTGCGGACA
>Ga0194120_10002525_pt1 | contig 31238 bp, 7 predicted proteins | sample TA2MahCa65mmetaG_FD_148642 | JGI IMG/M metagenome (GOLD analysis project Ga0194120, IMG submission 148642) | Freshwater microbial communities from Lake Tanganyika, Tanzania - TA2015019 Mahale Deep Cast 65m | ecosystem: Environmental > Aquatic > Freshwater > Lake | place: Tanzania: Lake... | reverse complement strand
TAATACAGAAACTGAATCAGGTAAATATCAGTGCAAACACCGATGTCATACCTTTTTCCCTGTATTACAACACCTCTGTAACATCTGGGTATGAGGGCGTTGATGCGTCTCTGATATCTGATTTTAGTTCTACTGAGTCGTCGCCCTTGCTGCTTCAGGTGCAGTCCGATGCGATTTTTGCTGGAGTTGCCCCAATGGAGTCTGCTTCAGGTAGGAAGGCATATATAGAAACCATGCGGGGCAGTACCATCTGGTCGCAATATGCACTTGATGAAAGCGGATATACCATGGAGTTGTCTTTTGCGTATGATAAAATAGAAGAGAGCCTGGCTTCTGACTCTGTCGATGAGGGTGGAATAGGTCTATCTTGGTTTGACGGGAATGCTAAGCACAACATAAATATAGAAACCGAAAAAGTTCTTCTTGACGGCAACCAAGTCGCGCTTTCTGAAGCCGGTCAGCAGATAGATGTGTTGATCTCTAAAAACTCCAAGGGCACATCCGCATTTATGAAACTTGGCGGCTCTGTCGAGTGGAATGGGCCCTTTGAGGCTTCTGGAAGCATCAGCGACATGGTTTCGGGTACATGTTTTGACCCCAAAATAGCCTGCTCTTCTGATGGTGCAAGCATGGTTGCAGTGTGGTGGTCTGATGACGGAAGTAATCAGCCTGTATCGTGGATGTCTTGGTGGTCTCAAGATCTTGGGTGGTCTTTGCCAACTAGGATGTACGGAGACATGTCGTCGTCCAGACCAGATATAGTTTGGAGCGACTCTTTGGGCGCTTATCAGGTGTGCCTGACATCCCTTGATGGATCGTCTGCAGCCATCATGCATTCTGCTATATCTATTTCTGGAAAGTCGCCGAAGATTCAGCCATACAGTCGTGTTGCTCTTACAAGGTCAGCCACTTGCAGTGGCCAGGTGTCCATAGACGGTGTTGACTCAGTTCATGTTGTGTGGAATGACAATGTTTCAGGGCATGACGAGTTGTACCACGCATATCTTCCAGAGTTCGGCGGGTGGTCTTCTGGCGGCAGCGATGGGTATAAGGTGACATCAACTCTTGGAGGGGCCAAGAATCACAAAATTGTCTATTCAAGTAACAATCTGTTCGTTGTGTTTGAGAGCCTTGACGGGGTTGGCGGCTCCAAGATAGCCATGGCTCGCTATTTGGTCAGCAATTTTGAATGGGAAAGCAGCGGTGCAGGGTTAGTAGACACACAACTGTCTTCAGCCATGGACTCATTTGCTTCTTCTAGACCATCGATTGCATCATCGCAAGACGGTAACTGCCATGTGTGCTGGGACGACTTTATTAGAACAGGCACTGTAGTAACTTCTAGCAGAGCCATACTGTACAGATCTTTCAATCCAACATTGGTAACTTTAAGCAACATTGCTATAGTTGCATTTGATTACGCGAGAGATTGCACCCATGCATCTGTTTCTTGCCCAACAGATCCTGCTCAGGTTGCTTTGGCATACTTGAAAAGATCAAACCCTGTTCCAGGAGTGTCAGGTGTGCGTTATGAACAGTTGGGCAATGTTCCAACTATTCATCTGATTCTGCGCGGAGCCACTAGTGTAAGTGCTAGTGGCTGGCCTAATATTAATCTTCATAAGCCAGTGGTGGCTTCAACGGCACGCATAGTAAGCTCCGTTAGCTTGGCCTCATCAACATTTAAGAATCTCCATTTTGTCTACGGATTCAGCTCCATATCCGCACAGGATAGGTCTCAAAGAGAATTCTTGAACAACGACACGGCTGCATACGGTCGCGTATCGTTGGCAGTACTTTTTGAATCAATTACACAACCATGCCTAGAGTTGGGATCTGCGTCTGAATCCACAGACGATGTTCGCCTGGTCAGAGTCAATGAACCATATATCAGGTTCGGAGACATGAGTTCATTCAGATCTGCAAATTTGGCTCTATACAAATTGCGTGTATTTGTTGGCGGTGGATATGCGCCTAGACAAATTACTTTCATTGGATCTGCTGCTCGATCTTTGCCGGCTAAAAATCCATCAGATGTTGATATAGGTGCATCTGGTGATGCGTTTATAGTTTCTGATGGTCATGTGTTCCATTACGACTGGCAATCAGAATCGTTATTTGACATGAGCTCTGAAACTGCAATGGCAATTACTCATTTGCCAGCGCCTGCTGCAGAGGCACAATATTGTTACTTTGACAGCGACGGCAACATGCTTGTGCTCACACAAGCTGGTGATGTTTATGTCTCATATGATCTTTTCCGATTTGTACAATTCGATTTCGGCGCTCCTGTGGTCAAGGTTGTAAAATCTGACGGCCTTTACATAGTAAAGTCGTCTAAACTTTTCTATATCAAAAACTGGAATAGGTATGTATCTCAGATACCGTCTTCTCAGCCATCTTCAGCAATAACAGTTGCAGAAGATGATATGGAAGAGATTTGCGATTTCAACGGTGGCGATGTTGCACACTCAAATATTCTCGGCGTTTGCCTGATCGGTCAATTTGGAGTCAGGCGTATTGTTGAAGGCCTGCCAATAGATGTTGGATCATCTGGATCTTTTGGATCTCAGCGAGTAGTTTCACTTGTAGACGGTTATGATGGAAATGTGTATTGTGCCACCGGATCTAGAGTTTTCCGTCTCGATGGCTCAAGATGGACTCCGCTATTGGTTGCTTCATCTTCAGGGTCTCGTACTAATCTTGGACAAATATTCAGCATAAGTAAGTTGGCTGATAAACTGATGGTTGCCTGTGAATATGGAGTTTTTGAGTCAAGACCATCAGGCAGTTATATGGTGGGATCCATGATAGCCAATTCTTTACTATATCTTGTGCCTCCATCAGGGTCGGTTGATACAACATCGTATGAGTTCAGTATGCCAGCTGGCGAGGGTATAGATTCTGACTCTGTGCTTCAGGCGTCTATTAATGGTCGCCTAGTCAATGTCGGTTTTGGAGTGTCTAAGGAAGATGCTGGGCGTCGCGTTGTTAGATTTGCGTGTCCTCTTCTCGCTGAAGATAATGTATCTTTAGTGGTGAGAGATGATCTCCAGCTTATCAGAAAGCTAAATCCAAACCGTGCAGAGGTCGCGTCTGGCTTCTCTTCAACGAGAAGATTGAATCATGTGATTGACGGAGGTTTGGAGTTTTTTGCAGTTGCAGATGCAGGCGAAAGATCTGTTGTCAAACTGTCTTCTTCTTCTGGTTTACCATCGGACGAGGTTGTCTTGGACACCGAGCCTCCGCAAGGCAAATTAAATTTTGTGAGTCAAATTAGCGTCAATAGCGTCAGGTTGTCTGTAGATCCTATCCGTGGCGAAGATGGCCCACTGCCATATGACGCAACGAGCGGAGTGTCCACCTATGAAGTGAGTAATTTTTCTAATTTCACCACTAACGGAGTAACTCCAGTTGAGCCGCAGCCGTTTACAACGCAGTTCGAACATGATCTACTCAATTTAAGTTCTCTGAGTGGACTTATTTGGAATGAGACAAACGGTAAGATAAGTGGATTCGTATCTTTCCGACCAGTCGGTGCTCTTTCAGCAAAAGATTTTATCTTCACCAGTCTGCCTGCGGCTTGCAGGTTCAAGACCGGCGACAATTTTTCGGACATACAAACTATGATTGGAACTGATCCTGTCAATTCTAGAATTGCAGGTGTCATTGTATTCCGCAATGAGCTTCATGTTGCTGTTGTTAAAGATGAAGTCATGGTGGCCATTTACAAGTCTTCGGATGGAGCTCAATTTTCTCAAGTGTCACCCCTTGACGCCGAAGGGTTTGCAGGCTTCTTCCTGAGTGACTATGACAATTCACTATATATGCTTACAGACTTTCCAGCAAGAATATATCAGTACACAGGTTCAGGCACCCCATCAGCTAGAGTTAACTTTGTGGCCGAGACAGGATCTGGCATATCAGGCTTTGACAGGTTTGTGGTGGTGGCTACTGGACAGGACAAGCGTATATATCGAGCAGACTTGGGGTCCGTTCCCATAGTTGTTGAGAGCCTACATTACGATTCAGATGCTTTGACAACAGTTGCCAGCCTTGGTGCCAATATTTATGTCGGGACTGCCTCTGATGGGCGCATCATGCGGTCAGTTGACGAAGACGAGCCATTCTTGGCATCTTTCAGATCCACTGCTGCTCCAATACTGGCAGTCAATAAGATTGTCCTTGCAGGGCGAGACAATATTTTTGCATCCGTAGGTCGACAAATATACAGATATGCCAACGGCTGGGTTATCGTGGGACAGTCCGACGCGAACATAGTTGGTATCGGTCAGTCTACTGACAATCAGGTGGTTTTTTGGACAGAGTCTTCTCTCTACGCTGTCAATGTTTCTGGGGCCGTACGTCGTGTCTACCTCAGGCTTACTGACAAGGCTGGCAACTCTACAGCCTTGGCTTCTGAGCCAGATGAAAACGGAGACGGAATTAATGACAATCTGGTATTTGATATCAGTTCTAATTTGCTGAGGTCTTCCGCTTTGTCTGGTCAAATAATCGAGTTCGAAGCAGACGGAACACAAACGGTCCTTATTGGAAATGGTGACGCTCCATTCTTCTCTGCAGATCGAGTTCGTCGTGAATCTGCGACCATAGAAACTAACATACTAAACGCAAGCGATGGACATGTGGCTTGGGGGAAAATGTCTTGGGTTTCTGAGACCCCACAATATTCTGAAATATGGATATATTTCAAGGTTGGCAGAACTAGAGACCAGTGTGCTTCTGCCGAGTACAGCACGCCAATTTCGTCGGTGGTTCAGGAGTTTGACATGAGCGGCCAAGTAGGTCAGTTCATACAGATAAAAATCGTTCTCATGTCCACCAGTTCTGCCAGCAACCCCATCATGCAGCAGATATCAATAGAATCGCTTACAAGTTCAACTAGTCAATTCATAACAACCACTTTTGTATTGCCTTCGCCTGTAAAACGCGGAATTTTGAGCATGGACAAACTCATTCCTGTATCTGCCATGATCGTGCCATGCTTGGACACTCTTGATCGTGTGTCCATAGCCGACTTCCAAGAACTTCCTGAAAATAGACTTTTCTCAGTTGATGGTTCCCAGTATGGCACCAAGTTGCGTGTGGGGTTCAAGTTCTTAACTCCCGCCGCAGGCACAGACGGTGCTCCATCAGAAAATTATGGAGATATTTATCGCAATGCCGTGCTTTGGAATATTGATAACTCAGGCTCATCAACAGATGATGTTGTTGACTTTACCGTGTACTTCTACGACGACGAGGAAAGAACATCTCTACGAGCATCTGCAAATACAGTAGGGTCTCCTCAATATTTCTTATTCGATGGGCTTCCATTTCCTAATGCAAACGGTGCCACCATACTAGCTGGCCGTGTTGGGTCATTCGCCATGCTCCCATACGCATTCTCTCTTGTGTCAGGTGTGACATATTATGTCGATGTTTCCGCAACGCGAAATGGTGTGGAAGAAGGTCTCCCTGAATTGAGTAGACCGTTCATTAAAGAAGCATCTGTATCCATGTATAACATAATTGTTTTTGAGTTTTTGCCTGGTGCAGGACTTTCCGACACATATGACTTTAGAATACGCATGTACGAAGATGAAGCACTCACCCAGATGGCTAGTTCCTACTTCTCGTTGGCAAACAGTTCTGGCTGGACTGCTGGGGATGATGATGAACCATGGTCACCGACAACGCCGCCATTCTTCGGAGATCAAGATCCAACAAGAGTAACCTTCACCCCTCCGCCTGGTGATCTTGAGGTTAATAAGCGTTATTTCATCACTATAGAATCTTTCAACGGATCTAATTTCAGTCTCAATTTTGTTGGATTGTCATTTATAAAGATCATAGAAACAGGCTTTGATTGTGGAGATCAGGTGAATGTTCCAATCCTAAAAGGATTTAGTATGATGTTCGAATTGGAAGACGGATCTTTGGTTAAATTTAATTCCTTGACGCGATGACAAGACCAACCCCATCATTACAACTCCCATACTTCGAGAGAGGAGACAGGTATTCTGCGGTCGTTGACAAGAGCAGGATGATGATGTTGGATGAGCAATTGCACGCATTTTATTCTGCGATTGGCGATGGCGTGGCATATGGATTGGATGCAAGTTTAAGCGGCGGATCTGTTTTTATATCTAGTGGCGCAGCTTTCATAAATGGAGTGTTTACGCAACTTGCGATTGAGCGCTCCTGTCCGTATCCGAATATAGGCGAGGGAATATTTTTGAAAAGACAAGCCAACATGATTTCTCGGTTTGGTAATTTTTCTTCTAGCAGAAAAGTTGTTGTCAATGATGTATCTCCTCCGTATCCACCCACTTTTAATGCATACATATCTGACGATTCTGCATTCGTTTCTTTTGACTGGAGTGGCGCTTCTGTAACAACACTATATGCGTATCTGATCATTGATGATATTTATGTTGCACAGATATCAAGATCTGAATATGTTTTCCAGCATCCAATTATGGAGGGTTCTTCCATATCTGTTAAGATGCAGGCTTTCGGATATGGCGATATACCTGGATTATTTTCAGATGAACTCACAGTCAGCAGACCCTTTGCGGATGTGATCCCTCCAACTCCAACTGGTGTTGCTGCTGTGGAAAACAACGCATCTATTTCTGTTGTTTTTGACAAGTCTACGTCTGGCTTGATTAGTGAGAAGATTGTTTCTTGGAGACGGGTGGATGTTTTTGGCAATGAAGTTGGTGATGAGTTTTCTGTTGAAGTGTCCGTATCTAAATCACATTGCATCATAAGAGATTTGGTTAATGGTTCTAGATACAGGGTTTCCGTGTCTAACAGGTCGATTTACGGCAAGACATCTACCCCAGTAAACAAATATCTTGTTCCGACTTCTGGTGCGCAAGTTGGAGATGTTGATGATATGGATGCCGTCATTTTGAGAAATCCACTTGGTAGTTTTTATCTTTCAGTATCTGCCATATCTCTTGATGGATATGACCCCATGAATAATCTCTATTTAAGAATACACAAGAACGGCAACTTGGGGTTTATTTGGACGTCTAAAGACATCAAGATGCCAGATAACGGCAAGATAGAACTTTCAACTGTGCAGGTTATTCAGGGTTCTTCTTTTGTGACTAAGCCTTTTGAGGATAAATCATCATACACCATTGTTCTGTTTAGAAAAGTCGGTCAGTCTCAGACTAGGGGGCGATTTACAAGGGTGATTTCTGGAGACTCTACGCCTCCGCTGCCCGTTGCTGACATATCTGGATTTTCTTCTATTGCTGGCAATGTTCGATTCAACTGGTCTCATTCCGATCCTTCTGATGTTTCTTATTATGAGCTTTCTGTTATATCATACCCAATATTGTCAAGGACAGAAAACATAACCGAGCCTCCATCTGATTCAATTTATATAGCAAGGCGCTATTCTAGCAACATGTGTGATTTCAATTTCAATATATCTGGAGTTACTCTCAAAATAGAAGGAATTGATGATGATAACTTTACACCTGTAGAAGGTTTTTCTGAAGTGTCTTTAGATTTGACCGGAAAGAACATAGCAGATGTTATTGCATTTATAAACTATGCCAACATCAGGATGAAATCTAAGGCAACAGGTATAATTTACAGCATGTTTCAGCTTATAGAAGCAAGGTCTGCCTTTTCTCTTGGGTCAAACCCATCTCAGACCTACGACTTGATCAATATATCTTCTTCATCTCTTTCAGCACAAAAATTGTTAGCAATAGCTAACGCAAGACTGCAAGCTACATCACCTATTTTATTCAGAACTGGTGTTGTCAATCCTAACATTATCGATGACTATACAGGGGGCTTCTTTGCTTCTGGTGGCATAATTTTACAGGTTAAAGATTCTTCAGATTCACCAACAACATACACATACACAACTGGTGTGCAAACTGCACAGATTTCTCAAAAAACAAAGCTGAGAACATACTTGCTTCCATCAGGTATGACAAAGCCAAAAACCAAATATGTGATATCTATTGTTGCTGTTGATGAGTATAGCAATAAATCTGTTGCATCTTCATTTAGCCTTTTCAGTCCTTTTAGTGAGGACATATCTGCTCCTGGGGAATTGGACGGTATATTCGCTGCAGTGGTGCAAGATGGCATCATGGTCACATGGAATGGCAAATCACGACTTCCTGCAAATAAATTTTTGGTATATAGAAGTCAAATTAATTCATCTGGTTCTTTTGGCCCATATGGGCTGATTGCAGAAGTTGATCCAAGCGCTTATGAATATTTAGATCTCATGGTTTTGGATGGGAATTCGTATTCCTATAGAATAGGATACGAGAATTTCTGGGGCGCTAGGAGCATGCATCCAGAGGCATATGAGTTAGAGGGAAAAGTTGGAGTTCTCACCACCTTTGTAAGCAGGTCAGAAAACCCAGGGCCAACCGGTCTTTCTGCAGCATTTGTTAATGACGACTTTGTGCTGTCTTGGAATGCATACACTAAACCAGTAGATGGATTTGAGTTGTATGTTTCTGATCCATCTACGGGCAGATTCTCTAGAGTTGGTTCTGCAGACAATAAATCAACTACACACACTCTCAGAGATTTTAAAAAGACCGCTGGAGAATACAGATTCGCAATCAGGTCTGTTGTGTCTGAATGCTCGGTTGTTACAGCTCAAATTACTAATCCACCAGATGTCAGCATGCTATTGTTCTCAAGGTCTCAAGACGGGTCGCTGAAAGACGAGCGTAGGCTGCTGTCTGGCATGATTGACCCTATTCTTGAGAACACCGAGGAATTAATTGCCGAGCACAGACATTTCAGGTTAGATGAGAACAACGACTTTAGAATAGACTTGAGTGATCTATATGTAATAGACCAGTATGTGTCTGAAGACAGGATAGTATATACTCCTTCATTGCCTATTGAGGTTGGTATTGACCCATCTCAAGGTGTTGTCTTTGTAAATAACTCAGTAACCTCTGTTGGTTATCAAATATTCGGGGATGGGTCTATAGAGTTTGTTCAAGAACTTCCAGAAAATTCTGTAGTTAAATCTGTAGTTTTTGGAACATCTGAAGTCGAAGGAATTTTGGACGGAGAGCAGATTGGTATACTTTCTGCAGGTCAATTCACCTCTGGGGTTGTCAGTAGGGGCGTCATGCCGTCTGTTAGCCATGATGAGACATTCATGGACATGCTGCCAATGACATGCATAATGCAATCAGCAGATAATTTCAGATGGTTTGCTACCGTAAACGAAAGAAACAAGATCAGATTCTATTCTGAATCAGACTTAATATACTCGGAAGTGGCTATTGAGTTGGCCGATGCAGAGGTTGACACCGCTCTTGGTTCCGTCCCTAGCTCATTCCCAATATCTAGAGGTAGTGCACGTGCATTTATCCATGACATGGAGTTTTTTGGGGATATCGGCTTTATAGCATCAAGCATTGGTAGTTGGATGTATGCAAATACTTCCGACATTAGTTCAATTCTTGAAATATCTTCATCTTTGCCACCTGATGACGTCGGGTCTCCGTTTAGGATTAGAGTATTTGGAGACATCGTGTTCATAATTGCCTTCAGGGGCATAGACATGGCCAGAATACAGACTGATGGGGTTTTGACTCCGCTTGCTACAGGATTGGGAATTCAGGGAGGGGTTAAATGCTTCCGAGACATTATAAAGATTGATGACTCAAACTTCATTGCAGTCGCTGCAAACGCCATATGGAAGATACACATACAGCCAAATTCTCAGATATATTTTCGACAACTGCCCCCCATATCGTCAGGGGCGACTTTGATATGGTCATGTTTTTCATGGGGCGGTCTTCCTTACATCTATTCAGAAGATGGGCTTTTTGTTGGAGATTCAAGTGGTTCAGAGTTTTCTTTGCTCGAAACTGTACCAGGAAAGCTAAAAATAATAGATACTTATATCGAAGACGATTTTGTATTGTTAATTGCAACTAACTCTATATGGAGGCTTGATGGCTCTTCTGCATCGAAGGTGTTTCAGTCAGATGTGAGGCTTGGTCGGTGTGCAGTGCACGCAGATAGGCTCTTTGTTTGCTCTGACGACGGATTGCTCAGGACTAGCTCAGACACCAATTTGTCAGAATCCAGCAACTATGTCTTGCGCAAAATGTCCATGCCAAAATTCCCCGATGGTCGTTTCTTTTTGCCTCTAACCGTGAAGTCTCATTCTGGTCGTCTTTGGGTTGGCGGTGAGGGCGGTGCCATTTCTGCAGTAAACTTCAACAGGTGGGCAAACTATTGCGATTTGTATTCTGAAATTAGTGTTTTTGATGTCAAGGAGTCACCAACAGTTTATATTGACGGGAAGCCTAGGCATGTTGGTGTATATTTTCAGTTTGCTACAGACGTATCAAGTTTATTTCCTAGACTTGCTGCTGATCAGGAATATGAATCTCAAATTGAAGTTGGTCTTCCTGAGTGCATATTTTTAGAGGATCCTCCTGAGGAATTTTCTGAAGTAGAGGTTGCTAGGAGTTACCACGCATGGAGACACCCGAAGGGTCGATGGGCTCATTTGGATTATGCCGCCCCCATCGCACTCAAAATCAACGGTAAGCAAATTAATGATGGTAGCCGAGCAAAGAGGCCATATGATGATGTTGCTTTCATATCTAGTTTGACCACAAGCTTCGGCGAGGAGGTGTCCGCCCAAGATTCATTTGATTCAGCCTTCCGAGAAATGCAGGATCATGCTAAATTTATGTTAATAAACTCAGAAAATGCAGATGGGGAGCCGGAATCTTATGGTGTTCATAAATTTTCTAGAAGTAATATGCGTATTTTGCTCAGCAAGATTGAGAGAGCCAACCGATTTGTCTATGACAGACAGGCCTTGGCTTTCTTGGGTGTGGACGGTAATTACAGACTCCCCGACCCTCTGATCAAGGTTGATTTGATTGCGAACGCCTTTGAGCCGCCACATGGTGTCAGATCCTCTCTCCTGTCATCCTTGGGGATCGTGTCATACCCATTTGCAGAGACCCTGATTGGCGACGTGGGCGTTTATGACGCCGAAGACATCGGCTACCGTCTGCCACCTGTTGTGCCCAAAGACCCAACAGAAGGCTCTCTTGAGCCAAATTACGAGCTTTTGACTGAAGATGCTGCAGCGCTTTCCGTCCCGATTGAGGATCTAGCATTCACTGGAGAGTTCACCTACTTCGGAATTATCCCTGGTGTGCTGAGGTTCTTTGGAAGAAGAAGGCCGGGCGGCATAGTTCACGAGGGGCCACCGACCTATCATTTAGAACGCTGTGATTTTTGTAATTAATTGACGCTGATAGGTAGCAGGGTGATTCTGCAGAAATAAAAGTTTGTCAGGAACTTTGCCATGGCATCAGATGATACAAGATATGACTCGGATTCTGATTTTCAGAAAATTCTGAATTTAGTCAGGTCTGAAAACTTGCTTGAGATGTCTCTCGACAGGAAAAGACCCAACTGTTTTAGGTCAGATGTTGATACTTCTATTTTCAATTTTTGTAATCAATCATTTTTTGTAGACGCAAACACTGAATATGACTATACGCAATATTTGCCTGAAGATTCCAATTTGGCGTTGCAGCCGTCGGAGAATAAGATAAAAAAATTGTTCAATGCTGTAGTCCCTGTTTTGGTCTACCTAGGCACGGCAGCCAGCAAGCGGACTCCTGGTTACAATGCCGTGCCCTCGGAAGACTACGGAGACATCAGTCCGTCTCAGCATATGAAGTCAGCTACCTCTGCAGCAACCAGAGAATCTACCTTCACGCAAAACTCTTACTTTTCTTTTTGGTTTTCGCTTCATCCTATGGTGAGGCAACAAATTTTAGATGTTATATCCTCTCTTTCTAATACATTGGGCGTTGACCCTATATGTTCGAGGCAATCTGATGTCTCCTTGTGTAGAAGCAATAAGGCTAAAGTTCTTTTGAGAGTTGTGTCAGCACTTCGTGTAAGCGACCAATATTCGGGAATACCTCAATTATTGCAGTCTGTAAGGCTAGACATCAACACGGCTAGGCCGATTGGCATGATCAAGTCTGATTTGGGTCTTGGCAATGTTTACAAATGTATTCAGCGTGCTAGAATTAGAAAGAAACTTCAGCAGGATGGCGGAGGTTCTTGCGGTGGTGAAGGTTGTCGCCCATGCGTTGATAGAAACTTATAAATATGTCAGATCTTAAGTTCCAATTTGAGCCCGGACAAGCTTACTCTTGGGGCCAAAGAGACAAAGTTTCATTTTCAGGTTCTTCACGCCTCCTCTTGTCTGCCATTAGACCTTCTTGGCTTACGGACATGCGTTTGCATCTTGCTGACAAGAGCATGCCAACCAGGCTAGTTTTACCCACAGGTATCAACATCACTTTGTTATTTGATAGGGATGTTAATGCGGAATGGGTCTGTGCCAATAGAAGTGGTCGTTGCGTATCACAATCATGTGATTTGGGCGCTTTTGAATCATCTGGCACCGGCTTCCTGCATGCTTATGGAGTCGACATACAACTCTCCGTGCTCCCAATGGCGAATCTAGACGGCGGTGCCGAAAATTACGTGAATCCTTCTATGCCATTCATGTTTGAAGATGGTCATGTTTCATCCGCAAGTGACTTGCTGCTTTCTTTTGAGCGCAAAATATCCAATCATTATTTTTATGACAGCGGAAGCAACAGTGCGATTGGCATTAACGGCGTTCAGAACAGCGTTATGTATTTGAAGCCTTTTGAGTCCTACAGGTTGCATTCGGATGGAGTTTTAGACATTTCTCAATTTGCAATTTGTTCAGATCATCGAATGCAGGCTAGCTCGATAATTTTTAGACCAACCGGAGAATCTATAGATGTGCCATATTGGATTTCTAGAAGTGGCGAAAAACTTTGGTACGGAATGATTGGCAATCCTCAAAGCGGCGGTCGCGTTTACATCTCTTCTCGAATGCCATTGTGGACGCCCTGGTCTGCATATATTGGCAATCCAGTCAGCACTGTCAGCATGATCAGAAAGTTACCTGTTGGAAATTTCTGTTTGATAAATCTAGCTGCGATGCATGCCCCATGTTGTTCGTCGTGTTCTGTTATCGGCAATTCAATAAACACATTCCGACATCCTTCGTGTTTGTGGTCCGGAGGGGCAAGGCTTACTGACGGCACATGGATTAAAAATGCATATTCCGATGATTTTGTCTATTTGAGTGAAAAATTGATAGGCAGCGAATTTTTGGATTCTTCTTTAGCCGTTGTAGAACCCGGAATACTGAGCGGAGAATTTAAGTTCTCATCAAGTTCTTTCATGTATTTAGCTCGCTGGCTTGAGAGGTTTGCTGGAAGTGGCAAGCAGGCATTCGCCTGCGCCTTCCCGTATGGACTTAGCGATGGCGACATTCCATCAATAGATTTATATATGAAATCTGCTATGGCTAATACGATTCCTCCAATCAAGTGGGCTTGCTATGTAAACTCAAAAACAACCAATGTCTGTCTGTCTGCTCTGCGTGACTATGTATCAATTTCGCATAGAGATATATACATAATTGCTCTAGACGATGAAACTGTATCAAGAGCGCAGTCATACGGAATAAGCATGATAGTTCCATATTCAGTTAGTGCTCTCGTGCATCCTATGTCTGGAAGGGATGTCGTGGTTTTTGATATGATGCCATTAGAGGCTTTGCAATAAAATGTATTATACTGGTACTAACCTCATAGTCAGTCTCGAAGTTGATAAAGCAAATATATTTTCTAGAGGAAATGTTTGTGAGATTTTTACATTCAGAGATGGTGGTGTAGGTAGGCGTGTCGGTTCTTTGGCAATGGTGTCTTCAGTTTTTGGCGACACCGTGAATTTGACATTCAGTAATTTACCAATAGGTATAAATGACTACATAGAAAAAGGAGATGTTCTACGACTGTTTTTAAATAAAGATGTTTTTTCAGATATTCTTGGACATTTTATGGATTTTAACGACGGTTCTCCGCGTTTTGGCAAGTCTATAGATGAGCCAAATTATGATGAAAAAAGACATGATTTACTTAATTACGGGTCTGATGGATTCACCCCATTTGACCGACAGCCAATTAACTTGCTGTGTATGCGTGACTCTAATTTCAGTCCATTGTCAATGGACTACACTGGCTTGGTGTATGCAGGAAGAACAGATGCACCTAGGGGTCACAGAAACGGCATGGGGTCCAAGATCGCCGTGCTTATCACCAGGCAGCATCTGCTCATGTCCGATCACTATCCGCCGACCACAGACACAATGTATGCATGCGCTGACGATGCGCGTTTCACCATAACCAAGAGAAACAATATAGAGCAGGGCTCTACGGGTTTTACATACAATACTCTTGGTAACGGCGTCATGATATTGAATAGGTATCCTGAGTGGTTCATGATGCAGAATGATGGGAATACGGTAAAACAAAAATACCCAGATATCCCAATGTCTGCTTGGTCTTTATTTAACGATGCAGTGGTTCAGGTATTTAAAAATCCTGTGCCCAGTGCAATAAAACCAATAAAGCTTGGCTTTACTAATAACCCAAAAATACATTTTTCTGAAGATCAAGCCTTAGCTTTTGTGAACAATTCTTGGCTTACTGTTTCTGCCATGAGATTCGTGAACGTTGTTAATCAAACAACTCAGGCCAAGGTTGTCAATTCTCCTTGGGCAACTATGCCATCAGGGGTGAGACTTACAGATATGCAACACTGCATTTCGGCTGGCGATTCTGGAAGTCTGCTTCTTCATAAACACAGTCAAGGCACGATTTTTATGGGTGCAGTTTTTTCTGGTTTCACTGCATATGGCTTAATAATAAATTCTGATGGCAGTTCATATTGTGTGCCTCCTGCCTTCGACGGGGATGACAGATGTAGTTTTGACGACAGGTCAACAACTTCATTTGTAAATACTGGTGTTTCTCTCTTTACTCCTGACATGAAAATAGTTTTAGATATAATATTGAGTGATCTATCTTGGCAAAACACTAATTCTAAAAAACTATCAAATTTGGATAAGAATATATCAGACGAAGATATCATTCATACGAGTGCTTTTTTTATAGATTTAGATGCATCTTTTTCTTATCTTTTGCCTTCGTCTTCATCTTCAAGCAGTTCTAGTTCTTCAAGCAGTTCTAGTTCTTCAAGCAGTTCTAGTTCTTCAAGCAGTTCTATCCTTCCCTGCAACCCTCCTTCTGCTATATCTGGATGTCCCGACTATTTCGATAGGGAAGCATATGTTGTTTCAAATGATCAATCCACAATAGATTCCGAGTTTGGCATATTGACTGAAACATCTATTTTTGGAGGTGGACACGGAGACTCTCTGCCTGTAAATTTCGAGGGGGCCGGAGCAGTCGTAGTAGGACAGGCATTGCCGACTTTGGGTCAGATACGGTTTATAGATGGCTCTAGGGTTGGCAAGGGCGACAAGGTTGAGGGCGCAGTTTTAGCAAAGAGGTGGAAAGATTTAGGAGAGGTTACCCACAGGGTCATAGAAGACAGCCTTGAAGGCAATAACGCTGGGTTTACCCTGAAGATGGCAGAAGCAATGCGAATAAACATGCTGCATAATGCCGCAGCAATTAAGTTAGAAACAGATGTCGACCCAACTAGCGGTACAGAAAAAACATCACTTCATGATGCAGCAGACATGTCTTGGATGGATACTAAAATATCTACTGTTGGTCATACTGCCGTGAGATGGTCGTATGGTCTTTCTAAGTCGCCATCTTATGTTCTTTCTGCAGTCTATTTGACAAACCATAATTTGATCGCCTTCGCTACTGATGTGGGCGTTTTGTTCGTTGATTCATCTTCTAGTTACATGACATCTGCGCCCCCAGGCTGGGTGGACAATGGATTCGCTTTCAAGTTAGCCATTTATGGAAATAAAATCGTTTCCTATGGCCCAAGCGAAATACTTGAATATGATCAATTTGAGATGTCAAGTAGATCCGTACCTCTCGAAGGTGTTTCTGGGCTGATTGTCACTGGTGGTAAAAACGGCCAAACATATATTGTTGCAACATCAACTATACTGTACTCAAAGTCAAATGTTTCAATACCATTTGTTCGTCGTGGTGGGTTGGATTTCAATAACGACAATCAGTTTGACAAGATAACTCATGTTTTTGACGGTCCACCAAATGTGATTTCTTTAGGCTCCAACTTTGCTTGGTCTCCAGACGGTTTGAGATTTACAAAATCGTCATCTTCACTTATTACCCCTCCGTCTGTGCTTGTAAAGTTCAAAGGATTTTTGGTTTATGGAGGAAAAAGTGGTGTGGCGTATGGCATGAACCTAGTCGCTTCTGCCTCTAGTTCAGATGATCGTCTTTTGGAAATACCAGAATCTTCTGATGGAGTTTCCATGACTGGTGTGGCTTGCAATTCTATATTAGTGTTTAGGTCAGTTGATCAAGATGGATCTTTAAGAGACGATTATATGATATGCGGATTTGCTAATGGTTATACATGCGTTGTAAAATATAAGGTTGATACAATTAACCTTTCGGGTGGAGGACTAGAAGCAGAAATACCCCAGGCAACTGGAATGGATTGCATACATCATCTAGTAGAAGTTGGTGGCAGGGTCGCTGTTGTTGGATTTAACACGTGGAAGTATGTAGACGAAATCAGGGTAAATAGGATTGTTTCTGGAGTTCCACTATCATGACACAGATTGTAACTACTTATGCACACTATGCAATAGATAGGAGATTTATTGTAGATTTTTCCGGACTGAATATGTCCGAAGATTTTTTGGTTTCGTCTTTAGAAAATGCTTATGAATGGGGAATAAGAAGATTTGTGATATCTCCGTGTGGTTATGCAGTTGGAGTTGCTTCCGATCCATACTATGAAGCGCAAAATGAGATTTGTACATCTTGGCTCAATTTGGCGCATTCATTCATTCAGTCGTGCAGTCACCCCGTGACTGTTGGGGTACGTTATGATTTAGGCTATCATGCGGTCGCCCAAACTGGTTTACTCAGTGATAGTTTTATGAACTATGAGTTGCCCAAGCTTGTCAGCAATGGTATTACTGCCATAGTGTCGGACAACATACCAAAGCCATTTGACCCATATGACCCGTATGATAGTTGTACCAGTCATCTTTTGAAGCAAATACTTGAACAACACAAGTTATTTTATTTGTGGAGAGATAATTCTGGTAATCCGTATGTTTCTCCCAACGGAGCATGCGATTTGCCAGAGTGGTATGATCTCCCAAGGGCGGTTTCTGACGGTATTTTACCAGTAAGTGGATGGGCAAGTGCGAATGTGAGGTCCTCAGTTGAATCAGTTTTGAAGATAGAATCAGAAGACTTGGTAGATCGGGTGGTGCGTTCTTGCGCAAATTGGGGATATGTGCCCTGTTGGAGGCCTTCTATTACGTCTCTTTTGTTGAACTGGAAACACATAATAGATGCTTATCTCGACGAAGAGCGTAGCGTTAAGGACTTGGGCGCAAGAGCTAAGAAAATTGTTGTTCCATCGTTAGCCGGTCGCAGGTCTCATGTCGGTGTTGGTTCTTGCCAGTCATTTTTTAGCAGTATCGCCAAATCTATCCCGAGCATAGTTGCTCCCGCAAACATAGATTGTTCTAGTAGTGGCAATGGCGCAGGTGGTGTTTGTCATTTGCCTTCGTATTACGCAGCAAGGCAGGAGTACTATGAAGATCCGCTTATGCCATTTGTACATGCCGGGTTGTCGTCTTCCAAGATTTCTTCGCCATCTGCATATGGCTCTTATGGTGCGGACAAAGCAGCTGATGTTGCCATAGGTATTCTTGCAGAAGAGTGGAGTGACCATCCTCAACGCGATTACATTGGGGAGTTTGCTTCTGTGTTAGTTTTTTCAGATTGGGGGCGTGGTGGCTCTTCACAAATTGCAGATGCGTATCACGAAGAGTGTCGTCTCACCGAGCATGTTCAAGATGCTTTGTCTTTGCCACCATCTGGCAAATCAATACAGAGTCCTAGAGAGAGTTTGTTCAATCATCATGGAGTTGAATCTTGCAGATCTTGGATGTCAAGATTCATATATAGATTTGAGACTATTCGCCAGCGGTGGGCTGTTTTCTTGGGTGTCAGCGTCCAGTCGCCATGGTGCGTTGTTTTCAAGTCAAGACTGCCCATAGACGTTAACAGTGCAGTATCTCAGCCAGAGGCTGTTGATGGTATTACATACTATGGCAACTGGGAAAGTCATTTTTTTGATAGCAGGTGGGGGCAAGAAATTATTGCTAGTATATTTGGCTCAGATAAGACTTTAGCAGAATGTGCCGAATTTTCTAGAATGTACTCAGTAAAATCTTATTTGCCGAGTGGTCAGCTAAATAAGACATTCATAGCCAACAATGTTTTTCAAAACCGATCTGCATTTGATTTTGTTGGCAACAGGGCGTTTGCAAAGTGGTACATGGACGTGTCTAGAGCCGCCGCTGCTTTTGCTCTAGACGAGTCTGTAGGAAAAATGTTGGTACATCATTTTGTTGGATGTTCTGTTTCTTCTCCAGGATTGACGCCGCAATCTTCTCAAAATATATGCGATCACAAAGACGGATATCCGCTATTTAGTATGATTCAGCATGAACCTTTTGGTTCTAAATCGTTGACTGCATCTCCACGAATAGGCATTCCGCATGTGGGCATATTCGGACAGGGGCATAATGATGTTCCTCTACTGCCAAACGGAACGCGCGTGTTGACTAAGTGCTCATCTAATGGAGACCAACTTCTAGACTGGTACCTCTCTTCTCCTGTTGGTGACTGCGCATGGCGTTTTGGCGGTGACAGAGAGGAGTTTGGTTTTGGCATGGATGACTCTGGCGTTCCTGGGGGTGATGATGGAGAGGAGGCTAACCCTCAGGCCATTCAGGGATTTACGGGCGGGGCTGCTCATCCTCCAGACCAGGCACTGTGGTGGGGCGTTTATACTGGCAATTTCAACCCAACTGTTTACCTGCAAACTTTCAAGCCTGATGATGAGGAAGATTCCTGATGAGGGTTTTAATACCATCAAACAGGCTTGGGTTCAGGTGTGGTTCACCGCAACATGCAGATTCTATAGAATGCTTATGCAATACATCAGCTGTACCGTATGGTGTTGTTGGCTATGCATCTGTTCAATCGCTAGCTTCTGTTGGGTGCATCGTCACGCCGTGCATTGACGGATTTGCTGGTTCTTATAGAAATGGAAACGGCTTGCCAAGTTTACACGACAAGTTGTCTAGCAGCCAATTTCTCGATTGTGAAGGGGAAAATCTATTTCTGCAGCCAAACTCCGACTATATGGAGTTGCTGACCAGAAGAAGGTTTAATGCTCAAGAAGTGATCAATGGCATGACTTCTGAGTCTGGTGGCCACCTGCGTAGAGCATATGAAATAGTTCGTGGCTTCAGGAGAATCGAAGGAGTGTCCAACACTTCTTTGACATCCGATGAAATGTATTTTTCTATTATTGAGTCTTTGATTATGGACGTCAGAAGAAATTGCGATTTAGCTTTGGCTGCCACACGGAAAAAGACTAGTGTGATACCTTTGGCATGTGCGGATTTTATAAGTTCGGATTCAACAATGACATTTGGCGCGATCAGAGACGCCGCCTTTAGGGTTGGCAACAGCAATTTCAGGTCAGAATTGCAAAGAAACCTTGCCATCGCTTGTGGCATATCTGGATTCGGCCTGAAGATGCCATTTATGGAAAGCTTAACCTCTTCCAAAGGCCAGTATTTGTATAACGTAAACTCGCGAGGCAACTTCTTTGTTCACATGAGTTCTGGTATGCCACACGGCTGGGTAAATTTGATAAACTCAACCAAGCTCCCTCAAGGCGCCACGTTTAGGGCAGTTGGGGCAAAAGATGCAAAGCCAAATTTTCAATATCAAATATTAGCTGATTCTTGCAAGTTGGCAGCTAGGGAGTCTGGTCTTTCTTTGGCACGTTTCGCAAAAACCATAGGTCAGCAAGATTCTATCATACTTTGCGTGTCTTCAGTCTTATCGAATGCCCTGATGGGCAGTTCGTGGTATGGTATATTACCGATACCAGAATATTTTATAGATGAATACATAAGACCACTATTGCGTGGAATTCACGACGGTGGTGGTAAGGTGGTGTACTTTGTGATCGGTGACAATATGGAAGAAATCTTATCTGTAGCCACTTCAAGCTCCCATGCTGACAGATTTATAGCACGAAGATCTCTTGAGTATCAATTTTTTGGAAGAAGGATGATTTCTGGTCCAATTGACGAAAAAAGAGATGAAATCGGTCACGAAAATGCACTTGGTTTTTCATGGGATCATATAGTTGCAGATCCAGAGCATGGTAACTGCATGCATGATGTGTTTTGGACAGACTTGGACCTATCTCGCATGATGGACTGGAAAGGTACAATATCTTCTTGTGCAGACAATCAGGCCGCATGGTCCTCTTTGAGGTTTATGCATCCTGAATTGCCCGCAAGAAATCCAGTGCACGGGATGTCCATAGTATCTGGTCGGTATAATAGCAAGAACGCAAATTCTGTTGCTTCTGGTGCACTCCTCAACACAAGGCAAATTGTTGCCATATTGAGATGGGAAATGGTAGAATGGACTCGTTGTCTGACCCGTCATCTCAGGGCGCTCGCTGACACAAGCGCTAGATATGTTGCTTCAGAATCTCCTAGTTGGTCTGTTGACGCAGCAGGGGCGGTTGATATAGTGCGATGAAGTCTGACTACGATCAGTTCGACCTACTCAACAGACTCGTACAGGACGGGTATGTTAAGATCACCAGGGGTTCCTTGGGGGCAACCTCGTCGTCCTACGCACCTATTGCCTATCTAGAGGGTCTATCTTCGGATCCATTAAAGGCGCAGCCATTGTCTGGAAACCTGTCTTCTGGAGTTGCCCCCGATGTAAAAACAATTGGGTTGGACTCTTCAAATACGGGGGTTGGTCTATCGGTTGAGACTGGCTCTGCTGTAATTGCTGGGGCTTTTGATGCTGGCGCTAGTGTTGTACTCATTGATTCAGGTGGCTTCACAAGAACTGATTTTGATTTCATAGCAAGATCCGTGATGGGCGTAAGTTGTGTGCTTTCAAAGCAGGTAGTCACAACTTTTGAAGAAGCAAAAAACGCCGTACTTTTGGCTGCATCTGCAACCATGGGATGCCAGGTTGATGTGCTAGTCAAGCACGACCATAATCATTTTGTGAAGTCTGATCGAGGGAACCTTGGAGAAGCACTGTTTATTTTGTACCAAGTTTTGGGTTCTGATTATGGGATCAACCCAATATCTGTATATGACAATCTTTTTTCTGACAATTCATTTGATTATGACACCGATCTTTTACGCATATTTAAGAGTGATGGTGATTGGGGTGTCGGGGCAACTGCAACCCATTTCAATATTGGCAGACCATTCCTAGCGGCGGCCCACAGGCTCAACTTGCAAGAATCACTGTTCGCCGCAGCAGGATGCAGGTTGAACTGCGATTTCGATCCTTGGCCTGCAGTCGATTTCATGTCCCTTGATGATTTCAATGGTTTCAACATGTGGGAAAATGGGTGGGACGAGAGCGAGACATCATCGGGAGGCTACCTTTGGCTGAGAGGATGGCCATATCAAAAGCCATCTGGGATAAGCACCATCAGCAGGAGGGTGAGGCCGTTTGTAGTCATGGACAGGTGGGGCAGTCCACACCCCACAGCACCGTTTGATTATGATTTTGACAATCTCACGCTCATTTACAAGAGATTGAAATTGGAAGACGTAAATCATATTGTTCAAGATGTTAGCGAAGTATTCACTTGTCAAAAAGATGCACAATAAATAGCATATGTGTTGATGCTTCTGCTGGTGATTATTCATTTAAGGTTACTGATCTAGTTTTTGCCGGAGATGGCGACCGCCCTCAAAATTATGCAGTAAACAGGTGGCTCATCAACAGTCACAGCAGCACGCCACTTAGTTCTCAGCTCCCATGGTCTAGTGGAATCACACATGGTGTTGCTAACGATGCTGTCAGAAAAGCCATCGACGGTAGCAACATGAACGACAGCATAATGCCTGGGCTTTTGTGTGACAGGGGTTATTTCGGGTTTGATACATCCAACAACCAGCCCAAGCCAATACCATCTGGCCAGAGGGGATATTATCCCGTTGATATCCCTTTTTGTCACTGGTGGAAAGGAGACTCTCGTTCTCGCGTTGAGCCATCTAACCCTGATTCTTGGAGATATCCAGTATGGTTTCAGCCAGATCTGGAGGAGTATACATACACTGATAATGCTGGAGTGAGCAGAACCGTTCGTCTGCCATCGCTTTTTCACGATAATCTGATCAAGTTCTATTGCGGGACTCTCGATGCCAGTGGACAACCGACCGCAAACGGTGGTGGATTCATACAGTATATGATCAGGAAGCTTTGCTCGTATGCGAAGCAGTCACCGAACGTTCCGAATGTGAATGCGATTGGTCAAGGGCTATTTGCAAATGTTGATGCTTCTGGCAATGGCTCAAACCCATACAGGCTGCCATTTGACCTATCTAGGGATGGCAACCTTCTTGACTACATCGTTTATGATTTCATAGTTGAGTTCGGAGGAGACAAGACTGGCACGCTTTGGGATTGGATACAGTTGGTGCGCGGCTATGGACTGATGGATGAATGGTTGACCAGGCAGTCCAGCAAGCCAAAATGGAGCAACCTATCTTGGAACGGCTTTACTGGTGTGAGATCTATACTAGAAGCAGGGAATGGCAGATACGGGTCTGGTTTGACTGGCTCTGGGAGCATATCTGAAGGGCTCCGGTCTCTGGCTGAGACTCGATGGGACGGCTCGGTAGAGCATCCCATGCTGAGTCGTCTCCAGCTTGTGGTTTCAATACTAGAAAATGAAGTTTTTGCGCTCATGACCAAAGCCATAGAGGTGACTCTGAAGGCAGAAGGGTGCATGCGTCCAGAAAGTAGCCTTCCATATTATGGCTACCAGTGTGTTTCAAGATTGGATGCAGACACCACTTTTAAGGTTGGCCAGTTCCCTGAGAAATATGGAGAAAACTACACATCGATATCTGTAGGTCATTCGCCAATCATATTCTACACCTTGAAAGACGGGTCTTTGAGATGGGTTACCACGCAAGGTAATTTTGCAGGATATGATCTGCTGCCACCTCCTGAACTTGCTTCTCTCAAATACAAGCAGATAGCAGTTGGATATGGTGTTGTTGCCGGTTTGACAACAGATGGAAATGTTGTGGCATGGGGTGGACCTGCTCAAGAGCATTGTGATGTTACTGCTTCAAAAGCTGCCGACGCCTTCACAGAACAGTTGAATTCACTTGGTCGTAAGGTCAGGAAAATTGCTGCAGGTGGATCTCATTTCTTGGCGCTGTTGGACAACGGATCTGTAGTTGCCTGGGGAGACAATTCATCTGCTCAGTTGAGCGATCCCAACACAGTTTGGACCAGGGTGGGAAGTATACCGAGACCCATCGTAGGAGATGCGACGCTCATAACAAATTATATTCCATACATTGACTTCGAGTACAAGCAAGACGCGTCCTCATATCTGGGGTATTTCCCCTGCATCACAGATGATCAGGACAGTTGCGTTCTTGATGCTTCTGGCGACCCTGTGCTGCAGGGCAATTCTTGCCAAACCAGCCCTCAAAACAGGCGGTATAGGCTTTTCAGGTTCAATGCTTTGGGGTGCCCGTTCCGTGGCGGCGATCTTCCCAACAGTAATTTTGACACTCCAGCTCCATCGTATCCTGCTTCGGGTTCAACTTCTTGGGCAGGCCTAAATTGGGCAGTACATACTGGTGCTCCCAACGACTACCAGTTTGCCAGGTCAACTGTTTCTTCTGGTGTCAATGCCAGCCTCAATGGATCTTGGATTAGGTCTACAGCAAATATACTCACAGGCGGCAGTCAGGGCTATACAGATACCTCAGGAAGTTTGATATCCAATTCAATATTTGGAACATCTGGCCAGTCGTATGTTGACATCGCTGCTGGCAGGTTTCACAATCTTCTTCTCACGGACGATGGGAATATAGAAACATGGGGCGGCAATTTTTTCTATGCTGTTACGGGTAGCGGGCTTCAGACCAATGGATATGTTAGGATGGGGTCGGGAAGGTCCAATGACACTTCTGAATCCTCAACCATGGTTGAGGCCTCAACCAGCAAGTGGATAGAAAATGGCAGGGAATATCCATATCCAAACGCACCCGCTGGCGATAATACAGCTCCAACTGTAAAGACCCTAAAAACCACTGCAAATTCAGTTTCTGCAATATCATGCGGATATTACAATAACTATGCAATCAAACCAGATGGTTCTATATTTGCATGGGACAGGAACGAATGGGGAGAATCTCTGCCGACTGGCAATATCCCAGCAGGTCCATTCAAGCAGGTGGCTGGCGGTTACCACCATGCAGTTGCCTTGCGCAGAGACGGAACTGTTGCCTGTTGGGGAGAAAATAACGACGGTGAATGCAACGTGCCAACGCAGTTTCAGAATGCCACGACTTCTGACTGTGTATGGGTTGGTGCAGGTCAAAGATTCACCGTTGCGCTCAAAGCAGATGGCACACTATATGCTTGGGGAGACCTGTCGAAATTGGTTTCGTCTGGCACCCAAGGTATGCGGATCTCCCTTGCGGAGAGAATATATCTTCCAGGAACTCCGCTAATTTCTGCCCATCCTGGCTCTGATGGCACCATGTCAAATCAACTTAGTTGGCAGGGCAAGTATTCTCTTTTTGAATGCTCCGGAGACATTCCCACTGAGATTATCTATAGCGGCCATGGTCAGTACTGGCTCTACACGTCGTTCGTTGATGTTCCTAATATGCAGAGTGGTCTGATTAATTCTCTTTATCATGGTTCTAATCTATATAAAGTGGGAACAATAGATGACAGGGGTTCTTGGCCGCTTGTTTTGATGGGAGGTTCTGGTAATTACGGTGGCTTCTTGAAGCTGAAAACGGATGGAACATTGTCAAGTGGAGTAGATCCACTTGACAGGTCTGGGCCTGAGGCGGAATTCAACCAAAATCAGTTGCCAGGGTCTAGGCTGACATGGGTGGGTAACGGCGCCAGGCAGAATGTTCCAACCGCAAACGGATTCAGTTCATTTACCAAGGCACCAGCTCTCGTAGGTTCTGGTAATTTTGTATCTCCTCCAACTCCAGCACGTAGTGCCATGGAGCCATTCGCTGATCTCAAGTATGGCATCTACGTGATCAAGCAGTGCGCCTACAGCCATCCATCGCAAACTTGTCTTGCATGGGTCGAGTGGCCTGGCGGCCATGGCCGTCCAGATGTTTCTCCAGTTGGATTCATATGGAATGAGGCGGACAGGCAACTTCCAGACGACGAGAGTTGGTCCAGTCGGTGGCATGGAGGAGGCGTGCGCAGCAGGGAGCTCGTGCACGGCTGGATGTGGTGGGAAAAGTTGGTTCATGCCATGCTGGTGGCTCAGGGTAACCCTCTATTCACATTCTGGTATGGAAGCGCAGAAAGAATATTCACAGGCAAATATGCAGCCCTTCCCGAGGGCATAGACGACACGGTGTTCAACAACACCACAGTAAACGCGGTTTTGGGCGACATAGAGCGCGCTGTTGGCTCACGTCGTCGTTGGAGCCTTGCCTTCCGTCATGAGTATCAGTTCAGTTTTGCTGAAACAGATTCTTCCGACACGGCTGCGTCTCTTGTGGGTGGAACCATACCACCTCTCACTCCTGCGCAGATGAAGCCATGCATCACGTGTGTCAAGGTGGAAGAGGCAGATGACGGCTCATCTCCTGCGTATTTGCTCTTCAGACTTTCTGTTCCCACGCCGACCGAAGTCCCCGATATAAGTCCTAATGAGCAGTATCCTCCGAATAACAGGATACTGAATCTGAAGAAATTCGTTGTTTCGGTCATGTCTGGATCGGATGAGATTGCCAGATTGCGTCCGAATCCGAAGCGTCCTTGTGGCATGTGGTTTAGTATGCCATATGAGGAGGGGATGACTCCGCCCACGTTCGAGATGGTGGAAGACACTGGGTTGGTCAGTCGACGAGATGGCTTGACCACCCACAGGCTCGAAGGAACCAAGATCGCAGGGTATGCAAATGAATCTGCGACGACACCTAGTGTTAAAGATACCTCTTGGTATAGAGACTCTAGGTTCAGCCTTCATACCCAGTGGAGTGGACTCAACTGCGTTTTGCTCTATGATCAAAATGTCAGGAACATGCTGGGTGCTGTCACAAACGGTTCTGACTGCGAGGTTTGTCTGCTGAGCAACTGCTCTGCTCCAAATCTTTCTCCCGCATCCCTGTCATTCTATAAGCGTAAGCACCTCACTGGGCCCTCGACATTTGAGCGGCTTTCTTTGCCATCCTGTGGTGCAGCCACTATTGCCAAGTTGACTGGCGCTCGTGCTGCTTTCAAAGCTAATTTCGATATAGATGCTCAGGTCAGGGCTGCAGCACAATGGAATCCTGATTTTGCAATTGTATTTTTGCGGAGTTCGGACGAGCCGATGTGGTTCCCCAAGCCCGCCTCGACACCATCTCCAGATTGGGATTGGAGCAGGGACGATGCTGTTTTTGATCAGTGGAAGTTGTTCGCAAACGATGGAACTGTGGCGACAGCGGTTGGAATGGCTATGAATCCCATGTCTGAGTATGTGACGGCGTCGGTCAAATACGGTATTCGCTTGGTTGCGTACTTCAAAATGTTCTCTTCTGTTGAGTTAGATGTTCAGGCCAACAATACAAATTCTAGTTTGAATAGGTTTGGTCTTTCCGCGCCTGCTGGTGGATGGAGGATATCAGAGGTTTTCCACAAGGCTACTGATATATTTGGCAATCTGATCACTGTAAGTGAGCATGGCAATTCTGGCATGACTCTCTTGTCCATCATCTCTCCGTCGACAAGATTTTTGATGGCTGATTGGTGCAAAGAAGTTGCAAGACAGGGCATGGCAAAGGATGGTTCTGGAAACCCAATTCTTGGCTCTGACGGATATCCGCTTGGTGTTCGCGGTATGTATTGGGATAGCATGCCGATAGACCCATTCAGGGGAGACTTCTCTGAAGATACCGTGAGTTGGGCAACGTATGAGGGTCTTTTTAACAACAGCAGACCCCCAGGCCAAATACCCAAGCCAGATCCATCGATTTTCCCATTTCCCCTCACTAACGCAAAAGTTTCAGCCAACCCAACTCTTGCCCCCCTACGAAATTGGCTCAGCAGTCAAAACACAACAAATATAACTGATCTTCTCTCTCTTGACAATCCTGCTGTTGGCTGGGCAGAATCAAGCCAGGCCAGCCCTGTTACTTTTAAATCTGAAGTCCGAAGATACTTGGAATGGTTGAGGAATAAGGAAAAAGACTTCATGAAGTTCATCGCGGACACGATGAAGGCTTATGGGCATCCAGATTTTGCAATCATTCCATCTGGCATACATTCTGGTCATTCCTCATCAATTTTTGCCAATCAGCATGACTCTGCATATTACTCTGCTGGCTTCAAGTCTGAACTTGGTGTGGAACAGATATTTGACTTGCGGATGCCAATCAACAATACCAACCAAGCAACTCCTCCTGACATGTGGTTGGCACAAATTGCAGACATGCTGATGTCAAGGAGCAGGGATGGCAAGCCCTCCCTGATGTGGCAGCCGCTGTCTCTGTGGAGCCCCTCAGAGGCAGATGCGCTCCAACCTCCAACGGGCACACAACAGAGTTTGGTGACATGCACAAGCAATTTGGACACCGCCTATCAGCAAGCAAACGGCAGATCTACATTCTTGAGCGGGAAGGGGATTGTTCGCGACCATGCAATCAGGGGTTTCCTGGAGAACAAACTGCTCATAACATGGGCATGCGGTAACATTTTTGATGCAATGTATTTCTCTGGCGCTGGATATTCAGGAGAAAATCCTGATTCCTTAACGGGGGTGGAAAACAACGACACTTCAGTGCCTTCGGATAATGCCTCTGTATACGTCAGAAGGCTGGCATCCATGGTTTCAAGTCTTAAGGACGGTGGCTTGCCCAGAGCCAAGAGAAGTAGGGTACCCTGGGTGGCAGTGGTTCACAGCCCAGAGGCTGCTTTTGGAGCTTCCATACAGGGAAATATTGCAAATGTCAAGTGGCAGCAATACTATTGGCCACTCATGGGTGCAATTCATACATGTGTCGAGAATGGCGTGCCTGTTTCTGTGGTGCAGGATGACTCTCTAGACCTTTATGATGAATTGGGGATTGGAGTTTTGGTTATACCTTTTGCCCGTTCTGCAGTTCCAGCAGCAACTGCTAAAATATTGAATAGGTTCAATGGCGGTGTCATATGGATGCAGGAGGAGTTCCTCGACAGTCCTGATCCTGGAGCTGGAACTGGGTACACGCCGCCGCTAGCAACCCTCAAGAATGAGTTTCATGACACCTCTCTCATGGCTGGCTCGTCCATAACCAAAGCGAAGAATGCCAGAAATCTTCTCTGGAATCTAATAACCATCCGTGGGGGTGAGCCGCCCATCTCGGTGACAATTGTGCCAACTTCGTCTAGCCCAACTCCTGATCCTCTCGCTGTTCCATGTCACGGATTTGAGGTGTGTGTTGGAGACGGTAGTGCGCAACACGTGATAATCACATCAGCTACAGATTTTGGCTGGACGGACATGACGAAGCACATGAACCCGCTCCAGTATTCAACACGCAGGCATCTTTTAGAAAACATTCCTTCAGGTGCAAGACCAATACTCAGCATGTGCAGTACATCAGCGTTTGTCACAGCTGACAGCTTCTACAAGACCACCTATACAGGATCTGATCAGCTCATTCCGCTCGAGCACATGCCCTTGCTGGGTAAGTTGAATTTCTATGCAGGTACTCCAAGAACATGGGATAGATACGTCAGATTCGATTTCAAGTTCTCATCAACACAGTTGCCCGTGCGTGCAAGACAGTTCCTACTCAACAAGGAGCGTGGAAAATTCGATCCAATAGACATGGTAATAGAGGGTGGCTATTCAGAAATGAACGATATGATTGGGGAACGCACCGTCGAAGGTGTGTCAATCATCCCATGTTCATATGATCTTGGGTCGGTAATAGACGTGCAGTTGCGCAATAGGATCAAAGATGACGATGTCACTGAATTTATAGTCAATGCAGGGCAGGGGTCTTATGGTAATCCGTGCTCCAATCCAGGGCTTTCTTGCAACTTCATAGGTAGGTTGAGGTGCCTGTTTGACGGGCTGGCGACTGCAGCAACAGAAGATGACAAGATCATCGTGAGAATGTACTGTGATGGACCCGAGAATGACCCCGATGTATCCAAGATAGTTCTTGCAAAGCAGATTTTTGAAGATCTGCGCGAAAGTGTTGTTGCGAACCCATCGACTTGGCAGCGTGTGATCGATGAGCCAAACAGCTTAACAGGTTTTTCTTCGTATTGCCCATTCGGATTTGTGGTTGCGAGGGACAGGGTGGGCAACCCTTCCAGCCCTACAGACATCACCAGAATTATCACCGGTGTTGAGTTTCGAGGGAATTATGGCATTTCAATCCTTGCAGGTATGCTTCCATCCATTTCTGGGATGGTGCCATCATGTCAGGCGCAACCCTTAGCTACGCCAGAAGTATTCTGTTCTGACAGTGAGGCAGTGTACACCCTCACCCCAGCAGACCAGTTGATGAGGGATCACATTCTCGCCAAGCGTTCTTGGGCTAACTCTCTTGGTGCAAAGCCCATGCTGTTTGTGCGGGAAGATTCATCACCATCATCTCCATTCAGGAACATAGACGATTTCGGCATGCCAATTCCCTCAGGAATTATCAGATATGTGAATGATCTCAAGTTTAATCTTGCCGCTGACACTGCGATTGGTTTTGCATCTGAAATAACACATGTCATCATAGACCTGAAGAGTATTTTCCGTTCTGATGATGTTGTTTCTGAAGAATTCAATCGCCATTCTAGATGGGTTTCAAATCCAGTTGATATGCTTGACTCGGGGGATGCTCTCGATAGCAGGGACACAATACTGCGAGAGGTGGCGGCAATCAACGGATTGTTACTAGAGACCATTGCTAAGCTCAAGGCTCTCCACCCGTCTGTAAGGTTTGGAATTTATGGGCTTGGCAATTTCAGAAACAATGGAAATGTCAGGGCTGCCTATTTTGAGTTATCAAGATTTTTCTCGGGAGACACCAATAGCCCTATCAGGAGTAGTTCGTCTTGGGCAAGGCAGGGTGTTGCAACGCGCATATCTGAAGCTTATGGACCTCTGCTGGACGCTGTTGATTTCGTTGCTGTTGAATGCATGCCTGCAGCCACAGACCCAGCGAACACGCAACAAATCTCTGCCAAGGTGGGTGTGGCAACAGACGCCATACTGCATCACTACAACCAATCAAAGAAGACCCCCAAGCCTATATATGTCATCAACTTTGGCGTATTTCTTTCTCCCTCAGATCCGTCTTTCGACAACCATAACTGCAAGATTTCAAGATCTCAATTCAATTTTATATGCATACAGCCGTTCATGAGGCACAAAATTGATGGATTCATATTTGATGCCATCGAAAGAGATCTGAAGAGATCTGATTTCTCAGGTTGTCCATCTGTTGGTGGCGCCATTTTCTCAAAGCCATGCTGGGAGCTTGGAACGGTGACATGTTCATCGATTGCCAAGGCCGAATATGCAGCTTCTTACAACATTCAGTCGATGGTTGTAGAGCTTGCAAACAGAACTGCAGATCCAGCGCGGATTGTGCGCCCAATCTGGGCTGGTACCTGGCGTGGCCCAGTTTCTGCAAGTTTGGATGCTGTTGATATAAACCAAAGCGATCAGGATTTAACAGCGTACACATATGTCAAGCCTATGGTTCCCCTGTACGGGCCAACCATTACAGGTACATTCACGGATGGTGGTCAGAGTGCTCCTGCAACATTCATAAATACAGCCAGGTTCAACGCGGTTGTATCGTTGCTCCAAAGACTTCCATCTGGCATGCGATCTCTGCGTATGCATTATTTCTATGAAGCTGGCGTCAACAAGCGAATGTTCTATGACAACCTTGGCAATCCAGATCAATTTTCCACCACTGGTGGGGTGATCGTTCCGTCCATATGGGCATCCAACGGAGTCACTGCTGTAAAGAATGCCTGGACAATAGTCATAAACGCTCTCAAGAGTGGTGGTGCTCCACT
>Ga0194120_10002524_pt1 | contig 31245 bp, 29 predicted proteins | sample TA2MahCa65mmetaG_FD_148642 | JGI IMG/M metagenome (GOLD analysis project Ga0194120, IMG submission 148642) | Freshwater microbial communities from Lake Tanganyika, Tanzania - TA2015019 Mahale Deep Cast 65m | ecosystem: Environmental > Aquatic > Freshwater > Lake | place: Tanzania: Lake... | reverse complement strand
TAAAAGGGGTCAGACACGATTAAATGTAATCTGCTCTAATTTGTTTCACCGTTATTGATAAGAAGTTACTATGGCACGCCTTCCCCGTTATGTGATTCCAGAAAATCCATAAATCGTGTCTGACCCCATTTATTGTTTGACCCCATTTATTGTTCACCATTGACCCCATTTATTGTTCAGTTCGTAGATGCAGAACTACAACGCCTCAACGCACAAGCAGGCGTACTGCAAACCGCACGTATGGTTTACGCTAATGCACTTAAAGCAGCGTTAAAAGAAAAGCCTGCTAAGCAGTAATTGGGTTGGCTAGACAAGAAGTAGGTTGGACATCAACCTCATCATTTGGGTGGTGGGGTTTTTCTTTTGCGGTAACTCAAACACCTAAAATAATAGGGGGCAGGCGCCCATTGTATTGCTTTTCTAGGACTGACTAAATCAGGTGTTTCTTGTACCAATAATCGATTGTAGTAATTTCTGTAGGCTATTTATCGCTGTAATGATACCTACACGCAACGATTTGTATCTCCGTTTCGGTCACTTGATAAACAAGCCGATTCACATCATCAATCCGTCTTGAGTAAAAGCCTGTTAAATCACCGCGTAAAGATTCAGGTTTACCTATGCCGACAAATGGTTCACGTGTTGCGGCTTCAATCAGAGTGTTAATGCGCTTTAAAGTTTTTTTGTCTTGTCCTTGCCAATAGGTGTAATCATTCCATGCGCTAGGCGTGAATAATATTGCCCTTGCCATTAGTTATCCACTAGCGTTTTAACTGTTGCCTTACCTGCTTTCAGTTCGGCGATTGATTTAGCTAGGTGTGTTGCATTAGCAGGGCTTTGTAGTAAGTGTAGTGTTTCCATTAAGCTGTTGTAGTGCTCTAAAGACATCAAGACCGCATTGTCAGCATCACGTCGATTAATGATGGTCACATCAACATCATTGGTTACACTGTCTAATACCGCCTTTAATGAGTTTCTCGCTTCTGAATAACTAATCACTTGCATGATAACATCCTTTTTTATGTTCAATATATTGTACAAGTATAAGGCAATCTCAAGTAATGTCAATCATGTTGTGTAAAAGGGGTCAGACACGATTAAATGTAATCTGCTCTAATTTGTTTCACCGTTATTGATAAGAAGTTACTACTATGGCACGCCTTCCCCGTTATGTGATTCCAGAAAATCCATAAATCGTGTCTGACCCCTTTCTTGACCCTTTCTTTGCTTTCTTTGTGCATAAATCGTGTCTGACCCCTTTCTTTGTGTAGTCAGTAAGTAGAGCCTGACAGCGTGGTTTATACGGATTGTTATCGCAGCTATAACGCCTTAGATGTGAGTGATTTTTACCATGAACGGATTAACCATTACACTCTTTAAATAATAGTAAAGTCATTTGAGGTTAATGATGAATGGCTATCTGTTCCTATAAGCGCAATCTGCACAGGAGGCCTCTTGCCAGTGCCGTCAGCGTCATAATAAAGCTTGCCTGAGGGCTCGTCGTAGATGAGGTAATCGTTTGCATCTAAGGGCATAGTACCATCATTAAATTTACCTGAAATCGCTAGATCTTTAGCAAACGCTTTAAAGATAGACTTACTTAAAGCAATCTTGTCGCCAGCAGCAAAGTCGGTAATGGTATCTATGTTGCTAGCGCCTAGTTTTGTGTTGAAGACAAAGGTGTCGTTTCCAGCACCGCCACTTAAGGTGTCGTTGCCAGCTGCCCCTATTAGCGTGTCGTTGCCAATACCACTCGTTATGGAATTGGCCAAGGCGCTGCCTGTGCCAATAAAGTGGCTTTCACCCGTGTATTGCAAGTTTCTAGCGGTGCCAGTTAGTGTGGCCGTTGCGGCATGGGTTGTTAATGTGTCCGTCACCTTAATGCTGGTGCTAAATGCGGCAACCGCGTTGCCAGATAAATCTTGCACGGCATTGGCAGCTACATTGATTTTATAAATGCCGCCATAGTTAAGGTTTTTATTGGGCGTTAAGTTTAAGGTTGAGCCAGACACGCTGGCCGAGTAGGGTAGTGTTTTATTTTTTTCATCCACCAAGCTGATGCTGCCCACGCCCAAGGTAACGGCTTCATCAAATACCAGCACCAAGGGGCCGCTGACGGCTACATCATTATTACTGCTTAGCGCAGCATTAAAGGTCGGAGCCGTGCTGTCGGCCACGGCGGTGTCGGCGGTGGAAAACGTTTGATCGATGAAAACCAAGCTTTCGATTGAAATTAAGCGGTCTTCGCCATCGCTGCCGCTGTTGTCCGTCACCGTGTAGCCACTGGCGGTTTTGGTGATGGTGTATTGCGCCCGCTCTGCTGAATAATACGCGCTGTCGTTGCCCGCGCCACCGTCTATGATGTCGTTGCCCGCGTGGCCGGTGATGCTGTTATTTTGAAAATCACCGTAAATTCTATCGGCACCAGACGTGCCGACAATCACCGGTAAGTTATCGTCTATGTCGGTGTAAGATAGACCTGACAAGCTGCCATTCACATCAAAGCCCATGTCTTTCATCACGGCTAATTCAATTCGGCCTATGTCCCAACGGTTGTTTTGGTAATTGCCGTAATCGCTCATCAAGCCACTGTCTTTATAGGGTAGGCACAGCGATGACACCACATGGTTGTCTGGCGTGATAGGCAACGGGCCGCCTAGCAAAGCCAGCACATTAGGCCCAATAAAGTTGTAATGGCTGCCAGCACGGGTGCTCAAGGCGCCAAATGGACTGGCCTTGTCGGACACCCCATCAAACGCTAAGGTGTGTATGATTTCATGCAACGCTACCGACACAAAATCAAAATGGCCTTCGGGTATGGTTGGGGTAACATGAAAACTTGGATTGGGATCTAACCACAAAGGCACGCCATATAGTTTAACCGTGCCATCTACCCCAAGGTAGATGGTGAATCCAGCATCCGACTGGCTGCCGTTGATGTCTTTGCCTGTGGTGGCTTCGATTAAATTACTTTTCTTGGAACCCACCCAGGCCATTTCAGTGGCGGGCAAACACCCATCGGAGTTGGCGATGTCTTTGGCCCAACTGACGTCTTTAAAAAAATCGGCATTGGTCTTGATGTTCACACGGAAATCCAGTGTGCCCTTCCAGTCCACAAAACGATCTATGCTCTCGCGTATTACAAAATCCACATCGGTGCGGATTAAATCTTTAATGCTATCGCTTAGCAGGTTTTTTCTGTCGTTAATGGTGAGGGTGTACAGGCTCATGGCGGCGTGGCCCCAATGCTAAAAAATCAGTGGCCGATTGTAGCTCACATCGCTAATGGCGTCATCAATCAACCAAAAATCAACGAATTGACCCAGGAAAGTTGCTTTGGTAAGCATGTTGACTCTAAATCATAATTCTCAATGGCGAATTTTCTTGCATTCTCTCCCAATTTTTTCCTCTTAAGTGGGTTACGAATTAAATCGCAGATTTGATTAGTAAGCGATTGCGAATCAAAAAAATCTACAAGTAATCCAGTATCATCATGTTTAATTGCTTCACGCAATGGCTGTGTATTGCTTGCCACAATCGCACACCCGACACTCATCGCCTCTAGCAAGCTCCATGAGAGAACGAATGGGTAGGTTAGATACACGTGTACCGTCGAAAGTTGGAGTAGTGGTATAAAGTGTTGATAGGGGATATTCCCTAAAAAATGCACGCGTTTCCAATCTTCAACTGATATTTTATCTTTGACTTCATTAATAAAAATATCTTTCCATTTTCCACCGTCCTTGGGTCTTCCCCCATAGCTCACATCGTCTCCACCCACAATTAGGATTTGTGCTTTAGGTTGTTTTTGGAGAAGTTCAGGTAATGCCCGCATAAATATATGGTAGCCCCGATATGGCTCTAAATTCCGGTTAACGAAGGTAATTATTTCGTCCTCTTTGGTCAATTTTAGTTTTTCATTGATCGTCAATGTGGCATTAGGATTTGGGGTAAGTGTATTTGTATCAATACCATCATGAATAACTGTTATTTTGTCGCGAAATGGTTTGGGGAAAGTGCTCGCCTGCCAATGTGTTGGAGATATACCAGCATCAGCAATATCAAAATGCAGTAGATTATTTAGATTCTTCAGTCTTAATCTGCATGGCTCAGTAACATCATTCGAAGGGAACTCAGGGTCAAATCCAACATCAGCGTCAGATGAGTGGTAATAAAACTCACAATAAATCGCAAGCTTTGCATTGGGCCAGACTTCTTTCAGAAAAAGACTCTCCCCCCAGCCATGATGAGAGACAATCAAGTCGGGATTAAAACCTTTTGCTTTAATTGCCAAGGCGTTTTTGAAAGCTGCCTCTGCACGAATAGTTTTAGTTTCAAAATCGCTGACCCATGGATGAATATTGGGGGTAGTCCCACGGTTGGGAAAGTATGGGTGGAGTGTTATTCCATTCCAGCTTTTAGCATCTGTTTTATTCATAATCATGGCATGAACTTCATGCCCATCTCGAACTAAGGCTGGCGCGAGAAATTTAAATTGACCTGGGAAATTTTGGTGAATAAATAAAATTTTCATGATACTTTTTTGATAATCCCAAGTTTTAAGAACCAAGTAATACTTCGAAATACAAAAGCGGCTCTCTCTTTTGGCAGCTGAACGATAAGTTCACTCGCTTTTTTAGTGCCCTGATGAAGTTGAGTCAAGAGCATTACGCTCTCATCTTCCGTGGGTAACACAATTTTTGCAAAATCAACCATCGCAAGGGCTCGATAAGAACTAAGACGTTTAATTGCTATATCCAAACTCTCATCTACAAGTGCTAGCAATGAATCTGGGGAGAGTAAAACGGTAGGGTAATGGCTAAATGAAGCAAAAGGATCCATTCTTGCCGGCCATGGGTGAGGAGGTTGTTTAAGTGATTCTTTTTGCGATTGTCGAATCTCGTTTTGCTGACCCCATAGATGCTCATATTGAAGCATAATATGCTTCCAGTCATATATTTCTTGGACACGTTTTTTTCCGGCTTCACCCATTGCTTGACGCATTTCTTTCGATTTGAATAGCTGATCAAACGCAGAGGCAGTCGCTTCAATATCAACAGAAATTAAGGAGCAGGTGTGCCCGCAGTACATGTCGTAGGTATCAATCTCCAGCGCATGGCGTAGCGCCAGATCGCCGCCCAGCCCCGCCTGCGGCATCAGGGTCGGAATGCGAAAACCGTCGATGCCATCGCGCACCGTGTCTTTGTAACCATCCCAATCTGATACAACGACAGGTAGTCCTGCCGCCATGGCTTCGATTGGGACAATTCCAAAGGTCTCTTGAATGTTGTCTGAAAGTGAGCAGAAAATATCGGCACATGCCCATGCATTATTTCTGTTATTTGCCTCACGCCCATCTAATGTGACAATACGCACGCTGGGACAGGCAAGTTGACCAGCATTTTGGTATGCTTTCTCAATGAACTCATTCGCATGCCACCCACACTCTATGAGCATAATTTTTTTATCAGGATTAGATTTTGCAGCTTTTTCTAGGGCTTGATACATAGCCAGTGGATGTGCTTTCGCATGAAAAGAGAGTCGGCCTATAAAAAGCACAATAAGGGTATCTTGATCTACACCTAGCTGCTCTCTTGCACTGGCTTTTTTTGTTGTATTAAAGATAAAGTCTTCCGTGTGAATTCCAAGAGGAATAACTGGCAATTGAGGCAACACTAGTTTTTGGATGCCCAGCCGATCTACAAGGTAGTCAGCCTGCGTCTGTAAAAGTCTAGAGACATGCGTTTTTACAGCATGACTAGTACAAATGATCGCATCCCATGGTTGAACAGGAGAGGTCAGTAATGAGGCTATAGCATCCATCGCACCAGCAGAAGAGGTAGTATGGGTGATACCACATAAACTCCATTTATCATGCCCATAAAAGGCTCTTAGCCATGCATGCTCCCCTAACCCTGGCCCAGGGTAGTAAATGACTCCTGGATTTGAAAGGGCACCAAGAGAATTCTTATCAATTACTTTAACTGGTAGTGATTTTCCAAATTGATTGGCTGTACTTACAAAACTCTTTGCATGTGAGGTATTTTCAACTTGTAGCCAATACTCACTTGCCTTGTTATGTAGTAAAAAACCTCTCAGGAAAGACTCGCCAGCAGCATTGCGGCCCATGAGCTTAGGTCCGCTGATCGAGTATGCTTCGGGGTGATAGTAAATAGCAGCAGATGCCATACGGGATTAACCTTGGTGATAGTCGAAATGTGAAAGTAAAAGTCTCATTCACCTCAAAGGAGAAAGTGGACTGCCCACGGTTTGTAGCTTTTCAAACGCCAAAAGATTTATATATCAAAGCGATATTCCATTATGCAACGCCGACTGGATTCCAGCCTCCGCTGGAATGACAGTCTTTGGTAATTATAGCGAAAATGACATTTCTCCAATGATTAATTGACGATAATATCGTTTGCTGTGACCAGTGACTTGTTCCCAATGATTGCTACTTTGATTGGTGATATTCCGCCATCTCCATCAGGGTCGTAATATAAAACTGCACTTTTTCTATCGTAGATCAAATGATGTTCAGGAGCGGTTGCCTGCGTTCCTAAAAGGAATTGCCCGCTGTGAAAGTCATCTAAGCCAGTAAAGTCATTCGCACTCAGCTGAATCTTATCTTTGGCTGAAGTGAAATCTTGAATGGTCACAGTGTTTTCATGATGTAAGACGAAGATATCGTTTCCTGATCCACCAGTGAGGGTATCATTACCACCTCCCCCATCGATCTTATCATTGCCGCTCGCACCACTAATTTTATTTTTTCCCGAATTACCCACAAGGTGGTTATTTAAACTATTCCCTGTCGCATTAATATTTTGCGTGCCCTCTAATGAGATATTTTCTACAAAATTAGGTAGCTTGAAAGATACATAACTTCGAATGATATCCACGTCCACACTACTGCTTATCTCAACCACGCGATCTTTAGTGTGATCAATCATGTAAATATCAGCACCAGATCCGCCGGTCATATTATCGGCTCCAATGCCTCCATCCATCACATCGCTACCATTTCCACCTGAGAGAATATCATTGCCGGCACCGCCATAGAGTATGTCATTATCATCGCCACCCTCCAATCGATCATTTCCCTCATCCCCATAAAGGACGTCATTCCCAGAATTTCCGTAAATTGAATCATTGCCAAATCCACCGCGAATAGTCTCATTCACACTAAAGCCATTCAATGACTGAGATTTTGAGTTTGCAGCAATACTGTAATCAAATTGGATGGGGCTCGAGGTTGGCAGGAGATTGTTGTTGCCGATAATAGCCTCGAGGATGAAGGGGAAGTTACTGTTGATGCTGGCCCATATTGATTCGCTCGATGATGTAGCACTTGCGACGCCTAGGATAGTATTTTCAACGAGTAATGGGCCGCCAGAGTCGCCTGGCTTTAAGTCCTCTTGGCTTGTAACCCATATCCCACTTTGGTATTGTGGGTTGACTACGAGCTCCATCATCCCTGAGCCAGTCGATGGGTAGCCTACTTGTGTCACTATCGATGCATCAACCTGTTCAAGCAGGGGATTGACGCTGAGAGTGCCCAATAAGGTACCGATAGGTTGGTCTATACCAATGATGGCAAGGTCATGACTGCTCTCAAAGTAACTAAATTGTTCATCATCTTGATCTGAATATATCTCACTCTGATACGCAATGTTAAAACTTGTAAAGCTAATCGCAGTTCCTTGCGCATCAAAACGATCTGCTGATCCATTAAAATCAGCTGCCAAATATAATTTGATTGATGTCGCTCTTCCGCCTAGCGCGGGGTCGTAAATAAGGTGCCCTGCCGTTAATATGTCGTTTTCACCGACGATGGCAAAGGTGCCGCGCTTTCCATTGTTTCCCCATAATGCTTCAATAACCCCTATGAGCTTATAGGGGGAGGTGGTTCTTGCTAAAGTATCAATTTCAGAATTCAAAGACATTTTTCTAACCTAGAACATCAAATTCCATTGTACTTGACATCCTCCCCTTCCTAAATAAAAAAGCTTGCTTGATGATAAAAATTCATATAGGATATTTCATATATGGAAATAAAATTTGTTATTCAATTAGATGCTAATCCAGCGGAAATTCAGCGATTGCAGGCTTTGCAGGTCAACTTTGTTGATATCTGCAACGCTATTTCGCCGATTGTGCAGGAAACTCACACATGGAATCGAGTGGTTTTACATCATATGGTGTATCACAAGATGCGTGAGAAATTTCCGCATACTGGGTCGCAAATGATTTGTAATGCTATTTATTCAGTTTGCCGAGCTGCGAGAATCATTTTGCAGCATCCAAAAAGCCCATGGAATATCGAAGTTAACCCTCAGGCGCTATTGCCACGGTTGCATTTTCTTCCTCAGTCGCCTGTTTTCTTTGATCGTCATACACTTAACCTCAAGGGGAATCGTCTTTCAATGTATACCTTAGACGGTCGAATTCGTTTTGATTTAAGTCTGACTGAAGAGCAAAGAGCGGCGTTTCACCATGAAAAGCTAAAGGAGGTATTGTTGGTTAATAATGTCAGTACGTTTAGTTTGCATTTTCATTTTGGCGATGAGGATGCAAAAGCAATCGCCTCGGAAAATATCATTATTCCTGACAACGTGGCTGTGATTCCTCCTCAGCCGTCATCATCAACCCATCAAATGGCGGTGGCATAATGGCCTTAGCAAATCCCCAAATGTTGAACCAAAAATCTATTATTCGTGAAGCGTTGGGAAAGCTCACCCATTACTTCAAACATACCATTTTCTTCAGTTTCTTTACTAACTTGTTAGTGCTTGCCCCGACTTGGTATATGTTAGAGGTGTATGGTCGTGTCGTATATAGTCAAAATCATAGAACGCTACTAATGCTCACCATGATGGTGATTTTAATGTATGTTGTGTTGGAATTTCTTGAATGGATTCGTTCAAGGATTATGCATGAAGCGTCTGCAAAATTCGACCAATCACTGAACGAACGAGTGTTTAATAGTATTTTTCAAGCGAAGCTCAAGCAAATTCCTGGTGGGACGGCTCAGGCTATTAATGATTTAAAAACAATTCAAGAGGCAATCGCCTCGCCAGCATTGATGGGCTTAATTGATCTTCCATTTGCGCTTCTTACATTAGTACTCATTTTTGCAATTAACGTCACCATGGGTTGGTTTGCGATGTGGGGTGCGGTGGTTCTTGGTGTCATTGCCTTCATTAATCATCATTATGTGCAGCCTCCTCTGACGCTTGCTAATCGACATGCGATTCAAGCACAAAATTATGCAAGTAGCGCAATTCGCAACGCTCAGGTGATTGAAGCAATGGGGATGTTGCATCGCATCCATCAAAAGTGGATAGAGAAGCAACAAGCCTTTCTAAAAATGCAAGCGTTGGCATCTGACCGTGCAGGGGTTAACAGTGCGCTTTCTAAAATGGTGCAGGTTATGCAAGGCTCTATCTTGCTGGGTATTGGCTGTTGGTTAACCCTGCAAGGGGAGCTCGACATGGAGGGGTCCATGATGATTGTAGGGTCTATTTTAGGGGGGCGTGTGCTGACCCCTTTCGTCACGATTGTGATGCAGTGGCGTGTATTGGGAAATGCACAAGACGCTGTTCAAAGATTAGATCAGTTTTTAAAAGTGTTTCCAGAGCCTCAGCCTGCTATGCCATTGCCTGCACCCGAGGGGCATTTAAGTGTCGAGGGGGCCGTTGCCGCACCTCCCAATAGTCAAGTAGCAATTTTGAAAGGCATCACATTCCGCCTGCCTGCAGCCCAGTCTTTAGCGATAGTAGGTCCTTCAGCCTGTGGTAAGACAACGCTCGCACGTTTGATTACAGGTATTTGGCCCGCGATCAACGGCAAAGTACGTCTCGATGGGGCAGATATCTATGCTTGGAAAAAAGAAGAGCTTGGTCCTTTTGTGGGTTATCTGCCCCAAGATGTCGAACTTTTCGATGGCACGATTGCAGAGAATATCGCACGTTTTAGCGATGTTGATATGGCCAAGGTCAAAGAGGCTGCTCAAATCGTTGGGCTGGACGCTTTCATTAGTGCCCTTCCACAGGGCTTTGACACCCAAGTGGGAGACGAGGGTGCTTTTCTCTCGGGCGGCCAGAGACAACGGGTAGCTCTGGCGAGAGCCATTTATGGCAACCCTAAATTTGTTGTTTTAGATGAGCCTAATTCAAGTTTGGATGAAGAGGGTGATTTGGCTTTGATGAGAACATTGCAATACCTTAAGTCTCAAGGCACAACGCTCATTGTCATTACTCACCGCACACAGATTCTTGGGTTGATGGATTACATGATGGTCATGGTTGATGGGCAAATCAAACAATTTGGGCCTCGAGATGAAGTTTTAACAGCGCTTCAACAACAAAATGCGCCCAAACCTTCAGCGGTGGAGGCATAAAAAAATGAAAACTAATAGGAGCCCTATGAATCAGTTTTGGGGAAGAAGTGAGCTCACTCAAACTCTCGCAACATTTAAGCGAGAATTCCTTTGGGTGGGTTTGTTTAGTATGCTCGCTAACTTGCTGATGCTAAGCCCTACGCTCTATATGTTGCAAGTCTATGATCGTGTGCTTCTCAGTCAAAGCGAATTAACGCTGCTATTTTTGACACTTATTATCATTGTATTTATTGCGGTGATGGCCTTTGCCGAGTGGTTACGATCAAGGCTCTTGGTGCGTGCGGGGATGAAACTCGATCAGGAACTTAATACAAGAATATTTAACGCAAGTTTTGAGGCTTATTTGCGTCGAAGTCAACAAAATCCGACAGAGGCCTTTACTAATTTGACGAATTTACGTCAATTTTTAACGGGAAATGGAGTTATTGCTTTCTTTGATGCGCCATGGACCCCCATCTACATTCTAGTCACTTTTATGCTGCATCCTTTATTGGGTTGCTTGTCAATATTGTTTGCTGGAATTCAATTATGGCTTGCTTTTTGGGCGCATCGAAACTCTCACGATGCCATGAACGCTCAGACGCAAGCCGAGGGCAAAAGTCGGGCATATTTACAAAGTAAATTAAAAAATGCTGAGCCAGTGGAAGCAATGGGCATGTTAAAAAATTTACGTGCTCGCTGGCTGAATTTGCATCAAGAACAACAACAAAAAATTGAGGAGGCTTCTAATCGGCAACATAGACAGCAGGCCATCGTTAAATTTATTCGGTACTCTATGCAAAGTTTAACACTAGGGGCAGCAGCGCTTTTGGTAATTCAAGGAGAGCTCACTGGGGGTGCCATGATTGCTGCCAATGTATTGATGTCTCGTGCTCTACAGCCACTGGATCTCATTGTTGGTTCATGGCGCGGTTTAATACAAGCCAAAGAAGCATTTGAAAGTCTTGAGTCAATTCTTAAAACTTACCCAGAACAGGATCGTTCTGCCCAGTATCCTGTCCCTAAAGGAAATGTGACGCTTAAAAAATTGATTGCTTTTAAAGCTGATAAGGAATCACAAATACTTAAAGATTTAAATGCGGATTTTAAGGCGGGGCAGGTAACAGCCATTATTGGACCATCAGGTTCGGGTAAATCAACTTTGGCAAGGTGTCTTGTTGGAATTTGGCCTGATACAGCCGGGTCTGTGTTGCTCGATAAAACGCCCATCGAACATTGGGATCGCGTTCAATTGGGTCCTAATATCGGGTATCTTCCGCAAGATATTGAGTTATTTGACGGTACGGTGGCAGAAAATATTGCGCGATTCTACGAGGTGGATTCAGAATTGGTGATTGAGGCTGCAAAAAAAGCAGGTATCCATGAAATGATTTTACGCTTTCCAAAAGGCTACGATACTCCCATAGGAGACGGAGGTAGTCAGCTTTCTGGGGGGCAGCGGCAACGTCTAGGTCTTGCTCGAGCGATGTATGGTAATCCACAGTTGATTGTTTTAGATGAGCCGAATGCAAACCTTGATGATTTGGGAGAGCGCGCACTAGTGGCCGCAATTCAAGATTTGAAATCCCGTGGTAAGACTGTATTTTTAATTACACATCGCTTAAACATATTGGGGGTTGCGGATCATCTATTAGTGATGCGCGATGGCAAGATTGATCACTATGGATTGCGTGATGATGTGCTTGATGAGTTAAAAAAGAAAGCGCAGACAACCGTTCCAATTAATAGCAAAGTGCAGCCTGCTTAAAGAAAGAGAATATCAATATGAAAATTTATGACCCAATGAAAGAATTCTTGCGTTTCAAAAGAGAGCCCAAAAAAACGCTTGAAGATATTGAGAATGATAATTCCCCTCTCGTGGTTGATACACATTCCCCTATTCGATTAGGAATGAAGGTGCTGGGAATAGGATTTGGTGGCTTTTTACTGTGGGCGGCTTTTGCACCGCTAGATGAGGGTGTCCCAAGCGCTGGTTCAGTGAGCATTGATACTAAACGTAAAGTTATCCAGCATTTAAGCGGTGGAATTATTAAAGAAGTTTACGTTAAAGAGGGTCAGCAAGTGAATGCTGGCGATGTCCTTGTGACGATTGATAATACGATGACAAAGGCTCGTTACGAGGAAATTCGTCAACGATATATCGGTGATCGCGCGCTAGAGAATCGATTACAAGCAGAGCAGGCTGGACAAAAATTGATTAGCTTTCACGAGGATTTGATGAAGGCAAAAGACGATCCGCTTGTTCAACAACATATGCGCAATCAAGAGATGTTATTGTTATCCGGAAGAGGCTCGTTAAGTGCTGAGCTTCAAGGGATTGAGGAAGCAATCCATGGACAGCAAGCCCAAATTGATGGGCTTGGGCTTATCATTGAGAGTCGAAACGCGCAACTAAATTTACTCAATGAACAACTCTCAGGGATTCGAGATTTGGTTCAAGAGGGCTACGCACCAAAAAGTCAGCAAAGGGATCTTGAGCTACGTGCAGCCCAAATAAGAGGAGACATTGCAGAGGCGCAATCTAGTTTCTTTAGAGCGAAAAGAACAATCTTAGAGCTCCGCCAACGTGCATTGCAACGTAAAGAAGAGTATCGAAAAGAGGTTGATACGCAAATGGCCCAAGTGAAACTCGAGGTGGACGCCAATGGTGATAAATTACGGGCATTATCCGATGAATTTGATCGCACAGAGATCAAATCGCCTGTTTCAGGGCAAGTTGTTGGGCTGCAATTCCAAACCATTGGGTCAATTATTCAGCCTGGTCAAAAGATTATGGACATTGTTCCTATGAATGAAGGGTTGTTACTTGAAGTCAAAGTGGCACCGCACTTGATTGATCGTATTCACAATGGACAAAAGGCTGATGTTCGTTTTTCTAGTTTCGCAGATACACCGCAGTTAGCAGTAGAGGGACTTGTGGATTCTGTTTCAAAAGACCTTTTAACAGAGCCAGGTGCCAATCCTGCACAGCCAGGAATGAGTTATTATCTCGCTCGTGTGGCTTTAACCCCTGATGGTATTAAAAAATTAGGTAATCGTAAATTGCAGCCTGGTATGCCGGTGCAGGTGGTGATAAAAACTGGAGAACGCTCCTTCTTGACCTATCTCCTCCATCCATTTATGAAGCGTTTAGCTGCTTCATTGAAGGAAGAATAATGAGAAACTTATTAAAGTTATATGCTGCTTTAATGGCCGCTTTCCCGATCTTAGGCTATGCAGAAAATGCAACCTTGCTTCAGGTCTACCAAAAGGCGACTTCTTACGATGCGACATTAAGAGCGGCGAGACAAGATAATCAAGCACAACAGCAAGAGATTGATAAGTCTTTAGCAAACTTCTTACCCCAGATAAGGCTTTCAATGTATGAGGGGCGCGGTGTGCAAGACAGTGAAAGCCCAGGTCCTTTTGGGAACACTATTAAACGACACAATGTTTATGATAGTAAGAACTATAGTTTGTCGATTCGTCAGTCTGTTTTTAGTTTGTCCAATATTGCAGATTACGCGCAGACAAAAGCAGAGATTGCAAGAAGTGATGCAATGCTGCAAAGAGAACAAATTGGCTTGATGGGAAGAGTCGTTGGTGCATATTTGGATGTGTTGTTGGCGACAGAAAACTTAAGGTATGCAGAAGCACAGAAAGCCAGTGTGCAATCTCAGCTTACCCAGGCTGAGAAAAGGTTTAAAGCAGGGTTTGGAACAATTACAGAGATTAACGAAGCAAAAGCAAATCTCGAAACGGTTCACGCACAAGGCCTTGAGTGGGGAAATGGATTAGAGTACAACAAAAGGGTTCTTGAAAATATCTCTGGAATTTATCTTGATGCCTTTTTTACACTCGATCCTGAAAAACTGACTTTTGAGCCACCTACCCCAACAAAAATTGAAGAGTGGATCGATCTTGGCATGACTAGGAATCTAGAAATCCAGGCAGCAAGTCATGACGTTGAAGCGATGCACCAAGAAATTAGAAAAAATTCCTCAGGTCATCTCCCCACCTTAGATTTAGTGGCGGCAAGATCAAAAACTGAGAGTGATAATAATTTTACCGTTGGCCAAAAATATGAGACTGATACGATTGGCTTACAGCTTAATATTCCTCTCTATAGCGGCGGCTATGTCTCCGCGACAGTCAAACAAGCTGAGGCAAAATTAAGATTCACTGAAGAGACGCTTAGTGATAAACAACGCACCGTTGCAAATGATATTCGTAAATATTTTAATGAGATTGTTAATGGGATTGCGCGTGTAGAGGCAAAATCTCAGGCAGTCAAATCGAATGAGATTGCTGTTGTTGGAACTCAAAAAGGTTATGAGTCAGGTATACGGAGTAATGTCGAAGTGTTGAATGCACAGGAAAAATTATACTCTGCAAGAAGAGAGCTTGCGCAAGAGCGATATAAACTCATTTATAACAGACTCATGCTGAGGCAATCGGCTGGGCTACTCAATGAAAATGATTTGGCCGAAGTCAATAAAATTCTATCTCTCGCAAATTAGCTGGAGATGTCTTTCCTAAGCGTGTACGACACGACACCCTGAGCCTAGCCGATGGCCTCTACGCTTTCTTCGGTGAGGGGTTTATCGACGATACCACGAATATTGTAAGCTTTAAAAATCTCTGCTGGAACGTGCATATCAGAAAGCTAAATAAACAATCAGAAAATAGGTTAAATGGTGCAAGAATTGATCCAGCCCCAATACAATCCAGAACCAGTCGCTGTTATCTGGGCGCAGGTTGTAGCGCTTGCCCACATTCATTTTGACCCAGTCGATATGGTAATGAATCAGCATATCCAGCAAGGCGTACTGTAAGGCCGCGGTAATGTCGATAAAGGCGGCAAGTACCAGTAGCGTGCCAGCACCATGGATAGCAGCATGAACAATACCGCCCGGATGCAGGTAAATTCCCTTGTTACGATATATCCACGGCGAAGTTTGCAGCGGAAAGTCGCAAACAAAATGCTTGGCAAAAAAACACAGCAACGCTTCTAACATACTCGTTTCCTATAGAAGTTGAAACTTCCTACTTTGCTTGAGCTGGAAGATGTAAGTTGAATCAAGATGTTGCTCCATGCGGAAGTTGATTGCTAGGTCATTATATCTGCGATTTAGCCGATGCTGTCAATCAAAAAGTCTAGTGAGTTAGGACGTATGCAATGTTCAAGGAAATACGGAATAAGTCGGCGAACGGGATGAGGCACAAGGCGCACGGAACGCAAGAACCGAGATAGTACGCTGTGTACAGCGAGGTTCTGAGTACCGCGCAACGCAGTGCACCGCCCGTGTAGACATTTATTCCGTGTTTCCTCAAAAAGATTTAGGCGTAATGGAGTTAGCTGGGCAAAGATAGGCACCAACGACGATGCGCCGCGCTATTTTTATCACCCCTGCCTGTCCCTAGTCTTGGTAAACCAGACGGCCGTGCACGAATGTGGATTTGACTTTTCCTCCAAGCTCCCAGCCTGTAAATGGAGTATTCTTGCCTTGGCTCTTTAGCGTGCTGGCATTGATGTTCCAGTGCTGATTGGGATCGAAAATACATAAATCAGCATCGCTTGCCGAGCCTAAATGGCCTGCCTCGATGTTCAAAATGCGAGCCGGTGTCGCCGTGATGAGCCTAATGGCGTGTGCCAGATCGATCTTGTTCTGTTGCGCCCATTTCAGAGTCAGGGGGAGTAGGAGTTCTAAGCCAGTTGCGCCAATTTCCGCCTCTGCAAAAGGTGCCAGTTTTCCGTCATCATCGACAGGCGTATGGTCAGAGCAGATGGCGTCAATTGTTCCATCCTTAAGGCCTGTAGTGAGTGCATCTTTATCACGCTGGGTGCGTAAGGGCGGTTTGAGATGACAGTTAGGGTCAAAGTAGGCGATGTCATGTTCAGTAAGGTGCAGATGGGCTGCGCTGACATCACACGTTACGTTAATCCCCTGTGCTTTGGCTGAGCGTATCATGTCGACACCTTCTGCAGTAGACAAGCGACCGATATGTATTCTAGCGCCTGTTTCCTGTGCAATACGCAAGATACTGGCTAGCGCCAGCGCCTCAGCAGCGCTAGGGATGCCTTTCAGTCCAAGCCTGGCCGCCACTTCGCCATCGTGTGCTACGCCATTTTTAGCTAAAAAGGCATCTTCAGCATACAGAAACAAAGTGAAACCGAAGGTGGCTGCATATGCCATGGCGCGCCATAGAACCTGCGTGTCTGTGATGGCATTATTTGCCTGAGAGAAACCTACGCAACCTGCTGCGTGGAGCTGACTCATTTCTGCAATGGCACTGCCTTCCAGTTGGCGGGTGATGGCGCCTAGTGGATAGACGTGGGCGAGTCCCTGCTGTTTTGCGCGATATTTCAGCATTTCCACCAAGCCCGGCTCATCAAGGACTGGATCTGTGTCTGGAGGGCAAGCCAAGCTGGTAACGCCGCCCGCGACGGCCGCTTGCAACTCGCTGGCAAGTCTTGCCTTGTATTCTTCTCCTGGCTCACGCAGTCTGGCCGAGAGATCTACCAAGCCAGGGCATACCACGAGATTGCTGGCATCGATGGTTTGATTGGCAACAAAATCTTCGGGCGCCTGACCGATTCTGACGATTTTTCCTGCCACGATGTAAACATCCAGCTTGCTGTTGATGTTGTGTTGGGGGTCAATGACGAGACCGTTTTTGATGAGAATTTTCATTCAATACCCCCTGTACTCTGGTTGGGTTGTTGCCCGCCAGTTAGAATTGCCATCACCGCCATGCGGATAGCGATGCCATAGGTGACTTGCGGCAGAATCACGGATTGTTTGCCATCGGCTACGCTGGAGTCGATTTCTACGCCACGGTTCATGGGGCCTGGGTGCATCACGATCGCGTCAGGTTTGGCAAGCGCTAGTTTTTCCTGCGTTAGACCATAGGTCTTAAAATACTCTTGTGAACTCGGTAGCATGGCGCCGTTCATTCGTTCATTCTGTAGCCGTAGCATCATCACCACATCGACATCTTTCAATCCTTCGTTCATGTCGTGGTAGACCTGTACCCCTAGTTTCTCTACTTGTGCTGGCAACAGTGTCTTGGGGGCGATGACACGCACTTCAGGCACGCCTAAGGTGGTTAAGGCATGAATCTCGGAGCGAGCCACCCGTGAGTGGAGAATGTCACCCACGATAGCGATTCTGAGATTGTGTAACTCGGGTTTGTATTTTCTGATGGTAAATACATCTAGTAGACCTTGTGTCGGATGGGAGTGTCGACCATCGCCAGCATTAACAACATGAATATGTGGCGGCACGTGTCTGGCGATGAGGTGCGCGGCACCGGACTGTGCGTGGCGTACCACGAATATGTCAGCATGCATGGCAATCAGGTTGTCGACCGTGTCTAGTATGGTCTCTCCTTTGGATTGGGAAGAGGTGCCCACATTTAGGCTGATAACGTCCGCTGAAAGGCGTTTTGCCGCGATCTCAAAGGTGGTGCGTGTACGGGTGCTATTCTCAAAGAACAGGTTGCAGACAGTTCGCCCGCGCAGCAAGGGTACTTTCTTGACCTCACGCTCTGCAACGCCAACAAAGGATTCCGCGGTGTCTAGAATCTGATTAAGGGTGCGTTTTGGCAACCCCTCGATTGAAAGCAGGTGGCGCAGGTTTCCATCAGAGTTGAGTTGGGGATTTTGCATGTGGCTATGACCTCGCGCTAGGGTGTTGAGGGCTCAGTGTTAATGCCAGTTCACCACTGGCGAGTTTGGTCAGTTGCAGATGCTCAGTCGGACGCAGCTCAATCTCTGCCGCAACGATTTGCGGTGCAATCGGCAACTCACGACCACCGCGGCTCACCAGTGCAGCTAGCGTGATGCTGGCTGGTCGACCATAATCAAAAAGCTCATTCATTGCAGCACGCGTGGTACGCCCCGTGTAGAACACGTCATCAATCAGAATGATATGTTTATTCTCTACATCGAAGCTGATTTGGCTAGGGCGGTTGATGTTTTTTAGACCTCGTTGTGCATAATCATCACGGTAAAAAGAGACATCCAGTGATCCATGCTCAATGCGGTGGGTGCGGATGCTGTCTTGAAGTAGGTTGAGCAGGCGCTCCATCAACCAAACCCCCCCACTGTGTATGCCGACCAGGGCGGTATTTTCTTTGAGAAAAGGACGAATCTGCTGCGCTAGCGTATTCAATAAATCCTCGGCATTTGGCAAGGCCTGGTCGGAGTGCTCAGCAGTGGAGGGTGATTTTTTAATCATGCTGATATTCTACTGAATTTAGCCTTTTAGGCGAAATTCTTTTACTCAAAGAATGGGAATTAATCTTGTAAGCTGTCAAAGTAGCTTTGCAGAATCGCCTGAGCTGCGACTTGATCCAGAATCGGTTTTTGAGCGCGACCTTTAATGCCTGATTCGCGCAGCATGGCACTTGCTTGGCCAGAGCTGTAGCGCTCATCTATCAGTGCAACAGGCAAATTAAAACGCCCATTGAGTCGTCTGGCGAATTTTTTACATAGCAGCGTCATGCTGTGCGACGTGCCATCCACGTTGAGCGGCAGACCAACCACCAGCAGTTGAGGTTGCCATTCGCTTACTAGAGCGGAGATGTTCTGAAAGCGAATCTCATTGCTTTCATTGTCGATGGTCGTCAGCGGACTGGCAACCCTTAGTAGGTGCTCACCTACTGCGACACCGATACGTCGTTCTCCAAAATCAAACGCAATGACAGTGCCGGATCGTGCGCCGGTTTTCTGAAAAACGTTTTCATTGTCAATCAGCTGCATTGCGTGCTAGGCGTGCCCCGCCTCATCGGACAGCATCATGGGATCGAATCCCAGCAGTGATATGGCGATATTCAGTTGTTCTTCATGCGGGGTAGCGAATAAAATCTTGTTGAGTGTGGCAGTGCTTGGCGCCTTGACTGATAACCATGCATTTTGTGCCATTTCGTCCTCCAACTGGCCTTGTGACCAGCCTGCATAGCCTAAACTAAGCAGCAGATGTTCAGGACCTGTTCCTTGTGCAACTGCTTGCAGAATATCTCTTGAAGTGGTCAGCATGACTTGATTGCAGACGCTCATAGAGCTATCCCACTCAGACTCGGTTAGTTCATTTGCTGGATGTAGCACGAACCCACGATCCAGCTGTACCGGCCCGCCATATAAAACGTGCTTGTGTGCAACAGTACTGTTTTCCAGCGGGATGTTGATCTTTTCATAGAGGCTTTCGTAGGTCATGTCTGTAGGACGGTTGATGACGATCCCCATGGCGCCTTCCTGAGTGTGTGAGCAAATGAAGGCGACCGATCTAGCAAAGTAAGGATCGGTCAGGTTGGGCATGGCAATCAGAAAATGCCCGGTCAGGTTAACGTTCTCAATCAACATGGCTTCAAGAGGTTGGGTCTGATTCTAAGTATCCTGTGACTTCCAGGCCGAATCCACCCATGCTGGGCATTTTTCGTGGATTAGCCATGAGCCTCATTTTTCTGACGCCACAGTCAAGCAGAATCTGTGAGCCAATGCCGTATGTGCGCAACTCTTGGTTAAATCGAATCGGCTTGTCCGCTCCTTTGATGCGCTCAGTGATGCTGTCACCACACTCTGTCTGACGTAGCAGAACCATTACGCCACATTCGGCTTCGGCAATGACCTGCATCGCTTGTAGGGTATTCCAGCTATGTGAGCAACTGTGACGGTCTAACAGGTCGAACACAGACAGCGGTTCATGTACGCGCACCAGCACCTCTTGGTCTGGAGACGGGGTTCCTTTGATGAGTACCAGATGGGTTTCTTTGCCAATTTTGTCGTGATAAGCCACTAGCTTCATTGCGCCGTAGGGGGTTTGCACCATGCGCTCCGCACTGCGTTCGATAAGACTTTCGGTTTCTGCTCGATAGTGGATCAAGTCGGCAATTGTGCCAATTTTTAGGCCATGCTCTGCGGCAAAGGCCATCAGGTCAGGTAATCTTGCCATGCTACCGTCATCTTTTAGAATCTCACAGATCACGCTGGTTGGTTGCAGGCCTGCTAATTGCGCCAGATCGCAGCCCGCCTCAGTGTGTCCGGCACGTACCAGTACGCCACCGTCCACAGCGGCTAGGGGAAAGACGTGACCGGGACTGACGATGTCGCTTGGTTTTGCGGTCTGGGATACTGCGACCTGAATGGTGTGCGCACGGTCAGCAGCGGAAATGCCTGTGGTCACACCTTCAGCGGCCTCGATGGAGACGGTGAAATTGGTGCCCATGCGGGCGCCGTTCTTTTGTACCATTTTGTTCAGCTTAAGTTGACGACAACGTGCGTCAGTCAGGGTAAGGCAAATCAAGCCACGTCCGAATTTTGCCATGAAGTTGATGTGCTCGGCGCTTGCATATTCGGCCGCCAGCACCAAGTCGCCTTCATTCTCACGGTGTTCATCATCTACCAGAACCACCATGCGGCCTTGTCTGATCTCCTCAATGATTTCTTTGGCGGGACTGATTGTGTTACTCATTATGCCTCCCCTGGCTGGGAGTTGCCCATTCAGTCATGCGCTCTACATAGCGTGCAATCTGATCCACCTCTAGATTCACGTGGTCACCACTATGCAATTGCTTCAGTGTGGTATGTTCCAGCGTGTGCGGGATCAGGTTGATGTTGAACTCATCTCCAGACACCTGGTTGACGGTCAGGCTGACCCCATTCACCGCGATAGAACCCTTGCGGGCGATGTACTTGGAAATAGCATGTGGTGCGCGAATCGCCAATCTCCAGCACTCACCTAAGGATTCAAACTTTAGCACTTCACCCACGCCATCAACATGACCGCTGACTAAATGCCCACCTAACCTGTCGGATAGGCGTAAAGCTTTTTCTAGATTCACCGGGTGCGCGTGCTGTAAACCTTCAGTGACCGATAAGGTTTCTTTTGATGCGTGCGCCTCAAAATACGCGTTTCCTAGGCTCACGACGGTTAGGCAAACGCCATTGACTGCAATGCTGTCACCTATTTGCACATCGTTCATGTCGAGACTCTGTGTTGAGATTGAAAGGTGCATATCGGCACCAACTGGCGCGACTTGTGTGATTGCACCGACGGACTGAATGATTCCTGTAAACATGTGTAAATTTTAGCAGATAACCCACGTTAAGGATTAGAAGCCTGCTAAAATCTGCGTCATGAAATATTTACCGTATGAGTTATTTGTCGGCTGGCGCTATGCGCGCGCCAAGCGCAAGAACCATTTCATTTCATTTATTTCACTGACCAGTATGATCGGTATTGCGCTCGGCGTTGCGGCCTTGATTATTGTGCTGTCGGTGATGAATGGTTTTCAAAAAGAGTTACGCACTCGCATCCTAGGCGTGGCCTCCCATTTAGAGATTACAGGCGCGAATAACCAATTGGCAGACTGGCAGCGGGTGTCGCGGAAAGTAGCAACGCAGCCGCATGTGTTGGCGAGTGCGCCCTACATCTCGGCACAGGGAATGTTGAGTTATGATCAAGGCGTGCAAGGCGCCATGATTCGCGGTGTGATGCCAATCGACGAGGATCAGGTCGCCGATTTAGGTCGGCATATGAAGGTCGGTCGATTAGAAGACCTGCGTGATGGTGAGTTTGGCATTGTGCTGGGAGCTGACCTCGCCTATGCTTTAGGGGCGCAGATGGGCGATAAGGTCGTTGTAATGGCACCGCAAGGGCAATTTACGCCCACTGGAGTGGTGCCACGGCTTAAACAGTTCACCTTGGTGGGGCTGTTTCAAGTGGGCATGTATGAATATGATGCGGGGTTGGCGCTGATTCATCTCGCGGATGCGGCCAAGCTGTATCGCATGGGGGAGAAGGTTTCTGGCGTGCGCCTAAAGTTGAATGATCTGTTCGATGCCCCAACGGTGTCTGCACAAGTGGCCTCTATGCTGAATGCGAGTCCTGCGGCCGATGGAAACTACTATGTGACGGATTGGACCCAGCAACATGCTAATTTTTTCAAAGCGGTGCAGATGGAAAAACGCGTGATGTTCATTATTCTGACACTGATTGTGGCAGTGGCGGCATTTAATATCGTTTCTACCTTGGTAATGGCCGTGACGGATAAGCGGGCTGACATTGCCATTATGCGCACGTTTGGTGCCAGTCCTAAAAGTATCATGGCGATTTTTATGGTGCAGGGGGCGCTGATTGGCGTGGTGGGGACGCTGTTAGGGGGGGTGTTTGGGGTTTTAATCGCGCTGAACATAGAAACGATTATTCCTTTTATCGAACGCTTGTTCCAAGTGCAGTTTTTGGCCAAAGATGTCTATTACATCAATGATCTGCCCTCAGATCTACTATGGTCGGATGTATTGACGATAGTTGTGGTTTCATTTGTATTGAGTTTGCTGGCAACGGTTTATCCCAGCTACAAGGCAAGTCGCGTGAATCCTGCCGAGGCATTGCGCTATGAGTAATATCATTGCTTGTAAATCTCTAACTAAGGTCTATCAAGGACTGGACGTGGCTGTGCTAAATGGGGTTGATTTGCACATTGCAGCGGCAGAGCAGGTGGCCATCGTGGGAACCTCAGGTTCAGGCAAAAGTACCTTGTTGCATTTGCTAGGTGGTTTAGACATGCCCAGTGGCGGTGAGGTAAGCATTGCAGGAAAAGACCTAGCGCAGTTGTCGGAATCAGAAAAAGGCCATCTCCGTAACGAGTCTCTCGGTTTTGTTTATCAGTTTCACCATTTGCTACCAGAATTTACTGCGCTGGAAAATGTAGCCATGCCACTGCTGATTCGCCGTGTGGTGCGTGAGCAGGCGTTGGCTGCCGCCAGTGACATGCTGAAAAAGGTCGGGCTGGGGCATCGTATGGAGCATATGCCTGGCGAGCTTTCTGGGGGAGAGCGTCAGCGTGCGGCCGTGGCCCGCGCAATGGTCACCCAACCCAAGTGTATTCTTGCAGATGAGCCAACAGGCAATCTTGACCGGCATACAGCGCATACGGTATTTGATTTGTTGCTGGAAATGAATCAAAAGCAAGGCGTCAGTCTGGTGGTTGTGACACATGATCTGGAGCTGGCTTCGAAATTACAGCGTCAATATAGGTTGGTGGATGGTCAGTTACAGTCAGTTTAAGTACCCATTGCTGATTTGCGGGACTTAACTTGATTACGGCCTCGATTGTTGCCTTTGTTGTGGGTGTTTTCTGCTTGCAGCAAGTGTCCACGCTGCCCAGTCTTTATTGGGCATGCTTAATACTTCCCATAGCATTTTTTGCTTATCAACTGCGATTTTCCTCAAGGATACAGCAGGCTTCTAAAGCCGCACTGTGCCTGCTTACCAGTTTGATGCTGGGTTTCTTTTGGGCGGCAGGCTTCGCAACAGTTCGAATGGTAGATGCGCTGCCTCATGCATGGGAGTCAAGGTCGATAGAGCTTACTGGGGTTGTGGCGACTTTGCCTGAATTGACACAGCGAGGCGAGCGTTTTCAGTTTGATGTAGACCATGTGTTGACTAAAGGCGCGACTGTCCCCCGTCATATCTCGCTGGTTTTCTATCCTGCTGGCAGTTGGGATGAAGTGCCGGCATTTCCTCGTGCCGCGCAATTTAGGGCAGGAGAGCGCTGGCGGCTTACTGTGCGCCTGAAGCGTCCACATAGTACGCAAAATCCACATGTGTTTGATTTTGAGTCGCTGATGCTCGCCAACAATATTAGAGCGACAGGAAGCATTAAAGCTAAGGCGAAAAATGAAAAATTACAGGATTTTGTATGGCGACCCCAGTATGTAATTGAGCATCTGCGCGAGCTTGCGAAGCTACGCATTGCGCACGTATTGACGGATAAACAATACCTTGGGGTAGTTCAGGCATTGGTCATGGGGGATGATAGCGCCATTACCTTTGATGATTGGCAAGTGTTTTTGCGGACGGGAACCAGCCATCTCATGTCAATCTCTGGGTTGCATATTACCATGTTATCCGGTCTGGCTTTTGCATTGGTGAGTTTTGTGTGGAGACGCGTGCCTCAGCTCGCCAGTCGTCTTCCCACACGCAAAGCTGCTGTGGTCGTCGGTGCATTGACTGCGCTGAGTTATTCCCTGATTGCTGGCTTTTCAGTGCCTACGCAACGTACTTTGTATATGTTGACCGTGTTTGCTATTGCCTTATGGTCAGGGCGGCAGTTAGTCATGACTCAAGTGTTGGCTTTTGCTGTATTGGTCGTCGTGCTACTTGATCCTTGGGCAGTAGTGTCTGCTGGCTTTTGGCTGTCATTTGGCGCCGTGGCGATGATTAGCTATGCCTTGGGCGGCAGGGTCGGTCAGCCACACTGGTTCAAGGTGGCGGTGCAGACGCAGTGGGCGGTGACAGTTGGCATGGTTCCCTTGTTGCTGATGATGTTTCATCAGGCGTCAATGATCTCACTAGTAGCTAATGCCTTTGCGATACCGTTAATCAGTTTTGTGGTAACGCCGCTGGCTTTGCTTGGCAGCTTCCTGCCGATTGATGCGGCATTGAATTTGTCCTATCAGGCACTGTGGCTTTGTATGGAGGCGTTAAAATGGCTGAATCAGTTACCCAACGCAGTTTGGCAGCAGCATACCCCTGCAATGTGGACATTACTTCCAGCGGTAGTGGGCGTGGTCTGGGTTTTATTGCCACGCGGTGTGCCGATGCGCTGGCTAGGATTGGTGGGCTTTCTACCTATGCTGCTCATTGCCGCACCTCGTCCTGCTCATGGCGAAATGAGAATCACAGTCTTAGATGTGGGGCAGGGCTTGAGTGTTTTGGTGCAAACGGCCACCCGCGCATTCTTATATGATGCCGGTCCTAAATATAGTCAGCAATCCGATGCGGGCGCTCGTATTGTGGTGCCATTTTTGCAGGGAGAAGGGATTTCAGCATTGGATGGTTTGATGGTTAGCCATGATGACAATGATCATAGCGGCGGAATGGATTCGCTTTTGGCTCAGATGCCAGTGACGTGGCTGGCAAGTAGCCTACCGGATAGCCGCAAATATTCCACACCTGTAAATAAAATGAGGTGTTTTGCAGGGCAACAGTGGGTCTGGGATGACGTGAGGTTTCATGTGTTGTTTCCTACGTTGGAAAGTTATGAGGATTCAAGCATCAAAGACAATAATCGTAGCTGTGTCATTAAAATCAGTAACAGTGCGGGGAGTCTTTTGCTCGTGGGCGATATTGAAAAACAGGCTGAATTTCAGCTGGTTGATAGTTCGGCTGATGGTTTAAAAAGCGATATACTGGTGGCCCCTCACCATGGGAGTAAGTCATCATCCACCAAAGTGTTTATTGATGCAGTGCAGCCTAAGCATACGGTGTTCACTGCGGGCTATCTCAATCGATTCAAACACCCCGCGCCGAAAGTGGTCGCGCGGTATCAGGATGCAGGTAGTGCAATTCACCGATCAGATTATCATGGCGCACTCACCATTAACACGCACTCAGAATTAGCAAGTGAGCATCAGATCAGCGTATCAAGCTGGCGAAAACAGAGTAAACGCTACTGGCATGATGATTTTGAGCATTGAAGCTTGCCCAAAAGCAAGCGACAAGCTAAAGTATCGTAGGAATTGAGCATCGTTTCGATGCGCGAGATTTTTTATGGGAATTTAAACGGGGAGTTTCATTGTGTGGCAAATTATTCTAGCAGCCGGTTGGCCAATCTGGCCGCTCATCATCGCATCGGTCGTGGCTGTTGCAATCATTGGTGAGCGTGCAATCGCATTGCGTGAAGATGTCGTAGCACCCAAGCAGTTGTTGCCTGAGTTGCAGGCTTTATTGTCACAGGGAGAGGTGGGCAATGATGCGATTAGTCGCTTAGAACGGCATTCGATGTTGGGGCAGGTGTTTGCTACTGCGCTGGCTACTGCAAAGTATTCTCGCGAAGTGACCAAAGAGTCAATTGAAGAAACCGCGCGTTCAGTGGCACATGAGTTGGAAAGATATCTATCTACACTAGGTACGATTGCGACCGTTGCACCGCTTTTGGGTTTGTTGGGTACAGTGATTGGTATGGTGGAGTTGTTTGGGGCTTTTACAGCAACCGGGCATGATGTTGCCCAGTTTGCACGTGGTATTTCAGTGGCGCTGTATAACACGGCCGCAGGCATTGTTGTAGCGGTTCCGGCGATGATTGCTTACCGTTACTATCGTTTGAAAGTGGATGCGCTGTTGCTGGATATGGAGCAACAAGCGATTAAGTTAGTTGAGATTATTCACGGCGAGCGTAATTAATTTAACGGTTGGTTTAACGAGGTTACACATGAATTTCAGGCGGGGGAAACATCAGGAAGAGTTGGAGATGAATCTCATCCCACTCATAGACGTGTTACTGGTCATCATCATCTTTTTGATTGTCAGTGCTACATTTTCTCGCACCAATGAGTTGCAGATTAATTTACCAACTGCAGAGGCAAATGTCCCGCAGGAAAAACCGGTGATGATTGAAGTAGGTGTAGATGCAACAGGTAAGTATGTGGTGAATGGTAAAGCATTGGTGGATGACACGGTGGCGGGAATAAGCACTGCATTACAGACCGCTGCTGCAGGTGGCAAAGAACCTACAATTGTCATCAATGCCGACGCGAATAGCACCCACCAGTCAGTGGTGAATGTGATGGAGGCCTCTCGCGTGGCGGGATTCACGCACATTACTTTTGCTACTCAAGCGGGTGGCGCTAAATAGGCGGCCTTTACGCTATTCGTACTGGGATGGTTGCTAGACCATCATTTCGACGCACTTCATGCATGAAGTGCGTTCTTGTTTATTAAAGTCACTCACTGAATTAATGGGAAAATCTAGACATAACAAAGAGGCATTGCCGGAAGTTAAGAACGCAAAAGAGATTTCCCTGCGTTTGTTTCGCTATGCATGGCGCTATAAATTCGTTTTTATGGCGAGTATTCTATCGCTGGTGATTCTGTCGCTTAGCAATACGGGATTCTTGGCGCTTATTAAAGAAGTGACAGACGAAGGTTTTGTGAAAAAGTCTGCGGGCAAGCAAATGTTGTTGCCTTTAATGTTGTTTGCTTTGATGGTCATTAGAGGTGTGGCAGGCTTTGTCTCAGTTTACAGTATGCGTAGTGTTGCACGTCGAGTGGTTGAAGATTTTCGTAAGGAAATGTTTGCGAAACTTATGCTGTTGCCCGTGCATTATTTTGATGCACGCTCCGCTGGCGCATTGGTTTCCAAATTTACTTATGATGTTGAACGCTTATCAACGGCTACTACGCGCTCATGGATGAATGTTCTGCGTGACATTTTAACTGTCATTGGGCTTATCGCTTATATGCTCTATCTTGATTGGCGACTTACGCTGATATTTGCGACGATATTGCCTATCATCACTTTATATCTAAGAAAAATAACGCCAAAACTTAAAGCTAATGCTAGGGCGGTACAGCACAGTATGGGCGACATGACCAAAACTGCAGAGGAGGCAATTGCTGGGCAGCGTATCGTCAAGATTTTTGGCGCGCAGAACTTTGAGTATCAGCGATTCGCAGAAATTGTGGCGAACAATCGCCGGATTGAGCTGCGCTCGACACGCATTGCAGGATTAAGTGGTTTTGTTGTCGAGCTCTTTGCTGCGATGGCGTTGGCGATGGTGATTTATTATGCAATGGGTACTTTTTCAGTGGGTGAGTTTGCGGCCTTTGTGGGGGCATTGTTGATGCTGATTTCACCGCTCAAGCATATCGCGTCGGCAAATGAAGATTTTCAGATTGGGCTGGCTGCGGCGCAAAGCATATTTGATGTCATGGATGCTACACCGGAGCCTGACAAGGGGAAGTTGGAGTTTTCGCGCGCCAAAGGGTCGATAGGGTTCCGGGATGTCACGCTACGCTATGAGAATGCCAGTGGTGTAGCGTTGGACAATCTAAGTTTTAGCATCAAAGCAGGCGAAAAGATTGCTTTGGTGGGGCGCTCTGGGGGTGGCAAGACCACACTAGTGAATCTATTGCCCAGATTTTACGAATTGCAGCAGGGCTCGGTGCTGCTAGATGATGTCGATATTCGACAGCTTAAGTTGGCGAATCTGCGTGAGCAGTTTGCCTTGGTTAGCCAAGATATCGTGCTGTTCAATGATACGATTTTCAATAATATTGCTTATGGCGTGCTACGCAATGTGAGTGAAGACGAAGTGATAGCGGCAACCAAGGCGGCGCATGCCTGGGAATTCATTCAGCAATTGCCTAATGGATTACAAAATGAAATTGGTGACCGCGGTGTGCGCTTGTCCGGTGGGCAGCGCCAGCGTATAGCAATCGCAAGGGCTATACTGAAGAATGCGCCGATACTACTGTTGGATGAAGCAACCTCGGCTTTGGATACCGAATCTGAGCAGCATGTGCAAGCCGCGCTGGATACATTAATGCAAAATCGCACCAGCATTGTCATTGCACATCGATTGAGCACTATTGAAAACGCAGACCGTATTATGGTGCTGGATCATGGAAAAATTGTTGAATGCGGCTCTCATAGTGAATTGATGGCATTGGATGGGCATTATGCCAAGTTGTATCAAAAACAATTCAGTTGATGCTTTTTCTAGGATTATGACTGACTGGATACAACAGCAGTGGACTCGATTTACCATCTGGCATTTATTTCTTTTGCCAATTTCGTGGATATTTGGAGCTGTCGTTCGTATTAGACGCGCCTTCTATCAAAAAGGCTGGTTAAAAAGCCATCGGTTACGCGTTCCTGTGATTGTTGTCGGTAATATCAACGTTGGTGGGACTGGCAAAACTCCTCTGGTGATCTGGCTCGCTGAACAGTTGTTGCTTAAAGGTTTTCGGCCGGGCATCATCAGTCGTGGCTATGGCAGAAGCACTCCGGGGTGCATGGAGGTTTTTGTTTCAAGCTCACCGGATCAAGTGGGGGATGAGCCGATATTGATTGCTTCTAAGGTCCGCTGTCCTGTCTTTGTGGGAACTGATCGTGTTGCCGCTGGTCGGGCGTTGTTAGAGCAATATCCAGAGTGCGATGTGCTGATCAGCGATGATGGGTTGCAATACTATCGCATGCAACGTGATGTCGAGTTGGTGGTGGTGGATGCTGTAAGGGGATTAGGGAATGGGGCTTTGTTACCGGCCGGTCCGCTGCGTGAGTCAAAAACGCGTTTAAATACGATCGATGCTATTGTGAGTAATGGTCCGGTGAGAGCGGGTGATAGATTTTCAGCTGCGCCGGTTGTTGAAATGTCTTTGCAGCCCAAGGCGTTTCGCAATGTGCTGGATGACCAATTACGGGCGGATGTGTCTGATTTTTTAAACAAGAACATCATGGCAATTGCCGGAATTGGCAATCCTGATCGGTTTTTTCAGCAATTGCGATCGATGAAACTGACTTTTAGCAGCACCTCATACCCTGATCATCATGCGTTTAAGCCCTCTGACTTCTCGAGGTTTGATGGCAATATCATTCTAATGACGGAAAAAGATGCGGTGAAATGTAAAGCTTTCGCCCGACCTAATTTTTGGGCGCTACCCGTGGGTGCGATGATAAATGATGAATTATTGATTATCATATTAAATAAGTTGAGTGCACTGAGATCATAAAAATGGACACAAAATTATTGCAGATTCTAGTTTGCCCAGTTACCAAAGGGCCGTTGGTTTACCATAAGGTGACTAATGAGTTGATTTCGAAATCGGCGCGATTGGCCTACCCAATTAGAGATGGCATTCCTGTGATGCTTGAGGATGAGGCACGTAAATTGACGGAAGAAGAAGTCATTGAGTAAGTTAGCGACTGCTTCTCATCCATTTCATGTCGTTATTCCAGCGCGTTACGCAAGTACGCGGCTGCCAGGCAAACCTTTATTGGATATTGCTGGCAAACCCATGGTGGTACATGTGATTGAGCGAGCCAATGTGAGTGGTGCCCAGCAAGTGGTTGTGGCAACCGACGATGTACGCATCTTAGATGCGGTTGCTTCATGTGGGTATATTGCACTCATGACGCGGCTAGATCATCTCAGTGGAACAGACCGCATTGCGGAGGTTGTATCCCATGAGGGATGGGGTGATGATGCCATTGTGGTGAATGTGCAGGGGGATGAGCCATTAATCGAGCCTTCGCTTATTATGGAAGTGGCTGCCAAACTGGCAGGCAGTCCGGCGGCTGTGATGGCCACTGCGTGTCATGCCATTGGGAGTAAAGCTGATTTTATTAATCCCAATGTAGTTAAGGTGGTCATGGATGCGCAAGGGAACGCACTTTATTTTAGCCGCGCACCTATCCCTTATCCCAGGGATGCCTTCTTAAGTAATGATGCGCTGCCGGCAGAAATGCCGGTCTACCGGCACATAGGGATATATGCTTATCGTGTTGGATTCTTAAAGCAATATGCAAGCCTATCTCCGGCAAGTATTGAGCGCTGCGAGAGTTTGGAGCAATTGCGCGTGTTGCATCATGGCTACAAGATCGCGGTGGCGATTACGGAAAATGCCCCAGCGTCAGGGGTCGACACAGAGAATGACCTTGCCTACGTGCGTGGTTTGATGTCCTAGTCAAAACGAGCTTGATGCTTTTTTCAAGCAAACTCATGATTAAAAAGTTTGAATACTGCTTGCGGAGCATGGTGGGATTTGCTATAGTCTCACCTCTCGACGGTAATTGAGTCGAGTCGGACGCGGGATGGAGCAGTCTGGCAGCTCGTCGGGCTCATAACCCGAAGGTCACAGGTTCAAATCCTGTTCCCGCAACCAATTGAGTATGTTGTGTGTTATGCAGTAAATTTTAATATTTAGAAATTGGGTAATTTTTAAATATTTAAGATTGACGGTTTTAAATATGGCTGTATAATGCGCACCTCGTTACCGAGAAGCGGTAGTGAAGGCAGCTTAAAGTGACGCACTTTAAGTGGATAAAGAGATCTTTAACAAAATAACAACTGA
>Ga0194120_10002523_pt1 | contig 31246 bp, 16 predicted proteins | sample TA2MahCa65mmetaG_FD_148642 | JGI IMG/M metagenome (GOLD analysis project Ga0194120, IMG submission 148642) | Freshwater microbial communities from Lake Tanganyika, Tanzania - TA2015019 Mahale Deep Cast 65m | ecosystem: Environmental > Aquatic > Freshwater > Lake | place: Tanzania: Lake... | reverse complement strand
TCCGCCTCACGGAGCTTCCGAACCACCTCGTCCGTCCTGTGACGCTTCCGCTTCATCGAGAACCTCCTGGGTACCTTGTACCCGAAAGCTCTCACTCAACCCGGATCAGATTCCCCAAGGCAGGTCAGAGGAGCGCAAGGCGCGAGTGGGATGGTGGCGCGTGTGGTTCGTGGAGGGGCGCCGCCGACACCGGCTGAGCGAGCACCTGTCGTCGAGGCAGGCGGAGTGGCTTTCGGAGCTGGCGCGGCTGGCGATGATCGGCGAGGCTAACCGCCGATGAGGACGGTGGGGCAGCCCGGGGGCATGATGGTGCCGCCGTGGGCGGTGGTGTCGCCGACGCGTGCGGCGGGCAGGCCGCCCAAGAAGACCGTGGTTGAGCCCTTGGCGATGACATCGGGTGGCCCGACGCAGGTGCACATTCCCGTGGCGACCGCGGCGGGCCGGCCGGCGATCAGGACCGTGGGGCAGCCCGGCGGGAGGATCGGCCCGCCGACGTGGGGGATCGGCGGTGTGCCGGGGGTGACCATGGGGCAGGTGTGCATGTCTCCGACGCAGGCGGCCATGCTCACGGGGGGCTCCTTGGGGGTGTCAGCCGGTGAATCGGTCGCGGAAGACGTATCCGACGGTGATGAGGGCGGCGGCGGCGAGGCTGAAGACGACTCCGAGGGCCACGACCGCTCGCGTCGGAATCGCCGCCATGGTGACGAGCGCGGATCGGGAAGGCTGGTTCGGATCGTAGTACACCTCGACGGGAGCGCCGGGCGGGCGTTGGGCGATCACAGCGAGCGCCCGGTCGCGGTCCGGGAAGACGGAGGGCATGAGGGGCATGAGCCTGGTGCCCTCCAGGGCCACGCCATCGACGGAGTAGGTGTAGCGGATCCTGGCCTCGTACTCGGTTACGGCGAGGGGGCCGATCTCCGAGGGCCGGCGCGTGCGTTGGACCTCGACGACCTCCGACTCGGTCATGACGCCGGGCACGCTGGGCCAGGCGCGGCTCTTGACCAGCACGGCGACGGTGACCCCCGCGACGCCGAGAACGGCGAGCCCGATCCCGATCCAGATGAGCCAGTCTCCCTTCATTCCCGATCCTATCGAACCAGCGTCCAGCGTCCCTTGAGGCGTGCGGCGTAGATGGGGAGCTCGAAGACGAGGCCCTCGTCGTCTTCGAGGAGGACGGGGCTCCTGGCGTCGCTCCTGGTCACGAGCGCCACGCGCCCGCCCGCGGCCAGGTCGAAGACCAGGTCTTCCGTGCTGAGCGGCTCGGCCCTCAGCCCGGGGCGCTGCGCGAGCCACTCGAGCTGCTCGAGGCCGGCCTTGCGCACGCGCTCGAAGTCCTTGTACTCGGCGCGTGCGGTCTCACGCCACTTGTACTCCTGCAGATCGAAGGCGCGGGGGGCGTCGCCCGCGCGCAGGGCGCCGATCAGGTCCGCGGCGAGGGACTCCAGGGCGCCGCGGTCGGCCTCGCTCAGTTCCTTCAGCACCTCGGCCTGGTCCCACACCTCGCTCGGCGGCGGCTCCTTGATCGGCATCGGAAGCCGGATCGTGAACGGGTAGACCTCCGGGCCCACGGGCGGGGGCCACTCGAAGCGGGCGAGCGTGAGCGCCGGCGTGGGCACGTCCGCCGAGGGATCGTGGAGGTAGGCGTGGGCCTCGCCCGCGGCGACACCCGCCTCGTAGGGGGCATGGGTGGGCCACCGCAGGAAGACGCTCAGCTCGTTCTCCCCCGGAGGCAACCAGAGGTTGATGGGGACGTCGGTGGCGATGCCCCCGCCCGCGGCGTCGACCACGAGCGGAACGCCGTTCACCGCCACGCTCGACGCGGCGTGGGTCCATCGGACGGATAGGTAGTAGACGGGGCCGTTCACTGTGAGCCTCACTTATCGTCGCCCGGGAGCAGCCTTGTGCGCGCGCCCTTGTACAGATCGACATCGTCCCATGGCGTCCACTCGCCGACCTTCTTCTCCTTGGTGTAGACCTTGAAGGCTTTGCACTCCACGACGATGGAGACCGTGAGCGGCTTGAGCGTGACCTTGGGAGTCACGTAGACGCCGGAGCGCTCGAACTCGCCCTTGGCCTGTGCGACGATCTCGGTCTCGCCCCCCGCGGTGACCGCGGCGGACAGCACGTAGTCGCTGCCGACTTTCGCCGTGAGCTTGGCATAGAGCTTGCCTTCGCCCCCGAGCGTCAGCTCTCCGACGATTCGCTCGTGCCCGGCGGCGTAGAAGCGGGCCTTGGGCCCTCCCTTGAGCGTCGCCTTGGCCTCGGCGCCCGTGGTGAAGAAGATGTCCGCGACGTGGTCGGCGAGCAGCGAGGAGAGCGGGGGCGGTACGCCCAGTCCGTTGTAGATGAGCGTGCCGATGCTCACCTTGAGCTCGATGCCCACGCCGATCACCGGGTCGAGCGCGGCGGTCACCGCGATCTCGAAGTACGCCTGCCAGTCCTTGTCCTCCGCCCATCCCCACGACGCTTCCAGCGATCCGGTCGGCGGGGTGAGCTTGGGCTTGAGGCTGACGCCCAGGGCCTTCATGACCCCCGTGCCCCACTCTTCCCAGCCCCTGGTGACTTCATTCCCCCAGCCCTCGAAGAACTCGCGTTTGAGCTTGACCGAGACCTGCTGACTCGGGTAGCTCTCCACGGTGAACATCTGCGACACGTCGTCGCAGCCGCGTCCGTGAACGCGGTAGACCTTGGGCTTGCCGTTGATCGGGAAGTAGTCGTCGTCGGCCGGCGGCCGGGCTTCGAACTTGTGCTCGCCGGTGGAAACCCAGGCGGATTCGGGGGGGGCCCCGTCCGGCTCGCGCACGGCGATCTGCTTGCGCTTGGCGTTCTTCTCCTCGACCACGGTCACCTTGGCGGTGCAGCCGTCCTTGCCCTTGGTCTTGCGTTCGAGCGAGACCGTAATCCCCGCGAACTTCTTCTCCAGCTTGTCGGTGACGCTCGCGCCCGCCACGACCTGGAGCACGTTGGAGGGCCCGTGCTTGCGCTTGTGCTCGCACTGGAGTTCCAGCTCCTTGATCCCGCAGGGCTTGTCGCTCGTCGGCGGCGTCGGGCCTGTGGCCGGGGGTGGGGCCTGTGTCTCGGTCTTGGGAGGGGGCGGCGGCGGCGGATAGGGGGGCGGCTTCTGGGTGTCGGGAGTCCGCTTCTTGCGCGTGCGCGGCTTGGCCTTGCCCGTGCCCTTCTTCCCCGGCTTGCCGTCGTCGGCGACCAGCGCTTCGATCGGCTCCTCGATCTCCTTGGCCTGGAAGGGCGAGGCGTCCTTGGCGCTCTTGGCGGCCTGGGCGGGGCCCGCGGCGGCCCCCATGTTGATCTTGACCATGATCCCCTGGATCGAGACGCCGGACGGATCGAGGACGACGGCGTTGCCGCCGCACTTGAGGCTGATCCCCAGGGGAGCCTCGATGTTGACCTTCATGCCCGCCTTGATGTGGACGTTCATGCCGCCTTCGAGGTGGCTGTCCATCCCGCCCTTGGCGCTGAAGGTCTGTCCTCCCTCGACCACGTAGGTCTGCCCGGCCTTGTGGTCGATCGCCGACGACGCTTTCACCAGCGACTTGTTGGTGGTATGGCTGATTTCGTCGCTCGTCTCGACGATGACCTTCTTGGCGTTGAGCTGGGCGGTCTCCTTCACGGTCGTGGTCTGGTTGGCCTGGTGATCGACGATCACGTCCTTCTTGACGGTTTCGTGCCGCACGTCGTCGATCTGCTCGTACCGCCCGGTCTGGACGATGGTGTTCTGGTCCAATCGAACGAGCGTGTTGAAGCTGCCGCCCTTCTTCCCGTCCTTCTCCCATCCCACGCGGACCTCGCGGTTGCCGTAGGTGGTCTCCTTCTCCGTGGCCCGCACGCGGACGTCGAGGTTCCGCTGCGCGTGCACGAAGATCTGTTCGGCGTCCTTCTTGTCCTCGAAGCGCAGCTCGTTGAACCCCGCCGCGTCCTTCGACGAGAGCGACTTGATCGTGCTCATCGTCTTGTTGGCGGGCAGGTCGTAGGGCGGCTTGTGGTCCTCGTTGTACACGCGCCCGGTGATGACGGGGCGGTCCGGGTCGCCCTCGTAGAACTCGACCACGACCTCGTGCCCCACGCGCGGAAGGAACACCGCGCCCCAGCCCTTGCCGGCCCAGGCCTGCGACACGCGGATGAAGCACGAGGCCTTGTCGTCGGCCTCGTGGTCGCGGTCCCAGTGGAAGCGGACCTTGACGCGGCCCAGCTCGTCGGTGTGGATCTCCTCGTCCTGCGGGCCCACGACGATGGCGCTCTGCGGTCCCGTCACGATCGGGCGCGGCGTGATGCGCGCCGGGCGGAACGAGCGGTCGGTCGAGATGCACCGGAAGACGCACGAGAACTCCGTGCCGCGTTCCCCTGCGCTGCCGTAGCCGGCAACCGAGGCCTCGACGCTGGTCGCGACGACCAGGAACGACTTCTTCCCGTCCTTGCGGAGGGCCTGCGTGGGGTCCTTGAGCTCGAAGGTGCCGCCGGCGACCACGCCGCGGACGTCGGTGCGGGCCGAGTAGACCTTGCCGTGGGACCCGAGCTCCTCGGCCCGGACCTTGACCAGGGTCTCGCCGTGGGCCGTCTCGTAGTACTCGCCCGGGTAGTCGTAGAGCTCCGAGGTCTTGTCGACGCGCTTGGTGGTCAGGTCGCGCGAGACGCGGAGGTTCTTGCCCGGGGCCTTCATATCGAAGTCGTTGAGGGCGACGGCCTCGGTCTGGATCTCGCTGTCGACGCGCCACTCGTACACGGAGTCCTCCACCATGCCCGCGCCGTGGTGGTACACCAGCTCCTTGTGCCCGTCGAGCTCCTTGTGCTGGGCCATCTCGTCGACCAGCACCATCACGTGCCGCCCGTTCTCGTGCTCGAAGAAGTAGTAGATCCCGTGCTTTTCCATGAGGCGGGAGACGAAGTTCAGGTCGGTCTCGCGGTACTGCACGGTGAACTTGGTCTCGGGGTACGTGCCCTTGGTGCGGTCCTCCACGTCGACCAGGTGCTCCTCGAGCACGTCCTTGACGATGGAGAGGGGCGTCACGGGCTTGGTCTTGGCGGTGGCGGGCTGGAAGATGCGGCAGTCGCTCGTCCGCGAGAGCAGCCACAGCCGCGGGTGGATGGCGAGCTCGTAGAACAGGTCGGTGCGGGCCTCTGCGGACTGGCTCACCCTGCACACCACGCCGTTGATGAACCGCGACTTGCCGTCGCCCCGGACGATGGTCAGCGTGACCGAGGTGCCGACGAGGTCCTCGGGCTTGAGCCCGGGCCTGGCCGCCTCGACCACCACGTCGAGCCGGAAGGGGCGCCCCAGCTCCTCGGCGTAGCGGAAGCTGGCCAGGAGCACCGCGTCCTCGCCCAGGGCGGTGTGGATCCGCAGCTCCTGGTTGGCCTGCGTGGGCTTGGTTGGCTTCTCCTGGTCGCTCATCGCCTGCTCCGATCCGCCCGCCCGCCGTCGATCATGGTTGGCCTAGAAGAGGACCCCGGCGGAGAAGGTCAGTTGCCACACGCCGTGGGAGTCGATCTGGAAGGCCGGCTTGGCGGTCACCGGCACATTGGAGAGCTTGCCGTTGACGTCGAGCCACGTCCTGCCCGTCACCTTGTCGGGCGTGGCGTCGACGGAGGCGCCCAGCCCGTAGCGGAACGCGGCGTTGTTCCAGCCGTAGATCCCGATCGCGGTCGCGCTGGGCTTGTCGTCCTTCACCTGGGCCAGGAGGTCGAAGGAGAAGCCGCCCTCCTTGACCTTCAGGCCCAGGGCGGCGGTGTAGGTGGTGGGCCTCCAACCCGGCGCGGGGTGCCCCGGGGGCGCGAGGCGGTCCCAGGTATCGAGCCTCAGGCCCGCGTACTCGGCGCTGCCGCGGGCCGTCAGCGACACCTGCTTGCCCAGGGAGAGCACGACCGTGCCCTCGCCGCCGACCTTGGCCTCCGGGCCCTTGAAGTCGCCCCAGATCTTCAGCGAGGCGGTGACGGGATCGGTCTTGAGGCTGGCCTTGAGGCTGGCGCCGATGGACTGCGTGGAGGGCTCGAAACGCACGACCTGTCCCGAGATCGTCACGGGCTTGAGCTGGAACTCGAAGTCCTCGCCCTCGACCATCTTGGCGATGGGGTCGCCCGCCTTGGCCAGATACATGCCGACCGCGCCCCCCACGGCGAACACGGCCCCGACGACCTTGAGCACGCCCTTGTTCTCGTCCACCCAGGCGCCGACGGTGGTGCACTTGAACGCCGCCGCCAGTTCCTCGCCCGTCTTCTTGAGCGACTTGACCTCGGGCGTCTCCTCCAGCTTCTTGATCGCCTCGGTCTTGAAGAGCTTGAGGCCCTCGGTCCCGATCTTCTTGGCGATCTCCTCGGCGTCCTTCCCCGAGATGGTCACGGGCGTGAGCTGGGTCGGCAGCCCGAGGGTGGGGGTTGCCTGGCCATCCTTGGCCAGCGCCTCGGCCTGGCGCTGGACGAGCATCTCGGCCTGGCCCTTGAGGAGCTTGGCGAGGGCCTCCTGGAACCTCCTGTCGTCGAGCGTCTTGCGGGCGATCTCCATCGCCGTCTGGGGCGAGCTTTCGACCAGGCGCACGAACACCGCGACCTTCGCGTTGATCACGCCCTCGATGGACCTGCATTCGTCGCCCATGGCTCCGTCGTTCAATCGAACCGGTACTCGAAGTCGCCGTCCTTCACGCCCACGTGCACGCCCGCGATGGGCTTGCCCTCGGCCAGCCGCTCCAGGAACGCCCGCCCGATCTCGGGGAGGAGCGTCCGCGTGATGATCGCGTCCACCGCGCGGGCCCCGGACTCCACCTCCGTGCACCTGCCGACGATCAGGTCCACGACCGGCTTGTCCGTGGTCATGGGCACGTTGTAGGCCGACGTCACGCGGGCGACGATCCGCGAGAGCTGCAGGTCGATGATGGCCCGGAGCATTCTGTCGCTGATGGGGTTGTACGGCACGACCGTGAGGCGCCCCAGGAGCGCCGCCGGGAAGACCTTGAGCAGCTCCGCGTGCAGGGCCTTGGTGAGCCCGGCCATGTCCGGGGCCAGCTCCGGGTCCTTGCACATCTTCATGACGAGGTCGGTCCCGGCGTTGCTGGTCAGGATGATGATCGTGTTCTTGAAGTCGATCTCGACGCCCTCGCTGTCCTTCATCATGCCCTTGTCGAAGACCTGGAAGAAGACCTCGTGCACGTCGGGGTGGGCCTTCTCGACCTCGTCGAGCAGGACCACGGAGTAGGGGCGTCGCCGGACGGCCTCGGTGAGCACGCCGCCCTGCCCGTACCCGACGTAGCCGGGGGGCGAGCCCATGAGCGTGGCGACCTTGTGGGCCTCCTGGTACTCGCTCATGTTGATGGTGATGAGGGCCTGAGTGCCGCCGAACATCGCCTCCGCCAGCGCGATCGCCGTCTCGGTCTTGCCCACGCCGCTGGGCCCGGCCAGGAGGAACACGCCCACGGGCCGCCCGGGGTTCTCGAGCCTGGCCTTGGAGACCATGATGCGTCGGGCGATCTCGTCCAGCCCGTGACGCTGCCCGATCACGCGCCGCTCCAGCACGTCCGCCAGGCGCAGCGTTCCCTGGATCTCGTTCTTGACCATCCGCCCGACGGGGATGCCGGTCCAGTCGGCGACCACCGCCGACACCGCCTGGGCGTCGACGCTGGGCAGGATGAGCGGATCCTCGCCCTGCGTCGCCTCCAGGTCCGACTGGAGCTTCTTGAGCTCCTCCAGCAGCCTGAGGCGCCCGTCCTCGGACATGGCGGGCTCGGCCGCGGGCTTGTCGCCCTTGGGGGCCGGCTTCGCCGCGGCCTCAGGGGCGGGCTTCTCCGGCGACTCGATCGCCCTGCCCGCGGCGCGGAGCCTGCCGCGGATCTCCAGGATCCGGTCCACGAGCTTCTTCTCGCGCCGCCAGTGCTCGGTCAGTTCCGCCAGGCGGGCCTTCTCCTTGTCGAGCTGGGCGGTCACGTCGGCGCGGCGCCTGGTGTGCTCCAGCCCCACCGCCGACTCGCGGTCGAGGATCTCCAGCTCCGTGGTCAATCCCTCGATGCGGCGTCGCGTGTCCTCGACGGCGGGCGGGTCGGCGTGCTGGCTGACGGCGACGCGGGCGGCGGCGGTGTCCAGCAGGCTGATCGCCTTGTCCGGGAGCTGCCGCGCCGGGATGTACCGCTTCGAGAGCCGCACCGCCTCCTCCAGCCCCTCGTCCAGGATCTGCACGCGGTGGTGCTTCTCCAGCGTCGACGAGAGCCCCCGCACCATGAGCAGGGCCTTGCGCTCGTCGGGCTCGTCCACCTTGACGACCTGGAAGCGACGGGTGAGAGCCGGGTCCTTCTCGAAGTACTTCTTGTACTCGGCCCAGGTCGTGGCGGCGATGGTGCGGAGCGTGCCGCGGGCCAGGGCGGGCTTGAGGAGGTTGGCGGCGTCGTTCTGGCCCGCCGCGCCCCCCGCCCCGATCAGCGTGTGGGCCTCGTCGATGAACACGATGATGGGCTTGGGCGAGGCCTGCACCTCGTCGATGACCTGGCGCAGGCGGTTCTCGAACTCGCCCTTCATGCTGGCGCCGGCCTGGAGGAGCCCCAGGTCCAGCGACATGAGCCGCACGTCGCGCAGGCTGGGCGGCAGGTCGCCCTTGGCGATCCGCTGGGCGAACCCCTCCACCACCGCCGTCTTGCCCACGCCCGCCTCGCCCGTCAGGATCGGGTTGTTCTGGCGCCGTCGCATGAGGATGTCCACGATCTGGCGGATCTCCTCGTCGCGCCCCACGATCGGGTCCATCTCGCCCTTGGCGGCCCGCTCGGTGAGGTCGACGCAGAACTTCTTGAGGGCCTCCTGCTTGCCCATCTGGGCGGGGGCCATGGCGCCGCTGGCCTCGCCCGGGGCCGCGACCCCCGAATGCTGCCCGATCGCCGATCCGTCCATCGCCACGAGCGCGTCCTCCGGGCTGCCCGCGACGATCTTGGCGAGGTTGTCGGTGAGGGCCTCGGGCTTGACCTTGTCGAACTCCTTGGAGATCGACAGGAGCACGTTGTTCAGGTTGGTCGTCTTGCGGATGCCCACCAGCATGTGCCCCGTGCGCACGGCCCCCTCGCCGAAGAGCAGCGACCCGTACACCCACCCGCGCTCCACGGCCTCGTCGAGGTGGCTGGAGATGTCGGAGATGGCGGTGGCGCCGCGCGGGAGCCGGTCCAGGGCCGCGGTCAGGTCCGCCGCGACCTTGCCGGAGTTGACGTCAAAGTGCCGCAGGATGCGGTGGAGGTCGCTGTCCTGGTTGTTGAGGACCTGGCTGAACCAGTGCACCAGCTCGACGTACGGGTTGCCGCGGAGCTTGCAGAAGACCGTTGCGCCCTCCAGAGCCTTGTAACCCAGGCTGTTGAGTTTGCCGAAGAGCCTGGTGCGGCTGATCTCGCCCATGTCGATCTCCCTTCAGTTCGATCCCACCCAATCTACCCGAACCCGACCCGATCTCGAGCGCCTACTCCGCGCTGCGGAGCGACAGGTCCGCCGGGTCGCGCCCCAGCGGTCCGGTCGCCAGCCACGTGGTCCACCCCAGGCGGCCGGCGCGCCCCAGGGCCAGCTTCGGCACCTCGCGCTCCAGCAGCACAAGCCTGGCCTCCCACGCCAGCTCGTCGCACAGGTACAGGCGGATCCAGTCGCGCAGGCGCCGCTCGCTCTGGAAGCCGGGGAGCAGTCGCTCGTAGTCGGCGAGCCTCATGGGGCCCAGGTGGAGGCGGAACACGCCCTGGCAGTCCCAGGCCCGGGCCCCCAGGATCGCCGTGGTCCCCAGGCCCGCGCACTCGTGCGACGACCCCAAGCGGCATCGGTGCTGCTCGGGCAGGTCCAGCCACCGCCCCACGAACTCCTCGAGCGCCGTGCGCACGCCGAAGTACTTCTCGACGATGGCGCGGAGCCCCTCGGCGTTGCGGACCTGGGGCGCGAGCCGCCCGGCGAAGTGGAGCTTGGCCCGGTCGGGCACGGCGTCGCGTCGGCGGACGCCCTCCAGCCCCAGCCCCATGGTGCTGCCGACGTACGACACCCAGCGCCCCTCGTCGCCGGTCGCCGCCCGGTCGTAGGCGACGGTCTGCTGGGCCTGGGCCCAGGCGCGGTAGAAGAGGCTGACGATGCGGTGGTTGAAGAGGTCGAGGAAGCGCGACAGGGTCGGATCGCGGTGGTTGCGCGCACGGTCGCGGATGAACTCGGTCAGGTGGAGCGGCATCGGGCCCTGCGGGCCCAGGAGCCCCAGGAAGTTCACCAGCAGGCGGTCCGGGACCGAGGCCCCCCAGGGCGTGACGCGCGAGGGCTCGAACTTCCAGACCGTCGCCGGGGCGAAGGCCAGGGAGGGCTCCTGCCCGAAGCGGACGGCGTCCTCCCCCACGCGGACGCTGGTGCCCAGGCGCTTGCGGTCGGGCTCGAGGGCCTCGAGGGCGCGCACGGCGGCGTAGAAGTCGAAGCCCCAGGGCTCGGCTTCGAGGCGGACGCGGAGCTGGGCCAGATGGTCACGGCGCCCGGCGTCGGGCGGGGGTGGCGGCTGGGCGGGCTGGGCGCGGGGCGGCGTCAGAAGATCGGGCGCTGCCCCACCCTTGCGGACCATCGCATGATCTCCCCGCGCTCCGTGGAGCGCACGACGGTTTCGGTGAACGAGTTGAGCGAGACGTAGCGGGCGAAGAACTGCTCGAGGACCTTGCCCAGGAGGAAACACCCGACGCCCTCGAAGGACGACTCGTCGAGGGTGACGGCGACCTCGAGCCCGCGGGCGAAGGCGATGGGTCCGGGGGTGGGCACGCGGCGGACCACCTGGGCCGGGCGCACGGAGCGGACGCCCTCGACCTGCTTGCGGACGGCGGGGTCGGACCAGTCGGAATAGAGGCGGAGCATCTCGCGGAGGGCGACGGCGCCGGACCCGGCGCGGTCGGCGCCGTCCGAGAGCGAGAGGTGGTTGAGGGAGAGGTGGCTGATGAGCCGCCAGGAGATCTCGCCTTCGGCGTGGCTGGCGCGGGGCGGGGTGGGGCCGGCGACGACGCGGACGGAGGAGACGGGCGCGCCGATCTCGAGGGTGAAGTCGGTGGCGCCGAGGCCCAGGGGCATGAGGAGGGGGAGGTCGCGGTTGGAGCAGAGGGTCTCGACGCCCAGCTGCTTGAGGTCCATGGAGCAGGGCGCGCTGGAGGCATCGACGAGCGAGACGTACACCTCGCTGCCGGCGTAGGTGGAGCGGCGTCCCGAACGCTTCTCCTGCTCGGAGACGACGCGGGGCGTGCGGTAGGCGGAGAAGTAGGCGCCGGAGGCGGCGTCGGAGTCCTGGTCGAGGGAGGAGTAGAAGGGGCGGAAGGCGGTTTCCTGCCCGCCGGCCTCGTAGCCCGTGACGCCCAGCACGCGGTAGACCTCGAAGTCGGCCGGTCGCGTGCGGTCGACCATGACGTGGAACTCGCTGGAGCGTTCGGAGACGAAGATGCGGTCGGCGCGCCTGGGGAAGAGGTTGACGGCGGGGACGCAGCCGGGGGTGAGGCAGGAGGCGTCGACGGCGCCCTCGAGGGCGGGGTCCTCGGCGTCCATGGCGATGATGAGGTCGACGGCCTGGGTCTTGCAGCGGGCCAGCCCGGCGCGCAGGCCCGTGAGCTCGACGAACATGAAGCGCTGGGGGAAGGCGAAGTACTCGTGGAGGAGGCGGTAGCCCTGGAAGCTGCGCTCGTCGTAGGGGATGAGGGCCTCGGCGGCGTCGAAGCCCGCGGGGCGGACCCGGGCGGCGGGCGGGGCCGCGCCGACGTCGGGCTCGTCGCCCGCGGCGCGGACGACGACGCCGCAGCACCGCCCGAGGAGCCCGGCGTAGAGGCGCCCGCCGACGGAGCCCAGCCCGCCGACGAAGAGGCGGAGGGTGTCGAGGTTGATGGCGTCGAAGGAGAGGTCGGCGAGGGCGCGGAGGCGGAGGCGGACGGCGGAGCGGGTGCGGGCGAGGGGGCCGGCGAAGGCTTCGAGCCCGAGGACGCGGACCTCGGAGCCGTAGTACCTGGCCTCCTCGGCCTCGATGGGCCAGAGGGTGAGGGGAGCGCCGGTGCGGTACTCGCAGGCGGTTCGTTCGCCCTTGCCGACGTGGCCTCGGAGGGCGGTGCCGCGGGGGATGAGGTGTCCCGAGGCGAGGGCGGGCTGGGCGCGGTCGGGGTGGAATCGGGCGACGAGCATGGAGGGGGTGGGGGCGAGGTAGTGGGGGTAGACGGTTTCGAGGAGGTTCTGGGTGAAGCGCGGGAACTCGGCGTCGATCTTGAGCTGGACGCGGGCGGCGAGGTAGGCGAAGCCCTCGAGGAGGCGCTCGACGTAGGGGTCGGGGCAGGGCTCGCGGTCGAGGCCCAGGCGCCCGACGCCGACCTTGGGGAACTCGTCGGCGAACTCGCGGGCGGCGCTGCGGAGGTGGGCCAGCTCGCGTTCGAAGTACTCGTAATGGCGTTGCCGGCCTCGGTGCATCGCGCTGGTCCTGGCCGGTTGGTCGCCGGCGGTCTACTTGTCCTCGCGGACGGTGCAGTGTCCGGTCTCGAGGTCGACCTCGGTCTTGAGGAAGAGGGCCTCGGGCATGGGGAGCGGGCAGAGTTCGCCGCGGATTTCGAGGGCGACGACGGCGGGCCCGCGGCCCGGGGTATCGGCCTCCTCCATGATGACGCGGGCGGCGAGGGTTCCCGACACGATGCGGGGCTCGAAGCGGGCGAGGGTTTCGAGGACCATGGCCTCCATCTGCTCGGGGGTGACGCCGGAGGCGGTGAGACCCGTGAGGTCGGGGAGCCCGAAGTTGAGCACGCTGCCGGAGGCCTGGGGGAGGTCGTTGATGGAGTCGGCGAGGGGCTTGCGGGAGGAGTTGAGGAGCCAGGCCAGGTCGCGGATGACGGCGCCGCGGAGCTGGCGCATGGACATGACGCGGCGATCGCGGCTCTCGACGCGCGACTCGGGCTCGTCGTCGATCAATCGATCGAGCAGGGCCGGCTGGAGGCGCTCGGTGGGGCGTGTCTCGGGCATCAGGCGGCTCCGGCCTCCAGGATGGTGACGGCCCGCACGTCGAGGAGGGCGAACTCGCCCTTGTCGGTGGCCAGCATGCGCTGCCCGAACCCGACGAACAGGCCCGGCGACGGCTCCTCCCAGTCGGTCTTGCGTGACATGCGGACGCCGGGGTCGGGGGAGGCTTCGGAGCCGGGGTAGCGGACAGGGACGAACCCGACGCCCTCGCCGCCGGCGGACCAGCGGAAGTGGGCGGGGAGCCAGATGAGGTCGCGCAGGTCGGTGGGGGCCTCGATGCGGACGTCCTTGACGCGGGACCAGGGGATCCAGTAGTACTTGCCGTCGACGATGGCCTCGAGGACGGGCCCGAGGCGGGTGTCCATGTCGGCGATCCAGTCGAAGGCGGCGCCCTGGGGGTCGTCGCCGACGCGAATGCGGCCCAGGGTGGGGGGCGCCAGTTCGAAGGCCTTCTCGCGGAGTGGGGCGGCCTCGGCGAGCTTGCCCTGCCCGGCGAGCTGGCAGGCCTGGACGAGGTAGCCGATCCACTCGGTGGGCTCGCCCAGGATGAGTGGGGAGCGCTTGCCATCGAAGACCTCGGCGCGGAGGAGTTCGCAGCGGATGGCGGGGCCGCAGACCTTGGCCATGAGGAGGTTGGCGGCGTCGAGCTGGGCGGCGACTTCGAGCTGGTCGAGGGCCCGTTTCCAGTCGCCCTGGATGCAGAGGAGCTGGAAGAGGAAGACGCGGAGCTTGGCGTTCTGGGGCTTGGCGCGGATCTGGGCCTGGAGGGCGGCGAGGGCCTCGTCGGGCTTGCCCTGGGCGACGAGTTCATCGGCGTTCATGGCGAGCACCTCCCGCGCATCCGAACAATGCAGGCCCGGGGGCGATCGCCCCCGGGCCCGAGGAATGTCACACCACAGGGCCGGGCATCAGGTGCCCGTGTTGTCCTTGAGGTTCCACGAGGACTTGGTGGCGGCGTCGGGGGTGCCGTCCTGCTTGAGGGGGGTGTACTCGAACTCGATCTTGCTGTAGTCCAGGCAGAGTTCCTCCAAGGGGCGCCCCTCGCTGCCCTGGCACGATCCGCCCGGTCGCGCCGAGCGGATGATGACGTCGCTGATGGTGTACTTCATGAAGCAGTGCTTCTGCCCGGAGGCCTGGCAGAGCTCGAGGATGGCGGACTTGATGTGCTTGCCCTCGGCGCAGGCCTTGTAGAGGGCGGGGCTGGCCTTGTCGATCATCTTGACGACGGCGAGGTCGGCGAAGTCGGCCTTGCCCCTGCTCATGCCGCCGACGGCGCTGATGGAGCCGCTGCCCGCCTGGGCGACGCCCCAGCTGTAGGAGAGGACTTCCATCCAGCCGCCGGTGTGTTTGCTGTCGGTGCACTCGCCGGTGATCGTGTCGATCTTGAGGAAGCCGTCAAAGGCCATGGTGTTCACTCCCTTCGGCCGATCGTCGGCGTGCCCGCGCGCCGCCACACGCGTCGCGGGGGCGGGGCGTCAACGTTCGGCGGACCAAGCCCGAGGTCGCAGCGCCGCTGAGCGGGGATGCGCTTCGGGCCGTTGCACGGATCCAATCCTCCCACGCCCCCCCCGGCGCGGCGTCGTCAAGCCTTCTTGGCGGAAGGCAGCTTGCTGACCAGTCGGAGCGAGACGGTGAGCCCCTCGAGCTGGTAGTGGGGCCTGAGGAAGAACTTGGCGGAGTAGTAGCCCGGGTTGCCGGCGATCTCCTCGACCTGGACCTCGGCGGCGGCGAGGGGGCGACGGGCCTTGGCCTCTTCACTGGCGTTGGCGGGGTCGGGCTCGACGTACTGCATGATCCACTTGTTGAGCCACTTGAGCATGTCCTCCCGTTCCTTGAACGAGCCGATCTTGTCGCGGACGATGCACTTGAGGAAGTGGGCGAAGCGGCAGGTGGCGAACAGGTAGGTCATGTTGGCGCTGAGCTTGGCGTTGGCGGTGGCGTCGGGGTCGTCGTACTCAGCGGGCTTCTGGAGGCTCTGGGCGCCCATGAAGACGGCGTAGTCGGTGTTCTTCCAGTGGGAGAGGGGCATGAGCCCGTTCTTGGCCAGTTCGGCCTCGCGGCGGTCGGTGATGGCGATCTCGGTGGGGCACTTCATGTCAACCCCGCCGTCGTCGGTGGGGAAGGTGTGGCAGGGCAGGCCCTCGACCATGCCGCCGGACTCCACGCCGCGGATACGGGCGCACCATCCGTAGAGCTTGAAGGCGCGGGTGACGTTGGTGGCCATGGCGAATGCGGCGTTGGCCCAGACGTACTTGTCGTGGCGGGCGCCCTCGGTGTCTTCCTCGAAGGCGAACTCGTCGACGGGGTTGGTCTTGGCGCCGTAGGGGAGGCGGGCCAGGAAGCGGGGCATGGCCAGCCCGAGGTAGCGGGAATCCTCGCTCTCGCGGAGGCTGCGCCAGGCGGCGTACTCGGGGGTCTGGAAGATCTTGGTGAGGTCGCGGGGGTTGGAGAGTTCCTGCCACGAATCCATGCCCATGAGGGTGGGGCTGGCGGCGGCGACGAAGGGGGCGAAGCCGGCGGCGGCGACCTGGGCCATGCCCTGGAGGAGTTCGACGTCGGGGGGGGTGTGGTCGAAGGAGTAGTCGCCCACGAGCATGCCGTAGGGAGACCCGCCGGGCATGCCGTATTCCTCTTCGTAGAGCTTCTTGAAGAGGGGGCTCTGGTCCCAGGCGGCGCCCTTGAACTTGCCGAGGGTCTTGCCGAGTTCCTTCTTGGAGACGTTGAGGACGCGGATCTTGAGGGTCTCGTCGGTCTCGGTGTTGCTGACGAGGTGGTAGAGCCCGCGCCAGGTGGACTCCAGCTGCTGGAAGTCGGGGTGGTGCAGGATCTGGTTGAGCTGCTGGGTGAGCACGCGGTCGATGCCGGCGATCATGGCCTCGATGCTCTTGACGGCGTCGTCGCTGACAAGGGCGGTGGCCCCGAGGGCCTGCTCGGCGAGGGTGCGCACGGCGGAGTTGATCGCCTCCGTGGCCGCCGACGTCTTGGGCTTGAACTCCTTCTTGAGGAGCGACTCGAACTCGGTCATCTCCATCGAGGGAGCGCCGGACGGCTGTCCGCTTGCGTTGGCCTGGCTCATGCGTTCACACCTCCCATGGCGGCGACCCGTCCGCGCCGCGCGGGGGCGGGCGGGCGACCGCCGCGATCATTCCTTCTTGTCCTGGGGCTTGGGGGCCACGGCGAGCGTCTTGAGCAGCGCCGGGTCGTTGAGCACTTTCCCGATGAGGTTCTCGGCGCCGCTCTTGCCGTCCATGTGCGTGAGCAGGTTGGAGAGCTGGGTGCGGGCCTCCAGGAGCTTGGCGAGGGGCTCGATGCGGCGGGCGACCGCGGCGGGCGAGAAGTCGTCCATGCTCTCGAAGGTGACGTCGACGCTGAGGTTGCCCTCGCCGGTGAGAGTGTTGGGCACCTGGAACGCCGCGCGGGGCTTGGCGGCCTTCATGCGGTCGTCGAAGCTGTCGACGTCGATCTCGAGGAACTTGCGGTCGGAGACGGGGGCGAGCGGGTCGGCGGGCTTGCCCGAGAGGTCGGCCATGACGCCCACCACGAAGGGCAGGTTGACCTTCTTCTCGGCGCCGTAGAGCTCCACGTCGTACTCGATCTGGACGCGCGGGGCGCGATTGCGGGCGATGAACTTCTGACTGCTTGCCTTGGCCATGTCCCGTTTCCTTTCCGCCCCCGACGGGGCCCCTATCCCTGCCGCTCGCCGTCGGGGCTTGCCATCCGCTGCAACGTCGCGACCACGTCGGGCGTGAGCACGATCGCGATCTGTTCGAACTTCAGACCGATCAGGCGCTTGGCGGCACGCACCGCCAAGGGGACCGGGCTGGACGGTTCCACCCGCTCATAATACTGACACACGCGGTCCAACGCGAGCGTGGCGTCGTCGTTGGAGCGAACTTCGCCGCTGATTCCGTCGACGGCCCGCCCGGCCTCGGGGGCCGTCGCCCCGTCCGCCGAGGGCGCCGGGGCCCCGCCGCGTTTGACCAGGCGTTTGCGCACCTGCTGCGAGGCGTCCGCGAGCTGGTTGCGCAGTTTCGACAGGTCGGGACCCTTGCCCGGACCCACCCACTTTGCGAACGCCGCGTCGATCCCCCGCACGTGTTCCAAACATCCTTCGATCGCGGACGCGGCGGCCTCGAGGGGCCCCATCTCGACGTCCTCGAAGGCGGCGTCGATGAGGGCGATTTCGAGCTTGCGGCCCGGGGTGCCGTCGGGCTGCGGGATCGGGGGGAGCTGCCCCATGGCGACCAGGATGTCCGTAAACGCGATCCGGCCGACGCTCCTGGACTCGATGAGGGGGGCATCGCGGAGGCGTTCGAGGAACCTGTAGGGGTCGCCGAAGCTGCCGACGGGCGTGGCGAGTTGGGCGACGATGTTGCAGCGTTCGGTGGGGTCGTTGTTGTCCTCGGGGTCGAGGCGGGGGTGGACGCCCTCCCACTGCTGGTCGAGGAGGGTCTTGACGGTCTCGAGCCCCTCGGTGAGCGCGGTGTAGCCGCCCAGCTTGCACTGGGTCAAGCACAGGACGACGCAGAGGCGGAGGTCCTTGGTGCGGGCGAAGAGCTCGGCGCAGCCGTCCTTGACCGGGCGCCATTCGGGATCGGCGGCGGGGATGGTCTTGTCGCCCATGACCCGCTCCGGCGTGCCCTCGGCCAGGCGGAGGACCTCGAGGTAGCGGCCGTCCTGGCGCAGATCGTCCCCGCAGGGCGACTCGTCGCTCACGGGCTTCAGCAACATCTCGGCGCTGAGTTCAGCCACGTCGGGGTTCTCGTGGGCGCGGGGTCCGGGGCGGCTACTCGCCGCGGACGCCGGTGGGTTCTCCCTGCATGGACGCGGGAGCGGCTCGGACGGCTTCGAGCAGGTGCTCGCGGGTCATGGTGCCCTGGGGGACGCAGCGGCTGACGACGGCGTTCATGGTGTGGGTCACCTCGAACGTCGACAGGTTGGTCGCGGCGAGGTCGACGGAGAGGTTGTAGAGCCGGACGACGGCGCGGAGGGCTTCGAGCTCATCGCCGCCGAGCTCCTCGCGTTGGCGCTTCTCGGTGAGGTAGCGGACGAGGCCGGCGCCTGCGGGGGTTCCGGTCTCGGTGGCGGTGTAGTTCTCCCAGGCGATCTCGAGGGCGAGGCGGACGCCGTCGTAGTTCTGCACGACGCCGCCGGAGGCGTCGCGCTTGGGCTGGGCGTCGTCGGGTCCCTTGGCGCCGACGAGTTCGTACCAGGTTTCGAGGGCGCTCTTGGCGGCGTCGAGGTTGACGCGATCCTTGGTGACGATCTGGAACTGGGAGGTGCCGCGGGCCTCGGCGTCGTCGTAGAAGGAGCGCCCGATGAGGAAGCGGACCATTTCGTCGAGGCTCAGGTCGCGGATGGAGAGGGCCAGGTTCTGGAGGTCGGCCCTGGTCTGGTCGTCGAGGACGGCGGCGGGGAGCGTGACCTGGCGGACCTCGGCCAGCTGCGGGAGCGCGCCGGCGTCGAAGGGCCGCGTGTTGCTGATGCCCTCGGCCGGGAGGTCGATCTGGAGGAGGAAGTCCTGGGCGTTGGGGAGGGCGAGGGCGTCGACGATGAGCGCGTTGAGGCGGATGCTGTCGTCGCCGAAGAACCCTTCGGCGTCGCGGATGACGAAGGTGGAGAGGGCCGACCCGGGGCTGTTCTCGCCGGTCCCCAACCGGTTCTGGGAGGCGAGCCGGCTCGCGAAGACGGGGCGGTCGCCGGCGCCCGAGGTCTCGACGGCGCCGACCGAGCGGAAGTCGAGGCGCCGGCCGGCGACGAGGCTGGTGGTGCGGTCGAAGGTGAACTTCAGTTCGCGGCTGGCGATCGGGATGGTGTCGCGGAGCCGGATCTCGGCGACGGGGGCCCGGACGACGAGGTCGCTGACGGCGACCACGTCGCCCATGACGACGCGCGACCCGCCTTCGAGGATGAGGTTGCCGATGGCCAGGACGCGGTGCCCCGCGCCGAAGCTGAGGGTGCCGTCGGCCACGACGCGGAAGGTGGTGGAATCGGGGTTCAGGCCCGCGCGGATGATCCGCCCGCCCGAGTCCCAGTTGTTGGTGAAGACGACGCTGGCGGCGAGGGGGTCGGCGGTGGCGGCGCCGATCTCGAGGGACTGGAAGGCGGCGTTGACGCCGACGTTGCCGCCGAACCGGAACGCGGCCCGTCCGTCGGCGCCTGGGGAGATCCCGAGCAGGCCGCCGGAGATGATGGAGGCCCCGGGGTTGATGCCCGGGAGGAGGGAGGAGCGGAGACGCAGGGCGCCGACGCCGGCGGTGGCGGAGTCGAGCGTGCTGAGGAACCAGAGCGCTCCGCCGCCGGAGTCGATGGTGACGTCGGAGCCGGAGACGCGTACGGCGTCGCCGAAGCTGGCGCCGGCGGAGGTGAGGACGTCGGCGGCGATGGTGGTGGTGCCGCCGCCGGAGAGGGTGGAGATGCGGGTTCCGGCGGCGCCCGTGGGCATGTGGACGCTGAGGGAGCTGAGGCGGAGGCTTCCGCCGCCGACGACGCCGCCGAAGCTGACCACGCGCGCCGTGCCGAGCGTGAGCGGGTTGATGGTGAGGGAGCGTGTCCCGTCGGCGTCGCCCCGGAGCGTGCGGGCGAAGGCGACGGCGTTGCCCGACATGGTGACGTTGCTGCCCAGGACGGTGCGGCCGTTGTAGGACTGCGCGGCGGCCCGCACGACGGCGCCGTTGAGGTTGATGGCGCGGCCGTCGGCGTCGGGGGTGGTGAGCGAGAGCTCGCTGAGGGCGACGGTGGCGCCGATGCTCCCGTTGACGACGATGGACTCGTCCTCGACGTCGACCGAGAGGCGGCGGAGGGCGCCGACGTCGGCGGAATCGACGGTGCCGGCGAAGGTGACGCGGCCCATGCCATCGCTGTCGATCGCGAGGTCCTGGACGAGGGCGACGGGCCCGGCGAACTCGACACCGCCGCTCGAGGTGCGGATGGAGAGGGGGTCGCCGGCGGCGGCGCCGATCTCGATGCGTCCGCCGCGGACGACGAGGCTGCTCAGGCGGCTCTCGGCGCCGCCGGTGGTGAGACCGACGTGGTTCTGGAGGCGCACGACGGAGGGCAGGAACCCGGCCTCGCCGATGGTGAGGGAGGAGGGTCCGACGGTCCGTGCCATGACGGTGACTTCGCCGGTGCCCGAGGTGCTGACGACGACGTCGCGTCCGACGGTGAAGGTGTCCTCGTTGCCGTCGCCCAGGAGGACGCCGCCGGAGAAGAAGAGGCGGGTGGCGTCGCCGGCGACCTCGAGGTCGCCGCGGAACTCGGAGCGGGTGGTGCCGGCGACGGAGGCGGTGTTGCCGAAGCGGACGGGGCCGTCGGCGGTCATGTGGGAGGCGAGGTTGATGGAGCCGTCGAAGCGGGTGAGACCCGAGCCGCTGAGGACGAGGGCCGGCCCGGTGTCGGTGCCGAAGGCCTGGTCGGTGCCGACGCGGGCGAAGAAGCGGACCGCGCCGCTGCCGTGGTCGATGCGGAGGCCGGTGGCGACACGGTTGGCGCCGACGTCCTCGAAGCTGCGGACGTCGTTGATGAAGGAGACGTTGCCGTTGCCCGACTCGATGCGGAGCTGGACGGGGTCTGACCCGCCCGCGCCCATGATGTCGACCGCGGGGCCGAAGGTGATGTCGCCCGTGGTGACGATCCGGGCGAGGTTGAGCTGGACGGTGGCGTCGGGGACGGCGACGACTTCGAGGCCCGTGAGCGCGGTGCTGGTGCCGATGTCGCCCAGGAAGACGACGAGGGCGGAGGAGACGCGGAGCCGGTACCCGCCGCTCTCGCCAGCGCTGTTGATGCGCTTGCGGAACTCGATGCTGTCGTCGGCGACGAGGTCCTCGGCGTCGACGCCGAGCAGGACGTTGACGTCGAAGAGGATGGACTGGGCGTTGAAGACGCCGGTGTTGAGGGTGGCGGTGGCGCCGACGAGACTGTCCGCGGGGAGAACCCGGAAGGCGCCGAACTTGCCCGCGCCCGCGCCGACGGCGCCGTTGAACACGAGGTTGGTGCCGCGGACGTCGAGGGAGTTGTTCTCGCCGTCGGCGCTGCGGAGGGCGCCGCCGAAGTCGATGCTGCCCTCGCCGCGGATGGTGAGACCGGCCTCTTCGATGACGACGGCGCCGGAGCCGCCCGTGGCGAAGGCGAGGTTCCGACCGATGAGGTTGCCGAAGACGAACACGCCGTCGCCGGTGGTGGTGTAGGTCTGGTCCTCGGAGGTGCTGACGGCCCGGAGGTTGATGCGGGCGCCGCTGGCGACGAGGTTGCGGAGGAGGTTGCCGGTGGAGCCGACGGCGCCCTGGAGGTCGACGAGGCCCGAGCCGGCGTCGAGGGTGAGGTTCTGGGGCGTGTCGGTCTCGCTGTCGATGGTGTCGAGGAAGACGATGTCGCCGCCGCTGGTGGTGATCGAGGAGGCGCCCGCGACGGCGACGACGTCCTGGAACTGGACGAGGCCGCCAGCGGTGACGAGGTCGGCGGAGAGGAGGATCTGCCCGTTGGCGCCGACGTCGGCGATGAAGCTGGCGTTGCCGTCGCCGCGGATGGTCCGGCCTCCGCCGCCGACATCGCCGGTGGCGCGGAACGCGACGCGGCCGCCCGCGCCGCCCATCAGGAAGATGGTCTGATCGTGGAACATGATGTCGCTGGCGTCCGCGCCGAAGACGGTGAGGACGCCGGTGAGGTAGTTGCCTCCGAATGTGAGGCTGGCGAACCCGTCCTGGATGCCCTGGAGCTGGGCGAGGCTGAGGGCGAGGGTGGTCTCGTTGCCGGCGGTCGAGTTGAGCTGGATGTTGTTGGTGGTGGTGACCGGGCGGATGACCAGGGAGGCGGTGCCGGAGGGGGAGATTTCGCCGGTCCAGTCGATGTCGTTGGCCTCAAAGACGACGGTGCCCGAGCTGATGGTGACGGGGGAGGCCATGAAGTCGAGGATGCCGTCGTCGACCCGGAGGGTGCGGTCGCCCTGGATGGTGACCGAGCCCGTGGCGACGGTGTAGTCGAAGGACATGCCGGTTCCGGCGGTGAGGTTGGCGGCGATGGTCGCGGCGGCGGTCGGGATCGACCCGACGAAGGCGAGCGTGGTGCCGGCGCTGAGGTCGGCGTTGACCTGGGTGTTGGCGGAGGTGATGGAGGCGGCGCCGGTGGTGGTGACCGAGGAGCCGATGGTGGCGGCGGCGGCGTTGATGCTCAGCGTGTTGGGCGCGATGGCGCCGGCGATGGTGACGGTGCCGGTGGCGGCGTTGAGCGAGAGGAAGCGCCCGGCGACCTTGGCGCCCGTGGAGACGGTCACGTCGCCGTCGTCGGAGGTGAGCGTGTAGTTGAACCCGCCGGGCGAGGGGTCGTTGAAGCCGCCCGTGAACTGGGAGGCCAGGGGGATGGCGGCGTCGACGATCGAGGCGTCCTGGCGCAGGAGGAAGGCGTCGAGCGCGGCCGCGCCCGAGCCGATCGCGCCGGCGCCGGCGAAGGTGGCGTTGGCGATGCCGGCGACGGTGGCGGCGGCGGCGCCGCCCGTGCCGTCGCCCGCGCGGAGGCGGACATCGGCGGAGCGGACCTCGAGGGCGGCAGCGAAGGTGAGGTCGCCGGTGCCGTCGCGGCCGGCGTGGAGGCTGACGAGCGTGTCGCCGCGGACGCCGGCGTTGGCGATGATGTTGCCGTCGGCGTTGACGATGGCCGCGCCGGTGGTGGCGTTGACCTGGCCGCCCAGGGTGACGTTGTTGGCGCCGCTCGTGCCGACGCCGCCGGCGCCGACGACGTGGAAGAAGGAGAGCCCGGCGAGCGTGCCGACGTTGGCGCCGACGCTGACGCTGCCGGTGCCGGCGGTGAGGGTGAGGCCGCGGGCGTCGCTGCTGTCGATGGTGGCGGCGGCGTCGAAGATGATGTCGCCGCCGCCGGAGTCGCCCGTGGAGAGCGTGATGTCGCCGATGAGCAGGTCGACGGCGCGGCGGAAGGTGATGTCGGCGTTGTCGGTGGTGATGTTGGCGCGGAGGTTGGTGCCGCCGATGGCGCCGGCGGTCTGCTCGAAGGACCCGGCGAGGGTCATGGCGCCGAAGATGTCGAGGACGCCCTGGTTGTTGACGCGGACGAAGCCGCCGCCGCCCGTCGCGACGGTGGAGCCGAACATCACGCGGTTGCCGATCAGGACGTCGACGTTGCCGACGCGCTGAGTGGCGCCGAGGTTGCCCAGGGCGCCGCGGAGTTCCACGTCGCCGAGCTGGCCGCCGCGGAGCGAGAGCGTGTTGAACTCGCCGGCCTCGGAGTTGACCGTGCCGGTCACGATGATGCGACCGCCGACGTTGGCGTTGGAGCCGTTGGCCGAGTCGAGGGTGACGGCGGAGGCGAGGATGACGTTGTCGGCGATGACGATGGGGGCGTTGTTGGTGAGGATGGTGCCGCTGAGGGTGGTGGTGTTGCCGGTGCCCTCGAGCCACACGCCGCGGGCGGCGGTGACGTCCTGCGTCACGCCGATCTGGGCCCCGCGGACGATGAGCGACCAGTTGGCGGTGATGTTCTCGACGGGGGAGGTGTTGGGGATCGAGAGCGTGCGGCTGGCGAAGCCGCCCAGGTTGAGGGCCGCGGCGATGGCGACCTGGTTGGCGGTGAGCTCGACGAGCGCGTCGCCGCTGGTGGTGAACGCCGACAGGACCGTCATGATCGCCGAGGCATCGGTGCTGCTCAGCAGGAATCGGACGGGGTCGCTCCAGGCGGTGGCGCCGGCGAAGGTGAGGGAGCCCGTGCCGTCGGCCCGCCCGATGGTGACCTGCGCGAAGCCGTCCTGGAGGAACGCGACCTCGGCGGTGGAGAGGGCGAGCGTGCCCGCGGTGGACGCGCCCAGCACGACGTTGCGCGAGGCGGTGGCGGGGCGGATGACCAGGCGCGCGGTGACGGCACCCTGGCGGGCGACGTCCCCGCCCAGCGCGAGGTCGTCCCCCTCGAGGATGAGGGAGAACGTCCCGGTTTCGCGCACGGTCAGCGTGCCGCTGAAGGTCAGCGTGCCGGTGCCGGCGGAGAGCTCGAAGTTCGAGGCGGGCGCCGAGGTAAAGCCGGCGACGACCGGGCCGGTGAAGCTCAGGCCCGCCGTCGCGCGGATCTGCTGCTCGACGGAGATCGAGCCCGAGGCGGCGCTGGCCTGCAACGACTGCACGAGGAGCGGATCGGCGGTGAGGAACGGCGAGATGGTCACGCCGGTGACGCCGAAGAGCGTGATGTTGGCGCTGGTGTTCTCGAGCTGGTTGCGGGCGGTGACCGTCACCGACCCCCCGTCGGAGCGGGCGGTGTAGTTGACGGGGATGGTCGATCCGCCGAAGAGCGTGTTGGCGGGGAGCGCGGCGATCGAAGCGTCCTGGCGGAGTTCGAACGTCGTGGGCGTGGCGGTGAAGGTGCCGACGTCGCCGCTGACCTTGAGGCCGGTCGCGGAGAGGTCGACCGCCGCGGTGGTGCCGCTGCCGTCGAGCACGCCCGCGCGGAGCCGCACGGTCAGGCCGACCACGTTGACGTTGTTGCCGAACGTGAGGTCGCCGGCGCCGGAGCGCCCGGAGTGGAGGAGGAGCGTGGCCGATGACTGGGCGTTGCCGTTGACGGCCAGCGCGCCGCTGGCGAAGATCTCCGTGACCTGGTTGCCGAGCAGGCCGCCGGCGGCGACCGTCACGGCGTTGCCGAAGACCTGCGTCGCCCGCTTGAAGGTGGCGTTGTCGATCGAGACGGTGCCCAGGCCGGGGACCTGGTCGTACCCGATCTGGAGCAGCCCGCCCGAGCCGGCGAGGGCGTCGAGGTCGAACCCGTCGAGGCGGAGGCCCCCGACCGCGTCGCCGAGGCTGATGGCGTCGCCCGTGTTGACGGGCTGGAGGCGCAGGGTGCCGGTGCCGGTGATCAGGTCCGTGACGGCGGTCGTGCCGCCCGTGATGTTGCGGAAGTCGATGCCGGCGGCGCGGACGGTGACGTCGCCCGAGCCCAGGTTGTTGGCGCCGCGGAACTCGACGGTGTTGGCTCCGCCATCGATCAGGCTCGTGCCACCCCCGAGCGTCAGTCCTCGCAGGTCGATCGTCGTTCCCGCGTTGGTGGCCGTGAGGTTGAACGAGGACGCGGTCGCGGTGCCGCCGGCGAAGGAGACCGCCCCGGCGGCGACGCCGTTCTGCGTGAAGCTGAACGCGCCGGTGCTCAGGGCGAGCGTGGCGTTCACGGCGAGGGAGACGCCGGAGGCGGTGAAGTTGCCGCCCAGGGTGGTGATGACGTCGCCGATGGTGATGCCGCCGGTGCCGGTCGGACCGGTCTGGGCGGCCTGGCCCGGGTCGTTGGCGGTGAGCACCAGGTGGAGCGCCCCCGACGTTGAGGTGATCGTGCCGTTGAGGGTGATGTCGCTGGCGGCGAGCAGGGTGAGCGTCGCGTCGCCTCCGGCGCTCTTGAGGATGTCCGCGTTGGCGAGCTGGGTGATGTGGCCCGGCTGGGTGCCCACGGCGTCGCTGGTGGTGATGGTGACGCTGGTGCCCAGGTCGAGGGCGGCGTTGATGGCGCCGACGTTGACGATGGCGTCGTCGGCGTTGGGCGTGAAGATGTCCGGATTGCCGCCCCCGAACGCGCCGCCGCTCGTGGCGGCGTTGGAGAGGGTCACGTTGCGCGGATCGAGGAGCCAGAGCCCGCCCTTGCCCGAGGCGGCGCCGGCGTCGGCGTGGCCGCGCATGTCCAGGACGTTCTTGCTGGACGTCTCGATGAACCCGCCGTCGCCGCCGCGGCCCGCGCCGCGGGCGGAGGAGTGCCCGTAGTACTTGGTGGAGACGTCGGACCAGACGACGACCTTGCCGCCGTCGCCCCGGGCCAAGGCGTCGGCGCGCAGGGTGGAGCCGTCGCTGACGTAGACGGCGGTGGCGTTGCGTTCGGGGCCCCGGCCCAGGGCCCCTCCGCCGACCAGGACGGTGCCGCCGCGGCGGGCGCCCGAGGCATCGAGGGTGGCGCCGTGAAGAGCGACCTTGTCGCCCAGGACGCGGACTTCGCCGCCGCAGCCCCGCGGCTGGGACGCGTCGAGCGTGCCCGTGACCTCGACGACGCCGCGGCCCTCGGCGGCGGGCCCGCGGCCCTGCCCCTCGAGGCGGATGTCGCGGGCGCGGGCCAGGCCCGCGGAGCGGATGGACACGCCGTACATGTCGCTGGCGGACATGTTGAGACGCCCGCCCTCGGCGTTGACGGTTCCGGTGTTCTGGACGCCCGTCGACGCCGCCGGGGTGGCGGGGTCGGCGTTGACGCGGGCGAAGATCCGCCCGCCGCGCTCGCCGACGTAGACCTCGTCGCCGGCGGCGAAGACGACGGTGCCGCCCGGGGCGGTCACGACGCCCGAGTTGAGCACGGACCCGCCCGCGAGCAGGACGTGCCTGGCGTTGATGTGCCCCTGGTTCTCGACCGTGCCGGCCAGGCCCGTGAAGCGGTCGACGCCGCGGAGGAAGTCGGCGTCGGCGAGGTGCCCGGCGGCGGCGACGATGCCGCCCGTGTTGATGACCGCGTTGGCGCCGAAGAAGATGCCGGAGGGGTTCACCAGGTAGACGCGCCCGTTGGCGAGCAGGCTGCCGTCGATCCGCGTGGGGAGCGTGGAGTCGATGCGGTTGAGGACGCGGGCACGGGCCGAGGGCTGGACGAAGCGGACCGTCTCGTGCCCCCCGATGTTGAACCCGCTGTAGCGGATGATGGAGCGATTGCTGGCGGTGATGGTGGTGGTGGACCCGTTGCGGTCGAAGCGCACGTTGCCGCGGATGACGTGCTCGCCCTGGGGCCCGGCCAAGGCGGGCGCCGCCAGGGCGGCGATGCCGATGGGCAGCCCGCACGCGGCCACCAGTTGCCGAAGCCCGCCGCTCCGAACCGCCGAACCGATCTTCTTGGTCTGACGCATCGTCCAGCCCTCACTCATCCCGCCCCTAGGCGGTGAAAGGAACCCGTCCCACGGCCGGCCTCGACCTTGAGGCCCGCGCCCGCCATCCCCGACAACCCCGCCGCACCGGTCTTCAATAGAAGATCGTGCCCTCGAAGTGAACCCGGCTATCGCCCGAGTGCGTGCGCCGCGAGCCGGACTCCGCGTCCTGGAGCGCGAAGCCCCAGTCGGCGCGGAGGCGCACGTTCCGTTTGAGGTCGAACTGAATGCCCAGGCCCACCGACGAGAGGGTCTGGTCCTTCTCCCCGATCGCCTCGATGCCGTCGGTCTGCGTGACCTTGCCCACGTCGTAGAAGGCCTTGAGGACCAGGTCCCAGTCCGTCACGCCGTAGGGCGCCGTCGGCGTGACGCGGAAGGGCTCGCCGAACAACTTGCGTCCCGGCGAGGGGTTGATCTTGAGGGCCCGCGGGACGTGGAAGCGATACTCGATGCTCCCGAACACCGAGGAGTCGCCCGCGGCCAGCGATTCCTCGTACCCGCGGACCGAGTACATCCCGCCCAGCACCGTCTGGGCCGCCGGGATCAGGCGGTTCCCCATCGCCTGCTGCCCGCGGAACGCCAGGGCCAGTTCGTGGGCGAGCGTCTGGCCCCGGGCCCGCAGCCTCCCCTCGGGGGGCGGCAGGTTCTCGCGCCAGGCCTTGCGGAAGATCACGGGCTCCAGGTAGAACGCGTGCTCCAGGTCCCACTTGATGACGGTCCAGTCCTCGTCCACGTCGGGCCGGCCCATCTTCTCGAGCTGCTCGACGTCGGTGCCGGCGAAGCCCGACACGTTGCCTTCGAGGGTCACCGAGGCGACCGTGGTGGCGCGGTCGGTGAACCGCTCGAGCCTGGCGCCCAGGTAGGGGATGAACAGGTCGTCCTCGCCCCTCAACTCGATCGAGCTGTTGATGACCTGCGTGTTCTCCCAGCGGGCGCCCAGGACCATGTCGATGAAGAGGGCCCGGCGGTGGAGCACGTTGTACGCGGCCTCGATGCCCAGTTGCCAGGTCTCGCCCTCGAACTGCTCGTCGGCCAGCCCGACGTCGGAGGCGGTGTACTGCTGCCACGTGCCGAAGGGGCGCACGCGCAGGCGCCCGTTCAGAAGCGGGAACTCGTACGACACCATGAACGTGTGCGAGTCCTCGAAGTCGGAGGTGAGGTAGTCCAGGCGCAGGACGTCGTCGCGCCCGGTGAGCTGGTTGTGGGTGAACCCGAGACGCTGACGCCAGTCGCTCGTGAACTCGGTGCCGGTGTTCGAGACCTGGGCGTAGAGGGTCCAGGGCTTGGGCTCGTAGATGAGGAAGTCGAGCGCCAGCTCGTCGGGCTGGCCCCCGCCCGGCGCGGTCGCCACGTCGACGCGCCGTCCCGCGTGCCGGTTCAGGCGGAAGAGGTAGCGATCGAGCCGGTCGCGGCGGATCAGGTCGCCCACCTGCACGGGCGACTTGTCCGCGATGCGGTCGTGCATGGGGTGGTCGAACCGCTCCTCGTTCTTGACGCGCCCGCCGGCGCCCACCGTGCGCAGCTCGGCGATGCGCCCCGTGATCACCGCCAGGCGCAGGGCCGTCCGCCCTTCGCGCAGGTCGTCGCCCGCCTCGTTGATCTCGGTGGGGTCGGGCGTCACGAAGATGCCGATGAACCCGCGCCGGTTGAACTCCCGGACGATCGCCTCGCCGACCCGCACGATCGCCGCGGCGCTGAACATGGGGGCCTCGGCGTCGAAGACGTCGCCGATCCTGACCTCGACGGGCGTCCCGCCGCGCCCGGGCCGCTCGTACCCCTTGTCCGTCTTCTCGAGGGACACGGTCAGCGCGTTGAACTCGTCGATGGACGGCTGGTCGGCGTGCTCGTTCAGATAGAAGAGCACGAATCGGCTCACGGGGACCAGCCGCTCATCCTCGCGGGTCGCCACGGGCGGGGCGCCGGGCTTCCCCTCGGGGGGAGACGCGTCGCGGGCCTGCGCCGGCTCCGGGGGCTTCCCCTGTTGTCCTGCGGGCTCCTGGGCCGCGGCGAGGCCCGCCGCTGAAAGGAGCGCGATCACCCCAAACGCTGATCGCCACGACAGGTCAGCAGTCCACATGCCCGTTCATCCCCTTTCCTGCTCGCCGGTAGGACCCCGGCAAGGTCGAAGTCCAACGTCAAGGAGCCCGAACCAGCCGTTCGGGCTCCGGGCGATCATCCATCGCCAAGCCCCCCAAGTTAGCTAGCCCAACGTTCCCCCGTCAAGTCCCCGATAGAACCTTTCCCTACCGAAATGACCGAACGACCTCCTCGACCCGCTCGCGCAGACTCCGAACCTCCGTCGGTGGCGATACCCCACGGATTACGAACGCCAGGCGGAACCCGATGTCGCTGAATCCGTCGCGGGCTCGGCGGTGATCCACCGCGGCCGGCCTCGTCGCCTCCATGTCTCCGGGCGAGAGCGCCGACGCACCAATGACCCGAAGGGCCGCACCGTCGCCGATGAGGTCCGTGAGCGACTTGGGAGAGACGTCGGTCAGGCGCTCGATCGCTTCGGGGGCCTCGAAGACCCATTCGGCGACGTTTCCGACGAGGTGGAAGTAGCCCGCGGCACTCCTCGCCGCCGGGGGCCCCGAGGCGGGTGCGAACCAGAGGATGCCGTCGTCGTGAGTCACCGCGGGGCTGCTGTCCTCCGCGGGGCGCAGGGCCGGGAGGTCCGCGGGGCGGAAGACGCCGGCACCGGGCCATTCCGACTCCTCGACGCGGCCGCGAGTCTGGAGGAACCGCCACTGGCGCTCCCATCTGGCGTCGCGCAGGTTCTGCACCGTCGCGGGTCCCGCGGCGTGGGCGGCGCGCCACTCGGCGCTGGTGGGGAGTCGGCACCCCACGAGCCTCGCCGCCGCGATCGCCGCTCGCGCCGAGACCTGTTGCATGGGATGGTTGAGGTCCGGCCCTGCCGGCGGGTCCTCGGCGTAATAGCTGGGGTCCCGGCCCATGGTGGCGATCCAGCCCAGTGTCGGATCGCGCAGGTTCGCCGCTCGCCGGATCGGGTCACCCGGACCCGCCGACCAGGTCCACACGCGGGGCCCGAGCCTGGGGTCGAACTCGTCGAACGCCCTCAGGAGCGGTCGGATCGAGTCCCAGCCCGGCGCCGCGACCTCGATGAACTGGGCGAGCGAAACTTCCGAGGCGGACAGGAACGTCGCGGCGTCGGGCCCGCCCACGCCTTCGAGCCTGATGAACTCGATGGAAGCCCCGCCGCGGGGCGAGGCGTAGGTCACGCGCGTGCCGTCGGCGCTGACCTCGGCCTTCCAGCCCACGGATGCGGGCCCGACGCCCGCCAGGGGGGGCGCGACCTTGGGCGGCGTGATCACGGCGCGGAGCCCCTCATCCCAGTGGCTCCCGCCGGCGGCCGCGCTTGCCGAAAGGAAGGTGTCGACGGCGACGCGCGTCGCGGCGTCGTCGATCCCCGGGCGCGCGATCGCGTCGCGCAGGTCGAGGGCGGCCTTGGCGACCTGGAAGGCACGCGGCGCCTTGGAGACGATCCCCGGCGGCAGCCCCAGGGGCCCGATGGTTGCGATCGTGGCGCGAAGGGCGTCGGCGTCGAGCCCCGTGGCCCCGGCCCCCCGCAACCAGCGGGATTCCGACTCGGACCGGCGCAGCGCTTCGAGGGCCGCCGCCCCGGGGAGCGCGGCGAGCGAGGCCTGGATCTCCGCCTCGGCCCGCAACTGGGCCGGGCCGGCGGGCCAGCCCTTCTCGCCCAGCCGGCGCCACGCCCACACGCGCCGCCACGGGCTGGCGTTGGAATCGCGGGCCTCCGCGGCGAGTTCGTCGGGCGAGCGGGCGGGCTGGGCGGCCCAGAGCTTGAGTTCCTCCGAGACCCGCAGCGCGCTGGGGAGCGCGGCGGCCGCGGCCATCCCGAGCCGGTCGCCCGCCGAAGCGACGGCGTCGGGAACGCCCTCGGCCGCACCCGCGCCGGCCTGGGTCAGGGCGGCCAGTGCCGTCGCGGCGTCCGCGGCGGCGGATTCAAGCTCGGCGTGCCGACGAACCGCCTCGACCAGCCCCGCCCGGACGCGGGCCTGGGCGCTGGCGAGCGCGGTCGCGGCCCGGGCGTCGCCGACGACTTCGATCGCCGACTCCCACGCGCGCTCGCGCGCGGCGTCGAGCACGGCCCGATCGCCGGCGCTCGCCACCTCCCGCCGGGGCGCCTCGGCCAGGATGGCGAGCAACGACTTCCACGCTTCGACCTGCTCCCGGGCGCGTGGGACGGGGCCGCCCTCCGCTCGGATCTGCTCGACGCCCCGCCGCCACGCCGCGGCGACGGCCCCCTCGCCCAGCACGGCGGGCAGCGAATCCCAGAAGACGCCGTTGTCGTTGCCGGCGCTCGGCGCCTCGGCGGGCACCGGGACCGGCACCACGGGCGGGCTGGGCTCGCGCGGAGCCGCCGCGACGATCGGGTCGGGGGTCGGGTCG
>Ga0194120_10002522_pt1 | contig 31268 bp, 23 predicted proteins | sample TA2MahCa65mmetaG_FD_148642 | JGI IMG/M metagenome (GOLD analysis project Ga0194120, IMG submission 148642) | Freshwater microbial communities from Lake Tanganyika, Tanzania - TA2015019 Mahale Deep Cast 65m | ecosystem: Environmental > Aquatic > Freshwater > Lake | place: Tanzania: Lake... | reverse complement strand
TCGATCTTCGAGAGGTCGAGGTCCGCGATCAAGAGCTCGTCGCGGTCCTCGCTCGCCACGGCTTCGAGCTCGCCGCGCGGGTTCGCGAAGTAGCTCGTGCCGTAGAACTTGCCGATGCCCCAGGGGCCTTCGGTCCCGACGCGATTGCTCGCGGCGACGAAGTAGCCGTTGGCCACGGCGGCCGCCGGCTGCTCGACCTTCCAGATGTACTGGGAGAGGCCGGCCACGGTCGCGCTGGGATTGAAGACGATCTCCGCGCCGTTGAGCCCGAGCGCGCGCCAGCCTTCGGGGAAGTGGCGGTCGTAGCAGATGTACACGCCGATGGTCGCGTACTTGGTCCGGAAGACGGGGTAGCCGCCATCGCCCGGAGTGAAGAAGAATTTCTCCCAGAACCCCGCGACCTGCGGGATGTGCTGCTTGCGGTACTTGCCGAGGTAGGCGCCGTCGGCGTCGATCACGGCCGCGGTGTTGTAGTACAGGCCGCGCATCGCGCGCTCGTACACCGGCACGACCATCGCCATCTGGTATTGGCGCGCGATCGGCGCGAGGCGTTCGACGGTCGGACCCGGCACGGGCTCGGCCGCCGCGTACCAGCGCCGGTCTTGGCTCGGGCAGAAATACGGGCCGCTGAAGATCTCCTGCAGGCCGAGGATCTGCACGCCCTTGCGCCCGGCCTCGTCGATGTACGGCAGGTGCTTTTGGAACATCGCTTCCGCGATGTCCGCCACCGGCATGGACTCGTCGTTCAGCGGGTTGGAGAGCTGGATCAGGCCGCAACGAACGATCTGCGAAGGCTGGTCAGTCATGGGGTTCTCGGCGGGTTGGGCGGTTGTAGCGCGGGCGTGGGAGCGGCGCGACGGCCGAGGGCGGGTTTCGATGCCGCGCTGGCACGCGCGGGCAACGACGGGCGCCGTTCGCTCGAGCGCGCCGGCCTAGCCACCGAGCGAGGCCGTTTCGCTCTGGATGTCGCCGCGCCAAGTCTCGGCGTCGCGATTGGTCTGGCCGCGATGGCCCGCCTTGGCCGCGGCCTGACGCGCGACGAGGTCCGCGTGGGTCGTGAAGGACGCGAGGCTCTGGCCCACGAAGCTCTCGAGGGAGGCGAAGCCGTGGCGGTCCATGAAGGCCGAGAGGTCTTGGCACAGCTCGTCGATGATCTTGTAGCCGCGCAGCATCGGCCCCGTGCACAGCTGCACGGTTCGGCAGCCGAGCAGCAGGAACTGCGCCGCGTCCGCGCCCGTCTCGATTCCGCCGATCCCCGACAGCGCCACGCCGGGGTGGGCGCGCGCGATCTCCATCACGTGGCGCAGCGCGATGGGGCGAATCGCCTGACCCGAGTAGCCGCCCGGCACGGTGTAGCCTTCGACGTTGGGCTTGGGGCGCAGCGTGTCGAGATCGACACCGATCACGGAGAGCACCGTGTTGATCGCCGCGATGCCGTCGGCGCCCGCGCGCAAGGCCGCGGACGCGGACGCGACCGGACTGCCGACGTTGGGCGTCATCTTGGCCCACACGGGGATGCGCGAAACTTCCTTCACCCAACCCACGACCTCGCCGACGATCTCGGGGTTCTCCCCCATCGCCATGCCCATGCGGCGCTCGGGCAGCCCGTGCGGGCAGCTGAGGTTCAGCTCGAAACCGTCGACGCCTGTGAGCTGCACGCGCTCGACGATCTCGTGCCAAGCAGCGCGCCGATATTCTTCCATGATCGACGCGATCAGCATGCGATCGGGGTAGCGCTGCTTGAGCTCCTTCAGCTCGTCGAGCCACACGTTGAACGGCCGATCGCTGATCAGCTCGATGTTCTCGAAGCCGATCACCTCGCCGCTCTCTCGGCTGAGGAGCTTGCCGTAGCGCGGAGCGGTGTTGACCACCTTGCTCGCGTCGAGGCTGATGGTCTTGATGACGCATCCGCCCCACCCGAGCTCGAAGCTCTTGGCGATCACGCGCGCGTTGGTCCCCGGAGGCCCCGAACCCAGGACGAAGGGGTTCGGGAAGCGCATCCCGTTCATCTCGACGCTCAGATTGGCCATGGATCACGCCTCCCGTGCGAACACCGCGAACCGCCGTGCGGCCGCGAAGCTAGCACTCTGCGCGCGCGCCTGCTATCCGAACTAGGCGCAGCACCGCGCGCATCCGATGATGGGCCAGCGTGACCGACGCGAGCGCCGCGCTACCATGTTGGCGTGAGCGGGCTGTTCGAGCTGGCTGTGACTGCGATCTTGACGCTCGCGACGCAGGGACCTGCGGCGCAGGAGCTGTGGAACGCAGGACGGCGCGAGGAGGCGATCGAAGCTTGGTGGCGCGAGCAGGAGCGCGCGCCGGGAGATCGCTCGGCGCTGCTGCGGATCGTGGAGGCGGAGCTGGCGGTGCATCGGTATGCGGCGGCGCTCGAGCACGCGCGCGGGCTCGGCGCGGAGGGTGCGAGGGTGCGCGGGACGGCGCTGTATCGGCTCGGGCGAGCGGCGGAGGCGCTCGGCGAGCTCGGGCGCGAGAGCGCGGCGGAGCTGGCGATGCGCGTGGATGCGTACGAGCTGCTCCAGCGCTTCGGCGAGGCCGATCGGGAGCTGGCGGAACTGGCGCGGCGAACCGAGGGGAAGAGCGCGAGCGTCGAGGCGATGCTCGCGCGCAGCGCGGTGCGGCGCGGTGACGCCGCGGCGGGTGAACGGCACTTTCGGCGCGCGCTGGAGCTCGATCCAGTCGATCCCGGGGCGCTCCACGGGCTCGGCATGTTGCTGCGCGGCGGCGAGCGCAAATCGGAGGGACTCGCGCTGTTGCAGCGACATCGCGAGGTGACTCCCCTGCTCGACCAGCTCGAGTTCGCGCGGCGCGGAGTGGACCTCGGGCCGATGCACGCGGCGAACCACGCCGCAGTGGGCGACGCGCAGCGCGCGCTCGGGCGCATCGACGCGGCGCTGGAGGCCTATCGCACGGCGGATCGACTGGCGAGCGGCGACGCGCTCGTGCCCGTCGCGCTGCGGCACGCGCGAGTGCTCGCCGAGGATCGCAAGGACGTGGCGAGTGCGGTGCGCGTGCTCGAGAGCGCGTTCGAGCGCTGCGGCAACGCGAAGTTGCTCGTGCGCGCGGGCGATGTGCTCGCGGATGCGGGCGAGCGCGCCGCGGCGCGCGAACGCTGGACGCGCGCGCTCGCGCTGCGTCCGCAGGATGCGGAGCTGCGAGCGCGACTCGAGCGCGCTGGAGGCAAGCTGTGACGGTCGAGCACGCCTGCGTCGAGAGCTGCTGGGGCGAGCTCCGCTGGGGCGAGTGGCGACGATGGGCGAGCGTCTGCGCGCTCGCGTTCGCCGCGAGCTGCGACGGCGGTGCCGCGCGGCCGCAGGCGGAGCGCTCCTCCGCTGGCGGCGCGTGGTTCGTCGACGTGACCGCGGAGTGCGGCGTCGACTTCGTTCACGATGCGGGGCTCTCGCCGGAAAAACACCTGCCGGAGACGATGGGCGCGGGCGGCGTGTTGTTCGATGTCGACGCGGATGGCGACCTCGATTTGTACTTGTTGCAGGGCGGACCCATGCGGCGCGGGGGTGCGGAGCCGGGCACGTTCATGGAGCCCGACGGGAACTTGCCGAGCAATCGGCTGTTTCGAAACGACGGGCGCGGGCGCTTCGAGGATGCGACGGCGCACAGCGCGGCCGCGGCGCACACCGGCTATGCGATGGGCGCGACGGTCGGCGATGTGAACGGCGACGGCCACCTTGACCTGTACGTGACCAACCTCGGCGCCGACGTGCTCCTGCTCGGCGATGGGAATGGCGCGTTCGTCGATGGGACCGCCGACTCTGGCCTGCGCGACGAACGCTGGACGAGCGCCGCGATGCTCTTCGACGCCGATGGCGACCACGATCTCGATCTGTACGTGGCGGGCTACGTGCAGGTGGATCTCGCGCGAGCTCTGTGGTGCGGTGAACGCAAGGAAGGCTGGCGCTCGGCGTGCCATCCGGACGCGTATCCGGCCTTGCAGGATCGGCTGTGGATCAACGACGGACGGGGGAAGTTCCGCGACGCCACGCTCACCCACGGCATCGAGCAGTCCTTCGGCAAGGGGCTCGGCATCGTCCCCTGCGACGTCGACGCGGACGGCGACCTCGACCTGTACGTCGCGAACGACAGCACGGAGAACTTCCTGTGGCTCAACCGCGGGGACGGCACGTTCGAGGACGGCACGCTGCTCTCTGGAGTCGGAGTCGACGGGCGTGGCATGACCGAGGCCGGCATGGGGCTGGCGAGCGGAGACTTGGATGAGGATGGTGACTTCGATCTGTTCGTCACCAACTTCGACGACGAGTCCAACACGCTGTACAGAAACGACGGCAGCGGGCTGTTCGAGGACGTGACCTTGCTCATCGGGCTCGAGGGACCCAGTCGCATGCCGGTGGGATTCGGCACGGTGGCGGAGGACTTCGACCTCGATGGCGACCTCGACCTCGCGGTGACCAACGGTCACATCATCGACAACATCCAGCTCTACCACGACGGCAAGACGCACGCGCAGCGCTCGCAGTTGTTCGAGAACGACGGGCGCGGGAACTACCGCGAGCTCGAGGCGGAGGCGGGAGCGTTCGGCGCGACGCCGGTCGTCGGTCGCGGCCTGTACAGCGGCGATCTCGATGGCGACGGCGACGCGGACCTCGTGCTGACCCAGTGCGGCGGACGCACGCGCGTCTACCGCAACGTGCGCGGAGATGCCTCGCGCGCGCTGGTGATCGCGGGCTTGCCGGAGCACGCGCGCGTGGAGCTCATCGCTCGCGACACTCGCCGACAGCTGCGCGCGGCGGGGCCGCAGCCCTCCTACTTCGGCGCCTGCGGGCGCGAGATCCTCACCGCGCTGCCCTTCACGGAGCTCGTCGAGCTGATCGTGCGTCCCGCGGGCGAGCGCGCGAGCCGCGTCGCGCTCGAGCGTCCGCTCGCGGCGGGGCGCGTCGAATTGCGGCGCGCCGGCGAGCGCTGGTCGGCGCGCGTCACTGCGCGCTGAAGCGATCGGAGAGCTTGGAGAGCAACTCGGCGAGCGCGAAGCCCAGGCACAGCGCCACGGCCGCGACCCACGGCCACGGCCACGGAGTGTCGCTGTAGAGCGACGTGTGGTGCGGGCTCAGCATCAACAGCAACACGGAGAGCGCCATGGCGGCGTTGTGGCGTTGACGCTGGCGTGAGACGGCCAGCGCGGCTGCGTCGGGCTGCTCGCCCGCGGCGAGCGCGAGCAAGGCCGCGCGCTCGGCGGGCCAGATTCGGATCCAGACGTTCGCGGCCATGGCCGTCGCGAGGTAGGCCGCGATGTGCACGAACACCGCGCGGTTCGAGAAGCCCGACTCGCTCTCCAACACGCACGAAAGTCCGATGGCGAGGGCGAACCACAGCGGGAGGCCCAGCCAGAGCGCGAGCGTTCCGCGCAGGAAACGCACGCACAGCTCGTAGAGGGGGAACGCGGCGAGCAGCGCGAGAAAGCCGGGAATCCACGCGCGCGAAGTCGGTCGCCCGTCGATCTGGAGCAGTCGCTGCACGTGGCTGGGGTCGAGCTCGGGCGCGTCGAGCAGGAGCGCCGCGCGGTAGTAGACGAGGAACAGCAGCACGAAGCCGAGCATCCACGCGTAGGCCGCGCCCCAGCGCAGCCAGCCGAGCAGCGCGGGATAGGTCGCGAGGGCCGTGCGCCGACGAGCCGCGGCGTCGCTGGAGCGCTCGAGCGCGCGTCGCACGGTGCCGAAAGCGAAGGCCGAGCCGATCCACAGCGCGGCGGCGCCGACGTGCAGCCAGCGCAGCGCCGCGTGCAGCAGGTCCTGAGCGGTGTTGGAGTCCATGGAGACTAGCGCGGGACTATCTCGCCCCCGTGCCGAGGCGTCAATCGCCCGCTCACTTCAGCGCGTCGGAACGCGCAGGCCGATCCGCGCCTCGACTCCGTGATCGGAACCGATGGTCGCGCGGAGGCTGACGCGGCCGAGCCACTCATGCAGGAGCTCGAATTCGTAGTCGCCGGGCGCGAGGCCCGTGAGCTCGAACGTGCCGTCCGAACCGGTGAGCGCGACGTGCGGAGTGTCGACCACGTGCACGATGGCCTGCATCCACGGGTGGAGATCGCAGCGCACCGCGATGGATCGCTCCTCGCGCTCGAAGCGCAGATGCACGTCTGGATCACGGGGAGCGATCGAACGATTCGAGCTTTGGTTGCGGATGGAGCGCACGTTGACGTTGTGGACGAACTCGTCGGAGTTGCGCAGGGCGAGCGGCTGACCGACTCGCACGACGACCACGTGCGGCACGAACACGCAGCCCCGCTGGTCGAGCACGACCGGCTCGGAGGGCGCGGGATCGTTCGACGCCGCGGGACCGGACTTCACGCGCAGCAGGACGTTGGCGATGCGCGTGTCCGCGACGAGCAGGCGCTCGGAGGGCGCCGAGGCTCGCAGGGTTCCGCAGCCGTCGCTCGCGCCCAGCGCCATGGGCGGAAGAGTCGGAGCTTCGCCGATCAGGTGGACGTAGCCGCGCAGCGTTCCCGCCCTCAGTGTGTCCGACGGCGCGACGACGATCTTTGGCGCGGGCGCAGAACCGGGCGTCGCGTCGCGCGCGCGCTCGCTTCCGCAGGCAGTCAGGCCAAGGCCCAGCGCGAGCGCAACGAGCGGCTTCACGAGAGCTCCAGCAGGATCTGCAGGCGCAGGAAATCGACGTCCTTGAGCCGCACCGCGATCGGATGCCCTTCGGTGAACGACAGGAACGTGCGGCCGCGCTTGATGTTGATCGTCGGTCCCTTGACCTCGACGCGCTCGCCGATCGTGCGCGCGGGCAGGAACCCCGTGACGTTGAAGTCGGCGAGGAACACCTCGATGCCCGGAGGCGAGACGCGGTGCACGCGCGCCTTGAGCTTCTCGCCGATGTGCGGGTGCATCAGTTGGCAGACCTTGAGGTCGCCGACGGCGTTGGAGCACATCTCCGCGATGTCGGCCTGCGCGGAGCTGTGCGCGGCGATCGAATTGAGGTCGTCGAGCAGCTCGACCGTCTTGAGCTCCCGCGAGGCCTCCTCGGGTCGGCTCTCGAGCGACCACAGCCAGCGGTGCACCATCAGGTCCGGGTAGCGGCGAATCGGCGACGTGAAGTGCAGGTACGCCTTGCGCGCGAGGCCGAAGTGCCCGGCGACGTCCTCGTGGTCGTGCACCTCGTACACGGCGCGCTCGATCAGTCCCATGATGCGCTGGATGAGCGCCTCGGCGTTGGCCTTCTTGCGCGCGGCGCGGATCAGGCGCCCGATGTCGCGGCCGGTGAGCCGCTCCTTGGTCGGGACGCGCAGGCCGTGCTCCTCGAGTTGCTGGGCGACGGCCTCGATCTCCTCCGCACTCTTCTCCTTGTGCACGCGGTAGATCGTCGGAAGTCCGCGCTCGCGGAACAGGTCCCCCACGGCTTGGTTCGCGGCCAGCGCGGTCTCCTCGATCAGCGCCATCGAGAAGTAGCGCGGGTAATCGACCACCGCCGCAACCTCGCCCTGAGCGTCGAACTGGAATTTGCGCTCGCGCGACTGCATGCGCATCGAGCCCTTGGCGTCGCGCAATTGCTGCTGGCGCACGGTCCACTTGCGGAAGTGCTCGAGCGGCTCGCGCAGGTGCGCGATGGCGCGCGTTTCGTCGGTGTCCTTGCCGTCGAGCAGCTCCTGAACGACGCGGTAGGTGTTGCGCTTCACGCTGCGGATCACGCTCTTGGCGATCCGCGAGGAAGTGCGCACGCCGGCGGCGTCGAACACCATGAACACGGAGTACGCGAGCCGGTCGCGCGCCTCGACGAGCGAGCACAGGTGGTTGGAGAGCTCCTCGGGGAGCATCGGAACCACTTGGTCGGGCAGGTAGATGCTCGTGGCGCGCGCGAGCGCCTCGGCGTCGAGCGCAGTCTCGGGTCGCACGTAGTGCGCGACATCGGCGATGTGCACGCCGACCTCGTAGGCGCCGTGCTCGAGCGCCTCGATCGAGATCGCGTCGTCGTAGTCCTTCGCGTCGTCGCCGTCGATCGTGAAGATGCAGCGCTCGCGCAGGTCGAGGCGTCCGCGCTTGTCCTCCTCGGTGGGATCCTGCGGCAGGTGCTCGACTTCGCGCCGCACGTCTTCTGGGAAGACCGTGCGCACGCGGAACGACCCGAGGATCTGCATCTCCTCGGACTCCACGTCGGCATACACCTTCGGACCGTGCGCCATGGCTTCGAAGGCCAGCGGGCGGCGCGCGATGCGCTCGCGCGCCTGCGCCTCGGCGATGTCGTCGATCTTGCGCTCGGGGCCGAAATCGCTGATGAACTTGAACTTGGGCTGGGGCTCCGCGGGCTGCGGCGGCGGGCTCCCGCGCAACTTCGCGAGGTCCTTGAAACTCGTCAGCTTCTTTTTCTCATCACTCATGGATGCCACTCAGGGAGGCCGCTCAGGGACGCCACTCAGGGACGCGCGGTCCGCCGCTCTCGCCACTGGACCCACAGCGCAGCCGCGAGAGTCACGAGCAGCGGATCGAGCGGAAAGCGATAGCGTTCGGAGACGTGCGTCACATAGTACGGCGCGCCGAAGCACAGCAGCGAGACGACCAGCAGGATGCGCACTTCGCGCACGAGTCGCAGGCCGCCGAGAGCGACGATCCCGAGGGCTCCGAGCAGCGCGTAACACACGAACTTGAGCCAACTCGAGGGATCGCGCGCGGCGCCCTTGCCGGCACTCGTGCGCGGATCGAGCGACGGAGGCTCTCCGATCCAAAACTGCGCCGCGCGCAGGCTGGAGAGCTCGACGAATCGCGCTGGGTGCGCGCGAATCCACTCCAGTGCGCGCCGAGAGTTCTCGACGCAGTACTCGGCTTCGCCGAGTTGCAGGTAGCGCTCCCGCTCGGCTGGGACGTGCGAGGGGTGGTAGCGGAACGGCTCGGGGCGTCCCGTCGCGCGGTCGTGATTGCCGATGCGCAGTTCGACGCCGAGGTTGGGGCGCAGGCTGAAGTTCCCGACCGTGAGCGCGTTGCGCAGCATCCACGGCAACGTGACGGCGCTCGCGCAGGCGAGGAACGCCGCCGCGCCGCGCAGGCCGGAGCGACGTCCGATGAACCACGCGAAGACGGGCGCGAGGCTCACGGGAGCAGGGTTCAAGAACAACAGGCCGCCGAAGCCCAGTCCGACGGCCGCCGCGGACTTCGCCGACGCGCTCGAGCGCAGGACGAGCGAGAACACGAGCGTGAGCGCGAGCGCGACCAGCGTCGTGTCCCAGATCACCTGCGCCGAGTTGGCGAGCGCGATCGGGTAGAACGCGAAGAGCCAGCCGGCGAGGCGACCGGCGCGCGCGTGGCCGATGTCACTGCCCAGTCGCACGAGCGCGACGGCGGTGAGGGCCGAGGCGAGCGCGTGCACGAGCGCCACGATCCAGGCCGTGGCGCAGCTCACGCCACCGCCGAGCGCCATCGCGAGCGCGAGCAAGAACGGGTAGGGCGGAGTGAGCCACGCCGTCGCTCCGGTGCCATGGCCCCACGGGTCCGCGAAGCCGCGGCCGTCGAGCAACGCCTGCGCGATGCAGGCTGGTTCGTGCCCCCACTGCCAACTCGTCGTGCCGGGAGCGAGGAAGGTCGCGTGCAGCCCGACGGTCGCCGCGATGCGCAGCGCGAACGCCGCGCCGAACAGCGTCAGGAGCATCCGACGGTGCGCGGTTTGCGGCGTGTTCACGGGCTCACTTGACGATGAAGTTGATCAGGCGTCCGGGGACGAGCACGACCTTCGCCAGTTCCTTGCCCTCGACCCAGCTCGCGACCGACGGACGCGCCGCGGCCTCGATCTCGGCCTGGGACGCGGTCTTCGCCACGCTCACGCGGCCGCGCAGCTTGCCCGCGACCTGCACGACGATCTCCACCGTGTCGTCCTCGAGGAACTCGGGCCGAACCTTGGGCCACGCAACGTGGGCGAGCGACTGCGCGTAGCCAAGCCGCGACCACAGCTCCTCGGCGAGGTGCGGAGCGAAGGGCGCGAGCGAGAGCACGAAGCGCTCGGCTTGGCTGCGCGAGAGCGCGGATTGGCGCTTGTAGGCCTCGTTCACGAACGTCATGAGCGCCGCGATCGAGGTGTTGAAGTTGAACGCCTTGAAGGAGTCGTCGATGCGCGCGATCGCGCGGTGCAGCGCGCGTTCGAGTTCGAGCGTGTCGCCCTCGAGCGCGCGCTCGCCCTGATCGACGCGGAACTGCGGTCGCACCGGATCTCGACCGTCGGGGTCGACGATCAGCTTCCACGCGCGCTCGACGAAGCGCGCGCAGCCCGTGATGTCGCGCGGATTCCACGGCTTGGAGTCGGCCAGCGGGCCCATGAAGCTCTCGTAGAGCCGCAGCGTGTCCGCGCCATACTCGGCGATCACGTCGTCGGGGTTGACGACGTTCTTCAGCGATTTCGCCATCTTCGTGACGATCTGCTCGAGCGGCTCGCCACTCGACGTGCGCACGAACTCGTTGCCGCGCGTCTCCACCTCGTCGCTCGCGACGAGTCGGCCGGACTTGTCCTGATACGCGAAGGCCGTGATCAGGCCTTGATTGAAGAGCTTTTGGAACGGCTCCTTGGTGTGCACGAGGCCGAGGTCGAACAGCACCTTGTGCCAGAAGCGCGCGTAGAGCAGGTGCATCACCGCGTGGGCCGCGCCGCCGACGTAGAGGTCGACGGGCCCCCAGTAGCGTTCCGCGGCCTTCGACCACGGCTCGCTCGCGTTGTGCGGATCCATGAAGCGCAGCCAGTACCAGCACGAACCGGCCCAGCCCGGCATGGTGTCGGTGTCGCGGCGCGCGCTCGCGCCCCGGTGCGTGGTGCGCAGCCACGCGCTCGCGCGCGCGAGCGGCGCGGAGCCGTCGCTGGACGGCTTGAAGTCGTCCATCGGCGGGAGCTCGATCGGGAGCGCGTCGTCGTCGACCGCGACCGTGCTGCCGTCGGCGAGGTGCACGAGCGGGAACGGCTCGCCCCAGTAGCGCTGGCGCGAGAAGAGCCAGTCGCGCAGCTTGTAGGTCGTGCGCGCCACGCCGACGCCGCGCGCGCAGAGCAGCTCGATCGCCTTCGCCTTCGCCGCGCTCGTGGCGAGTCCGTCGATCGGACCGGAGCTCACCGCCGTGCCGTCGCCGGTGAAGCACACGCCCTCGGAGAGGCCGCGCTCGCCCTGCGGCGGCCGCACGACCTCGCGCACCTCGAGGCCGAACTTGCGCGCGAAGGCGCAGTCGCGCTCGTCGTGTCCGGGCACGGCCATGATCGCGCCGGTGCCGTAGGAGATCAGCACGTAGTCGGCCACCCAGATCGGGATGCGACCGCGCGGATCACCGGCGTCGAAGGCCGGGTTGTGCGCGTACAGGCCGCTGAAGACGCCGGTCTTGTCCTTGGCGAGCTCGGTGCGCTCGAGTTCCGACTTCGAGGCGGCGCTCGCGACGTAGGCGTCGACGGCGGCGCGCTGCGACGCGCTCGCGCGCGCGAGCAGCTTGTGCTCCGGCGCCACGACCATGAAGGTCGCGCCCCACAGCGTGTCGGGGCGGGTCGTGAACACGACGAGTTTTTCGGCACCGCCTTCGACGGCGAACTCGACCTCGGCTCCCTCGCTCTTGCCGATCCACTCGCGCTGCTGGATCTTGATCGACTCCGGCCAGTCGAGCCCGTCGAGGTCCGCGAGCAGGCGCTCCGCGTAGGCCGTGATCTTCAGCATCCACTGTCGGAGCGGACGGCGCACGCAGGGATAGTTGCCGCGCTCGCTGCGGCCGTTGATGACCTCTTCGTTCGCGAGCACGGTCTTGAGCTCCTCGCACCACCACACCGGCACTTCGGCCTGGTAGGCGAGCCCCTGCGCGTGCAGGCGCTTGAAGATCCACTGCGTCCAGCGGAAGTAGCTCGGCTCCGACGTGTTGACCTCGCGGCTCCAGTCGTAGGACAGGCCGATCCGCTTGAGCTGGCGGCGGAAATTGGCCGTGTTGGTCGCGGTCGACGCGGAGGGATGCACGCCGGTCTGGATGGCGTACTGCTCGGCCGGCAGGCCGAAGGCGTCCCAGCCCATCGGGTGGAGGACGTTGCAGCCCTCCATGCGCTTTTTGCGCGCGACGATGTCGGTGCCGATGTAGCCCACCGCGTGGCCCACGTGCAGCCCCGAGCCCGAGGGGTAGGGGAACATGTCGAGCACGTAGTACTTGGGGCGCGAGGCATCGAAGCCCGGCCCGTCGGGATTGGGAGCGGCGAAGGTGCGCTCGGCCTCCCAGCGGGCCTGCCAACGGGCCTCGATGGCGGTGGGGTCGTAGACGTTGCTCAAGTTGTTCCTGGGCTTGGTGGGGCGCGGCCCGAAACGAGCTTTCGCCGCGCTCGGGCAGGATAGGCGAAGGGCGCGGGCAAGGCACGCCTCCCAAAGCGGGTGCGGTGTTGACGGCGAGGCCTGGGTGCGTCATCCTCTCCGCCCTTCCGATGCTTCGGAGCAGCGGCGCCGTGCGCCTCTGCCAAGGAACACCGGGGGATTAGCTCAGTTGGTAGAGCGCGACAATGGCATTGTCGAGGCCAGGGGTTCGAGTCCCCTATCCTCCACCAGCACCGCGGCCGCTCCGGCAAACTGCCGGGGTGGCCGCGCGCCTTTTGGCTGCGCCCCCGCCCCTCCAGTGGCGCCGTCTCCCCAGTGCCGCCGTCTAGCCGGAGACGTCGCCTCCCCGGTGACGTCGCCTCCCCAGTGACGCCGCCCCCCGCTCGAGAGCTCCACGCGCCGCGCCGCGTGGCCCGCGCCGTCGGCAGGGTTGCATCGCGTCGGCCGCCGCTATCCTCGTCCCTCGCCCATGACTGAACTCGCCCAGCCCGACCGCCTCGCCAAGGCCATGGCCATGCGCCAGGCCGGCGCCGATCCCTTCCCCGCCCGCGGTGTGGCCTCGCAGCCCATCGCCGCCTTGATCGCCGCCGCCGGAACCGCCGCGGCCCCCGGCCCCGCCATCGGCACGCGCGTCACGATCGCCGGCCGCATGCTGATGCCGCGCGACTTCGGCAAGCTGATCTTCGCGCCGCTCGTCGATCGCACGGGACGCGTGCAGATCGGCCTGCAGCGCGACGCGCTCGCTCAGTGGTGGCCGACGCGCAAATGGCTCGACGCGGGCGATCAGGTCGGCATCAGCGGCGAAGTGGGCTTCACGCAGAAGGGCGAGCTGACCGTGTGGGCCAAGGAGGTGCATCTGCTCGCGAAGAGCTACGCGCCGCCGCCGGAAAAGTGGCACGGGCTCGCCGACGTCGAGCAGCGCTACCGGCGGCGCTACGTCGACCTGTGGGCCACCGAAGGCGTCATGGATGTCTTCGTCAAGCGCAGCAAGATCATCTCGCTCGTGCGCCGCTTCCTCGAGGCCGAGGGCTACCTCGAAGTCGAGACGCCGACGCTGCACCCGATCTTCGGCGGGGCGACCGCGCGGCCGTTCGTGACGCACCACAACGCGCTCGGCTGCGACTTCTACCTGCGCATCGCGCCGGAGCTGTACCTCAAGCGCTTGATCGTCGGCGGACTCGAGCGCGTGTTCGAGATCGCGCGCAACTTCCGCAACGAGGGCATCTCGACGCGCCACAACCCCGAGTTCTCGATGCTCGAGCTGTACGAGGCGCAGGCCGACTACCGCCGCATGATGGAGCTCGCGGAGCAGATGATCGAGCATCTCGCGCGCGAGGTGAACGGCACGACCAAGGTCACCTTCCGCGGCGTCGAATACGACCTGAAGGCGCCCTTCGCCCGGCTGCGCTACACCGAGCTCTTCCGCGAGCACAACGGCTGCGAGTTCGACGACCAGCCTTCCGTGCGCGCGCGCGCGGCGGCGCTTTGCATCGAGGACGGCGGCAACTACTGGAAGCTGATGAACGACGTGTTCGAGGCGACCTGTGAAAAAGTGCTGACGGGGCCGGTCTTCTGCATCGACTATCCCGTGCAGATCTGTCCGCTCGCCAAGTCCAACCCGCAGGATCCGCGGCTGGCCGAGCGCTTCGAGCTGTTCCTCGGCGGCATGGAGCTCGGCAACGCGTTTTCCGAGCTCAACGACCCCGCCGAGCAGGAGCGGCGTTTCGAGGAACAGGTCGCGAGCAAGGATCCCGAAGCGCCCGGTGTGGTCGACGTCGACTACGTGCAGGCGCTGGAGTACGGCATGCCCCCCACCGGCGGCCTGGGGATCGGCATCGACCGACTGGTGATGGTGCTCACCGGACAAGACACGATCCGTGACGTGCTACTCTTCCCCGCCATGCGTCCGCTCGGGGGTGAACCCGCGAGCGCGACGCCGCCCACTCCCTAGCGAACTCGCAGCTTGTACCGCGTCTTCCTCTCGTGGCGCTTCTTGCGCAGTCGCCGCACGAACCTGATCGGCGTGTTCGGGATCTTCCTCGCCGTGGGCGCGCTGATCCTGATCCTCTCGATCATGACCGGGTTCCTCGAAGAGACCCGGATTTCGGCGCGCGGCAGCCTGTCGGACATCATCATCACGATGCCGCCCTACAGCGACTCGCGGCGGCCGCGCGATCCCGCGCCCGTGCTCGAGCTGCTGCGCGCCGACGAGCGCGTCGCGGGTGCGAGCGCGCACTTGGGCTGGATGTGCATCCTCACGCGTCAGGACGAACGCAGCCTGCGCATCTTGGTCGACAGTCAGATGAGCGAGATCGCGGGCATCAAGCTCACGGGCATCGATCCGGCGACCGAGGACAACGCAACGGAGTTCCGTCCCTCGCTCGACAGGGCCGGACGCAACGACGACGGCGAAATCGAGGCGCCGCGGGTGCGCGTGGCGAACCTCGCGGATCCCTTCGCCGCCCCGCCCGAGTACGACGCGAGCGTCGGTCGTCCGCGCGCGAGCGTGATCGTCGGCGAGAAGGTGATGACCTACCACGGCCTGCGGCGCGGCTCGTTCATCACGCTGATGACCGCCGTGCCCGATCCCGCGTCCGACTCGGGCTGGTCCGCGAAGAAACGCGAGTTCGTGGTCGCGGGCTGCTTCCGCTCCGGCGAGAACGAGATCGACATCGAGCGCGTGTACATCGATCGCGGTCAGCTCGCGCGCTTCCTCTCGGGCGTCAGCGAGGACGACGCGCTGCCGGAGGACTCGATTCACTTTTCCGAAGTGCTCGTCAAGCTCAAGGATTATGAGCGCGACGCCAAGGTCGCTCGCGAAGCGTTCGGCGCGCAGCTGTTTCGAGCTGGCCTGATCGACGAGAGCTGCTCGATCCGCACGTGGGAAGAGTTCCGCAAGGCGCTGATCGGCGCGATCGAGAACGAGCGCGTGCTGATGGGCATCATGCTCTCGCTGATCCTCGTGGTGGCGGGCTTCACCATCTTCGCCATCCTCTCGATGATGGTGACCGAGAAGCGCCGCGACATCGGCGTCCTCACCGCGCTCGGAGCGCCTCCGCAGGGCGTGCTGGTGCTGTTCTTGCTGATCGGCTTTTGGGACGCGCTCATCGGCGCGCTGCTTGGCGCGGTCGCCGGCACGTGGATGGCGCTCGAGATCGATCCGCTGGAGCAGAAGTTGAGCGAGACCTTCGGCGTGCAGATCTTCAACCGCGAGGTGTACATGTTCGACTCGATCCCGTCGGTCGTGACGCCGCTCGCGGTCGCGGCGATCGTGGTCGGCGCGTTCGTGTGCACGCTGGTGTTCGCCGCGATTCCGGCTTGGCGCGCGGCGAACCTCGACCCCGTGGAGGCGTTGCGCAATGAGTGAGAGCGGCGACTTCGTGCTCCGCGCTCGCGCGATCGTGAAGCGCTTCGAGTCGGGCGACAGCGAGCTCGAGATCCTCCATGGCATCGACCTCGACCTGCGCGCGGGCGAGCGGCTCGCGCTGATGGGGCCCTCGGGCGCCGGCAAGTCGACCCTGCTGCACGTGCTCGGCCTGCTCGAGCACCCGACCTTTGGAACGGTCGATCTCGATGGCCGCGATGCGTGGTCGCTCTCGACGCAAGAGCGCGCTCGCCTCCGCAATCGCTACATCGGCTTCGTGTTCCAGTTCTATCACCTGCTGCCGGAGCTCGACGCGGTCGAAAACGTGATGTTGCCGGCGATGATCGCCCAGTCGCGCCGCGAATTCCGCCTCGACCGACGCGCTCACCTCGCCAAGGCGCGCGACCTATTGTCGAATTTCGGGCTCGCGCACCGCCTGAAACACCGTCCCGCCCAGCTCTCCGGTGGCGAGCGCCAGCGCGTGGCCCTCGCGCGCGCACTGTTCCTCGATCCGCCGCTGTTGATCGCGGACGAGCCGACGGGCAACCTCGACCGCGACACCGGCGAGCTGGTGCTCGATCTGATCTTCCGCGCGCAGCAGGAGCGCAACCTCTCGCTGCTGCTCGTCACGCACGACGTGCGCCTCGCCGAGCGCTGCAGCCGCGTGCTGCGCCTCGAGGCCGGGAGCATCGTCGGCGCCGTGTCGGGCCGCGGCTAGGCGCGGGCGTCTAACCGTCCGTCGAACGGTAGCGCGTCTCGCTCCAGCCCAGCCGATCGCGCAGGCGACGATACGCGTCGAGCTTGCTCCACGAGAGCAGCGGATAGGCCTGCGCGTGGCGCTCGATGCGCACCACGTCGCCGACCTGCATCGGATGGAACGCCTGCCCGTCGAGCGCGAGCAGCGTGTCTCCCGAGCTCTCCTTCACCAACACCTCCACCGAGCTGTCGGGGTGCAGCACGATCGGGCGATAGGAGAGTCCCTGCGGGCAGATCGGCGTGACGACCATCCCGAGCATCGATGGGAACAGGATCGGACCACCGGCGGAGAGCGAGTGCGCGGTCGAGCCCGAAGGCGTCGCGAGGATCAGGCCGTCGGCGCGGTAGTCGGCGACCCACTTGCCGCCGACCGAGAGGCCGAGCGCGAGCATCCCCGGCGCCGTGCCGCGCGCGACGAGCACCTCGTTGAGGGCGATGGCTTCGAGGCCTGCCTTGCCTTGGGCGCCCGAGCCCAGCCGCGCGACCAGCCGCATGCGCGGTTCGAGCACGCCCTCGCCGCCGAGCACGCCTTCGAGGGCCTCGCGCCAGTCGCTGACCGGAGTCGAGGCGAGGAAACCCACGCGTCCGAGGTTGATGCCCAGCGTCGGAACGGGCGTGCTGGCGAAGGCGCGCACGGCGCCCAGAATCGCGCCGTCTCCGCCGAGGACGATCAACAGGTCGGGCGCTCCCGCGAGCGATTCCGCGAGCGAGAGCGCCGAGCGACGCTCGACCAGCGCTCGCACGTCCGACTCGAGGTCGACGCGCGCGACGCGCGCGCGCAGCCACGGCACGAGTTCGTTCTGCAGCGTGCGCACGTCCGGCTTGTCCAAGTCGCACGCGACCAGCACGGTCTGCACGGCGCCGCGCGCGGGCACACCGGCGCTCGCAGCGCCACCGGACAAGGAGCGTGCGCCCATCGCTCAGCCGACCTTGGTCGGCGTGACGAGGTTCAGCACGGCGCGTTCGAGGCTCTCCGCATCGAGTCCGCACGCGGCGAGTTGTTCTTCGCGCGTGGTCATGTGCTCGATGTAGCGATCGGGAATTCCGCACAGCCGCACCTGCGCGCGAGCGGACGGCAGGCGCGAGAGGCTCTCGAGCACCGCGGATCCGAAGCCGCCGGCGCGCTGGTGCTCCTCGACGGTCAGAATGTGACGGTAGGCGAGCGCGTGCTGCGCCAAGAGCTCCTCGTCGAGCGGCTTGGCGAAACGCGCGTCGACGACCGAGACCGCGATGCCGCGTCGGGCGAGCCGCTCGGCGGCGTCGAGCGCCTGATGCACGAGCGCGCCGAAGGCCCACAGGCACACCGCGCGCTCCCCCGCCGGAGCCTCGACGAGGACCTCCGCCTTGCCGGGAACCATGGCCGTGCGCTCGTGGGCGTGGATGCGCTCGTTGCCCGGCGTGTTGTCGCGCGGGTAGCGCAGCGCGAGCGGGCCGCTCTCGGAGAGCGCGAGCTCGAGCATGCGGCGCAGGTCCGTCGCGTCGCGCGGCGCCGCGATCGTGAAGTTCGGGAACGTGCGCAGGTACGCGATGTCGAACACGCCGTTGTGCGTCGGCCCGTCCTGACCGACGAGTCCCGCGCGGTCCATGCAGAAGGTGACCGGCAGGTTTTGCAGCGCGACTTCTTGGAACACCTGATCGTAGGCGCGCTGCAAGAAGGTCGAGTAGATCGTGACGAACGGTCGCAGTCCGGCCTTGGCCATGCCGGCTCCCATCGCGACCGCGTGCTGCTCGGTGATGCCCGTGTCGTGGAAGCGGCTCGGCAGGCGCTCGGCGAAGGTCTCGAGCCCCGTGCCCGACGGCATGCCGGCCGTGAGCGCGTGGACGCGCACGTCGCGCTCGGCGAGCTTGAGCAGCGCGTCCGCGAAGGCCTTGGTGTACGCCGGGCCCGCGGGCTTGGGAGCCGCGGCGGGACCGGGCAACTTGCTGGAGTCCGCACCGGCGAGCTTGGGAGCGGGAGCGGTGCCCTTCACGCCGTGGACGCGCTCGGGGTGCGTCGGCGCGCTCGGGTGGCCCTTGCCCTTCTCGGTGAGCACGTGCAGCAGCACGGTGCCTTCGAGCTCGCGCACGCGCAGCAAGTTCTCGACCAAGTACTTCACGTCGTGGCCGTCGATCGGTCCGACGTAGGTGACGCCGAGCTCCTCGAACACGTGGCCCGGCACGATCGCGTGGCGCATGACCTCGGCCATGTCCTCGAGCGTGCGGTCGACCTTCTCGCCGATCACCGGGATCGCGGCGAGCAGCTTGTGCAGCTCCTGATTCGCGCGCTGCACGACCTTCGCGCTGCGGATGCGCGAGAGGTAGCGCGCCATCGAGCCCACCGACTTCGAGATCGACCACTCGTTGTCGTTCAGGATCACCAGCACGCGCTGGCCGCTCGCGCCCGCGTAGTTGAGCGCCTCGAAGGCCACGCCCGCGCCGAGGCTCGCGTCGCCGATCACGGCGATCGCGTGGGGCTGCGGCGTCTCGTGCGCGGTGCCGCGCGCGAGCCCGAGCGCGAGGCTGATGCTCGTGCCCGCGTGGCCGGTGTGGAACAGGTCGTACTCGCTCTCCTCGGGGTGCGTGAAGCCGCACAGACCGTCGGTCATGCGCAGCGTCTCGAAGCGCTCGCGGCGCCCGGTGAAAATCTTGTGCGGATAGCACTGGTGGCTGACGTCCCACACGCAGCGATCGCGCTCCAGATCGAACACGTAGTGCAGCGCGGTGGTGAGCTCGACGACGCCGAGGTTCGAGCCGAGGTGTCCGCCCGTGCGCTGCACGGACTGCAGCAGGAACTCGCGCACCTCCGAGCACACCTGCGGCAGGGACTCGAGCGGCAGGCGCTTGAGGTCGGCGGGGCTGGAGATGCCTTCGAGCAAGGGCGTGTGGTCGCCTTGGGCGGGACGGGAGGCACTAGCGTGGGTGTCGGACATCGGGGCCCCGTGCTGGGATCTTCCATCCTTGGGTAGCGGGCCTCGGTTTGCAACCGGCCAAGCGTCGCAGGAGCCCTCGGGCGAGCCCTAGGAGCGTCGCGCGAGCAGGAAATCGACCATTCCAAGCCCCGCGGCGCTCCACGGGCCACCCCACGCACGCGCTTGGACGCGCGCGCGCTCGCCCTGCTCTTGGGCATAGCGCCGAGTCGCGTCGAGCCCGAGGGCCGCCACGAGCGTCGGTTTGCGCTGCGCCGCATCCTTGCCGGGAGTCTTGCCGAGCTGCTCGCGGTCCGCGGTCACGTCGAGCACGTCGTCGACCGCCTGAAAGGTCCGGCCGAGCGTCGCCCCCCACTCGCGCGCCTCGCGGCAGCGCTGCTCGCTCGCGCCCGCGCACAGGGCGCCGAGCTCCGCGGACGCCGCGATCAGCGCGCCCGTCTTCTGCGCGTGCATCTGCTCGACCTGCGCGAGCGTGACCGTGCCGCCGCTCAAACCCAGATCGCGCACCTGCCCGCCGACCATGCCCGCATCGCCCGCCGCGCGCGCGAGCGCGAGCACCGCGGCCGCGGACCACGGCGAACGCGTGCGCGCGAGCACCTCGAACGCCTTCGTGAGCAGCGCGTCTCCCGCGAGCAGCGCGTTCGCCTCGCCAAAGCGCACGTGGCAACTCGCTCGACCGCGGCGCCACTGGTCATCGTCCATGCAGGGCAGATCGTCGTGCACGAGGCTGTAGGCGTGCACGAGCTCGACCGCGACGGCCGGAGCCGAACACACCGCGTCCTCGGCGCCGCACCAGCGCCCAACGAGTCGCACGAGCGCCGCGCGAAAGCGCTTGCCCCCACCGAGCGAGGCGTATTCCATCGCATCCGCGAGCACCGCGGGCACGCGCTCGCGCTCGGTCCGCAGGGCGAGCTCGAGCTCCGCCTCGACCCAGCCTTGGGTGTCCGCGAGCCACTCTTCGACCGAGAGCGACGCCACGCGCCCTAGCCCTTGGCGTCCGGATCGCCCGCGTAGGGCTTCGAGCCAGCTTCGGTCAGCTCTTCGACGCGGCGCTGGTACAGGTCGAGCTGCTCGCGGCAGCGCCGCACCAGCTCGGTTCCCTCCTGATAGCGCGCGATGGCGTCCTCGAGGCCGATCTGGCCCTGGTCGAGCTCGCGGACGAGCGCCTCGAGGCGCTCGATGCGTTGGTCGAAGGTCCACTCCGGGGCCGCCCCCTGATTGGCTTGGCTCGTCTTGGCCATGGGAGCGCCAGTCTAGGGTCCAGAAGGCCTTCGGACAGCCCCGCAGGCGGCACTCCTTGCCGAATCTCACGTTCACGGTAGGCTCAGAGAACGCTTTTCTCGGCCTCGGCTCCAGACGGCCTCCCGCTCCTCTCGACGGGGGAGGAAGTCGCGCGGGGGTTGGACGCCATCGACCGATACCGCACCGACTCCGGCTCAGCTCGATCCTCACACCGCTCTGTGCGCGCCGAAGGCGCCCTCACCATGCAGCCCAAAGTCGTCCTCATCTACGCCAAGAGCCAAGTCCTGCGCGAGAAGGCCGCCGCCCTGTTCGCTCAGGAAGGCGTCGCCACCGGCAACGGGGCCCGCGACGAGATCATCCCGCCCTTGGGCATCGCCATCCTCGCCGCCGGGCTGCTCGAGCGCGGCTACGAGGTCAAGATCCTCGACGACTCCATCGAGGACATGGACACCCTGCGATCGGCCATGGAGTGGTCCGACATCGTGGGCATCTCGACCCTCACTCCCAACGCTCGCCGCGCGCGCGAGCTCGGGCTCGTCGCCAAGACCGAGGTCGGCCGCTTCGTGGTCATGGGCGGCCCCCACCCGACGACCAACCCCGAGTACTTCCTCGACGCCGGCGCCGCGGACATCTGTGTGCAGGGCGAAGGCGACCTGACGCTGCCGGAGATCCTCGAACACTGGCAGGACCGCTCCGCGTGGCCCGACATCCTCGGGATGACCTTCAAGGGCGACGACGGACAACTCGTCAAGAATCCGCGTCGGCCGTTGATCAAGAAGATGGATGAGGTGCCCTACCCGGCCTACCACCTCTACGACATGCCGAAGTTCCTTCGGCTGATGATCAACCCGTCCGTGAACATGATCACGTCGCGCGGGTGCCCCTACGCGTGCACCTTCTGCGACGCGGAGATGACGCCGCGGCAGTATCGCTCGATGAGCCCGACCAAGGTGGTCGACCTGATCGAGCACCTGCTCAAGACGTACAACCCGCCGCAGTTCATGTTCTTCGACGACCTCTTCACGATTCAGAAGAAGCGCGTCATCGCGATCTGCCAGGAGATCATCCGACGCGGCCTGTTCTTCGAATGGACCTGCGAGTCGCGCCTCGACACGATGGACTTCGAGCTCCTGCGCTGGATGAAGAAGGCGGGCTGCGTGAAGATCTACTACGGGCTCGAGTCGGGTTCGCCCGACGTGCTCGTGTCGGTGAAGAAGGGCCTGACCACCGAGAAGATCCTCGCCGCCGCGAAGCTCAATCGCGAAGTCGGGATGACCTTCAAGTACTTCCTGATGTACGGCTTTCCGCAGGAACAGGCCAAGGACCACCGCATGACCGAGTGGATCGTGCGGCAGACGCGGCCCGATCAGATCCACCTCTCGCTCCTGCAGCCGATCCCGGGCACCGAGATCTACGAGCAGCTCAAGCCGGTGCTGCTGATGGACATGTCGGAGGTCGACTTCCACTACTGGCACGGCACGGAGTCGTTCAAGCACCCCGTGTTCACGCACAAGGAGCTGCAGGACGATCGCGAGCAACTGCTCAAGATCCACGCGCGCACGACGCGCAGCCTGAAGAATCGCCTGCTGCGCAAGTGGGAGCGCTTGGTCGCCATGGTGCGCAACCCGGTGCTGATCTCCGACTGGTTCGAGGTTCGCGGCCGCCGCAAGACCTACCAAGCGCGCGTGCGCTCGTCGGAGTGGAGCTACGCCTTCGAGCGCGACAAGCGCGACAAGGTGGCGCTGCAGGTGCCCGAGGTGAAGGTCGACTGAGAGCGACCCTGCTCGCGACTTGAACACGCGCGGCGTGCGGCTCACTCCAGTCGCGCGCCGCGCGCTATTTGTCGCGCCCCGCGCGCTATGTGTCGCGCGCCCTGTCAGGGGAGCCGGTGCAGGAGGCGCGCGTGGTCGTAGCCCGCGAGCACCGCGGCGCGCGCCGATTCGGGCATCTCGGCGAGCAGCGCGAGCGCCTTGTCGCGCGAGAGGAACGCGGGCGCGGAATGGCGTTGGAAGTAGTGTCGGATGCGCGCGTCGCCGAGCGCGAGTTGCAGCCGCCGTCCGAGTCCGCGGAAGAAGGGCTCGGGGAAGCCCGCCTCGGTGCCCGCCCGCACTTCGCCGAGCACGGTGTCCTCGCGGCCGAGCTCCCACTGGCCGAAGCGGCCGATGCTCTCGATCAGCGCGTCGCGCACCGGCGCCTCGAAGCCCGCCACGTGCGCGATGCGCTCGCCGAAGTCGCGGCTCTTGTGGCGCATCAGCATCAGTCCCATGCCGAGCTCGAAGCCGCGCAGGTCGGTCACGCCCGCGGCGCGAATCTCGTCGCACATCGACTCGAACGAGCCCTCGCCCCAGCCGTAGAGCGCGATCGCGAGGCTCTCGTGCAACAGCTCGGGCTCGCTCTCGCGGAAGCCCTTCAGCACTTCGAGCTTGTGCGGACGCGTGCCGGGGAGCCGCGGCTCGAGCTTCTGCAAGTACTGCGAGTAGCGGTAGCCCTTCTCGCTCGCGAGCGTCGCGAGGTTGGCGCGCAGGCTCGCGGGGGCCGCGTCGCGAACGAGTCGCAGCGTGTCGACGAGGCCGAGCGTCGCGAGCAGCGCGATCGGGAGCCACAGCCAACGCACGCGCGCGACCGCGACGGCGCACAGCAGCGCCGCGAGGAACCACAGCGGCATCAAGCGGTGCAGGTAGAAGTAGTGCAGCGCGCGTCCGATGGTGAAGGCAGTCGCGAGGTACACGGCGAGAAAGACGACGATGTGCGCGGCGAGCGCCGCGAGCGTCCAGCGGTAGGCGCGCGAAGGCGCGCCGCGCAGCGCGAGCAGCGCCGCGAGCGGCGTCAGTGCGAGCAGCGCGAGCGCGAGCAGGTCGAACCACGCGCGCTCCTGCGTGAGCGAGCTCCAGAACTCGGCCAGCAACGCGGCCTTGGGCGGGGTACCTCCGACGAGGCTCGCGCCGTGGATGTCGAACACCGCCGCGCCGACGTTGAGCGCCATCCACAGTAGCGGCGTGAGGCCGATGAGCGCGCCGGCCACGGCCCACGCGAGGCGCGCGCGGAAGAGCTCGCGCCTCCACGCGAGGAGCAATAGGCCTCCCGCCACGGCGATCGTCAGCGCGCACTGGTACGAGACGTAGAAGCCCAATCCGGCGACGGCTCCGAGCGCGACCCACAGGCCGCCGCGCGCCTCGCGCGCGATCGCCGCGCGCAGCGCGAGGTAGAGGATCGCGCCGACGAACAGGCAGGCGTGGTAGTGAATGCCCAGCGCGAGCAGCGAGTTCGCTTGCACGCTCTCGGGCGCGAGCACGTACAGCAGCGCGAAGGCGCGCGCGCTCGAGCGACCGGCGAAGTGCTCGCACAGGCGCCAGCCCATGGCGAGGATCGCGACTCCCAGTCCGATGGCGACGAGCTTGAGCGCGAGCACGCTCTCCCCCACCAGCGAGAACGCGAGCGCGTCGAGCAGGCTGACCATGAAGCCGCCGCCCTCGTAGGAATGGTAGGGCAGCAGGTGGGTTGCGATCGGAACGCCGTCGAGGAGCGCCTTGCCGGCGGCGGCCTTCTCGAATTCCTCGCCGTACACGAACACGTCGCAGAACGACGCGGCGAGCAGCAGTCGCAGCGCCGCGAAGGCGAGCGCCCAGCCGAGCCACTCGTGGCGCCAGCGCGCGGGTTGGTCCGAAGCCGTGCTCATGGGACGCGGGGACACTAGCAATCAACGCGCGGCAATTCGACGCGACATCCACGGCGTCCGCGCACCGCGGCCGCGTCGGCTGCTACCCTGCCCGAGTGAGCACGGCGACGCCTTTCGACTCGGCCGCCACCGGCGCGGCGACCGCGCGCGGACCGCTGTGCGTGCTGCTGTGCACGCTGCTCGCCTTGCTCGCGTGGTTGCCAGCGAGTCGGCTCGACGGCTGGGCCTACGATGATCGCGAGGTCTTGGAGCACAACGGGGTCGTGCAGGGCACGTTGAGTGCGGCGCAGGCCTTTCGGCAGGACTACTGGTCCCACCTCGGCGCGGCGGGCCACTATCGACCGTTGGCCACGCTCTCGCTGCGCTTGGACCTTGCGCTCCATGGAGAGAGCCCCGCGGGCTTTCACCGCACGAACGCGCTCCTGCACGCCGCGGTGGTGATGCTCGCGGGACTCGCGCTCGTGCTGCTGGGGGTCTACGCACCCGCCCGCCCCTTCCCATGGATCGGACTGGCGCTCTTCGCGACGCATCCCTCGCTCGCGGATTCCGTGGCATGGATCTCCGGGCGCACGTCGAGCTTGAGCGCCTGCGGCGGGCTCGTGGGCGTCGTGCTGTTGGCGCACTTCACGGTTCCGTGGCGCGACGAGAGCGCGGGGCGGCTGTCGAAGGTCGGTGCGGCCGCGGGGCTGGGCACGCTGCTCGCGCTGCTCGCCAAGGAGGATGGCCTGATTTTCGCGCCACTGCTCGTGCTGCTGGGGCTGGCGCACTCGCGGCGCGCCGCCGTCGCGGCTGCCTTGGGCGCGGCAGCGGCGCTGGCGCTCTACACGAGCCTGCGCGCCTGCGTGTACGGATCGCCGTGGCCGTCGGCTCCCCATGCGCCGCTCGCCGCGGCTGATTTCAGCGAGCGCTGGCTCGTCGGCGGGCGTGCGCTGCTCGAAGCGGTGCGCGTCACGGCCTTGCCCTTCGGTCATCCGCTCGTCTATGAGCGCAGCGCCGTCTTCGAGGACGTGCAGCCATGGCTCGGCGCGCTGGGCTGGTGCGCGTGGCTCGCGGCCCTGGTGTGGGGCTGGCGCCGCATGCAGGTCACTGCATCGCGAGGCGCCGGACTCGCGGCGTGGCTCGCGTGCGCGGCGTTCTTGCCGCTCGTGCAGCTCGTTCCTGCGGGCGTGTTGTTCGCGCCGCGGTTTCTCTACGTGCCGATGCTCCTCGGAGTGCTCGCGCTCGACGAGGTCTTCCGATCCTTGGCAGGGCGCTTCGCGCCGTGGGCCGCGGCACTCCTGCTCGCGGGCGCGATCCCCACGGCGTGGTGGCGTTCGAGCGTGTACGAGTCCAAGGCCACGTTTTACGCCGAGCAACTGCGTCATGTCCCCGACGACGCGCCCGCGCACAACGAGCTCGCGCTGGCGCTCGAGGGTGCGGGAGACGTTGCGGGCGCCTTGCGCATGTGGCAGCGCGCGCTGGAGCTCGATCCGAACTACGGGCGTCCGTGGTCGAACCTCGGGCGCCTCGCGCTCGCCGAGGGAGATCTCGAGCGGGCGGAGCGCTGCCTGCGACGCGCCGCGGAGCTCGGTCGCGGGAACGCGCTCGCCCATGCGAATCTCGGCGCGCTGCTGTTGCGGCGCGAGAAGTTTGCGGAGGCAGCTTCCAGTTACGAGGAGGCGACGCGACGGGCGCCGGGGATGGCCCACGCGTGGCGCGGTCTCGCGAAAGCGCGGCTCGCGCTTGCGGACTACCACGCTGCCGAGCGAGCGGCATGGCGCGCGCACGAGCTCGGCCTCGCGTCGGACGCCGAGGTCGCGAGCGTCTTGCGCGAGTGCTCGCCGCACACGAACATCTCGACCCCCTAGGCCATGCCGACCTCGCGATTCTTGCTCGTTCTCGCCCTGTGCTCCTGCTCCAACGATGCCCAGTCGCTCGACGGTGACCTCGGAGCTGCGCGCTCCGCGGCGCTCGTGCCCGAGACGCTCTATCGCGCCCGAAACTGCATCACCTGCCACGGTCGGGATTTCGACGGAACCATGCAGGCTCCGCCGCTGCGTGGGCTCGCCGCCCACTGGAATGCCACCGATCTCGCGGCGTTTCTGAAGGAGCCCAAGCCTTGGCTGGCGAAGGAGCCGCGGCTCGCGGAGGCCGCGCGCATGTTCCGCACGCCCATGCCGCCGACGTTCGGAACGGATGCGGAGCGCCTCGCGCTCGCGCAGTGGCTGCTCGCTCAGCCCTGAGGTCGACGCGCGAGCCGCGCACGCGGCACGACGAACGGACATCCATCGTCCGTGCGGCCGAAGTGCAGGCGTTCGCCGTACACGCTCGAGAGCACCTCGCGGCGCATCAGCGCGTCGACGCTGCCGCGCGCGACCAGCCGCCCTTCGTGCAGCACCGCCAATGCGGTGGAGAACTGCGCGGCTAGGTTCAGCTCGTGGGTCACGACCAGCACGATGCGGCCCTCGCTCGCCAGGCGCGCGAGCAGCTCGAAGATCGTCACCTGATGGTCGGGGTCGAGCGAGGTCGTGGGCTCGTCGACGAGCAGCACGGCCGCCTCCTGCGCGACCGCGCGCGCGACCACGACGCGCTGGCGCTGGCCGCCGGAGAGCTCGCTCATGGCGCGTCCGCGACACTCGATCGCATCGCAGGCGGCGAGCGAGCTCTCGATCGCCTCGCGGTCGCTGGACTTGGGTCCCACCCAGCGATCGATGCGCGCGTAGCGCCCGCCGAGCACGAAGTCCTCGACGCGCACGTCGAACAGGCTGGGGAGGAACTGCGGCACGACCGCCACGTCGAGCGCGCGCTCGCGCGGCGAAGCGGCGCGCAGGGGTCTGCCATCGAGCAGCACGTCTCCCCTGTCGAGCTCGACGAGTCCAGCGATGGCGCGCAACAGCGTGCTCTTCCCCGAGCCGTTGGGGCCGACGAGCGAGACGAGCTCGCCGCGCGCGAGTTCGAGGTTCACGTCGTGCAGCACGCGTGGACCGTTGGCGTAGGCGAAGCACACGTCGCGAGCCACGAGCTGGTTCACCACGTGCTCACCTCCCGGCGACTGCGCACGAGCAGGAACAGGAAGAACGGGCCGCCGACGACGGACATCATCACCCCCGGTTGCAGCGCCCCCGCTCCGAACAGCCAGCGTTGGAGCACGTCCGCGCCGAGCAGGAACGCCGCTCCCGCCGGCAGCGCGTGCCAGAGGAGCTGGCGGTAGCTGTGCTGCCCGCACAGGCGCAGCAGGTGCGGTACGACGAGCCCGACGAACGCGATCTGGCCCGCGACGGCGACGGCCGCCGAGGCGGCGAGCGCGGCGGCGACGAGCGCGACGCGCTTGGTTGCGGCCACGTCGACTCCGAGCGCCTCGGCGTCTTCCTCGCCGCCCTTGAGCAGGTCGAGCTCGCGCGCCACGAACGGCACGGCGAGCGTGGAGACGGCGAGGCCGCCGAACACGGTCAGACAGTGAAAGCCGCTGCGATCGTCGAGCGTGCCGAAGGTCCAGGCGAGGATCGCGCGACTGATCTCCCACTCCTCGAGCGTCAGGTACTGGATCGCCGCGAACGCACCCGCGACGCACATGTTCACGGCGATGCCAACGAGCAGCAGCGTCGTGACGCTCGCGCGGCCGCGCGCGGAGGCGATCCATGCGACGAGCGCGGTGGTGCACAGCGCCATCACGAACGAGAACAGCGGCACGAGCAGCGCATCGAGGCCGACGCTGCTCTCCAGCACCAGCCGCGGCGCGTAGCCTCCGACGATCAAGATCGCGAAGGCCGCTCCGAGGCTTGCGCCGCCCGTCACGCCGATCAGAGACGGCGAGGCGAGTGCATTGCGGAACAGGCCTTGAATGAGGCCGCCCGACAGCGCCAACGACGCGCCGACACCGAGCGTGCACAGCGCGCGCCACACGCGCAGCTCGACGATCGCCTGCGCGCTGCGCTCGAGCGGTTCGGACAGCCCGAGCATCGCCAAGCTGCCTTCGAGCACCTCGCCCGCCGCGAGCGCGGAGCTGCCAAGCATCACTGAGCCCGCCATCAGACCGGTGAGCAGCAGGCCATACCAAAGCGGCGCGGAGAGGACGCGGGTGCGCACGGTCATTGGCTCCCCTGCTGCGCGAGTCGACGGGCGAGTTGCTCCACGCGTCGCTCGAGCTCTTCCGCGGCGCTGACGAGCTCTTGGGAGCCGGTGGCGAACAGCCACGCCGGCAGCGCCACGATGCGATCCTCGCGCACCGCACGCAGTCCCGCGAGGCTGACTTCGCTGCGCAGAAGCCGCTCGGCCGCGCCGCCGCGATCGCCGCTCGGTCCCTCCCCCATGCGCAACGGCTCGCTGACGAGGATCACGTCCGGGTCGAGCGCGAGCAGGTCCTCGAACGTGATGCCCGCGTGCCCCACGGTTCCGCGCTCCGCCATCAGATTGCGGATTCCGACCAGCTCGAACAGCGCGTCGATCGTGGTTTCCCTGCCCGCGGTCGAGCCAGCTCCGCCGAAGTTGGAGTAGGCCAGTCCGCGCCAGCCGCGTTCGCTGCGTCGCTCGCGCAGCGCACGCGTGCGTCGATCGAAATCCGCCAGCGCGCGCGCGGTGAGCTCGGGATCGCCGAAGGCCGCACCGGCGCTGACCAGCGCCGCACGCGCATCGGGGAAGTCGCGCACGATCGGCAGGGCGAACACGCTCACGCCCGCGGCGCGCAGTTGCGCCGACGTCTCGGGCGCCTGCCAGGGATCGATCACCACCAGATCGGGTCGCAGCGCGAGCAAGGACTCGGCGAGATAGGCGTCGAAGCGCACGATCGGCCTTGGCTCCGGTCGCCCCGCGTGCAGCACGGAGTATTCCAGCGCCTGCGAGGGTACGCCCGCCATGCGCTCGAGCCCCGCGACCGCCACCGCGACGTCGACCGCCGTCGCGCTCGCGGCGACGATGCGCTCGGGTCGGGCCACGCTCGGCGCGGGCGCGTGCTCGACACGCGAGCACGCTCCAGCCGCGAGGCCGAGCGCTAGGAGGGAGCAGGCGCGGGCGAGGCGCTCGAGAGCGCGAAGCTGCGGCAGGACGTACATCGAGACACCTTGCGGCCGAAGGGAGATCCGTCGCGGCCGTGGGCATTCCGACTTCGAGCCGCGACGCGCGCGGCCCTCACGGTTGCGGGCCAGTCCCGGATTCGCACCGGGTTCCCCCACTGCACCTCGCTGTCGAGGCGCCGCGACGGGCGAGATTGGACGAGAACAGGCGCGCAGTCTACTGCGCGGCCAGCCACGCGAGGAAGCGCTGCTCCAGACTGTCCTGCGTGAGGTCGACGCCGGAGAGCGGGACGGAGTAAACCTCGGACACGAGTTCCTCGAAGCCCACCGCGCTGCCCGCCTCGGCAACCTGCCGCAGGAACTGAGCGAACTTGGCGCGACTCTCGGCCGGTTGGGGCGCACTCTGCTCGCGCAGCCAGTGCAGGAAGCAGGACTTGTAGGCTCGGAAGAACTCGAGGTAGTCGGTCAAGAACTCGCGCGCGGGCAGCTCCTTGCCCTGCGCCCCGGTGCCGAAGAAGGGCGCGCGCACGAAGGTCCGCTTCGAGGTGTCGTCGCTGCGCAACTGGAAGAACAGCAGCCGCTCGTCCTTGGTCTTCGCGCCGCCCTTCGCACCGCTTCTCTGACCCTCTTGCAGGACCTTCACGAAGTAGTCCTTCCCACCGCCTTCGCGCCACAGGCTCTCGGCGTTGTTGGGGGGCAGCACGCCACCCTCGGAGCGACCGCCCGGAATGAAGGCCGTGATCCCGTCGGTCGAGTTCGAGCGGCCGGAGCCGCCCGAGCGCGTGTTGTTCTCGCCGTAGAGGTCGATCACCGCCACTTGGCCGATGGCGGTCTCGAACGCGGCGTCGAGCGCGTGGCCGAAGCTGTGCCAACACAGCGTGACCGCCGCGCGCTGGGCCACGTTCTGCAGCAGTCCCGTCGGCTCGCGCGAGTCCATCGCGACGCCCTCGCCGAAGTTCTTCAGGTTCGGCTTGATCGGCGGATATTGCAGCGCGATCACCTGCGTTTCCTGCCAGCCGAATTCGGTCCACGTGGCGAGGCCATCGTTCCAATACAGGCTGCGCGCGCCCTCCTGACGCTGACCGAGGACCCCCGCGAGTTGCAGGAAGTGCTCCCGCGTCGGAGCGAGGACGAGCACCTGCGTGCGCGTCGACAGCGGCGTGATGCCGAGCAGCTTGCCGCTGCGGAATCCGTCGCGCAGCCGCTCGAGCGCGGGCGCGAGGCTCGCTCCACCCGCGAATGCATCGAAGAACTGCTCGCGCTTCGCCGCACCGGCTCCCGCCTTGGCGGTCTTCAGGAACTTGAGCACGTCCGCGATGTCCGCGCGCGCCGCGGCGACCGCGCTCGAGGGAGCGCCGATCCAGTCGAGCCATAGCTGGTGCGTGGCGAGCACCGCCGCGAGGGAGTCCTTGAAGTCCTCGACCTTGCCCTTGTCCGCGAGGAACTCGCGCGGAATCCGCACGTCGATGGCACCCACCTGCGCGAGCGCGTAGTGCGCCGCGAGCACGTCCTCGAAGCTGACCTCGGCCGGAGCGCGTCCCTCGAGCGGGTGCCGCTCGAAGAACTCCTTCGCGAGGCCGGCGAAATCCACCTCGCCCCCGCGCGCGGGCGAGACGAGCGAGACGAGGCCGACGAACACGAGCGTGCACGAGAGCCACGAAGATCGGAGAGCGGGGCGCATTCGAATCGGGGAAAGTGAATTCGGCATCAGTGGAACCCACGCGCCGCCGCGCGGGCAGGCGCAACCGGTTTCGATTGCGTCAAACCGTGCCCGTGGCGCGCGCCTGTGCTCCGAACAGCAGGCGCACTGGGATCTGGATGTCGGGATGCAGGCTCTTGTGCACCGGGCAAGTGTGGGCGGCATTCTCGAGCGCGGCTCGAGCCGCCGCATCGAGGTTCGCGGGCACGCGGATCACCACGGCCAGCGAGCCGATGCGCCGCACGCCGGTGGCGACCATGGTCTTCTCGACCTCCACGCTGGCGTCCGAGAGGTCCCAGCCGTGACGGCGAGCGACGATGCCCATGATCGTCAGCATGCAGGTGCCGA
>Ga0194120_10002516_pt1 | contig 31294 bp, 25 predicted proteins | sample TA2MahCa65mmetaG_FD_148642 | JGI IMG/M metagenome (GOLD analysis project Ga0194120, IMG submission 148642) | Freshwater microbial communities from Lake Tanganyika, Tanzania - TA2015019 Mahale Deep Cast 65m | ecosystem: Environmental > Aquatic > Freshwater > Lake | place: Tanzania: Lake... | reverse complement strand
GAATCCAGCGAAAGCGCCCATGGTGACGGCGTTTCCGGATAACCGATACCCTATTTCCGCGCCATCGACCCAGCCAACTCCCCCGGCTCGCGATGGAATAAGCCTCCCTAACTCGAGTTTAAAAGGTTTGGCTGCGTCACGCCAACTTAAGCGCGCTTCATAAAGCCGCATTTCGCGCCGACCGGGCCGCCCGGTTCGCAGGGCAGACCCTGCCCGCAGCCTCCAATAGGCGCTCCACGGGCTTCCCAGGGCGCGTTCAAGGGATCCATTCAACATCAGCGACGACTGCCGGTATTCGTATCCGCCCGAGCCGGAAGGGTTCTGAACATAGAACCGGTAACCCGCGCGCATCCGCAGATGGCTCGGGACAGGGCGACCTTTGGCTGCCGCAGAAGGCTCAACAACAGCCCGCTGCGGTGCCTTGAGCGTATCCCGTCTGGGCCGTGAATCTTCACCACCATCGATGACCGGTCGTGGTGCGGTCGGATAGATTGCCACTCGATCACCCGCCTGCGGACTCCCAATGCCTACCACCCGGCAGGCTGCCGTTCGTCCGGCAAGATAGGTCACGACCAGTCGGGCGACGACGCTATCGTTGCGGACGATTAGAGCGCTGTCCCCCGTCATCAAGCCGTCGCCCGATCCCCGGTCAAGATAGATCGTTTCCGATGCAACATAGGCCACCTGTGCGGTAACCTGTGCCCTCGCCAGGAGGGTGTGAAGTCCCACGGTGAAGACGACGAGAAGTGCCAAGGTCGAGCCTCGTCCCATCTATCGCGCCTCATGCAGCCGACGCCCGGCGTCGCCTTTGGGACGCATTAGAAGCGCTTCACCGCGCGGATGACACCGGTAGCATGCCGCGCTGTTATACTCATAGCGCGGTTCTTCGCGATGCTCCCGGTCCATGGCATCGCGACGATGCTCGTGGCAGTCGATGCAGGTGAAGATCCGGAAATCGTTGGGATTGGTGTGACAGGATGAGCATACGCCGTCCCATTCTCCTCGATGGCGCCCTGTATAGATCGGGAACCACTGTGCATCGTGGTTGAAATTAGCCGGATCCCAGGCTGCCGTCGAATGGCACGAAGCGCAGGCTTGGGGGAATCCGGCGGCTTGATGATTGGGGTTGCGGGCGTTTTCGTAGTCGTCCCGGTGGCAGAAAAAGCAGTCGAAAGGAGTTCCGGTATATCTCCCCCCGATATGACACTCCGCGCAGCCGGCAATCCGGTGCGCACCGGTGAGTGGAAACCGGGTAGCCGAGTGGTCGAAGAGAGCCGGTGTCCAGCCCTCCGTCGTATGGCAAACCGTGCAGGTGTGGTCATAGTTCCCACTCCGATGGTCGGGATCGGAAACACCTTCAAAGTCGTCCCGGTGGCAGGCATAACACTCAACCGGTGTCCCGGAATAGCGCCCTCCAGTATGGCACTCCGCACAGTCGGTTCGCAAGTGCGCTCCAGTAAGAATGAACCGCGCCCGCGAGTGGTCGAAGGTCGCCGGAGTCCAGCCCTCGGTCGTATGGCAAACCGTGCAGGTGTGGTCATAGTTCCCATTCCGATGGTCGGGATCGGAAACACCTTCAAAGTCGTCCCGGTGACAGGCATAGCACTCAACCGGTGTCCCGGTGTAACGCCCCCCGGAATGGCAGACGACACAACTGACCGACCTATGCCCGCCGGTTAGTATGAAACGCGCGCGGCTGTGATCGAACGCCGCCGGACGCCACCGGTTGGTTTGATGGCAGAGCATGCAGTTGTCGGGAAACGCGGCTTGGTAGTGTTCCGGGTTTAGCGTCCTTGCATAGTCGTCCAGATGGCAATCGCGGCAAGCCGCTCCGGTTCCGGTGAAGCGATTCTGGTGGCATCGATTACAGTCGAGGTTCCGGTGCGCACCGGTCAGTCTGAAGTCGGTGCCGGTATGGTCGAATGCTGCCGGTCGCCAGCCCTCCAGCGAATGGCAGGTAGTGCATACACGGTCGAAATTGCCGGCTTGATGCCCAGGGTCGGCGACGCCTTCGAAGTCGTCACGGTGGCAGACATAACACTCCAGTGGCGTACCGGTGTAGATGCCACCGACATGGCAGGACGCACACTCCGTCCGCCGGTGAGCCCCCGCCAGCGGGAACCTCGCGAGCGCATGGTCGAAGGTCGCCGGGCGCCAGCCTTCGGAGGAATGGCAAGTCTGGCACGATGAACTGAACCGCCCGCTCGAGTGATCGGGCTGACGGGCGCCTTCGAAGTCGTCCCGGTGGCAGGCATAACACTCAGCCGGTGTCCCGGTGTAGATGCCTCCGGCATGGCAAAGCGCACACTCCGTCCGCCGGTGAGCCCCCGACAGCAGGAACCTCGCAAGCGCGTGGTCAAAGGAAGCCGGGCGCCAGCCTTCAGTGGTGTGACAGGTTTGGCATGACGAACTGAACCGTCCGCTCGAGTGATCGGGCTGACGGGCGCCTTCGAAGTCGTCCCGGTGGCAGACCCCGCACTCAGCCGTTGTGCCGGTGTAACGTCCTCCGGTATGACATTCGGCGCATTCAGCCAGCCGGTGCTTTCCGGTCAGGGGGAAGGGAGTCCGGTCGTGGTCGATCCGTCGAACGTCCCAGTCGTCAGTGGTGTGGCAATCGGTGCAGTCAAGGCTATAGTTTAGCCGCCGATGGTCGGGGTCGGCCGAGCGCTCATAGTCACTGCGGTGGCAGGAGTAACAATCCTGCGGCGTCCCCTGCCAGACGCCTCCGGTATGGCACTCCGCGCACTCCGTCCGGCGGTGCGCTCCGGTCAGGGGGAAGCGGCTTAAGGCGTGATCGAAAGTCGCAGGCTTCCAATCATCGGTCGAATGACAAAGAGCACAGTTCGAATCGAACTGCCCCCGGACATGATCGGGGTCGTCGGCGCGGGCGAAGTCCCCATTATGGCAGGAAAGGCACGCCGTCGGAGTTCCCGTGAACCGGCCTTCCTGATGGCAGGCGGCACAGGCCGCCGAGCGATGACTTCCGGTGAGCGGGAATCGGGAGAGATCGTGGTCATACCGTGCCGGGCGCCAGCCTTGAATAGTATGGCAGGATGCGCAATCATGGCTGAACCGGCCCTGCCGGTGGTCGGGATTCAAGGTCCGATCATAGTCGGCAGTGTGGCAGGTCTGGCAATCGGACGAAAGGCCCCGATAGCCGGACTGGTGGCATGTTGCGCACTCGACCGCCTGATGTCCGCCTACCAGCGGAAACGATGTCGGATGGACAAACGCCGCTCCACCCCACGAACTACGTCCCGGCGCCCCGACCGGGGAGTGGCACTGGGAGCAGTCAGTGCTGAAGCCTGCCGCCCGGTGATCGGGACTGCGAGTGCGCTCGTAGTCCTTGATATGGCAGGAGAAGCACTTTGCTGAAAGTCCAGCGAAAACGCCCCCGCTATGGCAACTGCGGCAATCCAGCCCCCGATGAATGCCGGTTAGCGGGAACCGCGTCAGTTCGTGCCGAAAAGCCATATCGGGAGCGGCTTCCCAAGTCTGCGGCGAATGGCAGACCACGCAGGTCGGCCCGAATTGCCCGCTGTGAACATCTACGTGGCAGGCGCGGCATGCGGAAGGCGTCCCGGCAAAGCGTAAGTTGCGGTGACATTCGCGACAGGACGTTGTCCGGTGCCGGCCTTCAAGGGGAAAGGCCGTGCCGCTATGGTCGAAGAGGCGGACTGAATCTGCTGCCTGCCAGCCCTCGACTGTATGGCACTCCTTGCAAGAGATAGAGAGCTCCCCATGCGGATTCGACTGCGCCTGTGCCAATGAAGCGGGCAGAAAGCAAATGAGAATCGGCAGAAGTCGGCAGTGCTTTAACCAGTGCGCATTCATTATTGAATCCAATCCTAAATCCTTAAGCCTTAAGCCTTAAGACTTATGACACTCCTCGCATCGGATGGGGAGCGGCTTATAACGAACAATGGAATCTATTGGATCGGGCTTATGACAGGATTTACAGGCGACCAGGGAATGTGCACCGGCGAGGGTGAACCGGCTCTGCCGGTTGTGATCGAAGGTGAGCACTTTCCAACCGTCCGGCAGGTGGCACCGGCTGCAATCCACAACCGCGTCTTCGGTTGGAGCAAACTGACCGCGATGGACATCCATGTGGCACGACTGACAGCCCGTTTGGAGCGATTTCAGGGTCAACACTCGGCTTCCACCATTATCTATCTCATGGCATTTGCGACAGGCAGCTGTCCGGTGTCTTCCCGAAAGCGGGAATTTGGTTTCAATATCATGGTCGAACCGGTCTGCCGCGACGCGCCAGTGCTCAGTCGTGTGACACTTCTCGCAGCCCGCCTTTGCCAGAAAACGATCGACTTCGCTGCGATGGGGGTCCGGGTGGCAGGCAACGCAGTTCGATGGCTCAATCCGAAAGGTCATAAGTTTGCCCTGCGCCGCTTGCCTCTCGTTATCGATACGGTGGCATTTTAAGCATGGCGTCGCAAGATGAGCGCCGGTTAGAGGGAAGCGGGAGCCTTGATGTTGTTCGAGTCGATACGTCGAGGGGCTGAATCCGTCGGTTGTATGGCAAGATTCGCAGCGACCTCCGTCAGGCCGGGTTGCGAACTGCCCCTGGTGAAAGTCGCGATGGCAGGCAGCGCACCCGGCTGCCTGAAGAGGCTGCCTCCGGTCTGCTTCTATCCTCGTTCCACTTGCCCGGTCGCTGGTGTGGCACGACGCACACTCCGCCACCTTGTGCTTCCCGGTAAGCGGAAAGGCTGTCCGGTCGTGATCGAACCGGCCGGCGGCGACCTGTCGGAAGTCGTCGGTGTTATGGCAGTGCTTGCAATCTCCGCCCAGCCGACCGAGGTGCGGATCGGCGTGACACGACGCGCAGTTGGCGTATTCCAGTCCGCGATAGCGTCGCACGGGATTCTTGCTCCGGCGCGGCAACGGACCACCGGTTGGCGTTTCAGCGGCAGCATCCGAGTAGGGAGTATGGCACTTCGCGCATTCGACCTGCCGGTGCTTGCCGGTCAGGGAATAACGGCTTCGGTCGTGAACAAATTTGGTTGCCGGCTGCCATGACTCCAGCGTATGGCAGGCAAGGCACTCTTCACCTAAATTGCCGCGGTGCTCGTCCTGGTGGCAGTCTATGCAATCCTGTCCCAGACCGAGGAACGTCCTTCCGATGCGGACGGTCGAATCCAATGAGATGGACCCGGCTTGAATAAGCGATTCCCGGTGGCAGTCTTTGCAGGCGACGATTCTTCCGGCGCCGGGGCGATGCGCGCCTTCGAGCGGCCAGCCGGTTCGGGCATGGTCGAAGCGGTCTTTGCCGCCCTCCTCCCAGTGGACGATCTCGAAGTTTTCGCCGTGATGCTCGAAGTGGCAATCCTTGCATTTGCGGGCGAACGTCTCCGGCTGACCGTGCAAGCCTTGTTTCGCTTCGCGGCGGCGGGCGACGGTAGTGTGGCAGGCAAGGCACCTGGCGTTTGACACCTCCCGCCCCAATTCGTGGCACTTGGTGCAGTTGGTGAGACCTTCCTGAGCGGCGTGGTAGCGGGACAACTTTCCGGGCGAAATCTGCGCAACGGCGGGCGGCACTATCATCATCATTATCATCATTATCATCATCATCATCATTTCTGACCGAACTTTCGGGTGAACTGGATGCCGATCCGCTGCAGGAACTCCGCCGGTAGTTCGCCCCCGGCAAAGACGAAGACCTGATCGTTGGGCAGGATGACCGGCTTGCCTTGCTGTTCGAGTTGCACCGTGTCGGCTTCGATCTGCTTCACTTCACTTAGGAAAAGCGGCACGACGCGGTTTTCGCGCAGGGCTCGCTTGATCCGTTCGCGGTTGCCCTCCTTGATACGGTAGAATTCCTCCTGCCGGTAGGAGATATGGACGGTGTTACCGGGTTGCTCGGAAAGTGAGACGGCTGACTCGACGGCGCTGTCGCCTCCCCCGACGACGAGGATGCGGAGATGGTGGAACTTCTCAGGGTCGGTGAGGCGATAGGCAACCTTGCCCGACCCTTCGCCCGGAACGCCCAGCTTGCGCGGGCTGCCCCGGCGTCCGGTGGCAAGGAGTACCCGACGGGCACGGTGCTCCCCTGACCTGGCGGTCAGATTAAAGATGCCGTCCAATGATGATGATGATGATGTGATGCTCTCGATTTTTTCACCCGACCGAACCGCCAGCCCGGCGTTGCTGCAGACCTTGAGAAGCAGTTCAAGCAGCGCTTCCTTGCTGATCTCGCCCGGACTCACTTTGCCATGTAAGGGAAGTTCGATCGGTGCGGTCAACACCAACTTGCGCCGCGGGTAGGTAAGGATCGTCCCGCCGAAGTCGTCCTGATCGAAGATGATGAACTTGAGGCCGGCTTTCCTCGCTGCCAACGCGCCGCCTATTCCGGCTGGACCGGCTCCGACAATCGCCAGATCGTATACATCATCATCATTATCATCATCATCCTTGCCCCCCAGACTGCGCACAATGTTCTCCACCGCCTGACGGCCTTGTGTAACCGCGTTTCTAATGAGTCCCATTCCGCCCAATTCACCTGCAATGTAGATGCCCGGGATATTCGATTCGAAGGTGCCGCTGACGTGCGGTATATCGACTCCGCGCTTTGCGGTGCCAAAGACGAGGCTTATCGCGCTTACCGGACAGGCTGCCGCACATAGACCGTGCCCGATGCAGCGTGATGGATTGATGAGCGCTGCCTTGCCCTCGATCAGACCGATCACGCGCTCTTCCGGGCAGGCTTTAACACAGGCTCCGGTGCCGATGCAACTGTCGGGGTCGATGGTCGGATGGAGCGATGCCGGCTCGTCCAAGCCACGCAAGGCGGCTTTGGCCATCATTGCAGTTGCAGCGGCGCTCTTGCGGCGGTCGCGGAGGATGTAGTAGGCGGGAAAGCCAACGGTCAGCAGCGCGACAAAAGCGTAGATCAGAAACTCGGGGCCGGGTAGGGTTAGGTGTAAAGTGTCAAGTATCAAGTATCAAGTGTCAAGTGAAAAGCCTTCATCATCATCATCGGCATCAGGGTTGTTGTGGTGACAGGTGTCTTCACCTGACACATGCCGTCGGGTGGGGACACCAGACGGCACGATGATCATCATCATCGGCATCAGTGTTGTTGTGGTGTCAGGTGTCTTCACCTGACACACGCCGTCGGGTGGGGACACCCGACGGCACGATGATCATCATCATCGGCATCAGTGTTGTTGTGGTGTCAGGTGTCTTCACCTGACACATGCCGTCGGGTGGGGACACCAGACGGCACGATGATCATCATCATCGGCATCAGTGTTGTTGTGGTGTCAGGTGTCTTCACCTGACACATGCAGTCGGGTGGGGACACCCAATGGCACGATGATCAACATCATCGCATCAGGGTTGTTGTGGTGTCAGGTGTCTTCACCTGACACACGCCGTCGGGTGGGGACACCCGACGGCACGATGATCAACATCATCGCATCAGGGTTGTTGTGGTGTCAGGTGTCTTCACCTGACACACGCCGTCGGGTGGGGACACCCGACGGCACGATGATCATCATCATCGCATCAGGGTTACGACTTCTTGCGCCGCTCGCCGCTGCGACGTTCGAGCGTCGGCTGCACCGACTTCTTTTTCGATGGCGGGACGAGGATCATCTTTAACACCTCGTCGAGGTGATCGACGAAGCGGTATTCGATCTTGTCTTTAACGATGTCGGGAATTTCGGCCAGATCGGCGCGGTTTCCAGTGGGGCAGATGACGGCCTGCATATGCCCTCGCGCAGCCGCGACCGACTTCTCCCGCAAGCCGCCGATCGGGAGGACTTCGCCAAGCAGGGTGATTTCACCCGTCATGGCGATATTGTGCCATGCCGGGCGTCCGGTGAAGAGTGAAGCAAGTGCAGCGGTTATTGTCACCCCCGCCGACGGTCCGTCTTTCGGCGTCGCACCCTCCGGGATGTGGATGTGGATGTCGTGTTGCTTGAAGTAATCCTGCGGGATCTTCAGATGCGCTGCCCGCGACCGGAGATAGGACATCGCGATCTCCGCCGACTCCTTCATTACGTCGCCGAGTTGCCCGGTGATGCGCATCCGGCCTTCGCCCGGCATGGCAAGAGCCTCGATCTGGAGCATCACTCCTCCGACCGGCGTCCAGGCGAGGCCGGTAACGACCCCGACGCGGGGGTTCCGGCCCATCAAATCGGGCATGACCCGCGCCGGGCCGAGGTATTTTTCCAGGTTCCGGGTGGTGATGTTGCACCTGCGAATTGTCGAGTCTTCGGCGACCTTGACCGCAACCTTGCGGCAGACGCGTCCAATAGTCCGCTCAAGCGTCCGAACGCCGGCTTCGCGGGTGTAATAGACGACGATTGTCTCGAGCGCTTTTTCAGTGAATCGCACCCGATCCGCCCCGATACCGTTCTCCTTCAACTGCCGCGGCACGAGGTATCTCCGCGCGATGCGCACTTTTTCGGGTGTGATGTAGCCCGGCAGTTTGATCACTTCCATCCGGTCGCGCAGCGGCGGCGGGATCGTCTCAAGGTAGTTCGCAGTAGTTATGAACATCACCTGTGAGAGGTCGAAGTCGAGTTCGAGGTAGTTGTCCTGAAAGGCGAAATTCTGCTCCGGATCGAGCACTTCGAGCATCGCCGAAGCCGGATCGCCGCGGAAGTCGGTGCCGAGTTTGTCGATCTCGTCGAGCATAAAGACCGGGTTGTTAGTGCCGGCCCGCTTCAGGTTCTGGATCACGCGTCCGGGCAGCGCTCCGATGTAGGTCCTCCTATGGCCGCGTATCTCGGCTTCGTCGCGCAGTCCGCCGAGCGATATACGGACGAACTTGCGGCCCATCGCTTCGGCGATCGATTTGCCGATGGAGGTCTTGCCGACGCCGGGCGGGCCGACGAAACAGAGAATCGAGCCCCGGCCTTCACCGCGCAGTTTCTTCACTGCGAGGTATTCGAGAATGCGCTCCTTGACGTCGTCGAGGCCATAGTGTTCGCGGTCGAGTATCTTGCGCGCTTCAGGGATGTCGATGTTGTCCGCGGTTCGAACCCGCCAGGGCAGGTCGAGGAGCCAGTCGATATAGGTGCGCGCTACCGTCCATTCCGCCGACGCGGGGTTCATATTACCGAGCCGCTCGATCTCGCGCCGGGCTGTTTCGATGACCGGATCCGGCGCGTCGAGGTGGGCTATCCGCTCCCTCAACTCGCGAAGTTCAGCGCCTTCTTCCTCTTCGCCCAACTCCCGCTTGATTGCCTTGAGTTGCTCGCGCAGAAAGTAGTCCTTCTGACTCTTTTCGATTTGGCCTGAGACTTCGCTTTGTATCTTGCTGCCCAATTTCAGCAGTTTCAATTCCCGATCGACCATCTTGGAGACGATCTTCAAGCGCACATCGACGTCGATTGAGGCGAGAACTTCCTGCCGCTCGTCAGGGCGGATGTTGAGGTTGGCGGCGATGAAGTCGCACATGGCCCCGGCGTCGGAAATATTGATCAACGCCACTTTCATTTCGTAGGGCAGGTAGGGCGCAGCATCGATCACCTCTGAGAAGGCGTCCCGCACCTGGCGCATCAGCGCTTCGGAGCGCAGGCCCTCGGACGGCTTCGATTCGATCTGCGAAACCGATACGCGGGCGAAGCCGTTGTCGCCGGGAAGATAGGCGTTCAGTCTAATGCGGGACTGACCTTGCATCAAAAGGCGAAGCGTCCCGTCCGGAATGCGCAGCATCTTGATGATCGCCGAGGCGGTGCCGATCTCGTAGAGTTCCTCGGTCGAAGAATCCGGCTCGTCATCCGTCCGGCGCAAGGCGACGGCGACGACCTTGCTCGGCGAGTTGAGGACCTCGCCGATTAAACGGATCTGCTCGTCATCCTTGACGATAACCGGTGTGATGACGCCGGGGAAAAGCACCAGTTCGTCGGTGACGAAGAGCGACAGGATGGTCGGAATGACCGGCTCGCTATTCTCGCTGCGAGATTTGGAGGGCTTCTGATTCACAGGTCGATCTCGAGGTCGCGACGTTCGATCTGAAGCAAGTCGAGTTTGGGCAGACGGACCTCAAGGAAGCCCTGCAGGTAGCGCTTTACCGAGCGGTCGGGATCGACCCGCGCCGGCAGGTCGATGCGCCGTTCAAACGGCCCGAAGTCGATCTCCATATTGTGATAGTGCCGTTTCTCATCGACCGGGAGTTCCCGGCGCAGACCGCGCAAGGTCAGCACCTGGCCTTGAAGGGTCAAACGAATATCGCTGGTGCTGATACTGGCAATATCGACGACGATGACGACTTCGTCGTCGGTTTCATAGACGTCGGTAGCCGGTTTCCAGCCTTTGTGCTGGGACATCAAAACCGGTCGGCGGGCATTGTAGAAGGTTTGAAAGTAAAAGTCGAACTCGTCGGAGGAATCGGATGCCTTCATTTGGAGAGATAGTGCCGCGCTGCTCACGGGAACTCCCTTGAGTCAATGAATGTTAAAACTGCACCGGACTTTTAGAATGCAATGACCGCCGGCGGAGATGGATACAAGTTAGGGATTGGGGAGTATCTTAGCAAGACATCGCAGTGGGGGGGGCTATAATGCCTTTAATGGAGGCAGCAAATAGAATGACACTTCGATTGCCCTCCTCGAGGATTGGAGGCTATCTTATAGACGCTTGACAGTGGCTAACGGACGAATGCGTCCGTCAGCCCGGTCCGAGGGGACGAGGGCGTCCCACCGGCATATAACAGACGGGAGCATCTTATAACTCAGCGCCAGCAGACGGGTCGCGCCTAATGCTTTGTCCTTTTTGCCATCACCCCGACGATCGGGTCGTCGATTCCCGGACCCTAAAGGAGGGGGCCGAGGTGCGCCGTCGCCGCGAATGCCTCTCCTGCGGACGGCGGTTTACCACTTATGAATTCATAGAAGCCGTCTCGTTGATGGTAGTCAAACAGGACGGCCGCCGGGAACCGTTCGACCGGGCAAAATTGCAACGGGGTATTGCTATCGCGCTCGCCAAGCGACCCGTTCCCCGGGAGAAGATCGTTGAATTGGTCAGGGAGATCGAGGATCGGTGCCATGACCGGGGGGGCACTGAAATGCCCTCCAGCGAGATCGGCGAAATGGTGATGGCCCGATTGAAGGAAATCGACGAGGTGGCTTATATACGCTTTGCGTCGGTTTACCGGCGATTTGAGGATGCCGGCAGATTCCGGCGCGAATTGGACAGTATGTGATGCGGGCTTATTGCCAATGGTCTCCGGTGGGTTTCGTTTGAAGTCCAATCTCCTCCGCGAGGGAGCGGTCTGGCTGGGGTATGGGACACTGGCCATGCTATTCACCTGGCCGTTGGTAACCGGACTCGACCAGCAGTTATCCGGGCGGGGCGGAGATGCCTATGCTATCTATTGGGTTGTCTGGTGGACGGGTCAAGCGCTGCGCATGGGCGTCAGTCCCTTTTCTTCACCGCTCATCTATCATCCTCTCGGCACCGATCTCTCGCCCGAGCCGTTTCCCTTCGGTCTAGCCCACTATCTTCTCTCACAACTCTTTCCGGCCCTCAGCGCATTTAATGTCCTCTATTTGCTGCAATTTCCCTTTGCTGCATGGGGGGCTTACCGGTTGGCGCTGCACCTCTGGGGGAATCGCTCGGGAGCGCTGCTGGCGGGTCTGATCTATGGCTTTGGCCCCTATATGATGATCCGCGGAACCGGGCATCTCAGTTTGATGACGAATGGGTTCTTTCCGCTTGCGCTGCTCACGATCTTTCGTGCGATCGTGGCTGAGCGAGTTATCCCGCGCCAGATGGTTGCCGCGGGTCTCATGTTGACATTAGCCTGCCTTACCAGCACCTACCATGCCATCTTTCTGTTCCTCTACTGTCTGGCTCTGACTTTCTATCTCCTCCGGGTTGAGCGAAGTCCCGGCGGTGCGGGACGACTCTTGGGAATAGGCGCTGTCACATCGATAATGTTGATCCCCTGGGGTCTGAAGTTCCTATCGGCAACCGCTACGGGTTATTATCGCGCTACGGGAATGCTCGGGCAGGCCTGGCTTGGCTCGGTAGATTTATTAGGAATCCTCGCTCCTCCGGCGCTACATCCGATTTATGGCGAGGGAGCAAGACGATGGTTTGGCATAATTGGCAGCGGGGGTATTGAGCGAACGGCCTATACGGGTGTCATTGTGCTATGCCTGGCAATACTGGGCGCGCGCTGCCTGCGGTCGGATCGGTGGGGACGCTGGGTCTTGCTATCGACAATCGGTGCCTGGGTGATGAGCCTGGGGCCGTTTCTGCAGGTGGTAGGTCGGATGACCTATATCCCGCTGCCGGGCTTTGTAATGGCAGTCACTCCGGTTCTTCAGCATGCCCGTGCACCAGGCCGTTGGACGATATTGACGATACTGGGGATTGCCCTGCTTGCTGCCGGAGGCGTCAAATGGCTGCAGGAACGGACCCGTCCGGGGAGGTGCAGGCTCTATCTGGCGGCGATCGTTTTACTAACGCTTTTCGAGTATTGGCCCTCGCCTTACCCGGTGGCAGATGCCACAGTGCCGGGACTGCTAAGCCGGCTGCCGATCGATGAGCGGCATCCGGCTCTCCTCGACCTGCCATTGGGCCGGATCGACGGTCTAACCGGGCGCGGCCGGTTCGAAGCGCGCCACATGCTCTTTCAAACCGTCCACCGGAGGCCGATCCTGAGCGGCTACGTCTCGCGAGCCAGACCGGAGCATTTTGCTCAACTTGAAGCGGGGCTTCCCGGCGCCATTGTCGCTGCGCAATCGGCAGTCGCGCTGCAGGAACGGCCCCGCAATCGGGGCGAGGGCTTGAAAGGACAAGTCCGTCGTTGGGCTGGAGAGGGTGGAATGGTCGCAAAAGCCTTGCGTTTTCTCATTGGAGAGGCGAAATTGCAGGACATCCTTGATTCCGACAAGAGTAGCCTGACCGCCCGCGATACGTTGATGCTTGAGCCGGTGAATGCTTTAATTGAAGCCGACCGGCTGGGACTTGGGCTAGTCATCGTTGCCGATACGACCGACCCTGCTGCGGCAGCGGGTCTTGGCTTTGTGCGGTCAGTCCTGCCACTAAGGGAAATCGGAAGCGAAGGTTTGACGCTGGTGCTGGGAATCGACTACTATAGGGGGAATCCACTTGGCGAGACCCCTTCGGTCCCGGCCCAATCCGGTCGCCATTAAGTCATTCCACAGGTTGAGTTTACAATGCAGGTGTGATGGAACTCATCTTATTTATCCTCTTTGGACTGGCGGCGCTGGCGTCGTCGTTAGTCGTCATTTTGGCACGCAGCCCGGTAACGTCGGTGTTGATGCTGGTGGCGTCCTTCTTCAGCCTGGCGATGCTCTACGTGCTCCTGGGCGCGCCCTTTGTCGCCGCGCTGCAGGTGATTGTCTATGCCGGCGCGATCATGGTGCTTTTCCTCTTCGTGGTGATGCTGCTTAACCTTAAGGAGAAGCAGATCTGGGAGGCGACCGGGCTTCTGCGCAAGTGGCTCGGCTTCGCGGCAGCGGCAGGGGTGCTGCTGGTGGCGATTGCGGCGGTCCGTAGCGCGCTGACGACGCCGGTGCCCGATCTGGTGCCAGGCTCGCCGGTAGTGGTCGGGAAAGCGCTCTACACGAACTTTCTGGTGCCCTTTGAGGTCGCTTCAGTGCTGCTCCTGATCGCCATTATCGGAGTCGTGGCGATGCTGAAGAAAAACGGGACTTCGCCGCTCACCGGGAAGGGAGGGAGCGACCAGTGACCGTTGGACTCAACTGGTATCTGGGTCTCTCTGCTTTCCTCTTCGCGATTGGAGTTGCGGGGGTTCTCACGAGGCGCAACGCGCTGGTGATCTTCATGTCGATCGAACTGATGCTCAACGCGGCGAACCTGACGCTGGTCGCCTACAGCCGGTTCCTGCCTGACATCGCAGGGCAGGTCTTCGTCTTCTTCGTGATGGCGGTGGCGGCGGCGGAAGTGGCAGTTGGCCTCGCGATCATCGTTGCGATCTTCCGGCATCACGGCTCGGTCGATATCGACAAGGTGAACCTAATGAAGTGGTGAGGAGGGTAATCGATCAAGGAGATACCATAGCCCGTAAGTCAATTGCATCACGCCGCTTCGGTATAGCCGAATGGTTTGGCACTCTCTTTCACTTGCTTACGTCAGAGCAAAGACGGGGGCTTGCCCTTGAGCTATTATCTAAGGACGCACGAGCCAGAACTCACGACTGCCCCTTTAAGGGTGGGACCTGCACCAAATCTGGTGGCGTCTGTTCAATCCGATTGTATGAGAAGAGCGCAGATGGAAAGGTGAGATTCGTTGAAGGTACTGAAGGTCGCATCCGCTCTCTTTGTCCTCACCGATTTGGCGAGTTGAATACGATTGTAACGAGCATTGGAAAAGAACTGTTGGGGACGGACAGTCCACTTATAGTTAGGGAAGTCGGTTTTCTTAAGCCACTACCTACTATAGGAGGCAGAGCAAGCGAAGGGGATGCAGACGCTGCGAGAATAATGCGAGAAATCGGAAAGATAGATCTTATACTTGTTCACCCTTCACATGAGGCAAGACTTGACTGGTGTGCTGTTGAAGTTCAGGCCGTTTACTTCTCGGGCGATAAGATGGAAAGGGAATTCGAAGGTCTGTCCAGTTCCGTCGATACACTCCCATTTCCCTTCGGGCGGCGGAGACCTGATTATCGAAGCAGCGGCCCCAAGCGATTGATGCCGCAACTTCAATTGAAGGTGAGAGACATTACCAGATGGGGAAAGAGAATGGCAGTTGTAATTGACAGGTCATTTTTCGATTCATTGTCGGAGATGCGATTTGAGAAGGACAAGTCGAACGCGGATATCGCATGGTTTGTGGTTGACTTCGTCGAAGGTAGTTTCGAAGATAGACGCGCTCATGTGAGATTAGACAGCGTCTTCTACACCCGTCTGGAAGATGCGGTGGCGGGACTAACCGGTGGAGTCGCGCTGACTCAATCCGAGTTTGAAATCGGAATCAGGCGCAAATTGGCATCAAAACACTGGTGAAGGTGTAATAAGCAACTCGATTCTTGTTTGATTATGGGAGTTGCGCATTGGAACATTGTATATGGCAAAGTCATGTTCTGCCGCCATTCTCCTGATAGCCTCGCAGTCATCATACGTCATAAGGAATGGGTGGTCGATCGAAGCCATCATCTCAAACAGTTTGGCGTGATCAAGTCTATTGTGAGCATAAAGTCGGCTTCCGGCATTCCTGCCCCCCGCAGTATAAGGCGGATCGATAAAGAAGACTGCGCCGTGCTCTAAGGCCGTTGATGCTATTAGCGCAAGCCCATCCCCGTGCAAGTATCGTATGCGATCCCTCACACCATGGATGTCACGTATTCTACGAGCCAAAGTCTGTGGATACCAACGGGAAGCCATTCCCTTTCCTTGCTCGCCGTTCTTCATGATGCTTGCGCCCGGTGCGAGTATGCCGCCGCGCCGAATGCGATTTAGGAGCAGTGTTACGAATGCACGGTTTCTTCTATCTTCGACAGAACTCAGGAGCATGCTCTGGATCCGATCCGGTTCAAAAGGAAATGTCTCAACACGATATGCCAGCCAACTGCCTTCATTCAAGATCACTTCCCATAGTGCTGACAGGTTGTCGTCTATGTCGCAGATGATGGCTTGATCAGCAAGCGATTCGAAGATCGCGGTGAGCGCGGCTATGGCTCCACCGGCGAAGGGCTCGACGAACAGGCGCGGACGCTCCGGAAGCGATCCAAGCCATTGCCGGATTTCTGGTATAAGCCAGGTCTTGCCACCAGGATATCGGAGCGGGCTGCGCTGGGGAACAGAAGCCACATTGGTGATCCCGTTCCGTCGAATTGCAGCGCTGACTATTGATAATGCTTGGGTTGAAGCTGGCATGATGATCTTGAAGTCATTTGCCTTAATATATGCAGCAAAGTGGCTTTTGACAACAGTAGGGTTCGAGTTGCCGATGATGGGTTGAAGAAGGGGCACTTGTGCGCATAGTATTCACCCTTCCCACCCTCATTTTCCTCCTCGCCTGCTCCGACAACAACCCAACCTCGACCGGCGGTGGGGGAGGAGGGGGCAGAGATTCGACCGTGCACCAGATCATGCCGCTTGGGCTGGGTAACTGGTGGGCGTTTCATTCGGTCGTCACGCTGCAGGGGATGCCGTTCATCGAGACAGAAGACACGCTCCGAATCGACACCACCTTCGAGCGCGGTGCCGGAGTCTGGTTCGGCGGCACGGGCGATAGCATCTTCTTTCGCAATTCAGCCTCCGGCTTGCGCCGCCTCATCATCGGCGGCAACTACCCCGGCGGCTTCGACGAACTCTTCATCAAGTATCCGGCCCGGGTCGGTGATGAGTGGATCACCCCGTCGGACTCAGCCGTTCACCGGGTAACTGCGACCGACGGGCTGGCAACGGTCCCGGCCGGACGCTTTGGAAACTGCATCGTCATCACCCAGACCTTGCGCCAGGGCACTATCAATCAGTATTATTTTAAGCCCTTCACCGGAACCGTCCAGATCGACGGATATCTCGACTTCTTTGGCGTCCCGATGGAGTCGCAGACCAAACTGACCGCATTAGGCATTTGATGACTGGGCGATGACGAATGATCTCGCACCCGGACGCGGAAAACGCAAAGTCCACCCCAAAGCCATAAGCCTTAAGCCCTAAGCCTACCCAAGGAGCCCGGTCTAATGACCGCTATTGTCGGATATATATTGGTCCTGCTCTTCGTCTTCGGCGGCTACGCCATCTCGGGGGGCAATATGATCCTGATCTTCAAACCGTGGTATGAATACGTCATCATCGGCGGCGCCGCCCTCGGCGGGTTGATAGTGAAGTCGAATACGCGCACCTTGAAGTTGGTGATCGAAAAGTCACTTGACGTCTTCAAAGGCAAGTCGCTCACCCGCGAGGTCTATATGGATGCCCTTAAGTTGGTGCATGACCTCGCCTTTTTAGCCCGGCGCGAAGGACTCCTCGCGCTGGAAGGGCACATCCAGGCTCCGGCAACATCGACCATCTTTCAGAAGTATCCCTCGATCCTGCACCACCCGCGACTGGTCAACTTCATCACCGACAATCTGAAGATCGTGGTGGTCGGCGGCACCAGCCCGGGCGACCTCGAAGCGCTCATGGACTCGGACATCGAGACCATCGAAGAGGAGCACTCCGCGCCACAGCAAATCCTGACCAACACCGCCGATGCTCTTCCGGCGCTCGGAATCGTAGCGGCCGTGATGGGGATCATCAAGACGATGGCTTCGATTGCCGAAGGGCCTGAAGTCGTCGGAATGAAGGTTGCATCAGCGCTGGTCGGGACGTTCCTTGGTGTGTTGCTCTCCTACGGCTTCGTAGGTCCGCTCGCGATGAACGTCGAGATGCAGAACCTCGAAGAAGGTCGGATCATGCAACTGCTGAAGGCCGGCATCCTCGGCATCATGCGCGGGATGAACCCGAAACTGTCGGCCGAATATGCCCGTCGGGCCATCTATGAAAGCCAGCGCCCGTCATTCGACGAACTCGAAGCCGCGCTTAAGGGCTGAGTACTCATTTATCCCATAACCGGTTGATTCCATAGATGCCTGACGAGTATCACGCCGAGGGGCTGCCGACCGAAGATGCCCCCCGCCCTCGCCGTCGCCATAAGAGACACGGCCATCACGGCGGCGCCTGGAAGGTTGCTTATGCCGACTTCGTTACTGCGATGCTGGCGCTCTTTATTGTGCTTTGGGTCCTGTCCCAGGATCCACGCATTAAATTGATGGTGCAGGCTTACTTTCAGGATCCGACCGGCTTTATCAAGTCGGGCGGCGCGGTGATGCCGATCGGCCAGGGGACTCCGCCGGTAGGCGAAGAAAAGAGCCTTCAGGACGCCCTTCAGCGCGAACTCGAGCGCGAGGCCAACCGTCTCCGTGACATTATCGAAGAAAGCGGCCTCCCCAAGGAAATTACGGACCAGATATCGTTCGAGGTTACTGAAGAAGGTATCCGGATGGAGTTCCGCGACGCACCGCAGTTCAGTTTCTTCGATGTAGGGTCAGCGATGGTAAGGAATGAGATGGAGCGGACGATCGAACTCCTGACCCCGGAAATCGTTCGTCTGCAATATCCGGTCGCAGTCGAGGGCCATACCGATGCCCGGGCTTACGGCAGCGGCTCCTATTCTAACTGGGAACTTTCTGCCGACCGGGCTGCAGCGGTCCGGCGGGTGATGCTGAAGCACGGCCTGACCCCGCAGATGATCAGCGAAGTCCGCGCCTACGCCGACACGAAACTCCTCCCCGGCAAAGACCCGCTAGCGCACGAAAACCGACGGGTCAGCATCCTTCTGAAGCGGCCGTTGGTAACGGTGGGGGGGAAGCAATGATAATGCTGATACTGATGACTGATGCTGATGCTGTTACTACTTGGTGCAGTCACCCCAGCGAAGCAGGGAAGAGCATATCAGATTATTCGCACCAGGCAGCATTGCAGCCAATGAGGTCTTCCCTTCGTTCAGGGTGACAACCTAAGCGCGCTTTCATACACCTAAGTTCTTCTTCTTGGCCAAGGATCAAAACACCCAGTCCGGCGATCTGATGGATCGCCTGATCGCGCTCTGCAAGAGGCGCGGCGTGATCTTTCCCTCGTCGGAAATCTACGGCGGCATAACCTCATCCTACGACTACGGCCCAATCGGCGCCCCGATGATGGCGAACCTCGCACGCCTCTGGATGGAGGAAATGACCCTCCGGCATGAGAACATTGTCCAGATCGACTCGGCTATCATCCAAAACCCGAAGGTCTGGGAGGCGTCCGGCCATGTTGCCGGATTCAACGATCCTCTTGTTGAATGCACCAACTGCAAGCGCCGGATCCGAATCGATGACTATGCCAAAGAGTCCTATCCCCGCCTGCTGAAGAACTTTGAACGCCTTGCGAGCGCCTTCGAGCCGGGGCAGTTAATCAGACCGGAAGATTTGGCGCCGGAAAGCCCCGAACGACTTTACATCGAGAAGATCCATGCGGTCATCGAATGGCAGGCGATGACCGGCCGCGAAGGCTCGATCCCCCGGGAAGACGCCGATGCGCTGATTACCGAGTATATGCTCAAGCACTACAATCAGTGCAATTCCTGTGGCACCAAGGGGTCGCTCCTGCCGCCGCGTCAGTTTAACCTGATGCTGCAGACGCAGATCGGCGCTTCGCAGGATTCAGCGTCGGTTGCATATCTTCGTCCCGAGACAGCGCAAGGCATTTACCTGAACTACAAGTCGGTGATGACGACGATGCGCCTGAAGCCGCCCTTCGGCATCGCCCAAATCGGCAAGGCGTTTCGCAACGAGATCACGACCAAGAACTTCATCTTTCGCACCCGCGAGTTTGAGCAAATGGAGATGCAGTTCTTCATTCCCCCCGGCGAGAATGCCAAGTGGCTCGACTACTGGAAGGGCGAGCGCTGGAACTTCTACCGGTCGCTCGAGGTGAATCCGGCCAAACTGCGCTGGCACGAGCACGAGAAGTTGGCGCACTACGCCCGCGCAGCGTTTGACATCGAATACGAGTTCCCCTTCGGCTGGTCGGAATTGGAAGGCCTCCATGATCGCGGCGACTTCGACCTCTCGCAGCATCAGAAAGTCTCCGGTAAGGACCTCACCTTCTTCGACGACGAGACGCGGGAACGTTACACGCCGCATGTGATTGAAACCTCGGCCGGCCTCAACCGGTCGCTCCTGATGCTCCTCTGCGATGCCTACCGCGAGGATGTCCAGGCCGGAGAGGAGCGGGTCTATCTCGCCATCGCCCCCCGCATCGCCGCGGTCAAAGCGGCGTTCCTGCCATTGGTGAAAAAGGACGGGCTGTTCGAGATCGCCGAGGAGATGTATCGCTCACTGCGGGCAAAGGTGCCGGTCTTCTTCGACGAGTCAGGCTCAATCGGCAAACGCTACCGCCGGATGGACGAAATCGGGACGCCATTCTGCTTTACGATCGACTACCAGACCAAGGAGGATGGAACCATTACCGTCCGCTGGCGCGACAGCCTCAAGCAGGAGCGCATTGGGAAGGATCGGGTGGGGGAGTTTTTGGCGGAGAACCTGTTGACCTATATGTTACAGGAGTCTAAATGATTCTAAATCGACTTCTAATCTTGGCGATTGTGCTTGCGGTCTTCCCGATCTTGGCAAGTGCACAGGATAAGGTGCACCTTCGTAATGGACAGGTTATCGATTGTAAGGTAATTGAAATTGGGCTTTCTTCCATTAGTTTGGTTCAATCTGATGGAATCAGAAGAACAGTGTCAAAATCCCAAGTGAAAGCCATTGTCTTCCAAAATGGCAATGTCGAGACATTTCACGAAGTGCCAACCTTCACCCCAAGGTTAACTAACGGTGATGTTGCATTAAGGGGGCTAATCTACACATGGGCTGCTACTACCATCGGTGCAGTTGCGATGGGAGACAGAATGTTATCTACTACAATGATTCCTGTTGTTGGTCCTTGGGTAACAATTATTAGAGTCAAGAATTCACCTGGGGGAACATTCTTGCCAGGCGGTAAAGATTGCTAACACTTTCAGGCGTTCTTCAGGTTGGATTTGCAGGGTGGTATCTTGTCGAGATTTCTCAGGAAAATTCAAGTTTGATGAGAATCGGCCTTGACGGTTATAGGTCGAGCATTGGGATTCGTCTTACCTATGTCCGATGAGCATCATCCTTGTATTACTTCGTGCAGTTAGTTCTTGCATTCTCCCCCCCGCATCGCGGAGGGGAATATAAGTAGGTGGGTGCACCCCGTAGGGGCCGAAGACGCCAGCGGCTGCTTCGTGCCCGATAAGGAGGGGGGCAGAATCGCCATTAGCCGATTCACCCCTACGTGCCCTGTCCCTCCGCTAAGCGGGGGGACACGTCAAGATGATATTGCACAATTAATAGTCTCTGATAATGAATCTTGAGGAGGCAGTATGAAACGGGTTATCTTCGCCATGTTCATGGCGCTCATTGTATTCTTCCCGCTCTACGCCGAGCCGACGGCCCCTGACCTCGACGAACGTGCCACCCGGGGGCTGGGCATCTCGGCCGGGTTTATCGGCGGCAACGGCTTCAGCATCCGCTTGATGCCGCCTGAGAAAGGGATGGGCTTTCAAGCCGGGTTCATCTTCGTTTCCAGCAGCGGCGACAGATTCTTCAGTATGGGCGGAGAATTGCTCGGCGTCCTGAAGAGAACCGACTCGTCGGCGTTATATTGGCTGGCAGGGATGGGAGTCAATGCATCCGGCGATGACTCCGGGATAGGCATCGGCGCGGGGCTTGGGATGTCGTTCTTTTTTGGAGACACCCGCTGGCTCTGCACCTCAATCGATCTCCCTTTGACCTTATACAAAGACTCGTTCATGCCTATTCCGCAAATAGCGATTCACTACTTCTATAAATGACTCCGGAATCGACCTTCGGTTCGATTCGGCAATATCCTTCGAAAGGCATCCAATGCTGCGCAAACTGACAGGACTGATCGCGCTTGCGGCTCTGGCTATTGCCTCGCCGGTCAAGGCCCAGGCCTTCGATGACGAATTGAACACCGGATTCGGATTCTCGTTCGGACGGCTCTGTGGCAATGGCTTCAGCATTCGGCACCTAAGAGCCGAAGGCTGGGGCTATCAATCTGGCGGCATCTATTTCCGCAACAGCGAGCGCACCTACGCCAGCCTCGGCGGGCAGGCACTCTACACCCTCAACCGCACCGACGCCACCGCGCTCTATCTCCTCGCCGGACTGGCCTACAATTACAGCAGGAGCGACGAATCCTATCATAATGACACCGTGAAAGGCAGTCAGTATGAGTTAGTTCGCACCCGTGACGAAGGCGTCGCTATCGGTGCCGGACTCGGGCTTGCCTTCCACTGGCGAAACTGGGAGCGGCTTTGGGGTTCCGTCGATCTCGCTCTTGCGGCTTATAAGGACGACGTTCTGCCCTACCCGCAGTTCGGGATTCACTATATGTTCAAGTGAGCGAGTGAGCAAGTAGGCGAGTAAGCGGGTAAACGAGCAAGTTAGGCGTAGATTTAGTTCTCGCTCACCCGTTCGTTCGCTTACTCGCTCACTTGCCTGCATTGTGACCCATAGCACATCGTCCTCTATCCCGTCAAGTTTCCTTACGACTTGATAGATTCAAACCTTCCTCAACCTTGGAGAGCACTCAATGAAGCGGTTCGTTTCACTTTCTCTGGCGCTCGTTCTGATGGTCTTTATGACCGGCGGTGTCATTGCCGCTGAAGTGAACTTTCAGGAGGAGTTGCAGAAACTGGCTTTGGAAAATGCCAAGGGCTACCTTGGTCCTTTTGCCACGGTCTTCGGCACCTCGATGAATTCAGGGCTCTATCACTCTGCCAAGCCCCACTCGATCCTCGGTTTCGACGTCTCGATCAAGATCACCGGAGTCGCGGTCTCGGACGACGACAAGACGTTTGATTTCGTCGTTCCGGCGACGATCACAATTCCGCAGTCGGTGCATCAACTGCCGGGCGTCGGCGACCTGACCGTGAACGGCAATGACTTCTATCCCAACCGCACCTCTTCGACGCTCTTCGGACCCGATTCAGTGCGGCACGTTCTTGCAAACGGCGTCGCCATCGAGGATGCGATGCGCGCGCAAGGGGCGTCGGATGCTCAGATCGCCTTCGCCAAGTCGCGCCCGGAATGGCAGCAGATGCTCGACCAGGCCATGCTGATGACACCTCCCGGAACCGACCTTCCCGGCGCCGGTATAGTGTTGCCACAGGTGTCGCTCGGATTGCCGCTGAAGACCGAAGTGCTCCTGCGCTACTTCCCCGAAACCGACATCGAAAAAGTTGGCAAGTTGAACTTCTGGGGTGTCGGCGTGAAGCACTCGATCTCGCAGTGGATCCCGGTTCCGATGTTTGGCATCAACATATCGGGCCAATTTGCGATGCAAAGCCTAACCATCGGAGATGTCATCGAGTCGAATCACACCGCGTTCAACGTGCAGGCTTCGCGGACCTTCAGCGCGATCATCATCTCGCTGACGCCCTACGCCGGCATCGGATTCGAATCGTCGAACATCAAGGTCGATTACACCGTTACGGGATCGGGCAATCCGGCTCTCGAAGGCTCGACAATCTCGCTCGATCTTGACGGCGACAATACGTCCCGCATTACCGGCGGCGTGCGGCTCGGAATGTTTGGGATTCTGACGCTCAATGCCGACTACTCTGTGGGGAAGTATAAGGCTTACTCGGTAGGACTCGGCCTAACGCTGCGGTAGGCTTGAACCGAACGCATTCCGGAGGATGAAGTATGCGAGTGGGGCACGGCATTGCCGTGCCCCGCTCACTTTTGCGATTCTTTGGTGAGTTTCCTACCGCATACCGGCCAGGAGGGTCTCCTTTGCCGCGGGTGCAAGCGCGACGATCAGCCGGATAAGTTCGATGTCGAAATTGGTGAGCCGGATCGGAGGTGAATAGGCTGGCGGAGGCGGCGCGACTTCGATAACTTTGACCGGTGCGGGAGCCGGCTCCGGTTCAGGCACCACAGGAACGGTGTCCACAGGTTCAACTTTGGCGGGCCACCGGCGGGTCTTATCGATGTAATAGCGGACGATTTCGACATCGCCCGGACGCTCCGGACGCAGGGCGGAGCGTGCCGGCTTCTTCCTCATTATTGGCGCCGCCAATTCGGTCTTAGGCGGCTCGGGGGAGAGAGCCTGCTCAACCGGCGGTCGGACCGGAGTTGCCGCGCGAGGAGTCGGAGCCGGCCGCCGATGCCTGGGCATCGCCTTGCTAACTAATACATTCAGCCGCCCCATCTCCTCGCTTCCGAGGTGGTTTTCGAGGGCGTAGATATTAAACGCGGCGCGATCGAAGCGATAGAGTAAGAGCCGGTGTATTTCTTCTGTCACCGGCTGCATTTGCCGGCGCGGCGCTTCGATCTCACAACGGGTCAGAAAATCGAGGATTTCGGGAGTGGTTACGTGAAGATCTCGCGCAACCTCGAAGATTCTTTTGGGGGTAGTTTCTGTTTCCATACGCTCTGCAAATCAACTTTCATTTAAATTTGAGGTCCGACATCGTCCTTACGCAAGTGAAATGAGCATATCAGGAATCCTATCTCTCATTTTTCCTTATATCGTAACGGCGGGGAGCCGGCCCACCAGCGCTGCAATGTCCGCTGAAGGTTGCGGGTCAGGAGATCCTCGATGGCATCCTCATCGAATCCGGCGGCAAGCAGCGATTCGATGAGCCGTATGCGCGCGGAATCGCCATGATCGGCAAAACGGTGCTGGATAGCGATCCCTATCTGATTGAAATAACCAGACTTCTGCGCAGTTTCTAACGAGGAGTGTTGATTCAGAAATAGAAAGCAGCCTTCCTTAAGCAGCGCATTCAATCCCTCATCCGGCATCGGCTTATCGGTAAGCAAATAGACGATAATCTCTCCATCCCACAGCCGGGCGAGAGCAGCCAACTCCTGCATCGTTGCATTCGGGTCGGCGAATTGGGGATCCGAAGCCCAGGTCTGAACCGCAATGGTGGCTCGAATACCAGTCGCGCGACATGCTGCAGTAACCTCTGCCCAGTCTGGGGGATAAAAGGCGTTGCTCTTACCGCCCTTCGGTATGACAAATCCACCTGCTGAGACAAAGCCTACTCCGGCACGGGATAGCGCTCTTAGTGTGAGCGTATCAGAGGGGACATCCGATATGCCGATAGATGCCGTTACGCCAAGAAACGGCTCACCGGTGTAGTCCTTTCGACCCGAGTCGGCAAGAAAAGGCAGATCCTGACTGGCTGACCATAAGCGGGCGAATTCAAGGCCTTCCATATATCCCCCCGCTCGAACTTCATGCCGATTTTCGGCCGGTTGAGGCCACGACATACCAAATACTACCAGCGACGCTGGATATTTAACCCCTTTTACACGATTGGGAGGTGGCTCCAATGACGATGACACCAGACCTCTCGCCTCCCGGTCGTAGGAATCATTGCCGGTCCATATCAAGCCCTCCAGCGCAATGCCCTCGGTTATGACCTTGGGATTCTTCCTTGCCAGATACTGCGCCTTGCCGACCAGCGGCTTTAGTGGCTCGTTCCAGTTTGCCAGCGACCGCGCGCAGTGGAACATCATCTCACCGGCGTTTTTCAGGACGAAGCCTTTGATGTTCTCGGCCTTGTCATTGGGAGTGTGGTAGTTGGGATGGTCTCCACGGGCACCGACGATGAAGGCCGGTATCCCTGCGGCTTCAAACGACTTGTGATCACTTCCGGGCCACAAGCCCCAGAACTCGATTTTCGCAAGTGCGCTGTCAGGCCATTCGGCGAACAGCGCTTCCCCCAGCACCGGAGTCTGGCCGAGCCCTCCAACGCCGATCTCGCCCGAGCCCTGTCCCACCATATCCATATTGAGCATTGCCACGACGTCGTAGTCCTTCAGCGGCAGATCCTGGCAGAACTTATCCGACCCGACGAGGCCTTCCTCCTCCGCGGCAAAGCCGATGAACATTAGTGAACGTCGGGGCCGATCTTTCATACGGCTGAAGATCTCGGCCAACTCCATCATCACCGATGTCCCCGAGGCGTTGTCATCGGCTCCAGGATAGATGTTCCCGGCCGGATCCGTTCCGTGATGATCGGCATGGGCTCCGATGACCACCAGTTCACGCTTCAAAACGGGATCGCTCCCTTCGAGTATGCCGGCAATGTTCGTCGTCGGGCGTTCGGGGTAGTACTTCCCGCTCACCTGCAGATCGACCTCGACGTCGAGCATTCGTGAAACCGGCTTTCCGGTGGACTTAATCGCATCCTGCCACTGGGACTTGGTCTTTCCGGTGCCTTTCAGGAGGCTGTCGGCAAAAGTGCGTGAAATCCAGACCGCCGGGAGGTTCTCTCTGAACGACTCCTCCATCAGTGTCGCATACTTGGGAGGGTCATTCTCACAGCAGATGTAGCCTACCGCACCCTTGCTCAAGGCCAAGGTCGATTTGTAACCATTGCCGCCTTCAGGGCCCCAAGCGACATTCCGCACCTCCGGCGTCCCGCGCATCGCGAGGACAACGCAGCCGGTTACGTCAAGTCCGGCGTAGTCGTCCCAGCCCTTTCCCGGTTCGCTGATGCCATAGCCGACAAATGCGATCCGCCCCTTTGCCCGGCCGAAGCCGGAGTATTTGAAGACGTTCAGTTCCTGCCAGTAGGAGGCAGTGTCGGTCGAACCGTCGGCGAAGTAAGCAACGAGATGGCTCGGCAGGGAATATTCTCCGGCGCCGTAGGTGAAGCGGTGCAGGTAGCCATCCCTGCCGAACGGCTCCATCAGGCCGAGGCGCTTGAAATGCCCGGCGAGATATCTCTCGACCTTATCCCACCCGGCAAAGCCGCTATAACGACCGGCGAGAGAATCCGACGCCAGCACCCGAACATGCCGCAGCGCCCGCAGTGTGTCAAACTTGCAGTCCCAACCGGGAGTTCCAGGGATGGCGCGAGTAGGTGACTCTGCGCCCGGGAGTTGACTTGCCGTCAAGAGGAGAGCCATACCCAATCCGGCAGAAAAGGTGCGGATCTGTTTGTTTTGCATACTACAATACAAGCCTCTGAAAAACGCCGGAGCGCACTCTACCTTAAGCATGCATCATGCTGACGACCCCGAATTGAACCGGGGCAGCGCACCGACTCGACCGTCTGCCTGTGGCGTCCATGTTCAAGTGCGGCTTGAACCGGAGCCAACTTACTCGACGTATCGCTATCAGCACCTCATCTTCGATGCCGCAACCGGAAGTAATTACCAATCGCAAAGCCGATCAAGAGATAAGCGATAACAGTGAGCAGGTTATGCGCAGTCCGATGGCTCACCAATAATGTGCTCAGCAACAGAGTGGCAATGCCTGATCCCGCCAGCACCGAAGCCCAAAAGCAACCCCAACGCTCGCCGCGAAACGGTTCATCGTCTTCGGGCCGGTAGGGCGGCCGGACGCGCTCGTCATCCAAAGGTCAACGACTCGTCTGCAGTGAGAGTAGCGAGTGCGTTTGGGTTAAGGCTGAGTCTGTTGCTCAAGCGCGAGACTATTTGAGCGCTACTGCCTTCGCAATCAGATCGACGACCCGGCAACTGTAACCGTATTCGTTATCATACCAGCCGATCACCTTCACCATACGCGGAGAAATCGCCATCGTCAATTTTGAGTCGAAGACGCAGGAGTGGCGGTTGCCGACGATGTCTGAGGAGACGACATCATCGGCGGTGAACTCGAGGATGCCTTTCATCGGGCCATCGGCAGCGGCTTTCATTGCCTCATTAATGGCGTCCTTGGAGGCGTCGCGTTCGAGGGTGCAGGTGAGATCGACAATCGAGCCGTCCGGCACCGGGACCCGGATTGCCAGGCCGTCCATCTTGCCCTTCAGTTCGGGGATGACGAGGCCGATAGCCTTCGCGGCACCGGTTGAAGTTGGAATACTATTGAGGGCAGCCGACCGCGCCCGCCGAAGGTCGCTGTGCGGCAGATCGAGCACCCGTTGATCGTTAGTGTAGGCGTGGATGGTGTTCATCATCCCGTGGACGATGCCGAACGAGTCGGAGAGCACCTTGGCCATCGGTGCGAGGCAATTGGTGGTGCAGGAGGCGTTGGAGACGACGAGGTGCTCAGCCTTAAGCATATGCTCGTTGACCCCCATGACGATGGTGGCGTCGATCTCCCCCTTTGCAGGGACAGTGAGAATGACCTTCTTCGCTCCGGCATCGAGGTGCATCTGGCATTGCTCACGCTTGGAGAAGACGCCGGTCGATTCGACGACAAAATAGACGTCGAGATCTCTCCAGGGCAGATTGGCCGGGTTCTTCTCGGCTGAAACTTTGATGGTCCGGCCATCGACAATGATGCAGTTGTCGCCGGTCTCGACTTTGCCGGGGTATCGCCCGTGGGTCGAATCATACTTCAACAGGTGGGCGAGGGTTCGGGCGTCGGTGATGTCATTGATGAGGACGACTTCGTAGCCGCCGCGTCGCATCATCTCGCGGAAGACGAGCCGTCCGATGCGGCCGAAGCCGTTGATTCCGATGCGGATGGACATTAGGTGAGACCTCCGTTATTCGATTATGCCCCTTGCTTTGGGGCGGGATGACAGGCTATTGGCATCGGATAAGTTACTGCCCCTCCGGCTAAGGTGCAAGTGGGCGGTAGTATGAAAAGCGGGATTGCGGCTATCGGCGCGGGGTCGCCTCTGTGCAGCGTGCTGCTGATGCAGTTTTGAAATGTGCTCAATAATCCTTGTTCAGGCCTAATCGGGCGGCATTGTAAGTTGTTTCATGTGGTGGGTGGACGCCCTCGTCCACCCGAGCATCGTCTCCACTTTACACGCCGGACGAAGGCGTCCTGCTTGCACAAAGATACTCCCCGATCCGATCATCCGAACTTGATTCTTATAGACCGCATCCTTATGCCGGTACCCTCTTCATCTTGCCCGACTCATACTTGACGCCTATATTCATATCTGATAGTCACTTTACTAACCTATGCTTCAGACCATTGGCATCTTACTCCTGGGCTTTCTTGCCGGCTACTGGGGCGGGCTAGTCGGCCTTGGCGGAGGCGTCATCGTCCTGCCGGTGCTGGTGCTCCTTTTTGGGATGTCACAGCACGTCGCTCAAGGGACGACTCTGGCGATGCTCCTACCGCCAATCGGCATCCTGGCGGTGATCACCTACCACCAGAAGGGCTTGATCGACTGGCGTGTCGCCGGGCTGCTTTGCGCAGGATTCGTCCTCGGCGGCTGGCTTGGTGCGCGGCTTGCTGTCTCACTGCCGACCGATGTGATGCGGAAGGTATTCGCTGCCGGGCTCTTCGTCATATCGTTGAAGATGTTTTTTTACAAATAGATGCGCTCGTTTGGCAACACCTCGGGAGGAGGCTCTATGTTGCCGATGGTGTCGTTGTTCTTACTTACCGTTGCACTTATCCTGACCGGCTGCGCCGGGCCGTCGCAAACGAGCCGCTCGCGTGGCAAACTGTCGGACGCTATGGCGGCAGCCTCCGACGACAACACCGGAAGCCGCGAAGTGCCCGCGCCTCCGGATCCGCCTAAACAACGCTATCCACCCGATACCACCGGGCTGAACCGCCCTCCGAATCAGGACAGCCTCTATTACGACATCTACGGGCGTCCTTATCGCCCGCCTTCGGGACGGTCATCGGCATTTGCCGACTTTGCCCGGTCGGTCGGGGTCTCGCCTTTTGTCGGTCTGGTGAAGAGCGATGACTTCTACGGCCTTCGCGGCTTCGGTGTTACTTACGAGGACATCAAGATCGCCGGGAAGAACGAGGTTACCTACGATCTCAACTTCCGATTGATCGATGCGCCGATTCAGAAGAACGGGCTGGTTGGAGGTGCTCTCCGCGGCGGAGTCGGCATCTGGCAGATAGGCATGGATGCCAACTTCTACCTGACGCCGCACTACACCTTCGTCGGCAACTACCTCTTTCTCGGCTTTCAGATGACCGGGATGACATGGGAGTATCGCAACCCGATCATCAGCCTCGGCGAGACCATCAAGTCCGACGGGCTTGACGGCTTCGACCTCAGTTGCGGGCTGGGCTTGAATCCGATCCAGTTCAAGTATTTCATCATTGGCGGGGAACTGGAGCCGGGGGTGATCGTCTGGGGCGGCGAGACCGACGAGGGATTCTCGAATGACGTCTTCGGCCCGCTCGGTTATGTCCGCTTCAACCTGATCGTCAAGTTGCGGTGGGAAGTGGACTGAAGACGAAAGGCAGTGGAAGGAAGCCCAAATGATATCTGTATTACTTTTATTAATCAGTGCAGAAAAGAGTTGACTTGGAGGGCGGACATTCTTGTCCGCCCTTGCCCGATAGGAACTCTTCATCAGGGCGGACAGGAATGTCCGCCCTCCAAGAACGGCAACAATAATCTGCACCTCCTAATATCGACCCTTTTGCATTATTCTGAGTAATTTATCGACCTACCCATCCTCTCAGATACTCAGTCACTCAGGCACTATATCCATGTCCGAACACCTCTACCTCATCCTCCTGCTCCCTCTGGCCGGTTTTTTCATCAACGGCCTATGGGGGAAGCGGCTCGGTAACAAGGCCGTCGGAGTCATCGGCTCCGGCGTCATCGGCGCCGCCTTCGCGCTCTCGGTCGCCGCGTTCCTGGAACTGACCGGCGGCGGTTCGGGAAGCCGCTTCAACCCGGTCTATTTCACCTGGCTGGCAGCGGGCGACCTCGTCATCCCGTTCGGGCTATTGCTCGACCCGCTCTCGGGGGTGATGATCCTGATCGTAACCGGCGTCTCGTTCTTGATTCATATCTACAGCACCGGCTATATGCACGGCGATCCGGGGTTCAGCCGGTTCTTCGCCTACCTGAACCTCTTCGTCTTTTCCATGCTGATGCTGGTGCTGGGCGATAGTTACCCGCTGATGTTCATCGGCTGGGAGGGCGTCGGGCTTTGCAGTTATCTCCTGATCGGATTCTGGTTCACCGACGAGGCCAAAGCGACCGCGGGCAAGAAGGCTTTCATCGTCAACCGGATCGGCGACTTCGGCTTCCTGATCGGGGTCTTCCTGATCTTCACCACCTTTGGGACGCTCTCATTTGCCGGAGTCGAGGCTGGAGCGGCGGTCTTTACGGCTTCGCCGGCCGTTGCCTTCTGGATTGCGCTCTGCCTCTTCGTCGGAGCGACCGGCAAGTCGGCGCAGATCCCGTTATACGTTTGGCTCCCCGATGCTATGGCCGGTCCTACGCCGGTCAGCGCGCTGATCCACGCAGCGACTATGGTAACGGCCGGCGTCTATATGGTCGCGCGGAACTCATTTCTCTATGCCCTTACCCCTGAAGTGCTCAGCATTGTAGCCTGGATTGGCGTCCTGACGGCGCTCTTCGCCGCGACGATTGCGCTGGTGCAGAACGACATCAAGAAAGTGCTTGCCTATTCGACAGTCTCGCAACTCGGCTATATGTTCGTCGGCTGCGGAGTCGGAGCCTATGCTGCCGGGATCGGGCACCTGATGACTCACGCCTTCTTCAAGGCTCTCCTCTTCCTCGGAGCCGGGTCGGTGATTCATGCCGTCGAGCACGCTCATCACCATGCCGGCTACCATGGCGACCCCCAGGACATCCGCTTCATGGGAGGTCTTAGGCGCCGCATGAGGAGCACCTACTGGACGTTCGCGGTTGCCTGCTTCGCCATCGCCGGGATACCGGGACTGTCGGGATTCTTCAGCAAGGACGAGATCATCTGGAAGGCCTTCGCCGGCGGGCATACTGCCGTCGGGATCATCGCGCTCATCGCCGCAGCCTTGACGGCATTCTATATGTTCCGGCTGCTCTACAT